>Ga0134125_10002503_pt1 | contig 21766 bp, 13 predicted proteins | sample KB31751_FD_96464 | JGI IMG/M metagenome (GOLD analysis project Ga0134125, IMG submission 96464) | Terrestrial soil microbial communities with excess Nitrogen fertilizer from Kellogg Biological Station, Michigan, USA - KB3-175-1 | ecosystem: Environmental > Terrestrial > Soil > Unclassified ... | reverse complement strand
CGCTCGACAACATTAATCCGGCGTTCGTTCTGGCCAACGGACCGTCAGTGCAGGCCACCGCGCCCAATCCGAATTCGGGGTTAGGGCAGGGCGTGTTCGGCGTTCAGCGCGATGTCGGGTCCGGTTACTCGCAGCAGTGGAATCTGACGTTGCAGAAGACATTCGGCAGCAATCTCAATTTCGAAATCGGCTATCTCGGATCGAAAAACAGCCACTTGGGCTTGCCCGAATCGAACCTCAACCAGGTGCCGGCGGCCGATCTCTCGCAGGGCGCGGCGCTGCTCGCGAAGGTGCCCAATCCGTTCTATGGAGAGATTCCCTTATCATCGTCGCTCGGGCAGCCGACGATCACGGCGCAGCAGTTGTTGCGCGCATACCCGCGCTTCACCACAGTCGCGCTCTACCGGGATAACGTGGCGGATTCCGAATACGAGGCGCTCCAGATGAAGCTGGAAAAGCGGTTCTCACACGGACTGACCGCGACGTTCGCATATACGTTCTCGAAACTGATCGACGATGCGTCCACTTACTTCTCGCAAACGATCTTCACGGGTCCGGCGCTGACGACGATCGGCGCGGCAGACGCGTTCAATCGCAAGCTGGAGCGGGACGTATCGACCGGCGACATCCCCCGGGTCTTCTCGGCGGGGTGGGTCTATCAGATTCCGCGTTGGAAAAAGATTTCTGGTTGGGAGATCGGCGGGCTGGTGCGCGTGCAGGCTGGCGACGCCGTCCCGGTTTCACAGGCGACGAACTTCAATTCCGCGCTGGGATATGCGCTGCAGCGGCCCAACCGGATCAGGGATCCGAACGATTTCACCAACCGGAGTGCCGGGGAGTTTTTCAACGTGGATGCGTTCACGACTGCGCCCCAGTTCACGATCGGTAACAGCTCGCGGAATCCGATCCGCGGACCCGGTCTGCAGAATGCCGATCTCATGCTGGGCAACACCTATCACATCAAAGAGAGCATGAGTCTCGAACTGCGCGCGGAAGTTTTCAATGTTACGAATACACCACCCTTGAACGACCCCAACGCGTCATTCGGCGCCGCCGCCTTCGGCACGATTACGACGGCTGGCAGCCCGCGCGATTTCGAGTTTGCGGCGAAGGTCCATTTTTGAAATGCCGCTGGCCGTCTTCACTGGCCCTGGGCCGACGCTCTGGCGGTGAAATCCCCGGCGATGGCGTTCAGCAAGGATTGCCAGCCTGCGCCGACTCCTTCGCGATGGCCCGGATCGAGCAGGCCGATGGCGCGGTGACGAAGCGTCGCGCGCGTGCCGCCCGCGATCTCCTCCAGCTTGATTTCGATATGGTTCATTGCCGGATACGACATAAACATCGGGCCGCTCAGCTCGAGCAGCACCGGCGCCTTGATGACCTGCACGTGTCCCCACAGATGGCCGACGCCGTTCCCGCGGTCGCGGAACCAGCGCCCGCCTGGCCACTGCTCCAGAACCATCTGCAGGGAGTCTCCCTTCGGTGTGGTGAAGCCTTCGCCCAGCCGATGAACGACGCGGCGGAACACGTCTTCCACTGGCGCCTTGATTTCAATGTGTTGGTTGACGTCGAGCGTCATGTCATCGAGTTTCATGGAATCCCGTCTCCTTGTTTTGACTCAATAAGCTGTGGCTCAATAATAAAGTGACAATATCGTCACCTGCAGACAAGCCCTCACGCGTATCGAAACCAACGCGTTGCGGGAACGGCCCCTGGGGAATTGATTGAACGGCCACATCCCCATCGGGCACGGCGCAACGTTCAGGCGGGAGTGCTCAGGTCGCCTTCGGCAAACTGGAGTGGCAGCCAAACTGCTCCGCCGGTCATTGTGCCCGACCATGCAGACTTCGACGTCATTTGTCCGAACAACCATAATCAGGCGGTCAGCCTCACCCGCGAGGAGTTTGAGCGCGTGGTGAAGGCCGGCGCGCAGTTTCACTGCAATACCTGCGACACAAACTGGACGCTGTCGGGTAAACAGATTGAGGACATTCGGGAGCGCTTCGAGAAGCCGGCGCCGCGATCCTGATCGGGCCAGGCTGGCTGTCGATTCGGGTCAGTCGCCGCGCTCGTCGCCGGCCGCCTGAGCAGGTGCGCCCCATAGCGGATAGGGGAGTCCCGCGAGCCGATTGATTGCAAGAGCCTGAGCGACGAGCAGGAACACCGCCACCTCGATGATGGCCAGTTCGCGTGGTTTCGAGATGATGCCGAGGGAAACGATCAGCGTCGTTGCGCCGGCTGGTGGATGGCTGGCATCGAGTAGAACCATGAACGCACCTGTCGCGGAGAGTGAAAGAGCCGCCGCCAGCACCCTTGGCCAGAAAATGCCGGGGTGCTCTCCGAACGGCATGGCTCCGGCGCCGGTGGCGACAAATGCGATGTAACCGCAAGCCAGCCCAATCGCATGGCCAAGAATGGTATTTCGCGGGCTGGAGGTCCTTCCGAGCGGGGTAAAAAACAGGAGATACGCCGTAGGCCCAAGCGATGGAAAGACGAATGGATTGCGGCTCACCAGCGCAAGAAGCGCAAGCACACCGATGGTGACGAAGCCATTAACAAAAACGTAGACGGAGCGCACGATCCGCGGCGGAAAATGAAGCAACAGCCAATCGAGCCGAAGCTTTCGGAAGAAGGAAGAAATATGATCAGCGCCGGCATGTTCCCGTGCGAAAGCGCCATGATCGGGCATCAGATATTGGGCAGCAGGTCGAAATATTCATCGTCTTCGTTCTTGCCGCCCTCTCCTTTGCCGAGCGATTTTTCCGATGCGATGAATTCAATCCGCTCGATCCACTTGACCATCTTGTAGCCAAGCTGGTTTTCGACGCGCAGCCGCAGCGGTGCTCCGTACAACCGCCGAAGCGGTTGCCCGTTCATCCTTGAAGCCAGCAGACATTGAGGCTTCCGCACGTTCTCGAGACTCTGCGTGTCGTAATAAGCTCCGCCATAGAGAGCTTCGCCAAAGGAGAAGAAAGCGACGACTTTCGCCTCGGGTTTTGGCTGCACCAGCTCAATAAGCTTCTCCATCGGAATTCCGCCCCACTTCGCGATGCCGCTCCATCCCTGGATGCAATGATGCATCGTGACGTGTTCAACTTCGCCCAGACGCTCCAGGTCGGCGAGAGACAGTTCCACGGGATTCCTGACCAGCCCTCCCACTTTCAACCGGAAGCCGGCAAATCCGTTATCCGCCATGTGCTCCCAGTCATCCCGGTGCGGCATTTTTCCATTCGGCCAGAAGTATGGAGAGATTTCCTCCTCCGTATATCTCTGGTCGGGCAGGAGCCGATTCAGCGTCAGAAGTTGCATGGGATATGTCACCGATTTCAAGGCATGCTGCATTCCACGCGGGTGGCGCCAGGAAATATAATGCGCCGCCACCCACGAAAGCACGACCACGCCGATTCCGGCAAAGCCGAAATACATCCCCGCGGTGCTCCCATCGTCCGTGCCCATAACGATGTGGTTCATATTGCGCGCGAATCCCGTCATCACGATCAGCGTCACGTGTACGAGAAAAAACGCCAGAAAGCTGAGCATCGTCAGGAAGTGGAGAGACCGCGCCGATTGCCGGCCCCCGAATAGCCGGGCGTACCAGGGGAACCGGTTGACCACCGCCGGCGACATCGCGAGACCGGTCGCTATCGCGAGCGGCCCGAAAACAAACACGACCGTAAAATAGGCGATCTGTTGCAGGGCATTGTAGCCATAGAACCCATTTGGCTCGGGCGGCAAATGCAAAGTCGCATAGTGCACGAAGGTATTCCATGCCTGCACGAGCACCAGTGGGGAAGCGGGCACAATGCGTTTCCACTGGTCCGTTATGAAGAGCATGACGACAAAAACGATGCCGGTGGCGATAAAACCGTGAACATCAATGAAATGCCACACACGGGCCAGTCCGATCGTATGGCGATAGCCTGGCGTGCCAACGAGCGGCGAAATGTAACGCGCATCGTCTTTCGCGGTCCAGATGCGGTCGCGTGGAACTTTCAAGGGCGTAAATCGAATCCATTCGCTCCCCGGTGTGCAGCCATCGTTGAAATAGAGGCGAGGGTGGTCCATCAGGATGGAAAGCCCGCTGCGAATCAGCATCGCCACGAAAAGGAAGTTAAAGAAGTGGCAGTAGCGTACCCATACGGGGAAGCCGTGCGGGCCCGCGAAGTTGTTGGGGTATATCTGGGGAACAGCCGCGACAGGCGGCATTCCGGTGGCCGCGACCTCGATCCAGGCCGCGGCAATCAACGCCAGAATCACACAAGCTGCGCCGACTACGATTGACGGCCGGACCCAGATGCGAAATCGCCGGTCCGGCGGATAGTGGACAGCGCGATGTGCTGCATCGAATGCGACCATTGGGACGCCATTAACGTCTCTTCACGTGCGACACCATTGTATGAAGATTGGGCTTGCCGCCAGCGACGCGATGACAAGCAGTCTTCGAGCGGCACGAACTCAGAACGTGAACCGCGCGACCAGCGTCCCCTGCCGCGCGGGACTGAACACCGTTCCGACGTTGATATACCCGAATCCCGCCGTCGTCTGTCCCGCGCCGTTCTGCGTCTGTGTCGCAAGCGCATTGTTCGCGACGGGATTCACCGGCTCGGCCCGGTTGAAAATGTTGGTGAACTCGGCGCGAATCTGCAGGTTCGCTTTCTCGCGAATCCGGAAGTTGCGCGCGAGGCTCATGCTTTCGCTCGGCCGGCGCTGGAACCGGTAGTCGGAATAATACGCCGCCGCCGTGCCCCACTGGCCGGCCGGGGGATTCACCCATGCCGCCGGATTCAACACGAAAGTCTTGTTCGGGTCGAAGCAGTGGCAGTTCAGGTCCTGCAGGAACAGCGGCTGGCCGGGCACGCGATTCATAAACGTTCCGCCGGTTGTGCCGGTTGCGCCGGTGTTGCGGTAGAGCAGCTGCGCCAGCCCATTGCTGGCGATCGGCGACATGATCGGGAGCCCGCTTCCATATCGCAAGACGGCGCTGATCTGCCAGTCGCGCGCGAGCACATTCAACGCCTTGCCGCCCGTGCTCGAAAATGCCGCGATTTTCGGGGTCGTGTACGTCCCAGAAAACACGTAGAGGAACGGCTGATCGAGTCCCGAAAGATACTTGTTCTGCTGCCGGTTGAACACGTCGTTCGTCGCTGGAGTGACCGGCGACAGCGTCGAGATACCGCCTTCGGTTCCAAGCGCGAAGGCCTTCGACCACGTGAAGGAGCTCTGGAATTCGAGCCCGTGCGAGAAGCGGCGAGTGACCTTGGCCTGCAGCGAGTCATACCATGAATCGCCGTTCGGCGCCCAATGCATATTCGTGATGTTGCTGAATTGTGGGAAGGGCCGGATCGACTGTGACACAAGTGCGGTCACCGGGAATCCGGGATATGGCGGCGTGCTGAACCCGCGCTGGATTGCGAGCGCTGAATTCAGGGGTGACCCTAGCAGCTTGAGATCCTCCGGATTGCTCAGGCTCAGGTGGTGCGCGGCAAGGATATCGTCGTTAATGCAATTGGGGCAGATGATGTAGGCCGAGTTCCACCATACGCCGCGATTGCCCACGTACGTCGCTTCCACCAGAGTGTTCTTCACGACCTCGCGCTGGACCCCGATGCTCCACTGGAAAATACGCGCGGGCCGCCCCGCATGCGGATCGATCTGCTGCGACGGCGAAGCGATCGTGCCCGGCAGGGGCACCTGGCCCGGATCCAGATTCGGCCAGGTGATCTTGTAGGGAACTCCGCCAGCCAGCGTGTACGCCGGCGAACCGAAGGTCGGGGCGGTGTAGATATATTGCGATCCGGTCGAAAGCGAGTTCAGACCGTTATCGGTCGTCTTGTAATAAGACACGCCGGCGCCCGCACGGAGCACTGTTTTCGGCGTGATCTGATAAGCCAGCCCAAGCCGCGGTCCGAAAGCCCACGGATAGTTATGCGCCAGGTCGCAATTGCAATGGCCCGGACCGTTGCCTTCGAACGCCACCGCCCCGAGCAGATTGCCTGTGCCTGGATTCGGCGTGCTCGCGGAGAAGTAAGGAATACGGCCGTGCTCTTCCTTCAGATAAGTCTGGAAATCGTAACGCAGCCCGTATTCCAGCGTGAACTTCCGCGTCACTTTGAAGCTGTCTTGGACGAACCAAGAGAAAGCGTGAGCGCCCAGGCGGGATTTCGACGGCACCCCGATGAAACCGTTATCCACGCCGCCCAAAAGGAAGCTGGCATACGGAAAGCCGGGCGTGCCGCCCTGCAGCGACTGGCCGTTGGTCGAGGGCAGCCCGGTCTCGGTAGCACTGAACACCATCCACGTATTGGCATAGGTTCGGTTGTCCGCCGGATAACCTTCCACAATCATTTCCCCGCCGGCCTTGTAAGTGTGATTGTTCTTTACCCAGGTAAGACTCGCATTGGCGGTCGGCTTCGTGTTGAAGATCTTCGCGATCGATCCCGGTCCGAGGTTCGCCATTCCTCCCTGCGCCGCCGACAAGCCCTGAATGGATGGGAATGCGTCGGTGTAAGTCCCTGTCAGACCTATTGAGGCGGGGTCGAAGCTCGGAGCAATGATCTGGTCCGTCGTGTAAAGTAACCCCGCGCCGAGGTGCAGCAGGAGTGTTGGACTCAAAGTGCGGTCGAAATTCAGCCGGACCGTATGCGACACGATATTGCTCGATGTCGCCGCGGAAATCGGACTGGGAAGGGCCGCGTTGTTGGGCGTGTTGGTTGAAGTCCTCGACCAGTAGCCGGAGATCTTCGAGTTCGCGCTCAACTGGTAATCGATCTTGACGGAAGGAATGTAAGTCAATCGCGGATTCCGGTAAGAGACCAGATAGTTGGTCGTCAGCGCGCTGCTGGTCGGCTGCGGCACCAGCTTCTGGACCGCCAAAGCCACCGGGTCCTGACGGTTCAGGGGAATCGTGTTTTCCGGGAAGAGGTCGCGCACGATTTGCCCGTTCTCAACTCTCTGGGTCGCCGGATCATAGATTCCGTTTTCGGGAATCGGGCGGCCCAGTGGATCGCAGTTGGGCGTTGCGGCTGGGCACAGGTTCTTTCCTGTGAGGGCCGTACGGAAGTCGCCGTTGCGATAGGCGGCCGTGGGCACGGTCGTCGGCGTGGTCGAATTGATCACCGTTTCCCGGTACTGCTCGAAGTTGAAAAAGAAGAACAGCTTGTCTCGCCCGTGGATCAGTTTCGGAATCACTACGGGACCACCCAGGGTGAATCCGTAATCGTTGCGGCGCTGCCGGTTCCGCACCAGTCCGCCGTGCCCGTTGTTGGTGAAGGCTGTGCCGGCGTTCAGGGCTTCGTTGACGAAGTAATTATAAGCGCTGCCGTGCAGATTGTTTGTGCCGGATTTCATTGTGACGTTGAAATACCCGCCGCCGACCTGCCCGAACTCGGCCGCGAAGTTGCTGGTCTCCACCGCGAATTCCTGAATGGCATCGATGCTCGGCTGCGTCATTGACTGCTGATTGATCAGACCGTTGGTCGCATCCTGCCCCTCAATGCGCATCGATTCGGTGTTGCTGGGCATGCCGTTGATACGAACGCTGCTGTCGGGGCGCCAGTCCGCACCGGGCAGCAGTTGCAGCACCGCGTACGGATTCCGGATTCCCGCGCCGCTGGCCGCCGCCCCGATACCGAGCACCGGGAGATTGTTCATCGAGTCTGTTGTTACGTTGGTGCTCAACTCGCCGCTCTCCGTCTTGAGCAGGGGGGCCGCATCCGTCACTGTTACCGACTCCGCGCGCGACCCCACTTCGAGCGTCACGTCGACCCGCAGAGTCTGGGCGACAGGAAGGAACAGGTTCTTGCGCACGAACGTCTTGAACCCCGGCGCCGAGACCGTCATTTCGTATGTTCCCGTCGGGAGTTGCGAAAGCGTGTAGTTACCGGTCGCCGAGCTCGCGGCATGGAAGACCGCGCCGGTCTCGATCTGCCGCGCCTCCACTGGCGCGGCGGCGATTACCGCTCCTGTTGAGTCGCTGATCGCACCCGTGATCGTTCCGCGGTCGCTTTGAGCCAAAACGATTGATGACAACGTGACAAGTGACAGGAACAGACGAATCGCACGCATCCCAAACCCCTCCGTTAGCAAAAACTCTATAACCGCTCGCCCCGATGCTCAAGGCTGTGGTGTACGCCGAAATACTAGACGGTTTTTTGATGCTCAACCTGGGCGCGGCCGTTGTCTCTGCGAACCGCCAGGTATGAATCCGCTAGGCTTGAAAATGTTCATGTTAAGGTCGGCGATCATTGCCTTCGGAATCGCAGCTGCCGCCGTGGCGGCCGCTGCCGGCCCGGGCGCCATTGTGAGCCAGTATTGTTCGGCCTGCCACAACGATCGTGCGAAGGTCGCCGGCGTCACTTTCGACAAAGCTGATCCTTCGAACCCCGCCGCCGACCCCGAGCTCTGGGAACGCGCGATCCGCAAGCTGCGTTCCGGAGCAATGCCGCCGGCCGGCAGCCCGCGTCCAGCGAAAGCTGAAGTTAACGCAGTGGTCTCCGCGCTGCAATCGGACCTCGATCGCGCGGCCGCGGCGAAGCCCGATCCGGGCCGCTACCTGCTCCATCGCCTCAATCGCACCGAGTATGGCAACGCCATCCGCGATCTTCTCGCCCTCGATATAGATGTGGCATCTCTTTTGCCGCCGGATGACGAAAGTTACGGCTTCGACAATATCGCCGACGTGCTGGGCGTTTCCCCCGGACTGCTCGAACAATATGTCAACGCCTCCCGGAAAATTACGGTTCTTGCCGTCGGCGGCTCGGCGGTAGCTCCGGTCGCCGATACCTACAGCACCCGGCCGGATCTGTCACAGGACCAGCACATCGAAGGCCTCCCGCTCGGCACGCGCGGCGGACTCGTTACCCGCCACAACTTTCCTCTCGACGCCGAATACACGCTCAAAGCCGTGCTCGCGCGCAACAGCGTGGAAGTGACGCGCGGCCTTGAAGAAGCGCACCAGGTCGAAATCCTCATCGACGGCGCGCGTGTTTTCCAGACCTCGATCGGCGGCCGGGAAGATACCGCCCTCGCCACGAAGAACCCGGTCGCCAGCCGCGAGTCTCTCGAAGCGCGGCTCCAAACTCGCGTCCGGATCAAAGCCGGTCCGCACCAGATCGGCGTCACTTTCGTCCAGAAGAACCACGCTGAGCCCGACTACATCCTGCAGCCATTCCTGCGGACGACACTCGACCCGGTCAACGAAACCGGACTTCCGCACCTCGAGAAGCTCGTCATAGCCGGCCCTTACAATGCGACCGGGTCCGGCGATACACCGAGCCGCCGCCGGATCTTTATCTGCGCCGATCAGGATGAGCCGTGCGCGACGAAGATTCTGGCGGCTCTGGCTCGCAGGGCCTGGCGGCGTCCAGTCAGCGGGCCGGACCTCCAACCGCTGCTCGCGTTCCATAGAGATGGGCATGCAACCGGTGGCTTCGACGCCGGGATCGAGCGAGCCCTGCGCCTGATTCTTTCGAATCCCCAATTCGTGTTCCGCATCGAACGCGACGCGCCCGGTCTGCATCGCATCAGCGATCTCGACCTTGCGTCGCGCCTTTCATTCTTCCTCTGGTCCAGCATTCCAGACGATGAGCTCCTCAACGCCGCCGAGAAAGGAAAGCTCAAGGACGCGGAACTTGAGCGGCAGGTCCGCCGCATGCTTGCCGACCCGCGCTCCTCTTCGCTCATCACCGATTTCGCGGACCAGTGGCTCTTCCTCCGCAACCTCCGCGCCGTCACGCCCGACCCGCGCACTTTCCCGGACTTCGATGACAACCTCCGCCAGTCGATGCGCCGCGAGACCGAGATGTTTGCGGAAAGCATTCTCCGCGAAGACCGCAGTGTGCTCGACTTTCTCCGCGCCGATTACACGTTCGTCGATGAGCGTCTCGCGCGGCATTATGGGATACCGAACCTCTACGGCAGCCGCTTTCGCCGGGTCAAAATCGACGATCCGCAGCGCCGCGGTCTGCTTGGGCAAGCCGCGGTGCTCACGGTGACGTCGTATGCGACCCGCACTTCGCCTGTGTTGCGCGGCAAATGGATTCTCACGAACATTCTCGGAGCGCCGCCCGCGGCGCCGCCGCCGAACACGCCGCCGTTGAAGGAAACGTCGGAAGAATCCAAGCCCACCAGCGTGCGCGAGCGCATGGAGGAGCATCGCAAAAGCCCCGCCTGCGCCGCATGTCACGCGACAATGGACCCGCTCGGCTTCGCGCTCGAAAGCTTCGACGCGGTCGGTAAGTGGCGCGTCAAAGGCGAGGACAATCTGCCCATCGACGCTTCCGGCGTTTTACCCGATGGCACAAAGGTCGACAGCCCTTCGAGCCTGCGCGAGGCGCTGCTTGCCCACCCCGACCAATTCGCTTCGACGCTCGCCGAAAAACTCCTGACCTTCGCGCTCGGGCGCGGACTCGACTACAACGATGCTCCCGCTGTCCGTAAGATCACCGCGGAAGCGGCTGCTTCCGGCTATCGCTTCTCGGCGATTATTCTGGGGATTATCCGCAGCGTGCCTTTCCAGATGAAGGTGTCTCCCTGATGTTCGTCACCCGGAAGCACATTCCGCGCCGTGTCTTTCTCCGAAGCGCCCGCGCCGCCTTCGGATTACCGCTTCTCGACGCGATGGTCCCGGCGCTTTCGGCGCAATCGAAGCCCGTCACGCGGCTCGGCTTCGTTTACATCCCGCACGGCGCGGTTATGGACCAATGGATTCCCGCCGCCACCGGTTCGAATTTCGAGTTTTCGCCCGTGCTCAAGCCGCTCGCGCCTTTTCGTGAACGCGTGCTGATCCTGAGCGGACTCGCCCATCACCAGGCCGATTCGCTTGGCGACGGCGGCGCCGACCACGCGCGCTCCAGCCCGACATTCCTCAGCGGCGTGCATCCCAGGCGCACGGAGGGCGAGGACATCCGCGCCGGCGTTACCATCGATCAGATCGCCGCGCAGAAGATCGGCCAAACCAACCGCTTTCCTTCCATCGAAATCACGACTGAGGACATGACTGGCGTAGTGGGCGCCTGCGACACGGGCTATAGCTGCAGCTATATGAACACGATCTCGTGGCGCACGCCGGCCACGCCGCTGCCCATGGAGATCAACCCGCGCGTCATCTTCGAGCGTCTCTTCGGAAGCACTGGCCCCCGCGTTGAGGAGGACCGCAGCCTTCTGGACGAAATCGCGCGCGAAGTTCCGGGTCTGGCAAACACTCTCGGTCCGCGCGATCGCGCCAGGCTCGACGAATATCTGGAGGGTGTCCGCGAAATCGAGCGCCGCCTGCAGATTGCGGAGAAGCAGAGCGCGACATCGATCGCTGTACCCGAAGCGCCCGCCGGCGTGCCGGACTCGTACGAAGAGCACGCGAAGCTCATGTTCGAGCTGATGGCGCTCGCCTGGCAGACGGACATGAGCCGCGTCTTCACCTTCATGCTGGCCCGCGAGCTCAGCCAGCGCAGCTATCCGCAGGTGGGCGTGCCGGAGCCGCATCACGCGACCTCACATCATCAGGACGATCCGGTAAAGCTCGCGAAGCTCGTGAAGATCCAGACCTATCACGTCACATTGTTCGCGCACTTCCTCGACAAGCTCTGGTCAATCCCGGACGGCGACGGCAGCCTGCTCGATCACTCACTGATTCTCTACGGCAGTTCGATGAGCAACAGCAACCTTCACAATCACAAGCCGCTGCCGATCCTGATAGCCGGCGGCTTAAGAGGTGGACGGCATTTGAAGTTCGCCGAGGACACGCCAATGTCGAACCTGCTCGTGACCATCCTGCAGCGCGCCGGCGTGGAGCAGGAGAAAGTCGGCGACAGCACGGGCGCACTCGCCGAAGTCTGATGAAACACTCGCATGGCGCAGGCACCAGTGCCGCCGGTCTCCGCATTACCGCAATCCTCCTGCTCGCCCTCTCATCCGCGTTCGCAGTTGACGACTCCACGCCGCTCCTCGAAGCCGCGCATGATGATGACGCCGCCCTCGTCGATAAACTTCTCGCCGCAGGCGCGAACCCCCGCACACCCAACCGCTACGGCGTCACCCCGCTCCTCGAAGCGGCCGCCAACGGGAATGCGGCCATGATCGAAGCCCTCCTCAGAGCCGGCGCGGACCCCAACACTACCCAACCGGAAGGTGAGACCGCTCTTATGACCGCCGCCCGCACCGGCAACGTCGCCGCTGTCCGCACGCTCCTCGACCATCGCGCCCGCATCAACGCTCAGGAAGCCTGGCGCGGCCAGTCGGCGCTCATGTGGGCCGCGGCCGAGAAGCATCCGGATGTCGTCCGTCTGCTCATCGAACGCGGCGCAAACGTCAACACGCGCTCCCGCGTCTTCGATTACACAGGCCTTGCGCCCAGGCAGGGCAGCGTGCCGCAGAACTATCCGCGGGGTGGATTTACCGCCCTTCTCTTCGCGGCCCGGCAGGGCGATCTCGCATCGGGCAGCGCGCTCGTGGAAGGCAAAGCCGACATCAACCTGGCGGACCCCGACGGCACGACCCCCCTCCTCGACGCCATCATCAACTTCCATTACGACTTCGCTCTCTTTCTTCTGGATCACGGGGCGAACCCCAACGCGCGCGACAATCGCGGCCGCACGCCCCTCTACGCAGCCGTGGACATGCACTCTCTCGACACGTCCACACGCCCCAATCCCATCGTTTCCGATCGGGCAACCAGCGCCGAGGTCATCAAAGCGCTCCTCGCCCGCCGCGCCAATCCCAATGCACAGTTGGCCGATTTCATCTCCCCGCGCGGACCGCTCGATGTCGCCGACTACACGCTCGCCGCCGGGGCGACGCCTTTCCTGCGCGCCGCTAAGTCCGATGACCTTGAAGTCATGCGCCTGCTGCTCGCGAGCGGCGCCGATCCTCTGCTTGCGACGAAGGCCGGCGTTACTCCGCTCATGGCAGCAGCCGGCGTCGGCTGGCGCGACGGCAAGAGTCACGGCACGGAAAGCGATGCGATCGCGGCAATCCAGCTTTGCCTTGATCGCGGGGCCAACATCAACGCGGCAACCGATAAAGGAGACAATGCGTTGACCGGCGCTTCACTCCGCAACTCGGAGGCGATCCTCGCTTTTCTTCGCGCTCACAGCGCGCTGGCCGATAACAAGGATACGGTCGTCCAAACCTTCTCCGCTAAAGTTTCTGCATTTGGCACGTCAACCAACGGCTTGGCGCCGTCCCGCCCCGCCAGCCTCGCCTGCAAGGAATGTTCCGGGGCGCTCACCGCCACATCCAGCGCGCCTTGGCTCGTGATCACTTCGACGGCCGGTGGATCCATCGCCTTCAACGTTTTCAGCAATGTCGGCACAGCGACGCGTACTGCGACCGTTCAGGTCAAAGGCGCCAAAAACAAGGTCACGCTGACCGTCGAGGAAGCGGGGTCCGACGCCCCGTTGCTGGTTCGGGAAGTGGCCTATCTCTACCAGCGCGTCCTCGGGCGCGAGCCCGACGCCACCGCACTCACGCGCGCGACAAACGTCGGATTCGTCCGGCTCGCGGCCGATTTAACTGAGGGCAACTCGCTCGCAATGCTCTACAACTTGCTTCTGGAGCGCGACCCGGAACCATCCGAGCTGGCCACGCGAACTCCGGAGGATATCGTCGCTATGCTGGTCGCCACCCCGGAGTTTCTCTCGAAGTTCCGGTAGCGCCCGCGCCTTTGTAACTCCATTTCCGCAGCTACCCACCCGTTGACAACCGTTCAAAAGATTTGTAGTATTTACAAATTCTGACAAGCTCAGGGGCTTTGCGGAAGTGAATCGATTTTGGGGGGACGTCAAATCCATGCAGAGAAGTAGTGTGTGTTTACGGCTGGCTGCGCTTTTCGTGCTGCTTGCCGCTGTGGCATTCGGCCAGGTCGGTAATGGAACAATCACTGGAACGGTGTTGGATTCCGGCGGCGCGGTGGTTCCAAATGCTCGCGTCGAAGCAACGAACTCCTCGACGGGCGTTGTGTTCGCCGCCGTATCGACCAATACCGGCAACTACACGATTCCGGATCTGCCGGTCGGCTCTTATACCGTCGGCGCAAAGGTCACCGGATTCAAGGCCTACACGCACCCGGGCCTGAGCGTCGGCGCTGCGCAGGTGATTCGCGAAGACATCACACTGCAAGTCGGCAATGCGACGACTGAAACAGTGACGGTCACGGCTGAAGCCTCGCTCCTGAAGACCGAATCGGGTGATGTCAGCCATAACGTCTCGATCGATCAGCTCGACGATCTTCCGCTGCTCGGTATCGGCACCGCGAATTCCGGCACCACCGGCGTGCGCAATCCGTACAATACCCTGCAGACATTGCCCGGCGTCAGTTCCTACGCGAGCTCCGGCCAATTCACCCTGAATGGTCTCGGCGGAAGCATGACGGAAACGATGCGCGTCGAAGGCCAGGACGCCACATCGCGTCTCTTCGGAACCTACGACTACACACAGATGAGCCAGCCGAGCGCGGATTCCATTCAGGAAATTTCCTATCAGACGAGCAACTATGCGGCTGAATTCGGCCAGGCGGGTTCGGCGGTCATCAACATGACCATGAAGTCAGGCACGAACGCATTCCACGGCACGGGCTACGACTACTTCGTTAACGAAGATTTGAACGCCGGCGACCCCTTCACGATCAGCGGCGGTCCCGGCAGCACGGCCGGCGGCAACGGCGGAAAGATGCGGCCGCGCAATCGCCGCAACGATTTTGGCGGCACGCTCGGTGGGCCGGTCTGGATTCCCAAAATCTACAACGGCAAGAACAAGACCTTCTTCTTCTGGAACTATGAAGAGTTTCTCGAAAGCTCGTTTTACTCCTTCACAGATACGGTTCCGACCGCGGCTTATCTGAAGGGCGATTTCTCGGCCATCTCGGCCAACGGCACCTGCAGCCTTTGTGCGTCGCTTGGCATTCCGAGAACCCCGATCACGACCGATCCGGGCGGCAATCCCGTATATGCGAACGAGATTTTCGACCCCGCCACGCGGCAGCCGAACGGCGCCGCGAGCCCGTTCGCGAACAACATCATTCCGCTGAACCGCTTCGATCCGGTCTCGCTGAAAGTGCTGGCCCTCCTGCCGACGGCGCAGAACAACAACACCACCGGCAACTACACTGCCTCGATCACCGGCAGCCGTTATTCAGCCATCCCCTCGTTCAAGATCGACCACAACCTCTCCGACAAAGACAAGCTGTCGTTCTACTGGTCACGCATCAACACCGAAAGCCAGATCTCCTCGCCGTTAGGCAACGCCGATGGCCTGCCGCAGAATATCGGAGCTTATCGGGGAACGTTCATTCCAAACTGGACGGCGCGAATTAACTACGACCGCACTCTCACCCCGACTCTGCTCCTCCACCTCGGGGCCGGGTACTATCACACGCGGTTCGACGATCATGCTCCGGTCCTCAATTTCGACCCGGCATCGCTTGGGCTCAGCAACTTCCTGATTCATCGCCAGTTCCCCAGCATCACGGGGCTTTGCTCCACGCCTCCATTTTTCGCGCCTTGCGCAGGCAACACTCTCGGAGGAATGCAAAATATCGGCACCTCCGGTCAGATTCAGACTTTGAATTATGAGGAGAAGCCGAGTTTCATCGCCAACGCGACGTGGATCCATGGCGCGCACACCTTCAAGATTGGCGCTGAAGTTTATCTGGAAGCGGCGCTCAATGGTTCGTTTGCCGGCGTGACGCTTGCTACCGGCACCGGCCCCACTTCCGCGCCGTTCAATCCAACCAACAGTCTGAATGGACAGTCCATGGGCTTCGGTTTCGCGAGCTTTTTGCTCGGCGACTACAGCTCTACGACACAAACGCCACAACTCAACTACAAGCAGGGCAATCAGGAGTGGGGCTTGTACCTGCAGGATACGTGGAAGGTCAACCGCAAGCTGACAGTCAATTACGGTTTGCGATGGGATTACGCAACCCCGTACAAAGAGCAATACGACCGGCTCGGACAGTTCAGCCCGAGTACGCCAAACGCCAATGCCGGCGGACGCCCGGGCGCCACCGTCTACGCCAGCAATTGCAATTGCAAGTTCTACCAGAACACGTACCCGTATGCGATCGGCCCGAGGCTCGGCGTTGCCTACCAACTCGATTCGAAGACCGTTATTCGCGGTGGCTGGGGCGTCAATTACCAGTTTGCAGCGGCCTCCGCTGGCGGAGTCATTGCCTCGAACGGCGTCTATCCGCTTGCCGGAATCAATCCTTTCGTCAACATAGAGACTCCGGGAGCGATCATTCCAACGCAGTGGCCGGTGACTGACCCGAACCGCTACCCGGTCGTCACGAACGCGAACGGGACCATCGTCAACACCGTTGGCGGCACGCCGACGAATTTCGCTCCCGATCCGAACCAGCTCCGTCCGCCGCGCGTCAATCAGTGGAGCATTGGCATCCAGCGTCAGCTCACCAACAGCTTTCTCGTAGACGCCTCTTACGTTGCCAATCGCGGCGTGTGGGAACCGGGCGGACCCCTCGGTTATCTCAGCCAGATTTCGCCGGCAACGTTCGCGAGCTTCGGACTCTATCCCTATCCGGGAAGCGGCCCGGCGGGCTACAACTATGCGCCTGCCGGTATCAACTGCCAGGCTGGCAACGATTGCGATCGCGCGTTGCTAACGCAGCCGCTCACGAACCCGGCCGTCCAGGCTAAGCTGGCCGCCTCCGGCCATCCGGGCTTCACTCCTTACCCCGGATTTGCGGGCACATCGCTGCTGAGCGCGCTCTATCCGTATCCGCAGTTCGGCGCGTTGGCCCCCACGGGTTCGGCAACGGGCAACTCGCGCTATGACTCGCTCCAGATTAAAGTGACGAAGCGTCTCTCCCACGGCCTGCAGGCCAACGCCGCCTACACGTGGGCCAAGGGATTCAACCGTCCGGCTCCCGAGGACTTCTTCAACGCCGCGGGCAGCCAATGGGTCCTCCAAAACATTCCTCCACAGTCGCTGACGTTCAACATCACCTACACGGTCCCGAGATTCAACTTCCTGCCGAAGTATGCGAACGTGGCGACCAAAGACTGGCAGTTCGGCTTCTTCGCGCAGTACCAGAGCGGAACCTTCCTGCTGCCGCCGGTCAGCAACGTCAACGCCGAGTTCCTCGGCAGCGAAGACGTCCGGACGGGTCAGCCTCTCTACTTGAAGGACATCAACGACATCCACAGCTATAACCCGTACACGGATATCGTGCTGAACCCTGCCGCATGGGCACCGTGCCCAACGAATACTGTTTGCGGCGGCGCTTCCACGTCGGCAACCGGCACGGCGGCATCCACCCGGCTCTACTCGGACTTCCGTGGTCCGCGTCAGCCGCGTGAAAACGCAAATATCGGCCGTCACTTCCGTTTCGGTAAGGAGGGCAAGTATGACCTCTATATCCGCGGCGAGTTCGTCAATATCTTCAACCGGACGATCATGCCGAATCCGATCGTGACCAACCCGCAGACCGCCCCGTCGAAAAACAGCGTGGGCGTGTATACGGGCGGCTTCGGCGTCATCAACGCCTACAACTCGCCGAACGCTTATCCGGCTCCGACCGCCGGCGCGACCGCGCTGCTCGGCCGTACCGGCACCATCATCGCCCGCTTCCAGTTCTAAACTGGTTACTTGTTGAGACTCTCTCGCGGTCCGGATGCCTTCATGGTTCCCGGACCGCGTTTGCTTTTTGCGCTGTGCATCCTGGCTGGCGCTGGGGAACTGGCTGGCGCCACGCGGGCCATCACCTCTTACAACGACGCCAAACCAATCCTCGAGAGCCAGCGCGCCAACCTGCCGCCAGCGCTCCGCGAGCCCACTCCCGCGAAGTGGTCCGCCTGGACGCAGTCGCAGGATAAGGCCATCCGCGCGCGTCTGGAACAGGGTGACCTCGATTCGATGGTCAACCTGCTCCTCCTCGGAACCTCCTTCACGCACCAACCGCGTGTCCGTGTCGAAAGCCTTGGCGAGGCGTCGACATCAGGCGTCCTGCGCGCGCGTGTCGACGATCTCGTTGCCGGACTCCGCAATCCCCGCGACAATGAGCGCCTGACCTTTCTCGCCGGTTTGTTGCGCCGCAAGGGCGTCGATCCCACCGCCTCGTCCGCCGCCGGGGTCTTCCTCTACGATAATCTCGAACGCGTGCTCAAGGAGCGGGCCGCGCTGGCAGAGCGAGCCCGCCAGTCCGCGGGGCAGGACGTCCTTGACCGCTCGTCTCTCTTCAGCGACCGCGGCGTCTCACTCGACACGAGCATACTGCCCGACTTCGCTCTAGACCGGACTTTGGCCGATTTAAGAACCCGTGGCGTCCTGCATGAGGGTCAGGTGCTTCGCGCGGCCGTGATTGGCCCGGGCCTCGATTTCATCGACAAGAGAGAGGAGTCCGGCTACGACTACTACCCGCAGCAGACTGTGCAGCCGTTCGCGCTCTACGATTCGCTCGCGCGTCTCGGTCTTGCCAGGTTGCCGGGGCTCTCGCTCGGGATTTTCGATATTAGCGCCCGTGTCATCGATCACCTGGAACGCGCGCGGAAACGCGGCACCTATGTGATCCAACTGCCGCGCGATGTCGATCGCCCATGGCCGCCGGAGCTTGTCGCTTATTGGCGATCCCTTGGCGACCACGCCGGCGCTTCGACCCCACCGATCCGGCCGCCCGAAATCTTCCAGGGACTCGAAACCCGCGCGGTCCGCATCCGTCCGGAGATAGTCCTCGCCTGCGAACCTGTGGACCTCAACATCGTGCTCGAACGCCTGTCGCTCCCAGCCGCGCAGCGTTACGACCTGATTGTCGCGACGAATATCTTTGTCTACTACGACACTTTCCAGCAGGCGCTCGCTCTGGCGAACATCGGCGCTATGTTAAAGCCCGGCGGAGTCCTTCTGACCAACGACAAGCTGCCGGAAGCCCCCGGCGGGGCGATGCGTCACGCGGGCACCACGATCGTTCGTTCCGCGGACGGTGGTCTGCTGGACGCCGTCGGCTGGTATCAAAGAAATAACGGCGGGAACTAACACCGGCCCGCGCCACGATGTGCCGGGTGACAACATAGGGGTTCGGCAATGGAAGCCCGCGCTGCCCCCCGGATATTCACGCCAGCCCTCGCCGCGACGGCATTCCTTCCCCAAATCTTTTCGAACGCGCACGCGCGGTGGTCGATCCTGATTGCGGCGGCAATGCTCGGCATCTGGGCCACCATCCTCACGCGCAGCCGCCGTGTCCTGACCGTCGAATTCGCGCCGAAGAAGCAGCACTACGTACAGGCCTGCGCGCAGGGGGCGGTCCTTATTTACTGGGGCATGTACTGGCCGCAGCTTCCCGCCTGGGCTCCCTTCATCGCTGCCCAGCTTCTCTTCGCGTATGCCTTCGACATCCTGCTGTGCTGGACGCGCCGGGACCATTGCATCCTCGGCTTCGCCCAGTTCCCGGTCATTTTCAGCATCAATCTGTTCCTCTGGTTCAAGCCGGACTGGTTTTATCTGCAGCTCCTGATGATCGCTCTCGGCCTGGCCGCGAAGGAATTTGTTCGCTGGTCTTCTTTTGGTGCGCCAAAGGACGGCCGCCGCGCCCACATCTTCAACCCGTCATCGCTCCCGCTCGCCGTCTTCTCGCTCGGTCTGATCGCGACAGGGGCGACCCACATCACCTGGGGCCGCGAAATCGCCACCACACAGTTCTATCCGCCGCAGATGTACCTCTTCCTGTTCCTCACCGGACTGCCCGGCCAGCTTCTGTTCGGCGTTACATCAATGACCATGTCGGCCGTTGTCGCGACATGGCTCTTCTCGCGCCTCTACTTTATGGCCACCGGTATTTACTTCTTCTACGATTCGTATATCCCGATCTCGGTCTTCCTCGGGATGCACTTGCTGTTCAATGATCCTTCGACCTCGCCGCGTTCAGAGGTGGGCCGCATTGTTTACGGAGCGCTCTACGGACTCAGCACCGTCGCGCTCTACGACGTCCTCGGACGCGCCGGACTGCCCACCTTCTACGACAAGCTTCTGCAAGTTCCCCTGTTGAACATCTGCGCGAAAGCGCTCGATCGCATCCCGCAGCCGCGCACGCTCAGAATCCCGAAGCCGGCGTACGTCGGCGTGTGGGCCTCGGCCTTCGCGATCCTCAGCGTCACCGGACAGCTCGGCGACAAGCACCCCGGCCAATGGCTGCCTTTCTGGCGGCAGGCCTGCGATGCCGGCCGTCCTTACGCCTGCCCTTACGTTGCCGACCTCGAAGAGAACTTTTGCGATCGCGGATCCGCCTGGGCCTGCAACGAATCCGGCCGGATGGATATCAGGCTATCTCGCTCGGGGGAAGACGCGCGCCGCATGGATCCCGCGGCCGCCCTGAGGCCTTTCCAGCGCGGATGCGATCTCGGATCGCAGGACGCCTGCCGGAATCTCGAAACGATGACTCATGGGGGCGCGCTGGTGAGCAGCCCCCCTTCGGCCGGCGATTACCCAATCATCCTGCAGGGAAGCAAAGGCCCCATCCGACCCGGGACCGATCTCAAGGCTCTGGCGCGCGCTGAGGGCTGGTAAAGCCCGAGTCAGTGTTGGCCAAGCCGGGGCCTGTGTTTGCTATAGCAGCAACCGCCGGCGACAAGATCGCCAGCGTCACATCTACGTGCTACTTCTTGCCCGCCGCCGCGGCTTTCTCTTCGGCGCGCGCGCCTGCAAGAATCCCGATCATCCCGTAGTTGCCTTCGTGGCATGCGGAATCGAAGATCATGTGCTTGCTGTCGTCTTTGTCCTTGCCCATCTGGATGAGCACCGTCCACGGCCGCGTCCACGTCTTCGGATCTTCAAATGTAATCCGCCGCTCCAGATCGTAGGGGCCGGTGCGCGTGATCCGCTCGGTCATCTTGTACGTATCCGGATTCGAGCCGCGGAATCCCTGCGAGAAGTTCGTCGTCTCGATGACCAGCGTATTGCCTTCCCAGTGCCCGCGCGAATCGCCCAGATAGAATTTCGCTTCCTTCGGCGCATGGGGGCGGCCATCCATCCAGATCGTGCGGTTGCCACCGCCCGCGTGGTCGTCTTCCATATAAATCCCCATCGACTTTGGCGACTGCACGATTTGCATCACTGTGCCCTGCGCGAACATCGTGTTCAAAGGAAGGAACGGCATCGGCACACCAAGACAGCGCGGCGACTGCGCGGTCGTTTCCGGATTATCGTTCTGGCCTGCCGCAACGCCCAGTGGCAGTGCTGCGTACGCCGGTCCACCACGCCCCTCGCCCGCAGCGCCTCTGCCCCCGCCTGCACCCCTGCCACTGGCTGCCGCGCCCCGGGGCGATTCGGCTCCCCGGCCGCCCTGTGGAGCAGCGCCAGCCACGAGTGGGGGAATGCGTCCATCCGGCGGGTCGATCACCAGCGATGTTCTTTTACCAGTCCGCAGAACCGAATTGAAAACCGCGTTGTAAGCGCCGCTGACATCCGCTGCGCCCGTCGTGCGCATATTGCGCCCGGGATTCACCCCCTTGGCCTTGTTCGCGGCATCGACTTCCGCATCGGTCAGGAATTCCTTATTCGCATTGGCGGCGGAGCGTTCGAGCGGCGTGTCGTACAGGACGAACCACACGCCTTGTAAATCGGGATCGCCCCACGCCGTTCGCTTGACCGCTGCAGTACCCGGTTTGCTCGTCGCGCCTTTCGATGCGGCGGCTTTCGGAGCCGCGGCACGAGTCTGGCCGGTCACCTGGACAGCTACTACCGACACAAGGGCCAGACCGGTCCCCACCCCGATCACGGGCATCAGATATCGTCGTCGCATGCATCGTGAGAATATCATGACGTT
>Ga0134125_10002501_pt1 | contig 21778 bp, 17 predicted proteins | sample KB31751_FD_96464 | JGI IMG/M metagenome (GOLD analysis project Ga0134125, IMG submission 96464) | Terrestrial soil microbial communities with excess Nitrogen fertilizer from Kellogg Biological Station, Michigan, USA - KB3-175-1 | ecosystem: Environmental > Terrestrial > Soil > Unclassified ... | reverse complement strand
TTGGCGGGGACGTAGGGCTTGAACTCGGTCGGCTCGATCGGGGAAGGCAACTGTCCCGCCATGCGTTGTCCTCGCGTAAAGTGGGGGCACCCTAGCATGGACGACGGCGTCGCGCAGCTTGCCTCGGTCATCGCCGCGCACGTCGGCAAAAGCGCCAAGCGCGATCTGCCGATCTGGGGCAGCCGCGAGCCGGGCACGATCGCCGCCGAGATCGCGCGCTTCTGCCGCGACGAGCTCGCCGGCACGGTGGCGCGTCCGCTGTTCTACGAGACGAGCCAGGGCTCCGTGGCCGGCGTCGAGCTCGCCGACGGTCGGCGCGTCGTGGTGAAGGCACACCATCCCGCGCAGGATCTGGCCGGCCTGCACGAGAGCGTGCGCGTGCAGATGCACCTGGCGTCGCGCGGGATCTACGCGACGACGGTCTGCGGCGGGCCGGCGCCGATCGGGCGAACGCTCGCCACCGTCGAGGCGTACGTCACGGCTGGCGTGACGCGGGATGGGCACGATCCGGCGGTGCGCGCCGAGCTCGCGCGTGCGCTGTTCGTGATCGTCGGCGCGTGCCGTCCGCTGGTGGCCGGCTCATCGCTGCCGCCGCACTATTTCGCGCAGGCCTACGCGGGGCTGTGGCCGGATGGCAGCGACTTCGCGTCGGGATCGCGTGAGGCCGAACGGATCGACGACCTGGCGCGGGCGGCGCGAGCGCGCATGGAGCCGACCGGCGAGCTGGTGATCGGTCACGGCGACTGGCGCGTGCAGCAGGTGCTGTTCGACGGTGGGCGCGTCGTCGCCGCGCACGACTGGATTAGCTTGTGCAAGGAGCGGGAGCCGGCGCTGGTCGGGTTCACGGCGTTCGCGTTCTGCGTCGATTGGTCGCGCACGCCCGTACCGGTGTCGACGCTCGACGACGCACGGGGATTCGTCGCCGACTACGAAGCGGCGCGCGGTCGTGCGTTTTCCGTCGCGGAGCGGCGGCTGTGCGGCGCCCTGTTCGCCTACTCGTATGCGTACACGGCGCGTTGCTTTTGCGGACGCAGCGACGGGCCGAGAACTTTTGGCGACATGGTGGCGTCTCATGGGTCCACGCTGATGGAGCTGTAGATGGACGAGCGCGAGAACGCACGACACTGGGAAGAGAACGCGCCCGACTGGGTGCGCTTGGCGCGCCGCGGCTTCGACACGTCGCGCGACCAGATCAACTCGCCGGCCTTCTTCGCGATGCTGCCCGACGTGCGGGGCCTCTACGGGCTCGACGTCGGCTGCGGCGAGGGGCACAACACGCGCCTCGCCGCCGAGCGCGGCGCCCGGATGACGGCGCTCGATATCACCTGGGGCATGGTGCACCCCGCGGCGGAGCACGAGCGCGAGGAGCCTCGCGGCATCCGTTACGTGCGCGGTTCGGGCGCGGCGCTGCCGTTTGCCGACGGCACCTTCGACTTCGTCGTCGCGTTCATGAGCCTCATGGACATGCCCGATCACGCGCGCGTGCTCGCCGAGGTGGCGCGCGTCCTCAAGCCGGGCGGCTTCTTCCAGGCGTCGATGACGCACCCATGCTTCCAGACGCCGATGTGGGAATGGCTGCGCGACGACAACGGACGGCGGCGCGCGATGGTGTGCGGCGACTACTTTCGCGAGCTGCAGGGCGAAGTCGAAGAGTGGAGCTTCGGCGCGGCCAAGCGTGCAGGCGAGTCGCAGCGGCCGTTTCGCATTCCGCGCTTCACGCACACGCTGTCGACGTGGCTCAATTTGTTCATCGACGCTGGCTTCGTGCTCGAGCGCTTCGTCGAGCCGACCGTCGACGACGCCACGCTGGCGGCCGACCCCGATCGTCTCTACGACACGCGCATCATCGCCTACTTTCTGACGCTGCGCGCGCGCAAGCCGCGCTGATGGAGCGCGTCGCCATCGTCGGCGTCGGCGGAGCCGGCAAGTCGACGCTCGCGGTGGCGCTCGGCACGCGCACCGGGCTGCCGGTGGTGCACCTCGACCGGCTCTTCTGGAAGCCCGGATGGCGCGCGAGCGAGCGCGAGGAGCTCGTGGCCGCGCAGGAGCGCGCGTTGCCCGTCGGAGGACGCTGGATCGCCGACGGCAACTACGGCGGCACATGCCCTTTCGGCTGGCGCGCGCCGATACCATCGTCTTCCTCGATCTCTCGCCGTCGCGCTGTCTGGCGCGCGTGTTGGCGCGCGCCTGGCGCTCGCGTGGGCGCGTGCGTGCCGACATGTCCGAGGGCTGTCCCGAGCGGTTCTGGGACCCGAGCTATCTCGAGTTCCTCTGGTACGTGCTGCGCTATCGCGCCGTCCACCGTCCCCGCGTGCTCGACAAGATCGCCGCGCACGGCGCGCATGCCCGCCTCATCATCCTGCGCACGCCCGCCGATGTCGCCCGCTTCCTCGAGCGAAGCGGCTAACGATCCCTTTCCTTCCAGCGAGGCGATGGTGCAACAGCGCGGGTGGCGCCGTGGGAGGGGCCCCCCCGGAAGCGCGCAGGCGCAGAAGTCCGTTACATCATCGCCGAGCGCCTTCGTTGAGCCATTTCTGATAGGCGTTGAACGAGAAGGGGCGACCGAGGAAGTCCTGCACCATCTCCGCCGCCGGCATCTTGCCGCCCGCTTCGAGCACGGCGTGGCGATACTTCGCCGCGACGGCCTTGTTGAGCAGGCCGTGCGCCTTGAACGGCGTGAACAGGTCCTTGGCGATCACGAGCGACCACATATACGTGTAGTAGTTCGACGAGTAGCCGACGAGGTGGCCGAACGCCTCCTGCGGGTAGGTCCCGTCGACGTGCGCGAACGGCGTGTACTTGCCTTCCATGTCGGCGAACACCTGCGTGGTGTCGAGGCCCGCCGGATCGTGATCGTAGTAGGCGAGGCTCACCGCCGCGTAGTTCATCTGGCGCCGCACGTCGAGCCCGCGCGAACTCGTCGGCGCGCTTCATCTTCGCCACCAGCTCCGTCGGAATCGGCGCGCCCGTCTGATAGTGCTTGGCGAACGTCTGCAAGGTCGGCGCGTCCTCGACCCACTCCTCGAGCAGCTGCGACGGCGCCTCGACGAAGTCGTACTCGCGATAGCTCGCCGTCGACGTCCAGCGCGTGTGGCCGGAGAAGACGTGCTGCACGAGGTGGCCGAACTCGTGGAAGAAGGTCGAGACGTCGCCCTCTTCCATGAGCGCCGGCTGCCCGCCCACGCCCTTCGGGAAGTTGCACAGAAGCACGCCCTCGGGCAGCCGCGCGCCCTCCTTGCCGGTCACGAGCGTGAACTGCGCCGCGTGCGAGAACTTGCCGGCGCGCGGATGCAGGTCGAGATAGATGCGCCCGAGGCGGCGCCCGCCGTCGAAGACGTCATAGACGTCGACGTCGGGGTGCCAGACCTTGGCGTCCTCGACCTTGCGATACTGCACGCCGAAGAGCTGCGACGTGATGGCGAGCAGGCCCGCTTCCACGCGCTTGAACTCGAAGTAGGGGCGCACCGACTGCGCGTCGAAGTCGAGCTGCTCGGCGCGCACGCGCTCCTTCAGATACGACACGTCCCACGCCGGCACACTATTGGCGCGCGGCTCGTCCTTCTGCAGCCGCGCGTAGAGGAGCTTGTAGTCCTCGTCGGCGCGCGCTTGCGACACGCGCGCGATCTGGTCGACGAACGCATGCGCCGCCGCCGGCGTGCGGATCATCTTGTTCTCCATCGAGTACGCCGCCCAGCTCGGATAGCCGAGCAGCGTCGCCAGCTCGTAGCGCTTGCCGAGGAGCTGGCCGAGCACCTCGAGGTTCTGCGGATGCGCGCGGTTCGAGAAGGCGAGGAACATCGCCTTGCGCGCCTTCTCGCTGCGGGCGAACTTCATGAACGGGTAGTAGTCGGGGTACTGCACCGTCAGCGTCACCTTGCCGTCGGCGCCGACGGGGTGCTTGGCGATGTAGTCGGGCGGCATGCCGGCCAGCTCCGACGGAGCCAGCTCGACCTTGGATTGGTCCTCGTTGATGTTGCTCTCGAACTTGTTGCCGAGCGTGGTGATCTCGTCGCGCAGCGCCTTGACCTTGGCGCGCGTCGCGTCGTCGCGGTTGACCCCCGCCCGCTTGAAGTCGGCGAGGTCCTGCGCGATCCAATACTTCGTGGCCGCGTCCTCGCCCGACAGGTCGAGCCCGGCGACGATGTCGTAGATGCCGCGGTCGAGCGCGATCTCGGAGCCGAGCGCGGACGCCTGCACCGTGCAGCGCTCGCCGGCGGCGCGCGACGCGGCGTCGGGATGCGCGTTGAACACGACGTCGGCGGTGCTGCCGATGGTGTCGAGCTCGGCGTTGGCCTCGTCGTAGAGCTCGAGCACGCGCGGCACGTCGTGTTTGGTGATCGGACGCGGCGTGGCCTTGAGCGCGGCCAGCTTCTGCCGCACCGACGCCAGGTGCCCGGCGCAGGCGGCGTCGAACGCGGCCGGATCGGCCGAGGCGAGGTCGCCCTGCAGCGGCGCGAGCGTGCGCGGCGCGTCGCGGCCGGTCGACGGCGTCTGCGTGCCGGCGCACGCGCCCAGCAACGGTAGGGTGACCAGGATCGTCTTGAGCGAGCGAGTCATGCGTTCAGGAACACCGCTTGCCCGCGCTTGTTCGGCGAATCTGGCCGCCGCCTTGCAAAGTCATGCGTCGCATGCGGTGGGTGTTCGGAGCGTTGCTATTGATTGCGGGCTGTTCCGGCGTCGAGGGACGGCAACCGGCTGGGGTGGCGGCGACGCAATCGGAGTCCGCAGCCCCAGGTGGCTGCGTGCAGATCGGCGGTGGTGAGCTGCAAGCCGGGCTCACGCTCGGAGTCTCGGGCGGGAGCATCACGGTCACCGACGTGCAGCATCACGGCAACGATCCGGTCGGCTTCTCCATCAGCTCGACGGCGCCGAACACGTTCGTCATCGTGACCGCCGGCAGCGTCTCGTGCAGCGACGGTGATTCCTACTTGAGCGCCGAGCCGATTTCGCGCGTCGACTTCTGCGCCGGCGCCAGCGGCTGCATCTGAGCGCGCGCTAGGCCGCGGCCGCGCGGCCGCGCTTGAACCAGAGATACGCCGGCAGGCCGAGGAGCACGAGGCCGATGCCGATGAGCGCGTTGCGCTGGGCGCCGATGAAAATGTAGATGACGAAGAAGGTCGCGCCCACGAGGTACAGGGCCGGCGTGAGCGGATAGCCCCACGTGCGGTAGGGGCGCGGCGCGTCGGGCTGTTTCTTGCGCAGCACGAACAGCCCGGCGACGGTGAGCGCGTTGAACGCCAGCGACGCGAAGGTCACGTACGTCAGAAGATCCGAGTACGAGCCCGAGAGCGCCAGCACCGACGACCAGATGCCCTGCAAGACGAGCGCGTTGGCCGGCGTGTGGCGCGTCGGGTGGACGCGCCCCGCCGACGAGAAGAAGAGGCCGTCGCGCGCCATCGCGTAGATCACGCGTCCGCCGCCGAGGATGAGCCCGTTGACGCAGCCGAAGGTCGACACCAGGATCGCGATCGACACCGCGGTCACGCCCAAGCCGCCGAGGAGCACGCCGGCGACGTCGGCGGCGACGCGGTTCTCGACGACGGCCGCCATCTTGTGCAGCGGCAGGATGTAGAGGTAGACCGCGCACGCGCCGGTGTAGACGAGCGTCGTGACCACGCTGCCGAGCACGAGCGCGCGCGGCAGGTTCCGCTGCGGCTCGCGGATCTCCTCGGCGGCGAAGGTCACCGTGTTCCACGCGTCGTAGGCGAAGAGCGCCTTCGACATGGCCACGCCGACCGCGGCCATGAGCGTCATGCCCACCGCGGCCGTGCCGATCTGCGCGCCGACCAGCGGCCTGAAGTTCGCGAACGATCCCTTGCCCGAGAAGAAGCCGATGAGCACGAGCAGCGCGATGGCGCCGACCTTGAGCACCGTGAACAGGTTCTGCACGAAGGCGCCCGCTTCGACGCCGCGGCAGTTCACCCAGGTCAAGAGCGCGATGATGACGACCGCCACCACCTGCGCGCGCGACAGCGTGAAGAAGCCGAGCTTGAAGATGATGTCGCCCTCGCCGAGGTGCAGCCCGACGCCGCCGAGGAACTTCGAGAACGCGATCGCGACGGCGGCGTTGAACCCGCTCTGGATCACCAGGAGCACGGTCCAGCCGTAGAGGAACCCGACGAGCGGCCCGAACGCCTCGCGCAAGAACACGTACTGCCCGCCCGCCTTCGGCATCATCGCGCACAGCTCGCCGTAGGCCAGCGCGCCGAGCAGCGTGAGCGCGCCGCCGATGAGCCACAGGCCGAGGTAGATGCCGGGCGTGCCGATCAGCCCCGCCATGATCGAGGGCGCGATGAAGATCCCCGAGCCGATCATCGAGCCCACGATCAGCGTCGTGGCGCTGAACACGCCCAGCCGACGCTCGAGTGCTTCCGCCATGCGTGCCATTTGACATCGGAATGAACGCGTTGGCGAAGAATCGTGTTAATGAACGGGAAAAATGCTCGAGCAGCTCCTGCGGCGCAAGGCGGTGGACGATGCGACTTCCGATGCGGAAGCGCCGGAGCATCGTCTCAAGCGCACCTTGACCGCCGTCGACCTGACCGCGCTCGGCATCGGCGCCGTGATCGGAGCCGGCATCTTCTCGTCGACGGGATCGGCCGCCGCCGGCGGCGGCGCGCACATCGGCGCCGGCCCCGCGCTCATCATCTCCTACATGCTGACGGCGGTCGCCTGCGGCTTCGCAGCGCTCTGCTACGCCGAGATGGCGTCGATGATCCCGATCGCCGGCAGCGCGTACACCTACTCCTACGTGACGCTCGGCGAGTTCCTGGCGTGGATCATCGGCTGGGACCTCATCCTCGAATACGCCGTCGGCAACGTCGCCGTCGCCGTGAGCTGGTCGGGCTACTTCCAATCGTTCATCGGCGGTTTCGGGTGGCACCTTCCGACCTGGCTCACCTCCACGATCAACCAGGCGCGCGCCAATCCGCAGATCTTCCACGATGCGCCGCACCTGTTCGGCATCCCCCTCGTCCTCAACCTGCCCGCCGGCGCCATCGTCGCGCTCATCACCGCGCTGCTCGTCGTCGGGGTCAAGGAGTCGGCGCGCGTCAACTCGGTGATCGTCGGCATCAAGATCGTCCTCGTCATCGCCTTCGTCGCGATCGGCGCCTTCTGGGTGACGCCCGCCAACTGGCACCCGTTCGCGCCCAACGGCTTTCACGGCATCATGACGGGCGCCTCGATCATCTTCTTCTCGTACATCGGCTTCGACGCCATCTCGACGACGGCGGAGGAGGCCAAGAACCCGCAGCGCGATCTGCCAATCGGCATGATCGCGTCGCTCGTCATCTGCACGATCCTTTATATCGCGGTCACGGTCGTGCTCACCGGCATGGTGCCGTCGAAGGAGCTCGGCGTCGCCGATCCGCTGGCGCTGGCGCTGCAGAAGGCGGGCCTCATGCGGCTCGCCGGCGTCTTCTCGTTCGGCGCGGTCATCGCCATGACCGCGGTGCTGCTCGTCTTCCAGCTCGGCCAGCCGCGCATCTTCATGTCGATGGCGCGCGACGGCCTGTTGCCCCCGTGGGCGGCCAAGGTGCATCCGCGCTTCCGCACGCCCTACGTCACCACCATCATCACCGGCGTCGCCGTCGGTGTGCCGGCGATGTTCGTCGATCTCAACGACGCGCTCGAGTTCTGCAACATCGGCACGCTGTTCGCCTTCGTGCTCGTGTCGGCGGGCGTGATCGTGCTGCGCTACCTCGAGCCGGATCGGCCGCGGCCGTTCCGCGTGCCCGGCTCGCCGGTGGTGCCGGCCCTCTCGATCTTCTCGTGCATCGCGCTCATGTTGCCCTTGCCGTGGCCAACGTGGATCCGCTTCGTCGGCTGGCTCGTCATCGGCCTCGTCATCTATTTCGCCTACGGCGTGCGTAAGAGCCGGCTGGCGCGTGTAAAGGGGTAGGAATGTCGAACTTGTGGAAACGAAAGTCGCTCGCGCAGCTCGTCGCCGGCGGCGAAGAACAAGGCCATGAGCTCAAGAAGACGCTCGGCGCGGCCAACCTGATCGCGCTCGGCATCGGCGCCATCATCGGCGCCGGCCTCTTCGTGCGCACCGCGGTCGCCGCGGCCGATCACGCGGGCCCGGCGGTGACGCTCGGCTTCGTGCTCGCCGCCATCGGCTGCGCCTTCGCCGGGCTGTGCTACGCCGAGTTCGCCTCGATGATCCCGATCGCGGGCAGCGCCTACACCTACTCGTACGCGACGCTCGGCGAGCTCATCGCCTGGATCATCGGCTGGGACCTCGTGCTCGAGTACGCCATCGGCGCCGCCACCGTCGGCATCGCCTGGTCGGAGTACCTCAACAAGCTCCTCGAGTTTCTACCGGGGCATTACCAGATCCCCTACGCGTGGTGCCATTCGCCGTTCCAACACATGGGCGCCTCGCACGGCATCATGAACATCCCGGCGCTGTTCATCGTGCTCATGCTGTCGCTGCTCCTCATTCGCGGCATGAAGGAGTCGGCGTTCGTCAACGGCATCATCGTCATCACCAAGGTCGCCATCGTCATCCTCATCATCACGCTCGGCTGGCACTTCATCGATCCGGCCAACCACACGCCCTACATCCCGCCGTCGCAGACCATCACCGACCCGAGCGGCGTCGCGCAGCACTACGGCGGCTTCCTCGGCATCATCGGCGCCGCCGGCGTCGTCTTCTTCGCCTTCATCGGCTTCGACGCGGTCTCGACCGCGGCGCAGGAGACGGTCAACCCCAAGCGCGACATGCCCATCGGCATCCTCGGCTCGCTCGTCGTCTGCACCGTGCTCTACATCCTGTTCGCGCACGTGCTGACCGGCATCGCGCCGGTCCAGGACTTCCGCACCGGCGGCCGCGAGGCGTCGGTCGCCTACGCCATCATGAAGCACATGCCCGGCTACGCCTGGCTGGCCAAGCTCGTCACCGTCGCCATCTTGTTCGGCTTCACGTCGGTCATCCTGGTCATGCTGATGGGGCAGTCGCGCGTGTTCTACTCGATGTCGCGCGATGGTCTCGTGCCGCGGCTGTTCTCCGACGTGCACCCGAAGTACCGCACGCCGTGGAAGTCGAACGTCGCCTTCTTCCTGTTCGTCGGCGCCTTCGCCGCGTTCGTGCCCGAAGACATCGTCGGGGACATGACGTCGATCGGCACGCTGTTCGCGTTCGTGCTCGTGTGCATCGGCGTGTGGGTCATGCGCGTGCGCGATCCGGACGCGCCGCGCCAGTTCAAGGTGCCGATGGTGCCGGTGATCTCGACGCTCGGCGTGCTCGCCAACACGCTCATGATCTTCGGGCTCGGCTGGACCAATTGGCTGCGCCTCGGCGTCTGGCTGGTGATCGGCCTCGTCATCTACTTCCTCTACGGGCGGCACCACTCGAAGCTCGCCACGGCGCGGTAGCGGTCGTGCGGCGCCTCGCCGTCTACACCGCGCTGCTCGTCGCGCTCGACCTCGGCCTCTTGCTCGTGCGCGCCGGCGCGGCGACCCACGCGGGCGGCGGACGGCGGTTGCGCGCGGGCGTGGTGTTCGACGTCGGCGGGCGCGGTGACAAGTCGTTCAACGACTCGGCGTGGCGCGGGCTCGATCGCGCGGTGCGCGAGCTCGGCGTCGAGGCCGAGTACATCGAGCCGGGCGAGGGGAGCGATCGCGAGAGCGGCATCCGCCTGCTCGCCGCCGAGAAGTTCGACCTCATCCTCGGCGTCGGGTTCATCTTCAGCGACGACCTGTACAACATCGCCGGCGAATATCCGAAGACGCATTTTGCCTGCATCGACTACGCGAAGTTCGACGCGCACGGCTTCGTGGTGCCGCCGCCCAACATGGTGGCGCTCAAGTTTCGCGAGGAGGAGGGCTCGTTCCTCGTCGGCGCACTGGCGGCGCTGGTGTCGAAGACGCACGCCATCGGCTTCGTCGGCGGCATGGACATTCCGCTCATCCACAAGTTCGAGGCCGGCTATCGCGCGGGCGCGAGGTACATCCGTCCCGACATGCCGGTGATGGTCGGCTACGCGGGCGTGACCGGCGACGCGTTCAAGAACCCGGCGAAGGGCAAGGAGCTCGCGCTCGCCGAGTACGCGGCCGGCGCCGACATCGTGTTTCACGCGGCGGGGACGACGGGGCTCGGCGTGTTCGAGGCGGCGCGCGAGACCGGCAAGTACGCCATCGGCGTCGACGCCGATCAGTGGAGCGAAGCGCCGGGGCGCGTCTTGACGAGCATGACCAAGGTGGTCGACAAGGCCGTGTTCGAGACGGTCGAGCGCGCGCAACAAGGGACGTGGAAGGGCGGCGTCCTGCAGCTCGGCCTGGCCGAGGGCGGCGTCGACTACGTCTACGACGAGCACAACCGCGCGCTCATCGGCGACGCGGTGCGCGCGCGGGTCGAGCAGATCCGGCGCGACATCATCGCCGGCAAGATCAAGGTGCCCGCCCAATGAGCGAAGCGGCGACGGCGACGGCGAGCGGGGGGCCGCCGGCCGAAGCCATCGGTTGCTCGCACGTGTGGACGCGCTTCGGCGCGGTCGTGGCCAACCGCGACGTGTCGCTGTCGGTGATGCGCGGCGAGGTGCACGCCGTCATCGGCGAGAACGGCGCCGGCAAGTCGACGCTGATGCGCGCGCTCTACGGCATGCATCCGCCCGACGCGGGCGAGGTGCGCATCGGCGGCGAGATCATCGCGCGCCCGTCGGTGCCGGCGGCGATCGCGCGCAAGGTCGGCATGGTGCATCAGCACTTCATGCTGGTGCCGACGCTGACGGCGGCGGAGAACGTGGTGCTCGGGCGCGAGCCGTGGCGCGGGCCGTTCGTCGATCTGCGGCGCGCCGAGCGCGAGATCGGCGAGCTGTCGGAGCGCTTCGGGCTGCGCGTGGAGCCGCGGCGCCTGGTGTCGTCGCTGTCGGTGGGCGAGGCGCAGCGCGTGGAGATCGTGAAGGTGCTGTGGCGCGGCGCCGATGTCCTCATCCTCGACGAGCCGACGGCGGTGCTGACGCCGCTCGAGGTGGGCGAGCTGTTCGGCGTGTTGCGCGAGCTGGTGGCCGACGGCAAGACGGTGGTGCTCGTCACCCACAAGCTCGACGAGGTCCTGCAGCTGGCCACGCGCGTGACGGTCATGCGGCGCGGCGAGGTGGTAGGGTCGCTCGATCCGCGCAACACGACGGCCGGCGAGCTCGCGCGCACCATGGTCGGGCGCGATCTGGTCGCGGCGCCGCCCCGCCCGATCTTCGCCGGAGAATCGCGCGAGCGGCTGCGCGTCGAGGGGCTCACCGTCACGCGCGACGACGGCACGCGCGCGCTCGACGACGTCAGCCTGTCGGTGCGCGGCGGCGAGATCCTCGGCGTCGCCGGCGTCGAGGGCAACGGCCAGTCGGAGCTGACGCTGGCCATCGCCGGCGTGATCGCGCAACGGAGCGGGCGCATCCTCGTCGACGGCCACGACGTCTCGCACGACAGCGTGCGCGCGCGGCGCGACCGTGGCGTCGCGCACGTGCCCGAAGATCGCCACGCGCGCGGCGTCGTCCTCGGCTTCTCGATCGCCGACAACGTGCGCCTCGGCGACGACGCCCTCGACGGCGCCAAGCTCGCCAAGGTGACCCGGAGCGTGATCGACCGGCTCGACGTGCGCCCGCCCGAGCCGCGCGCGACGATGGCGACGCTGTCGGGCGGCAACCAGCAGAAGGTCGTCGTCGGGCGCGAGCTTTCGCGCGAGCACGGCGTCCTCGTCTGCGCGCAGCCCACGCGCGGCGTCGACGTCGGCGCCATCGAGCGCATCCACGCCGAGATCGCCCACGCGCGCGTCGCCGGCAAGGCGGTGCTGCTGGTCTCCGCCGATCTCGACGAGCTGTTCGCGCTCGCCGACCGCATCGGCGTGCTCTTCCGCGGCCGCGTCGTCGGCTGCGTCGACAACGTGCCCGAGCGCCGCGCCGAGCTGCGCGGCGAGATCGCGGCGCTCATGCTCGGAGCCGGCACGTGAAGTCCGTATTGCCGCCGCTGTGGGCCACGCTGATCGCGCTCGCGGCGGCCTCGGCGCTCATCATCGCCGTCGGCGGCGGGCCGCTCGCCGTCTATCGCCTGCTCCTCGCCGGCACCTGGGGCAACGGTTACGGCATCGGCCAGGTGCTGTTCAAGACCACGCCGCTCATCTTCACCGGCCTGTCGGTCGCGCTCGCCTTGCGCGCCGGGCTCTTCAACATCGGCGCCGAAGGCCAGCTCACCGTCGGCGCCTTCGCCACCGCCATGGTCGGCCTGCACTGCGCGCACCTGCCGGCGGTCGTCGCGGTGCCGCTCGCGCTCGTCGCCGGCGCGCTCGGCGGCGCGCTGGTCGGCGCCATCGCCGGCGCGCTCAAGGCGTGGCGCGGCGCGCACGAAGTCATCAACACCATCATGCTCAACTTCATCGTGCGCGCGGTCATGGTCGGCGTCGGCGCGCACCTGTTCGAGCGCGAGCAGATCCACACCGCGCCCGTAGCCGCCTCCGCCGAATTGCCGCGCCTGTCGCGCTTCATCCCCGGCTTGCACGGATCGGCGGCCAACGCGTCGCTCTTCATCGCCGTCGCCGTCGCGCTCGCCGCCTGGTGGCTCGTCGAGCGCACGCGCGCCGGCTTCCGTCTGCGCGCCGTCGGCGCCTCGCCCGACGCCGCGGCCACGAGCGGCATCTCCGTCCCGCGCGTGCAATTCTTCGCGCTCGCGCTCTCGGGCGCCGTCGCCGGCCTGGTCGGCGCCAACTTCGTGCTCGGCTACAAGCACTACTACGAGGACGGCTTTTCGGGCGGCATCGGCTACATGGGCATCGCCGTCGCCGTGCTCGGCCGCTCGCGCCCGCTCGGCGTGGTGCTCGCGGCGCTCCTGTTCGGCACGCTCTCGCAGGGCGCGCTGGCGGTCAACGCCGTCGTCCCCAAAGAGCTCGTCGACGTCATGACCGCGGTCATCATCTTCTCGGTCGCCGCCGCGGCCCCATCGGTGCGCCGCCGCCTCGAGGCGGCCGCATGATGCACACCATCCTCACGCTCGGCTTCGCCGCCGCCGTCATCCGCATCACCGTGCCCTACGCGCTCGCCGCGCTCGGCGGCACGCTGTCCGAGCGCTCGGGCGTCATCAACATCGCGCTCGAGGGGCTGCTCCTCATCGGCGCCTTCACCGCGACCATGGGCGCGTACTTCGGCCACGGCGCCATCGCCGGCGTGCTCGGCGGCGTCATCGGGGGCGCCGCCTTCGGCGCGCTCTACGCGCTCTTGGTGGTCACGCTGCGCGGCGATCAGATCGTCTGCGGCGTCGCCCTCAACCTGCTCGCCGACGGCATCACGCGCTTCCTCCTGAAAGCGACCTTCGATTCGTCGTCGAATTCGCCGCGCATCGACGCCTGGGGCGACGTCGGCACGCGGCTCATCGCGCTCACCGTCGTGCTGGTCGCGCTCTTCCACGCCGTCGTCTACTGGACGCCGTTCGGCCTGCGCCTGCGCGCCGTCGGCGAGCACCCCGAAGCCGCCGCGTCGCTCGGCGTGCGGCCCGCGCGCATCCGCTGGGTCGCGCTCCTCCTCGCCGGCGCGCTCGCCGGCCTCGGCGGCGCCTGGCTCGCCGCCGATCAGCGCCAGTTCGTCGCCGGCATGTCGAACGGCCGCGGCTACATCGCGCTCGCCGCCATGATCTTCGGCGGCTGGCGCCCGGCGCGCGCCGCCGCCGCCTGCCTTCTCTTCGGCCTCGCCGAGGCGATGCAGATCGCGCTGCAGGCCGCCGGCGTCGGCGTGCCGGGCTGGGCCGTGCAGATGCTCCCGTACGTGCTGACGATGGTCACGCTCGCCGGCTTCATCGGCCGCTCGCACGCGCCGCGCGCCCTCGGTAGAATCGACGACACATGATCGCCAACGACGCGGCGCCTCCGCCCGACGGCCACGCCCACCATCGGCGATTATCGGCTGCAGCGCCGCCTCGGCTCCGGTGCCATGGGCGAAGTCTGGCTCGGCCGCCACACCGTGACCGGCACGCTCGCCGCGGTCAAGCTCCTCCGGCAGAACGTCAAGTCTCGCGAGCGCGTCGCCAAGACCTTCGATCGCGAGCGCCGCGCCATCGGGCGCCTCGGCCATCCGCACATTGTCGCGCTCTTCGACGTCGGCCCCGACTGGCTCGCCACCGCCTACGTCGACGGCACCGATCTCGCGCGCCGCTTGAAGACGCCGATCGATCCGGCGACCGCGGTGCACCTGGCCCTGCAGATCGCCTCGGCGCTGGCGCACGCGCACGCCTACGGCGTCGTGCACCGCGACGTCAAACCGTCGAACATCCTCCTCGACACCGCCGGCAACGCCTTCCTCGCCGACTTCGGGCTCGCCCTTTTGCCCGAGGCCATCGACGACGAGCACCGCGTCGGCACGCCCGCGTACATGGCGCCCGAGCAGGCCGCCGGCGCGCTCGCCGGCCCGACCGCCGATCAATATGCGCTCGCGCGAACGCTCCTCGAGATGCTCGTCGGCGGCACGCTGCCGCTCAATCCCAACGAGGCGCTCGCCGAGCTTCCCGCCGAATTGCCGGCCGCGCTGCGGGCGGCGCTGGCGCGCGCCTCCGCCGTCGCGCCGAGCGATCGTTTCGCCGAGATCAGCGACTTTGCCGCCGCGCTCGCCGCCGTCGATCTGACGCGCCACTCCGCGCCGCGGCGCCTCGCGCCCGAGGTCCGCGTGCGCACCCCGTTCGGCTGGACCGCCGGCGCCGCGCGCGCCGAGATGCTCGCGCCCGATCTTTCGCGCGCCGACTTTCAGCTGAGCGCGCTCGCCGAGGCCAGGCTGCTGCCGTCCGCGGCGCTCGAGCGCTTCGCCGCGCGCAGCGGCTACGCCGACGTCGGCTTCACCGTCTACGGCAACTCGGGCCGCCTGGGCCGCCTGACCGATCCGTCGGCCTTCGCGCGCGCCACCGAGGTGGTGGTGCTCGTGCACGGCATGTTCTGCAACCGCGACAGCTGGGCGCCAGTCGCCCCGTCGGTGGCGCGCGACAACGCGCAGGCGCTCGTGCTCGCCGTCGATCATTCCGGCTTCGGCGCCTCTCGCTTCGCCGCCGCCACGCCCGCCGCCGAGCACGCCTCGCCGCGCGGCGTCTGCACGATGCTGCTCGCCTGGCTCGAGCTCCTCGGCCTGCGCGATCTGCCGACGGTGCTCGTCGGCCACTCGTTCGGCGGCGCCGCGCTCCTCACCGTGCGCGACGACGAGGTCGGCGAGCGCGTCAGCCGCCTGGCCATCACGCCGGTGTTCCCCGCCGTCGACAAGCGCTATCGCACGCTGTTGAAGGCGACGGCGAACCTCCTGCCCACGCTCGGCGCCATCTCGCTCCTGCGCAAGCTCATGGCCAAGATGTTCTCGACCTCCGCGCGCGACTACACGCGGCGCGAGCAGCGCCTCATGGCCGCGGAGTTCGAGCGCGCCTCGCCGCGCGTCATCTCCACCATCGCGCGGCAGTACGCGCTCTCGGCGCCGGCCGCCGGCGATCAGCTGCAGCGCTGCCTCGTGGCCATCGCCGACGTCGATCCGGTCGCGCCCGCGCGCATCCTCGAGCCCGCGCTCGACGCGCTCGGCTTTCCGCGCACGCACATCCGTCATCTCGTCGCCACCGGCGGACACTTTCCGCACGCCGAGCAGGACGATCATCCCGAATGGACGCTGCGCAACGTCGCCGATCTGGCGGCGTGCGTGAACGCGATGCTGCGCGCTTCGTCCGAAGGGACGCCCATGCCCACCGAGGTGGCCTCGACGATGATCGGCTCCACAGACGTTTGATTTGCCAACCGGCCCGTGATATCAAGAAGATCCGATGCCCAAGCAGATCCTGCTGGTAGACGACAGCGTCACCATTCAGCGCGTGGTGGAGCTCACCTTCGCTCATGAAGCCGACTACAAGGTGATCTCGGCCAAAAGCGCCGATGAAGGGTTGTCCAAAGCTCGCGAGCTCAAGCCGGACATCGTGCTGGCCGACGCGGGGATGGCGGGCAAGAGCGGCTACGATCTGTGCGCGTCGCTTCGCAGCGAGGGCGCGTCGACGCCGGTCCTCATCCTGACCGGCAACTTCGCGCCCTACGACGAAGCCCGCGGCACCAAGTCCGGCGCCGACGGCTACGTCGTCAAGCCCTTCGAGACGCAGGCCTTGATCGACAAGGTGGCCGACGCCATCAGCAAGAAGGGCGCGGGCCGTCCGGCCGCGGCCGCCTCGGCGCCGCCGATCGTGGCGACGACGGCGGGGCGCAAGGACGACAGCCTCGAGATCCAGATCGAGGGCGGCAAGAACGTGCCCACGCCGGTGCCGGCGACCAGGCCGGCCGCCGCGCCGCCGCCGCCCGCGCCGGCACCGCCGGCCGCGAAGCCGGCGACCGCGCCGCCGCAGGCGCGCACCATGATGGGGATTCCCGCGCCGACGATTCCGCCGCCGAAGCCGGCCGCGCCGCCGGTGGCCGCGGCGCCGCCGCCCGCGCCGAAGCCGGTCGCGCCGCCGCCGCCGGTGGTCGCGCCGCCGCCGGTCGTCGCTGCGCCGCCGCCCGCGCCAGCTCCGGCCGCCGTCGCCGCGCACGGGATGCCGTCGTCGGTGCCGCAGATGCCGCGGACGCCGCTCATCCCGGGCGTGCCGATGCCGACCTCTCCTGCCGCCAAGGCGCCCGACGCGCCGAAGGCACCGCCGCCGCGCGCGACGCTCATGGGCATTCCGACGGTGAATCCGGCGAACCTTCCGCCCGGCGCCGTCGCGCTGCCGCCGCCCGGCGCCAAGCCGGCTGCGCCCTGGGCTCCGCCTGCCCCGGCCGCGCATGCGCCGCATCCGCCGGCTCCGACGCCGCCGCCGCCCCAGCCGATGCCGCCGCCGGTCGCGTCGCCGGCGCACGCCGCCGTCGTCAGCGCGGTGGCCGATCGCGCCGTCGCCGAAGTCAGCGCGCGCGGCGCCGACTACGAAGCGGTGGCCAAGCTTTCGCGCGAAGTGATCGAACGGATCGCGTGGGAAGTCGTCCCCGAGCTCGCCGAGACCATCATCCGCGAGCAACTCGATCGCCTGGTAGCCGAGCGCCAGAAGTAACTCTCGCGCGTTCGACTCTTCAACCTTACGACGTTAGCGACTCCCGACGATGAACGAGCTGCCCAAAGCATACGATCCGGCGCAAGTCGAGCAGCGGTGGTACCGCTTCTGGCTCGAGCAGCGCTACTTCCACGCCGACGCACAGACGCCGAAGGCGCCGTTTTCGATCGCCATCCCGCCGCCGAACGTGACCGGGTCGCTCCACCTCGGGCACGCGCTGTTCGTCACCATCCAGGACATCCTCATCCGCTGGCGCCGCATGGGCGCGTACAACGCGATGTGGATGCCCGGCACCGACCACGCCGGCATCGCCACGCAGATGGTGGTCGAGCGCAACTTGAAGGCGCTCGAAGGCAAGACCCGCCACGACCTCGGACGCGACGAGTTCATCAAGCGCGTCTGGCAGTGGAAGGAGAAGAACGGCGACCGCATCATCGAGCAGCTCAAGGTCATGGGCGCCTCGTGCGATTGGGATCGCGAGCGCTTCACCATGGACGAGGGGCTGTCGAAGGCAGTGCGCCACGCCTTCGTCGAGCTGCACAAAGAAGGGCTCATCTACCGCGCGCAGCGCCTCATCAACTGGTGCCCGACGTGCCGCACGGCGCTGTCGGACCTCGAGGTCGAGCACGCCGACACGCAGGGCTCGCTGTGGCACATCGGCTATCCCTTGCCCGACGGCTCGGGCCAGCTCGTCGTCGCCACCACGCGCCCCGAGACGATGCTCGGTGACACCGCGGTCGCGGTTCATCCCAACGATCCGCGCTTCGCCAAGTGGATCGGCAAAGAGGTCGAGCTGCCGCTGACGGGGCGCAAGATCCCGGTGATCGGCGACGAGAAGCTGGTCGACATCGAGTTCGGCACCGGCGCGGTGAAGGTGACCCCCGCGCACGACTTCAACGACTTCGAGGTGGGCCAACGGCACAAGCTGCCGATGGTGAACATCCTCAACCTCGACGGCACGCTCAACGAAAACGTGCCCGAGAAGTACCGCGGCCTGACCGTGCCCATCGCGCGCAAGGAGGTGGTCGCCGACCTCGAGGCCGCCGGCCTGCTCGTCAAGACCGAGCCGCACCAGCTCTCGCTCGGCCGCTGCCAGCGCTCGGACGACGTGGTCGAGCCGATGCTGTCGCTGCAGTGGTTCGTCAAGGCCGACGTGCTCGCCAAGCCGGCGATCGACGCGGTGAACGAGGGCAAGACCAAGTTCATCCCCGAGTCGTGGACCAAGACGTACATGCACTGGATGACCAACATCCGCGACTGGTGCATCTCGCGCCAGCTGTGGTGGGGCCATCGCATCCCGGTGTGGTACTGCGGCAAGGGGCACGTCACCGTCGCCGAGCAGGATCCGCCGGCGTGCGGCGAGTGCGGCGACACGGCGATCAAGCAGGACGACGACGTGCTCGACACCTGGTTCTCGTCGGCGCTGTGGCCGTTCTCGACGCTCGGCTGGCCCGAGCCGACGCGCGAGCTCAAGACCTTCTATCCGACGTCGGTCATGGAGACCGGCTACGACATCCTCTTCTTCTGGGTCGCCCGCATGATGATGATGGGGCTGCACTTCATGAAGAAGGTGCCGTTCCGCACCGTGTACCTGCACGCCATCGTCGTCGACGAGCACGGCGACAAGATGTCGAAGGTCAAAGGCAACGTCATCGATCCGCTCGACGTCGTCTATGGCGCGACCAAAGACAACCTGGTGGCGAAAGCCAAGGAGCAGCTGTCGCCGCCGTCGGCCATCGCCAACATCGAGAAGACGTTCCCCGACGGCATTCCCGCGGCGGGCGCCGATGCGCTGCGCTTCACGCTCGCGTCGCTGGCGGCGCAGGGGCGCAACATCCGCTTGTCGCTCCAGCGCGTCGAGGGCTATCGCCACTTCGCGAACAAGCTGTGGAACGCGGCGCGCTTCGCGATGATGAACCTGCAGGGCTTCGACGCCGATCGCTTCGGCGATGCCTTGCGCGAGGGCGTCGACACCGCGGCGCTGACGCTGGCCGATCGCTGGATCCTCTCGCGCTTGCAGCACACGGCGTCGGAGGTCGACGAGGCGCTCGAGGCCTATCGCTTCAACGACGCGGCGCAGGCCATCTACCACTTCGTGTGGGACGAGTTCTGCAGCTGGTACATGGAGCTCGTCAAGCCGATCCTCTACGACGACTCCAACGAGGTCATGGCGCAGAAGCGCAAGCGCGCGGCGCAGGGCTGCCTGGCGATGTCGCTCGAGACGTCGTGCCGGCTGTTGCACCCGTTCATGCCCTTCATCACCGAGGAGATCTGGCAGCAGCTGCCGAAAGCGACGGGCACGCCGGGCTCGATCATGATCACGATGTACCCGGTCGCCGACGCCGTCCTCGTCGACGAAGCGGCCGAAGCGCAGATGAAGATGATCCAGGACGTCATCGTCGCCGTGCGAAACCTCGTCGCCGAGTACAACGTCAAGGGCAAGGTCGACGTGACGGTGCAGGCGAACGACGCGGCGCGCGCGATGCTCGAAGGGCACGAGCCGCTCATCACGGCGCAGGGGCGCATCAACAACCTGACGATGACGACCCCCGGGTCGCCCCCGACGGGGACGGTGGTCAACGTCGTCGGCGACGTGCAGGTGAGCGTGCACCTGGCCGGCAACATCGACGTGGGCGCCGAGAAGCAGCGCATCGAGAAGGACATCAAGAAGGCGGAGAAGGAGAAGGCCGGCGTGGCCGGGCGGCTCGCCAATCCGTCGTTCAAGGACAAGGCGCCGCCGGACGTCGTCGAGAAGACGCAGCGCGACCTCGAGGCCATCGTCGAGCGCATCGCCAAGCTGTCGAGCTCGCTCGAGCAGCTGAACAAACTGTAGCCCTGAACAAACCGTAGCGATTCGGTGTAAAATCGGGGTGTGACTCCCTCGGCGTCGCTCGTGCTCGATCCGGCCGACACGTGCCTCGTGACGATCGACTGTCAGGTCAAGCTCGCCAACGCCATGCCCTCGGCGGTGCTCGGCTCGGCGGTGCGCAACTGGATCGCGATGGTCGAGATGGCCGCGCGCCTGAAGCTGCCGGTGTGCGCGTCCGAGCAATATCCGCAAGGGCTCGGGCCGACCATCCCGGTGCTCAAAGAAGCGCTCATGAAGGTGATGCCGCCGACGCGCTGGCTCGAGAAGCTCGACTTCTCCTGCTGCGAGACTCCGCTCTACCAGCAGTTCCTGGCCAACGGACGGCGCACCTTCATCGTGTGCGGCATGGAGACGCACGTCTGCGTCTACCAGACGGTGCGCGCGATGGTGGCGCGCGGGCTGCGCGTGCACGTGCCCGCCGATGCGTGCGTGTCGCGCGCGCAGGCGAACTGGAAGGTCGGCATGGATCTGATGGCGCGCGCCGGCGCGGTGCCGACGTCGACCGAGGCGGTCCTGTTCGACCTGGTCAAGCGCGCCGAGGGCGAGAACTTCCGCGCGCTGGCCAAGCTCGTGAAGTAGCGCGGCAGGTAACCGGGCCGGCTGGGTCGCGGAGGTAGTGAGGCGCCATCCCGGCGTCGGAAAACGGCGCAGTCCGCCCGCCTTCGCGGGCGGTGCGCCTCCATCGGGCCGCTCATCTCGCGCTGCGCGCGACCGCGGCCCTCTACGCCGCCGGGATGGCGCCTCACTACCTCCGCTCCTGACGCCTGGTACCAATCGAAGCGCGCTTGTGCGGTGGGACCAGGCGCCGAGCGGAGGTAGTAAGGGTCGCTGACGGCGGCGTAGAGGGCGCGGTCGCGCGCAGCGCGACTGTATAGCGCCCGATGGAGGCGCACCGCCCGCGAAGGCGGGCGGACTGCGCCGTTTTCCGACGCCGACAGCGACCCTTACTACCTCCGCGACCCAGCCGTCCTGGTTACCCTACGCGCCGCCATCCGACGGCGGGACGCACTTGGTGGGGATGCAGGCGCAGAGGTTCTGCGCGTTGCACAAGCAGGTCGCGTTGTCGCCGCAGGTGCCGGCGGGATCGGTCGACTGGCACTGGAACGAGCAGAAGTAGGTGTCGTCGGCCGATGGCGTCTGCCCGTTGAACAGCGCGCTGCAGGTGGTGGACATGCCGTTGCCGGTGCAGTCGGGCCCGGTGTTGGTGCAGAACTTCCCGACGCCGAGATTGTTGCCGGTGTCGCCCGGGTGGCCGCAGCGCGAGAGGAACGCCATGTCCGGGCCGGCCGGCGCGGACAGGTCCATGCCGACGCTGCCGTCGTTGTTGTCGGAGCTGGAGCCGCACCCGAGCGCGGCGAGAGCGAGGATCAAAGCAAGCGAACGCATGCGCCGATGCTACCGCGAATCGTGCGCTACGGCGATCCTCCCGCGCGCAGCCGCGCGAGCTGCGCCGCCGCCTGTTGCATCCGTCCCGGCTCGCGCATGCGCCGCGCCCGCCACATGAGGTTGTGCGGCGTCACCGTCGGCGGCACCAGCGCCGCCACCGTCGTCTCCCAGCCCGCGGCCTCGAGGCGCAGCGTGCGCTCGGCGTCGATGAGAGACATGACGACGCGGCGCCGCACCTCGGCGTGGCGCGGCACACCGAGCGCATCGGCGTGCGCCTCCGCCGTCGGTGAAAAGGCCACCGCCTGCGCGTAGCAGCAGGGCACCACCAGGAGCCAGCGCGCCGCGACGGCGACGGCGGCGTCGAGGATCGAGTCCGACGCCGAGCCGCACGCATGCAGCCCGACGACCACGTCGGGCGCGTCGGGCCAGGCGGCGCGATCGGCGACGTCGCCCTCGACGATGCGCACCTCGGCCGGCCGCGACAGCCGCGCCACCGCCTGCCGGCACAAGTCCGCG
>Ga0134125_10002500_pt1 | contig 21792 bp, 9 predicted proteins | sample KB31751_FD_96464 | JGI IMG/M metagenome (GOLD analysis project Ga0134125, IMG submission 96464) | Terrestrial soil microbial communities with excess Nitrogen fertilizer from Kellogg Biological Station, Michigan, USA - KB3-175-1 | ecosystem: Environmental > Terrestrial > Soil > Unclassified ... | reverse complement strand
TGCCGTTGGCGATGCCCATGTTGCGGATATTCTCGACCCCGTCATACACCTGGGCGATGTCCTTCAACTCGATGGGCGCATTGTTGCGATAGGCGACGATCAGATTCTGATAGTCCGATGCCGCCGAGGCATTGTCGTTGGAATAGACCTGAAGCCGCTGGGAGCCCTGCTCGATCGCGCCCTTGGGGCTGTTGGCGCCGGCATTGGCCGAGGCCACCGCGGAGCGCACATCTTCCAGGCCGATGCCATATTTGAACAGGGATTGCGGATTGAGCTCGATCCGAACCGCGGGAAGTGCTGCACCGGAGAGCGAAACGTCGCCCACCCCGGAAAGCTGGGACAGTTTCTGCTGCAGGATGTTCGAGGTCTGGTCGTAGATCTGGCCCGGCGTCAGCGTCTTGGAGGTGAGCGCCAGGATCATGATGGGGAAGCTGGAAGGATTGAATTTCCGATAGGTGGGATTGGAGCGGAGCGAGGCGGGAAGGTCCGCATGGGCCGCATTGATCGCGGCCTGGACGTCGCGGGCGGCACCGTCAATATCGCGGCTGATGTCGAATTGCAGGATGATGTTGGCGCTACCCACCGAACTGCGCGACGTCATCTCGGTAACGCCGGCGATGGCGCCCAGGTGCCGCTCCAGCGGCGTCGCCACCGTGTTGGCCATCACTTCAGGGCTCGCCCCCGCCATGCTGGCACTCACCACAATGGTGGGAAGATCGATGTTGGGAAGCGGCGCCACCGGCAGCATGAACAGTGCGCCCAGGCCGGCCAGGCCCAGCCCGATCGCCAGAAGGGTGGTGGCCACCGGGCGGCGGACGAACAGCGCGACAAGATTCATCGCTATTCTCCCGGCTGGGGCGCGGGCGTGGGACCGCGGCGTCCCGCGCGCCATGCCCTGAGATCGCGGCCCCAGCGGTCGAAATAGATATAGATCACCGGGGTGGTGAAAAGCGTCAGCGCCTGGCTCACCAAAAGACCGCCCACGATCGAGATGCCCAAGGGATGGCGCAACTCCGATCCCATGCCCGAACCCACCATCAGCGGAAAGGCGCCGAACAGCGCCGCCACCGTGGTCATCATGATGGGGCGGAAACGCAGCAGCGCCGCCTGATGGATGGCTTCGGTGGGCGATTTGCCCTCGTGCCGCTCGGCCTCCAGCGCGAAGTCGATCATCATGATCGCGTTCTTCTTGACGATGCCGATCAACAGAATGATGCCGATGATGGAGACGATGTTGAGGTCGTGGCCTGTGACGATCAGCGCAAGCAGCGCCCCCACGCCCGCCGATGGCAAGGTGGAGAGGATCGTGACCGGATGGATGAAACTCTCATACAGAACGCCCAGCACGATATAGACCGTGATCAAGGCGGCGATGATCAGAAGCACTTCGTTGCCCAACGCGTCCTGGAACGCCACGGCGGAGCCTTCGAATTGCGAGGTGATGCCGGGCGGCAGGCCTGCCGCATCTTCCGCATCCTTGACCGCCTGGACACCCGAGCCCAGCGAATAACCGGGCGCGAGATCGAAGGAGAATGTCGCGGACGGGAATTGGCCCAGATGGTCGATCTGCAGTGGCACCGTGCGCTGATCGACATGGGCGATGGCCGAAAGCGGCACCTGGCCGCCGCCCGACGACGGCAGATAGATGTCGTTGAGAGACGCCACCGTGTCCTGAAGCTTGGGATCGGCCTCCATGATCACGCGGTATTGGCTGGATTCGGTGAAGATGGTGGAGATGATGCGCTGGCCGAAACTGTCATAGAGCGCGTTGTCTATGGTGGCGGCGGAAATGCCGAAGCGCGCCGCGGTGTTGCGGTCCACGGTGAGGAAGGCGGAAAGGCCGCGATCGAGATATTCGGTCGAGACATTGCGCAGCGCCGGGGTCCTCTGCAGCTGGGCAAGCAGTTTGGGCACGAAATCGTTGAGCTCCGCGATGGTCGCGGACTGCAGCACGAATTGATATTGGGCGCGGCTCACGGTGGAATCGATGGTAAGGTCCTGCACCGGCTGCAGATAGAAGGTGATGCCGGGCACCGAGTGGGCGTCGGCGGCCAGCCGATCCATGATGGTCGAGACGCCGTCGCGATCGCTTTTGTCCTTGAGATTGATGAGGAAGCGGCCGCTGTTGAGCGTGTTGTTGGTGCCGTCCACGCCGATGAACGAGGAAAGGCTCGCCACGTCTTTGTCCTGCAAGAGTTTCTGGGCGAGGGCGCGCTGGCGCCGCGCCATTTCCTCGAAGGACACGGTGGGGCTGGCGGTGGTGATGGCCTGGATGAAGCCGGTGTCCTGAAGCGGGAAGAAGCCTTTGGGGATCAGGATATAAAGCAGGATCGTCAACACCAGGGTGCCCACCGCCACCAGCATGGTGAGCGGTTGATGGGCCAGAACCCACCTGAGCAAACGGTCATACTCGCCGATCACGCGGTCGTAATATTGCTCGATGCGCTGCTGAAATCCGCTTTGCCGTTTCTTCTCTTCGGCATGGCTATGCAGCAGCTTGGCGCACAGCATCGGCACCAGGGTGAGCGAGACCACCGCCGAGATCAGGATGGTAATGGCCAGGGTGAGGGCAAATTCGCGGAACAGCCGTCCCACCACTTCCTGCATGAACAGCAGCGGGATCAGCACCGCGATCAGCGACACGGTCAGCGACATGATGGTGAAGCCGATCTCGCCCGCGCCCTTCATGGCGGCGTCGAACGGCTTGTAGCCATGCTCGATATAGCGGGAGATGTTCTCGATCATCACGATCGCGTCATCCACCACAAAGCCGGCCGAGATGGTGAGCGCCATCAGGGAAAGATTGTTGAGCGAGAAGCCCAGCAGATACATGGCCGCGAAGGTGCCGACGATGGAGAGCGGCACCGACAGGCTGGGAATAAAGGTGGCGGGCAGGCTGCCCAGGAACAGATAAATCACCAGGACCACCAGCACCACAGCCAGCATCAGCTCGAATTCCACGTCGGCCACAGAGGCGCGGATCGTGTTGGTGCGGTCGGTGAGTATGTTCACCGTCACCGAGGCGGGAAGCCCCGAGACGATCTGGGGCAGGATCTCTTTGATCGAATCCACCACCTGGATGACGTTGGCGCCGGGCTGGCGCTGGACGTTGAGCAAAACCGCCGGCGTCATATTGGCCCAGCTCGACAGCTTGTCGTTTTCCGCGCCCTGCACCACCGTCGCCACGTCCGACAGATGCACCGGCGAGCCGTTCTTGTAGGCGACCACCATGTTGGCGTAATCGGCGGCGCTCTGCAGCTGGTCGTTGGCGTTGATGGTGTAGGACTGCGAGGCGCCGTCAAAGCTGCCTTTGGGCGCGTTGGAATTGTTGTTGTTGATGGTGGTGCGAAGATCGTCGATGTTGAGACCGTAGGACGCCAATTGCTGAAGGTTGGCCTGAACGCGCACCGCCGGCCGCTGGGCGCCCGAAATGCTCACCAGGCCCACGCCCGCAAGCTGCGAGATTTTCTGGGCGATGCGGGTATCCGCCAGATTCTCGACCGTGGTGATGGGCAGGCTGGTCGAAGAGATCGCCAGCGTGATCACCGGCGCGTCGGCGGGATTGACCTTGGCATAGACCGGAGGAACCGGAAGCTGCGGCAACAGGCTTCCGCCCGCATTGATCGCCGCCTGCACTTCCTGCTCGGCGACATCCAGGCTGAGATTGAGATCGAACTGCAGGGTGACGATCGACGAGCCGGCCGAAGACACCGACGACATTTCCTTCAGCCCCGGCATCTGGCCGAACTGGCGCTCCAGGATGGCGGTGACCGACGTGGTCATCACGTCAGGACTGGCGCCGGGATAGAAGCTCGAGACCTGGATGGTGGGGTAATCCACTTCCGGCAGCGCCGAAAGCGGCAGGAAACGATAGCCGGCCAGGCCCACCAGCATGATGGCGATCATCAGCAGCGATGTCGCAACTGGCCTTAAGATAAAAGGTGCAGAAGGATTCATGGGCCCTCAGGGTCCGCCGGGAGGCCGCCTGCCACCACCACCATTGCGCCTGAGCGAGGCCAGCGCCGTTTTGCACTGGCTCGACAGGGAATTGCGATTCTGCGCCAGGCAGCGCCGCGCCGCCGGTCCGGTCTGGCCGGAGCAGAGCTTGGCGATATCGGCGCCGCAAGCGCCATTGATGACCGCTTGCGCCTTAGCGCGCTGGGCCGCGCGGGCGGCATCGCTGGCAGCGCCGGAAGGCTGTGCGATCTTCTGCGAACCCGCGGCGGGGATTGCCACCTCAGAGCCGTCGCGCAGACGGTCGGCGCCGTCCACCACCACCGTGTCGCCCGGCTTCAGTCCGTCGAGAACGGCCACCTTGTCGCCATCCTGCACGCCCAGCTTGACGGTGCGCTGGCTGACGGTCTTGTCCGGGGCGACGATGAAGACGAAGGTGCCGCTGGCGCCACGCTGGACCGCCGCCACGGGGATCACGGTCTGATTCTGCAGCGTATCGACCAGAAGGCGGATATTGACGAACTGGTTGGGAAATAATTTGAGGTCGGTATTGTCGAACATGGCGCGGAGCTTGACTGTGCCGGTGGTGGTATCGACCTGATTATCGACGGTCGCGAGCTTGCCCGAGGCGAGCTTGGTGGTCTGGCTGCGGTCCCATGCGTCCGCCTCCAGCACGGCACCCCCGGTGGTGCGCGCCATGATCTGAGGCACATTGTCTTCCGGGATGGTGAAGACCACCGACATGGGCGAAAGCTCTGTCACGGTGACGATGCCGGTGGCCTGGTTGGGCGAGACGATATTGCCCACATCCACCTGATGCAGGCCGACGCGGCCGGTCACCGGCGAGACGATGCTGGTGTAGCGCAAATTGATCTGGGCGGTTTCGACCGTGGCCTGATCCGCTTCCACCACGCCGCTGTCCGAGCGCACCAACGCGGCTTGGGTCGCCAATTGCTGTTCGGAGATCGCGTTCTGGGCGGCGAGCGCCTGATAACGCGTCAGATCAAGCTTGGCGTTGGCGAGATTGGCCTGATCGCGGGCCAACTGTCCCTTGGCCTGATCCAGCGCCGCCTGGTAGGGGCGCGGATCGATCTGGGCGAGAAGATCGCCGGCCTTCACCATCTGGCCTTCGGTGAAATAGAGCTTCATCAAAAGGCCGCCGACCTGAGGTGTGGCCGTGGCGGTGGCGAGCGGGGTCACCGTACCGAGCGCGTTGAGCGTGATGTTGATGGGACCGCTTTCGGCTGTGGCGACGCCGACCGGCTGGGGCCCATTGTTGAAACGCCGGCTGACCTGAGGCTTGGGATAGATCGCCCAGACCAGAAGCGCCACCAGGGCCAGGCCCACGACCGCCCAAACGATCCAGGACAGGCGCGGATGGCGCCGGCCCCAGGCCCGGATTCCCTCCCAGGTGGAAGGCCGGCCCTGATTCTGCCCGGCATAGGGCGCGCGGGCATGCGGGAGGTGCTTGTTGGTGCCTTCTATGCTCATCTGCTCCAATTCCGCGAAAAGGCCGGTGCCAAAAAGGTCATTACGCATGCCGCATGATGGCGGCTCATGAAAACCGGCATTCCAAGAGGCCGGTTCCCTGGACCCGTTCGCTATCCTACGCTCCAGGGGGTCCAATAGCAGCGACTTTAAACGTAAATTTGTCGAAAATGTCGCGGCGGGAGGGCCTACTGGCCTTCACGGCTCGGGGGCTGTATGTCACCCCGGCTCGTGCCCGATCCGTTGCGAGTCGAAAGCAAGAAAAAGCGTGCACCATTTTTTCCATTGGTTTTTCCACGACCTGACCCCCTGGGTTACCGGCATCGCCCGGGCCCACCCGATCTGGTGCCTGCCGATCGCTTTCACCGTGGCGTTTTCGGAATCTTTCGTCGGCGTATCATTCATCATCCCCGGCACGTCTCTTCTGTTCATCCTGGGCGGGGTGATCGGAGCCAGTCATATCAGTGTGATCCCGGCTTGGGCGGGAGCGGTGATCGGCTCGGTCCTCGGTGACTGGATCTCGTTCTGGCTGGGCTTTCACTATCACCACCACATTCTGCATGTCTGGCCCTTTCGTCTCTACGAAGCTCAGATCGAAAAAGGCCTGCATTTCTTCCATCGCTTCGGAACCTGGGCGATTTTTCTGGGGCGCTTTTTGGGCCCTTTTCGCGCCACCGTGCCGTTGGTGGCCGGGATGAGCGAGCTGGAATTCTGGCCTTTTCAGATCGCCAACACGGCGTCGGCCATTCTCTGGGCCTTCGTGCTGCTGGCGCCCGGCGCGGCAGCCGTGCGCCATTTCGTGAGCTAGCGATCTGTCCAAAAATAATCATTGGTCAGCGCCACAGTTCGGTCCGGCCGACACTTAGATCTTTGTTTTATCGCGCAATTTTTCCGAAAACCGCTTCACACTTTTCGGATTGCGCTTTAGCGCGGCAACTCGGAACTTCCGATAAGGATTCGTCCACCGGCGGGGCCATCGGCCAGGCGAGCGTAGTGAGCCGTCGGCCGTGCGACCATAAAATTTAACGAGGCAGCTCCGAAGCCCCCAGCAAAAACTCGTCAACGGCCCTCGCGCATTGGCGGCCTTCGCGGATCGCCCACACCACCAGCGATTGGCCGCGGCGCATGTCACCACATGAGAAAACCTTCGATGTGCTGGTCTTATAATTAAGTGTATCGGCCTTGACGTTGCCGCGCGCATCCAATGCCACCTGCGCCTGCTCCACCAGGCCTTGGCGGCGGGGACCGACAAAGCCCATCGCCAACAGCACCAATTCGGCCGGAAGCGTGAATTCGCTGTTCGGCACTTCGACCAGATTCATCTTGCCGCCATCGCCCAACTTCCATTCCACGCGGACGCACTGAAGGCCGGTGAGCTTTCCGTCTTCGACAGTGAACCGCTTGGTTTGCACCGACCAATCGCGGGTGACACCTTCTTCCTGGCTGGAAGAAGTGCGCAGCTTGAGCGGCCAATCCGGCCACACCAGGGGCTTGTTCTCATGCAAGGGGGGCTTGGCGAGGATTTCCAACTGCGTCACCGACAGCGCGCCTTGGCGGTTGGAAGTGCCGATACAGTCCGAGCCGGTATCGCCGCCGCCTATCACCACCACATGCTTGCCATGTGCCGTGATAGTGCCGGATGGCGCGGATTTTTCCTCGCTGTCGCCGGCCACCCGCTTATTCTGTTGGGTGAGGAAATCCATGGCGAAATGCACGCCGGCAACCTCGCGACCCGGAATGGGAAGATCGCGCGGGGCTTCGGCACCGCCCGCCAAGACCACTGCGTCGTAATCGGCAAGCAGCATGGCGGTCGAGATATTCACGCCCACTTCGACGCCGGCCCGGAACGCCACACCTTCGGCTTCCATCTGGCGGATGCGCCGGTCGATCAGATGCTTTTCCATCTTGAAGTCGGGAATGCCGTAGCGCAGAAGCCCGCCGATGCGATCGGACCTTTCGAACAAGGTCACGGAATGGCCGGCCCGCGCCAGTTGCTGTGCCGAAGCCAGGCCCGCCGGACCCGAGCCCACTACCGCGACCGTCTTGCCGCTCTTCCTGGGCGAGACTTGCGGCCTGATCCAGCCTTCTTCCCAGCCGCGATCGACGATCTGGCATTCAATGGTTTTGATGGTGACCGGGTTTTCTTGAATATTAAGCGTGCAAGACGCCTCACAAGGCGCGGGACAGACGCGTCCGGTGAATTCGGGAAAATTGTTGGTGGAGTGCAGGGTGTCCGACGCGGTGCGCCACTGGTCGCGATAGACCAGATTGTTCCAGTCGGGGATCAGATTGTTGACCGGGCAGCCCTGGTGGCAGAAGGGAATGCCGCAATCCATGCAGCGCGCGGCCTGTTTCTCCACCTCGCCATAGCTGAGAGGATGGACGAATTCCTTGTAGTTGTGAACGCGCACGTCCGGCTTTTCATAGCCGCGATCCTGCCGATCGATTTCCAGAAAACCGGTGACCTTGCCCATTCTCTTCTCTAATGCCCTACCGCTTCGCTACTTGAGGGCGGCCCTACTCTGCCGCGACCGCTTTGGCCTGCTCGTTCTTCATCTCTTTCAAGGCGCGCATATAATCCAGCGGCATCACCTTGATGAAGCGCGGCAGAACCGCGGTCCAATCTTCCAGCAATGCCTTGGCCCGTGCGCTGCCGGTATGGAGAAGATGCCGCTCGACCAGGATGCGCAGGCGCTCGGCGTCGAAACGCAAGAGATCGCCCATGCCGGGATCGAACACGCTGAGCGAACGCTGGCGCGGCATTTCGGGGTCTTCGGCGCCTGAAGCCACACTCACTTTCTGCAGCTTCACCATCGCCGGATTGCACAATTTCTCGAACTGGCCGTCCGCGTCATAGACATAAGCGACACCGCCCGACATGCCGGCGGCGAAATTCCTGCCCGTCTTTCCCAGCACCACCACCACGCCGCCGGTCATGTACTCGCAGCCATGATCGCCGGTGCCTTCGACCACCGCGACGGCGCCGGAATTCCTCACCGCGAAACGCTCACCCGCCACGCCTTCGAAATAGGCTTCGCCGGCGATGGCGCCATAAAGCACCGTATTGCCCACAATGATGTTCAGGGTGGGATCGCGGCGCACATTGCGCGGCTGGCGCACCACGATACGCCCGCCGGAAAGGCCCTTGCCCACATAGTCGTTGGAATCGCCTACCAGCTCGACTGACACGCCGCGGGCCAGGAACGCGCCGAACGATTGGCCGGCGGTGCCGGTGAACCGGATCGAGATCGTGTCTTCAGGCAATCCGGCATGGCCGTGGCGCAGCGCCACCTCACCCGAGAGCATCGCCCCCACCGTGCGATCCACGTTGCGGATCGTGCGCTCCAGCCGTACGGGCTGGCCGTGCTCGATGGAGGGCAGCGAAGCCGCGATCAGGTCGTGATCGAGTGCGGAGTCAAGTTCGTGATTTTGCGATTCGCAGTGATGGATGGCGACACCGGGTTTTTTCTGCGGCTGGTGCAGGATGCGCGACAGGTCCACGCCCTTGGCCTTCCAATGGGCGATGGCCTTCTTCACGTCCAGCCGGTCGACCCGGCCGATCATCTCGTTCACGGTGCGGAAACCCAAAGTGGCCATGATCTCGCGCAGCTCTTCGGCCACGAAGAAGAAATAATTGATCACATGCTCGGGCTGGCCGGTGAAGCGCTTGCGCAAGACCGGGTCCTGCGTCGCCACGCCCACCGGACAGGTATTGAGATGGCATTTGCGCATCATGATGCAGCCCGAAGCGATCAGCGGCGCGGTGGCGAAACCGAATTCGTCGGCGCCAAGAAGTGCGGCCACCGCCACGTCGCGGCCGGTGCGCAAGCCGCCATCGGCCTGCACCGCGATGCGGCCGCGCAGGCCGTTCAACACCAAGGTTTGCTGCGTTTCGGCCAGGCCGATTTCCCACGGGCTTCCCGCATGGGTGAGCGAAGTAAGCGGCGAAGCGCCGGTGCCGCCTTCATAGCCCGAGATGGTGACATGATCGGCCCGGCATTTGGCCACACCCGCCGCCACCGTGCCCACGCCCACTTCCGACACCAGCTTGACCGAGATGCGCGCCTTGCGGTTGACGCTTTTCAGGTCGCGGATCAGCTGCGCCAGGTCTTCGATGGAATAAATGTCGTGATGGGGCGGCGGCGAGATCAGACCCACGCCGGGCGTGGAATGACGCACTTTGGCGATGGCCTTGTCCACCTTGTGGCCGGGCAATTGGCCGCCTTCGCCGGGTTTGGCGCCCTGCGCCATCTTGATCTGGATGTCGTCGGAATTGACCAGATATTCGGTGGTGACCCCGAAGCGGCCTGACGCCACCTGCTTGATCTTGGAGCGCATCGAGTCGCCATTGGCGAGCGGCTTGAAGCGGTCGGGTTCTTCGCCGCCCTCACCGGTATTGGAACGGCCGCCAATACGGTTCATGGCGATGGCGAGATTGGTGTGCGCCTCGCGCGAGATCGAGCCGAAGCTCATGGCGCCGGTCGAAAAGCGCTTGACGATCTCGCCGGCCGCTTCGATCTGGTCGAGCGGCACGCCCGCGCCTTCCGGCTTGAGCATCATAAGGCCGCGCAAGGTGAGCAGGCGCTCATTCTGCTCGTTGATCTCCTTGGCAAAGAGCTGGTACTCGGCCGGATTGTTGCCGCGAACCGCGTGCTGAAGGTGCGATACACTCTCGGGCGTCCAGGCGTGATCTTCGCCGCGCAGCCGGAAGGCATAATCGCCCCCCACATCCAGCGCGCCGCGATAGATGGGACTGTCGCCATAGGCGTCGCGATGGCGGCGCACGCTTTCCTCGGCGATCTGGGCCAAGCCGATGCCCTGGATGGTCGAAGCGGTGCCGGTGAAATATTTCTCGATGAAGTCGGTCGCGAGCCCCACCGCATCGAAAATCTGCGCGCCGCAATAGGATTGATAGGTTGAGATGCCCATCTTGGACATCACCTTCAAAATGCCCTTGCCCAGTGCCTTGATGTAGTTCTTCTGCACATCATAGGAAGTGAGCGCCAGGTTGGCGCGCACCCTTATTTGCTCCAAGGTCTCGAAGGCGAGATAGGGATTGATGGCTTCCGCGCCGTATCCGGCCAGCACGCAGAAATGATGCACTTCGCGCGCTTCACCGGTCTCGACCACCAGGCCCGCCTGCATGCGCAACCCCTGGCGGATCAGATGATGATGGACCGCGGCGGTGACGAGGGCTGCGGGCACCGGAATGCGCTCGGGCGAGACGGCCCGATCCGACAGAATGAGAATATTGTTGTCGGCCAACACAGCATCGGTGGCGTTGTAGCAGATGCGCGTTATGGCCTGAGCGAGGCCGGCCGCGCCCTCGCCGGCCGGCCAGGTGCAGTCGATGGTCGCGGTGCGGAAGGCGCCGTCCACCAATTCCGAAATGGCGCGGATCTTTTCCACATCGGCGTTGGTGAGGATGGGCTGGCTGACCTCCAGCCTTTTGTGCGCACCCGCGTCACGACCCAGAAGATTGGGCCGGGGTCCGATCATCGAGACCAGGCTCATCACCAATTCCTCGCGGATCGGATCGATCGGCGGATTGGTGACCTGGGCGAAATTCTGCTTGAAATAATTGTAGAGCAGCTTGGGCTTGTTCGAGAGCACCGCCAGCGGCGTATCGGTGCCCATCGAGCCCACCGGATCGTCGGCCATGCGCGCCATCGGCTCGAGGAAGAAGCTTAGATCTTCCTGGGTATAGCCAAAGGCCTGCTGCTTATCGAGCAGAAGCGAGGGATCGTTGGCTTTGGACTGCCGCGCCTCTTCCGGCACTTCCGGCAGTTCTTCCAGCTTGTACTGCGCTTCGCGCAGCCATTCGTCATAGGGCTCGGCATTGGCGAGTTTGGCCTTGATCTCTTCGTCCTCGACGATGCGGCCTTCTTCCAGATCGATCAGCAGCATCTTGCCGGGCTGAAGCCGCCATTTGCGCTTGATCTTCTCTTCCGGCACCGGCAGCGCGCCCGATTCCGAGGCCAGGATCACGTGATCGTCGTCGGTGACGATGTAGCGCGCGGGGCGAAGTCCGTTGCGGTCCAGGGTGGCGCCGATCTGCCGGCCATCGGTAAAGGCGATCGCCGCGGGGCCGTCCCACGGCTCCATCAACGCGGCATGATATTCGTAGAAGGCCTTGCGCTTGGCATCCATCAATTTGTTGCCGGCCCACGCCTCCGGGATCAGCATCATCACGGCATGCGCCAAGGGATAGCCGCCTGCCACCAGAAGCTCGAGCGCATTGTCCAAACTGGCGGTGTCGTACTGGCCGTGAGGTATCAGCGGCCACATCTTGTCCAGATCGGGTCCGAGCAGTTCGGACTCCATGGTGCGGCGGCGCGCATTGATCCAGTTCACATTGCCGCGCACCGTATTGATTTCGCCATTGTGAGCGATGAAGCGGAAAGGATGCGCCAGCTTCCAGCTGGGGAATGTGTTGGTGGAGAAGCGCTGGTGCACCAGCGCGATCGCCGATTGGGTGAGCGGATTGGTGAGATCGCGGTAGAAGCGGCCCACATCATGCGCCAGCAGGAGGCCCTTATAGACCACCGTGCGGGTGGAGAAGCTGGGCATGTAAAGCTGGGTGATGGCGGGCTGCTTGTGCTTCTTGGCCATCTCGATCAGCGGATTCTGGGTCTGCTTGCGGATGGCAAGCAGCTTCCTCTCGAACGCGTCCTGATCTTTCACCCTGGGGCCCGCCGCGACGATGGCCTGGCGGATCAGCGGCATCTGGTCGAGCACGGTCTTGCCCAGGCCGGCGGGATCGGTGGGCACATCGCGCCAGCCCAACAGCACCTGGCCTTCGACCTTGATGAAATGCTCGAACTGTTTGATGACGATGTCGCGCGCCTTGGCTTCGCGCGGCAGGAAGCACATCGCCACCGCATATTTGCCGGGCTCGGGCAAGACCACGCCGGTGCTCTTGGCCCATTCGCGCAAAAGCGCGTCGGGGATCTGGATCAGGATGCCGGCGCCGTCGCCCACCAGCGGATCGGCGCCCACCGCGCCCCGATGATCGAGATTGATGAGAAGCTGCAGGCCAAAGCCGATGATGCCATGGGATTTCTGGCCCTTGATGTTGGCGACAAAGCCCACGCCGCAGGAATCATGCTCGTTCCTGGGATCGTAGAGACCTTGTTCCGGCGGCAAGCTCATGGCCCGCAATTCCCCTAATCGGCCCACACCCAATCCTGCGGGGCCGGTTCCAACAAGAAAAAACCAAAGCGAAATTGCTTTTTGCACACATACGTCGCGGGCACCAGTTGCAGCGCAACATGCCGGCCCGGCTTTTGATGCCGCACTTGACTCTCGGATGGTCGAGAGTAGATTAGAACATAACATGAACAAACAGGAAAAATTGGCGGATTTACGCCATTTCTTGAGCCGATACGGCCTGCCTCATGATCGGCCCGCGGTTCCCTTGGGCATGACCGATGCCGATGCCGTGCTGGGCGGAGGTCTCAGGCCGGGCGCCCAGCATGAAGTGTTCGCCCAGGATTGGGGGGCCAGTGGTTTTGCCGCCTGCTTAGGGCTCCGGGCGATGGGGAAGAAACCGCTATTCTGGGTCCGCACCGATTATGCGGCACTGGAATATGGCGCGCTTTCGGCCACGGGCTTTCTGGAATTGGACGGCGATCCCGAGAAATTGCTTCTGTTGCGTGCTGCCAACAACGAAGACGCGCTGTCCGCCGCGGCCGACATTCTCGCTTCACCGCATATGGGCGCGGTGGTGCTGGAGTTGGAAGGCCAAGCCCATGTGTTGGACTTGTCCGCCAGCCGCAGGCTGGGACTGATTGCGGAGGAAAGCGGCGTGACGCTGTTCGTCTTGCGCGAAGGCGCGGATGCACGGCCCAGCGCCGCCGTCACGCGCTGGCAGGTGCGAAGTCTCAATGCCCGTGCCGAGGATGATGATTGGGGATCGCCCCGCTATCTGACGCGACTTACACGCCATCGCCTGGGCGGGTTGGGTGAGTGGATCATGGAATGGAATCCGCAAAATGGAAATTTCCGCCAAGAAGCGACGCATCATGGCGCTGTGGCTGCCGCGCCTTTCGACCGACCGGCTGACGCGTCTTATCGTTTCGCCTGACCGGGCCGCTCTGGCAAAAACGCCGCTGGTGGTGGCCGGACGCGCCAACAATGCGCTTTATGTCTATGCCCTGAACAAGGCGGCGGTGCGGGCCGGGATTTATCACGGCCAACCTTTGGCCAATGCCCGCGCCATGATCCAGACTCTCAAGATCGTGCCCGCCGATGAAAAGAGAGATGCGGAGTTATTGGAAGGGATCGCCGATTGGTGCGACCGCTTCACGCCGCTGGTGGCGCTCGACTCTCCGCAAGGCCTGCTCTTGGACATCACTGGCGTGACGCATCTCTTCGGTGGCGAAGAGGCGATGCTTTCTTTGGCGCGCGCCAAGATCGCCGCTCAGGGTTTTGCCGTGCAGGGCGCCATTGCCGACACCTGCCTGGCAGCGCGCGCTTTGGCGCGTCATGCCAACGGCACGGTGGCGCCGCCCGACGAGAATGCGCGCATGCTGGCGCCGCTTCCGGTCGCGGCCTTGGATTGCAACGAAGACATCATGCGGGCACTGCGCCGCGCCGGCCTCAAGACCATCGCCCAGGTGGCCGAACGGGGGCGCGCCGAATTGGCCTCGCGGTTCGGCGGCGGGTTCGTCACCCGTTTGGATGTGATGCTTGGCCGGCACGAAAAGCCTTTGGCGCCGCGCCGGCCTCTACCTGATTTCCGCGCCGAACAGCGCTTTGCCGAACCGGTGATCACCAAGGATGTGATCGCCGCCAGTCTTCATACTCTGGCCACCTCCTTAAGCGGGATGCTGGAACGCGAGGGCCAGGGCCTGCGCCATCTCGAAGCATTTTTCTTCCGCGCCAACGGCAAGGTGGAGCGCATCGCGATCCGGACTGGCGCACCTTTGCGCGATCCCGCCGTGATGTTGAGGCTTCTGGATGAACGGCTGGACGCGCTGGCGGACCCTCTGGACCCCGGCTTCGGCTTTGACGTGATCCGGCTGGAAGCTTCCCTCACCGAGAAAAACGAGATCGTCACCGCCAGCTTCGATGACAATGAGAATAGCCGGTGGCAGATCGCCTTTCTGGTGGACCGGTTGGCGGCGCGCTTTGGCGAACATCGCGTGCAACGCTTTGTGGCCCAGGACACGCATATTCCCGAAGCGCAAAGCGCAACTATTCCTGCCCAGGAGCGCGATTTCACGGGCACTTGGATGCGCCGGCGCAAAGACGATGATCCACCGCTGCGCCCACTCAGACTGCTGGAGCGGCCCGAAGAAATCAGCGCGCCCTTGTTCATGGCCCCGGAAGGCGCGCCCCGCCGCTTCCGCTGGCGCAAGGCCGATTTCCATGTCGTGCGCGCCGAAGGACCGGAACGCATCGCCATGGAATGGTGGAAGAAGGACGGTCTCACGCGCGATTATTTCCGCATCGAAACCGACCAGGGCTTGCGCTTCTGGCTTTACCGCGACGGACTCCATCGCGAGGCCGGACTTCATTCCCGCTGGTATCTGCAAGGCATTTTCGCGTGACCGTTCCTGCTTATGCGGAATTGGCGGTCACCACCAATTTCTCCTTCCTGCGCGGCGCTTCGCATCCGAAAGACCTGGTGGAACGCGCGGCGGAGTTGGGTCTTGATGGCATCGGCATCGCCGATCGTAACAGCCTGGCAGGCGTGGTGCGTGCGCACGAAACCTGGAAGAAGCTTGAGCCGGATACTCCGCTCAAATTATTGATCGGCGCGCGACTGGTGTTCCGCGACGGCACACCCGACATCCTGGCATATCCCAAAGACCGCAAAGCCTATGCGCGGCTATGCCGGCTCTTGACCATCGGCAAGCTGCGCGCGCCCAAAGGCGAATGCTTCCTCGATCTGGCCGATCTCGAGGAAAAGAATCGTCGCGGGTTGCTCTTGATCGTCATACCTCCGGCAAATCCGGAAGAGGCAAAGCCTGTCCTGGCTTTTTTGGGTCGCGACACCTGGCTGGCCGCGTCCATGTTGTACACCGGCGAGGATCGCCGCCGGTTGCGGACGCTCAAGCAAGTTGCGCGCACGGCGTGCGTGCCATTGATCGCGGTCAACGACGTTCTCTATCACAATCCCGGTGAGCGCGATCTGCAGGACGTGGTCACCTGCATCCGCGAACATATGGGTTTGCACGAAGCCGGCCGGCTACTGGAAGCGAACGCCGAACGCCATCTCAAAACACCAGAGGAGATGGCGCGGCTGTTCCGCCAATCTCCGGAGGCGATCGAGGAAACGCTGCGCTTTGCCGGCGTTATTCGTTTCTCCCTCTCCGAATTGGGGCAACGATATCCTCGTGAGCCCGTGCCCCGGGGCAAGACGCCGGACGGGCATTTGCGCGATTTGACCGAAGAAGGTCTGAAGCGCCGCTACCCCAAGGGCGTGCCCGATAAGGTTCTGGAACTCGCGGAAAAGGAATTACGCTTCATCGCCGAGAAACGGATCGCGCACTACTTTCTTACCGTGCATGACATCGTGCAGTTCGCCAGAAACAAGAACATCCTGTGCCAGGGACGCGGTTCGGCGGCCAATTCGGTGGTTTGTTATGCGTTGCACGTGACTTCTGTGGACCCGATGGAGATCGACGTCCTGTTCGAACGCTTCCTCAACACCGAACGCAGCGAGCCGCCCGACATTGACGTGGATTTCGAGCATGAGCGGCGCGAGGAAGTGATCCAATATGTCTATCGCCGCTATGGCAAGCGGCGCGCCGCCTTGACCGCGACCGTGATCTGTTATCGTCCGCGCAGCGCCATTCGCGAAGTGGGCAAGGTGTTCGGCCTCAGCGAAGACGTGACCGGCAAATTGGCGGACACGGTCTGGGGCCATCATGGCGATGACATCAGCGACGCGCAGGTCCGCCAAGGCGAGCAGGATCCGCACAACGCCATCGTGAAACGCGCGGTGGGTTTCGCCAAGCGCCTGCTCGGCTTTCCCCGCCATCTTTCCCAGCATGTGGGCGGCTTTGTGCTTACCCGCGACAAGCTGGACTGGACCGTGCCCATCGGCCCCGCGGCGATGGAAGACCGCTTCTTTATCGAATGGGACAAGGACGATCTCGATACCCTCAAGATCATGAAAGTAGACGTGCTGGCCTTGGGCATGCTCACCTGCATCCGCAAGGCCTTTGCGCTGATCCGCGCCCACGAAAACGTGGCGGAAGAAAAGCTGACGCTGGCCATGGAGCCCACCGATCCCACGGTTTACGAGATGCTGTGCAAAGCCGACGCCGTCGGCGTGTTCCAGGTGGAAAGCCGCGCCCAGATGAACATGCTGCCCAGACTTCAGCCACGCAAATTGTATGATCTGGTGGTGGAAGTGGCGATCGTGCGGCCAGGACCGATCCAGGGCGGCATGGTCCATCCCTATCTGAAACGGCGCAAACAGAAGCGGGAAAATCCCGATACCGTCTTCGGTATCCCCAAGCCTGACAAGCGCTTCGATCAAAATGAACTGATGCCGGTGCTTGAAAAAACGCTGGGAATTCCCCTGTTCCAGGAACAGGCGATGAAGATGGCCATTGTCGCCGCCCAGTTCACGCCCGACGAAGCCAATGGCTTGCGCCGGGCGATGGCCACCTTCCGCCATATGGGCACCATCGGTAGCTTCGAGCAGAAATTCATCGGCGGCATGACAAGGCGCGGCTATGAACTGGGCTTCGCCGAAGCCTGCTTCGAACAGATCAAGGGCTTCGGCTCTTACGGTTTTCCCGAAAGCCATGCCGCCAGCTTCGCGCTCTTGGTCTATGTCTCAGCCTGGATCAAGAAACATCATCCCGCCGCCTTTGCCGCGGCGCTGCTCAATTCCCAGCCCATGGGTTTTTATGCGCCGGCCGAGATCGTGCGCTGCGCCCGCGACAATGGAAAAGTGAATGTGCTGCCACCCGATGCCGCTTATAGCGATTGGGATTGTACCATCGAGCGTGACGAGAAAGGCCGGCTCTGCCTGCGTCTGGGCTTGCGCCAGATTGACAGTTTCAGCGAGGCCGAGGCGCAAACCGTGATGCATGAGCGCGGCTTCGGCTATCGCGACTTTGCCGATTTCGTCCGCCGCACCGGCCTTTCCAAGCGCGCTCTGGTCATCCTGGCCGAGGCCGATGCCTTGCGGGGCTTTGGCCTCGACCGCCGCGAAGGATTATGGGCGGTGCGCCGGCTGCCCGACGACAAGCCGCTGCCCTTGTTCGCCCGGCTTTCCGCGCCCGAGCAGGGTTTGGAACAAATTGCACCATTGCCGCAAATGCCGCTCAGCGAGCATGTGCTCACCGACTACCAGACCATCCGGCTGTCGCTCAAAGCCTATCCCACGCAATTCCTGCGTTCGCGCTTCGACGAAGAAGGTTTCGTTTCCTGCCAAAGCGTGGGCGCGTTCGCGGACGGTGATTTCGTGCGGTGCGCCGGCATCGTGCTGGTGCGCCAGCGCCCCGGCGAAGGGACTGCCATCTTCATCACCCTCTCCGACGAAACCGGCATCTGCAATGTGGTGGTGTGGGAGCGGACCTTCGCCCGCTTCCGCAAGGAAGTGATGGGCGCGCGCCTGCTCTTGGTGGAAGGCAAGGTGCAGAAAAGTCCCGAAGGGGTGATACATCTGATGGCCGAGCGGATGACCGACCGCAGCGCCGATCTCAGGCTTCTCTCCGGTGACGCGCTGCCCCCGGTTGCGCCCACCCATCGCCACCCGCGAAATGTCCGGGTGTTGCCGCCGTCACGCGACTTTCACTGATGCAAGGCTCGGGCTATGCGCTGTCGCGGCCCTCGCCCTGCTGATTCCAATTAAATCCGAAGCGGAGCCTTATTGCCTAGGTCCGAAAGGCATGACTGGCCTTCACCGTGCCATGACGCTCGAGCTTGCCCCAGCCAACAAAGGGCCCGCGAAGAGCCGTGGCGATGGAGCGCAGCACCACATAATACATCAACTGACGATAGCCGAAGCGTTGCAGCGGCAGCCACAGAAGCAGGCGCCAATCCTCGCGCCGCTCCATCACGAAACCCACCAGTGCCGCGAGCAGGTCCACCACGATGAAGACCGCGTAATAGATGCCGATCAATTTGAGATCGCTGTCGGTGAATTCCGCACCATGCTGGCTGTAGGCGAGCCATTGCCCCACCAGTTGCCAGACCAGAAGCAGGTCCGCCACCGGCGCGAGCGTGGTCAGGATGATCTGGAACAGCCAGACTTGGGGCAGCGCCACCAGGCCCAATTCGCCATAGCGCGGGTTGAAGGCGATGCGCCTGTATTTCCACAAGCACTGCAACGTGCCGAACGACCAGCGGAAACGCTGGCGGCTAAGCCCGCGCACAGTGGCGGGCGCTTCTGTCCAGGCGACGGCCGAAGTGTCGAACGCCACGCGGTAGCCCGCAGCCTGCACCGCGATGGTGAGGTCCTGGTCCTCTGCCAGCGTGTCGGGCGGGAATCCGCCCAGTTTGACCAAGGTCTCGCGCCGCCAGGCGCCCACCGCGCCCGGCACCACGGTCAGCACATCCAGCGCCGACAGCGCGCGGCGTTCCAGATTCTGCGCCACGATATATTCCAGCGCCTGCCAGCGCGTGATCATGTTGATGCGGTTGCCCACCTTGGCGTTGCCGGCGACCGCGCCGACCTCGGGATCGATGAACCAGCGCACCAGCCGCGAAATCGTGTCGCTGTTGAACTGGGTGTCGGCATCCAGCGCCACCACCACGGTGCCGCTGGCGTGATGCAAGCCCGTGTTGAGGGCATGCGCCTTGCCGCCATTGGCGATGGAAATCAGGTTCACGCGCTTCTCATGGGCGAAACGCTGGCGGATCGTTTCGGCGGTACGGTCCAGCGAGCCGTCGTCGATCACCAGAATTTCCAGATTCCGGTAGTCGCTGGCCAAAATGCGTTCGACCGTGGTCGCAATCACTTTCTCTTCGTTGAACGCCGGGATCAGCACCGAAACGGTTTCGCCGTCATGCGCGATGGCAGGCGGCTTGGTGCCGTTGCGCAGACGATTCTGGATCGCCAATCCGCCCAATACCAGAAGCCGGCCAACGCCCAAGATGATGGCGGCGATGAAGCAATAATAGAGAAACTGACCGATGAAGGAGAGGGTAAGAAACACCGCGCGGTCGGCCAACAGCATCACCGTCCAAGGCAGCTTGGGCATCACCTGGTCCCGGGTGAAGCCGCCCAGTTCCGAGACCGGCACGAAGCTGTAGCCCTGGGCCCTCAGCCGGTCGATCAGCACCGGTAGTAATTTGATAGTCTGGCTGCGGTCGCCCCCGGCATCGTGAAGTAGCACGATATCGCCCCGCAATTGCGGATTGGGATTGTTGATGGACTTCTCGACCAGCTTCATCATCTGGTCCACCGGCAGCATCTGCCAGTCCAGCGTGTCCACATGGGTGCCGACGGTGATGTAGCCCAGCTTCTGGGCTTCGACGATCGGCACGATCTCGTCGGCGTCGCTGGGCTCGGCGTCGCCCAGATAAGGCGGCCTGAGCAAGCGCATGGAGCGGCCGGTCAGCGCCTCGAACAATCTCTGCGTGGCGTTGAGTTCCAATCGCACCGCCGCCATCGGCGTATCGGCGAGATTGGGGTGGGTATAGGTGTGATTTCCCACCTCATCGCCGTCGGCCAGGATGCGTTGCACCAGGCTGGGATGCGCCTCCATGTTGGCGCCGATGACGAAGAAGGTTGCCGGCACATGCTTGGCCTTCAGGATGTCGAGAATCTGCGGCGTCCATTCCGGATCGGGGCCGTCATCGAAGGTGAGCGCGATCTTCTTCCCCACCATGCCGATGCGGCGGATCACGTAATTGGAGGGAAGATCGAGATAGGATTCATCGACGATATCGCCGGTGCCTTTTTCGACTTCGAAGCTGCGCAGACCCTGGGTGGGATTGGCTTCGACCCGCAATATCTCGCCATTGCCGTCGAAGTCGACGTCGTCGGTGGTGGGAATGGCGTGCAGGCCGCTGGGCGCGGGCGCATTATAGCGCCGACCCAGGAGGGGAAGCACGCTGGGGTCTTCCGCGCCCAGCCGCCACAAAGCGTAGCCCGCAGGCTGGTAGGGATCGGCGGCGTGAATTTCGTTGAAGGCGGTGACGCCATCCAGGAACCAGACATCGTGTTTGGTGCCGTCCGCTTCCTCGTAGGAGAAATGCGGGTTGTTGGTGGCGTCGAACTGGATTTTCGCGCTGGAGTCGCGGGCGGCCACCATGGCGTCGGCAAAGCCCAGCCCATTGGCCTGGCCGCCATTGATCCAGTCATAACCGTAAGAGCCGATCGCAACGATGGTGGAATCGGCGGGCAGTTCGCGCATGCGCCGGTCCAGCGTCCGTTCATACCAGCCTTGTCCGGCAATGGCCCCCGGCGGACCGGAATCGTCCGCCTCGTCATAGGCCATCAGCATGGTGTAATCGACGATCCGGGAATAGGCCTTGTAGGGCCAATCGTCATCGTCGAACGGCGCCGCCTGCACGATGATCCAATTATGGGGCGCGAAGAGCTGCGACAACCGCGCCAGGAATTTCTCCAGATTGCCGTGCGCATCCTTGGGCACATTCTCAAAATCAATGGTGATGCCCTGAAGCTTGTTGGCGGCGATGAAGCTCACGATCTGATTGGCGAGATTTTCCGTGCGCTTGGGATCGGCCAGCAATTGCGCCAACCCCGGCCCATTCCATTGGCCGTTGGCGGCGTTCTGAATCACCGGAAGGATGGCGACGCCGGGCTTCCTGGCGCGCATGTAATTGAGCGAGCGCCGGTCCAGGCTCGGCTTGAGCGCGAGATCGGGGCCGGCCAAGGTCAGCCAACTGGGGATCACCCAATCCAGACGCGGCAGCGCGCGCTTGAGCGAGTCGAAGCTGGCGTCGCCCTCCTCACCCCAATTGACATAAAAGCCGATCGCCAGAGAGCGGCCCTTTTGCGGCGCCAGGATCGCGGGCAGAACCCGCGATGGCATCAGATTGCGCAGACGCCGCTGACGCTGGGCTTCGAGGCGGCGGTTGCGCGCTTCGGTGGCGAGCCGCGACGCCTGTTTGAGCAGGCCGGGCGCCACCGCCTTTTTCACCAGTTCCGGCGGATTGGTGGCATAGGCGCGGCCCGGCAGATCGACATTTGGCACGGGCTTGGCCACCATCAGGCTTGCGACAAAGCCGATCGCCACCACCGCGATGACCAGGGCGGCGGTCCAGCCCAGAGTTGCCAAGCGGGCCGCACGCCTTCCCGTTGCGTCAAAGAAGATCGGCTTTTTGTTAATCATCCGACATCACGGCGGGCAGCGGCGCGTGCCCGGCCCAAAATTTGGCCCCGGTCATGATAGCAACACGATCTTATGGCGA
>Ga0134125_10002499_pt1 | contig 21806 bp, 28 predicted proteins | sample KB31751_FD_96464 | JGI IMG/M metagenome (GOLD analysis project Ga0134125, IMG submission 96464) | Terrestrial soil microbial communities with excess Nitrogen fertilizer from Kellogg Biological Station, Michigan, USA - KB3-175-1 | ecosystem: Environmental > Terrestrial > Soil > Unclassified ... | reverse complement strand
CCGGCCGACCAGGATCGCCGAGAGCGCGGTGAACGCGCCGCGATCGGCGTGCGGCGCCGGTTGCGCCAGTGCCCAGGGAATCAGCGAGGCGGTGTACGCGGTGAGCAGGCCTGCCAGCAGGCGACGACGCGAGGGATCAACCAGGGTATCGCGGCTCGCAGCGACACGATCGAGGTCTTCCGATGCCATGAGCTTCCCCTTGTAGATGGACTGCGCAGCCAGCAGTCGCGCGGGTCACCAAGCCAACAGGAAACTATGCCGCCCTGTCGCAGCCCCCTTAACCTCGTCATCGCCCGTTCTTTGAGTTTTTTTGTTCTAAAACAAGGTGCTATGGCACACGCTGAGCGCCCGCCTGCCTTGCTCCCGAAAAAAGTGACAGGCTTAGGCGGTATGGTGCGAAAAGGTGACATGGTTACGCGGCCTGCAGAGACACCAAGTTGGTCGCTTGTTTCATATCCCGTCGCACCCGACAGGTGCCTACGGAAGCGGGGGGCGTACCAGCCTTTCCTTGACCTTCACCGATATGTGGGTTTCGGTGGGGGCATGGCGATACGCCATATCATGATTATTGCGGCGATGTCGGTACAAGCCATGGATCGCCAAACCACCCGACGGACAAGTAATGCCCCGACTTGTCCCACTCCGTGAATACGCCAGCAAGCACCACTCCAATCTTACCTGTTGCGCGATCGGAAATAATGCGAAGGCAAGGGGAGCCGCTCATCCCCTTGAGATAAGGCGACGTTCGCGAACCTCCTGCCCAAGCCTCATTCACTCCTTTCCCGGAGTACGCAAATTGCAGAACGCCTTGCTCCGAGAGCATCGGCGGCACGTGAATGGCCATGGCAGTAACATTTCGACTTGGCTCTTTACCATATCGAAAGTCCAGAGCTTTATTTTTAGATGCTGGATACCCCATGATCATGAAGGATTGTGTCGGGATTAGATTGGTCTTGGCTAAATCTGGCTCCCAGAAGGGAAGTGTCGGCACATTAGTTATATTTCGCCGAATGAAATGACTCGATGGTATTGACCAAACAAGCGTGTCACGAATTTTGTCAGGATTTTTCTGTCCAACATTACCAAGTGCAATGCGCATATTGCCGACTGTGATTCGGCCATATTCAAAATCGAAATTTTCTATTACGTGCGCAGCGGTAACCAATCGAACAATGTCCGGGGTCTCAGGCCAATACACAAAAAAACCCGTGCCCAGTGATTCGAACTGACCAGGATGATGTGGCTTAGGCATTAGGAAGGTTGATAGGCAGTCCATGTGAAGATTGGACAAGCCAAGAATGACGTTTTGCTCCATTGCGTGTGGAGCAAGATCAAATAAGGTGCGAGTTTCATCAAGTGAGGCAGTGGCATCCATATGTAGATTATCGACCACGCGACTCCGATCTTGACCAACAAAACCTGCCCATGACGGTCAAGTGCACAAGTGCGGCGAGATCGACTTACCTTCGCATTGCGAAGTGATCGTTCGCCGGATCGACCAATTCAGCCAGCGTGATCTCGCCTTCGATGTAACGGCGCATATGCTCCTCCGTCTCCGCATCCGGCTTGAAGCCCTCAAGGCCAACGTTGGCACGGGCACCATCGGCATGCTCCTGCCGACGGGCGCGCTCTTCAGGCGTGATCTTGGGATGGGGCGGCATGGCGATGGCCTGAAAATTTGATGTAGTCGATTTCGCCGGCGATGAAACGTCGAGCAAGGTCTTCCGACTCCTTGCTCGGCGTGAAGCCTTCCAACGACAGATGCATACGCGCTTGCGCCACAGCATCTAGGCGTAAAGCGAGCTGTGTGTCGGTCGTGGCGCCAGGGGGCGCAGTTGCGCTACTAGGGATGATGACAAAAGCTCCCTGCAACTCACCGCTCATCGCCGCAAGGAACCTCTTACGCCCCGCCTCTCGAGACGATTCATAGGATTCCATGGCGATTTCCACGGTGCGTGTTTCGATCATCGAGAGGAGCTTCTCAGTTGCGCCCAAGTTCCTGTTCATAGGAACAATTTATGCCCGTTTCGGCACTACTTGAAGCGATATAAATATATCACAATTCAATGGCTTACGCTACTTTTTGGTTGCCAGCACTGTACGCCTATGCAACGCTTCTCGCCTAGGGTGGGCTATTCAAGCTCAGTCCCAGCCGTTACCGGAGCGCGCATGTCCTCGGATATTGACCGATATCTGCCTGGCTCCCCGCTGATGACGTCCCCTGAGACGGCGAAGGCTCTTGGGTTCAAGACGGCCTCAGCGCTGACTAAAGCGCGTCAGGCCGGCCGTCTTCCCGTTCCGATGTTCACTCTTCCAGGCCGCCGTGGATGGTTCGCTTCCACGGAGTCTGTTCGCGCGTGGCTGGAGAGCACCCTACAACCTCGCAAGGAGGATTCAGGGATGACCTAGACGCCATGACCTAGAAAGACCAAGCACCAAGACGCGGTATCAGGGCTGTGGAAAAAGAAAGCCCCGCAGTGCTATGCGGGGCCCTCTAGTTGCAGCGGTTTTCAGGTTTCCGCCCGCAGCTATCTTCGAAGCTCCTCTGACCCATGTCAATGCCTCATGCGCTGTTCTTCGGCGCGTGACGGACGGACTCGTCCATAACGCCCTCCGCCGCTTGGCAGGGCACTGGTTCCGTGCGTCCACGGAACATTGGAGATAGCCATGCAAAGGCAACTGACCGTCGGCAGCCGTTGGCTGTGCGACGACCGAATCGTCGAGATTGATGGGCCCCTCTCGCTGCACCAAGTCCAGGTACGCGATGCCGGGACCGGCAACCTGCTTCCCGTCGCGATCGAGGCGCTGCAGCCGATCCCCACATCACAGCGAAATGCTGAGCCATCTGCCGTGCCACAGGCTAAGTGGGACTGCGCGCTGACCTTAGCGAAGGAACTCGCACCTTATGTAGAGGGGCACTTGCCTATCCGAGTCGCCGATAAGCTGGCTCAGCAATTCAGTGTCAGCCGTCGGAAGATTCAGCGCGCGATGGCTCGTTATCGTCAAAGCCAGCAGACCACCGCGCTCGTGCCGCGTCAGGGAGGTCGACCGCTGGGGTTACGGCTGCTGGATCCCCGGGTTGAACAACTGATCCAACACGTGATCTCAAAGCATTACGCCCGCCGGGAGGCTGCGTCTCAGTCCGAAGTCTGTGAGCGGGTGCGTCTGATGTGCCAGCGGCTGCAGTTGTCGCCGCCAGACCCGAAGACCGTTGTCTCCCGCATCCGCGCTGAAGACAGTTTTCATCTCGCGCTCAAGCGTCAAGGGTCAAAAGCAGCTCGCCAGCGATTTGAGCCTCGTCCTGGGAAGCTCACGGCTGAGCGCGCCCTAGGACTGATCCAGATTGATCACACTCGTGTCGACATCACTTTGGTGGCCGACGACGACCCTTCCCGCGTGATCGGCCGCCCTTGGTTGACACTAGCGATTGACGTCGCGACGCGAGCGGTCGTGGGCTATTACTTGAGTATGGACGCGCCTTCGGCAATCTCGGTGGCCATGTGCGTCGCGCATGTGATGTTGCCCAAGGCAGAGAATGACATCCTGCCAGGCCTTTGGCTGATGTACGGCAAGCCGCTGCGCATCCTCGTCGACAATGGCAAGGATCTTCGTAGTTTCGCGTTTCAGCGCGGCTGCGAGCAGCACGGCATTGTGCTCGAGTGGCGCCCGGTTGCCGAGCCGCATTACGGCGCGCACATTGAACGGTTGATGGGCACCTTCATGCGAAGAGTGCATACGCTACCGGGCACCACCTTCAGCAATATTAAACAGCGAGGCGACTATCCCAGCGAGCGCAAGGCGTGTTTGACGCTGGCCGATTTTCGGGCCTGGCTCGTGGAGCAGATTTGCCGCGGTTACCACGTCCGACATCATCGTGGATTGGGTATGCCACCGCTGTTGGCGTGGGAGAGATCTTTCCAGGATGAGAACGGCCACTACGTGCTGCCAGCAGCGCCGATGGAGCGATCGACGGTGCGTCGCGACTTCTATCCGTTCGTCTCCCGCCGATTGCAGCGAACCGGAGTGCAGTTTGCGCAGTCGCGCTACTGGAACCCCGCGCTAGCCCCTCTGATCCATCCCACACGGATGGTGAAGGTTCACTACCACCCGGATAACCCTGCGTGCGTCTGGGTGCGAGCCGGCGACGACATCCTGATCGAAGCCACGGTTGTTGCGGGTGTCGCTTTAGGTGAGGCGAAGCGGGAAAAACTGGACGAGTCCGAGCAAGCGCGATTGGACGAGATCAAGCTTCTTGGCTACGACCAAGGAGATGCGGTAAGGACCGGAGCGGAGCGTAGAAAGCGCCAACACGGTCGGTCGCAGGCCAAATCTTCAGCCGCCAAACAAAAGCGTCAGAGGAGGGTGCCTGCGTCGAGTTTGCCCCCGACTCGACCGCAGGTGCCGCTGAGCCGGGCCTCCGTCCATGCGGAGGTGCTGGAATGATGAGCAGCGCCTATCCCCATCTCACTGAAGCAAATGCGCGATTGCTGGAACTACCAATTGGCGAGCGAATTCGCTCGGTTTTCGTCGATCGCTTTGTCTACCACGAGCAGGTCACTGACCTTATCAAACATTGCGAGTTCATGATGTACAGGCCGCGTGGCATACGTCCCACTGGCATCCTGGTCTTCGGGCCCAGCAACTCGGGTAAGACCGCCCTGGCGTCGGCACTTGAGCGGCGATGCAAGATCCGAGAAGCCACGCCCGAGCACCCAGCCAGCAAGCCCGTAGCCCATTTCTCTATGAGCGACGCACGAGAAGCGAAGGAAATCTACACCCGATTTTTAAAAGCGCTGGATGCTCCCCAGATGTCCTCCATGACGGGCAGCCAGCGTCGCCTGAGGGCACTTCGGTTAGCTGAAGAAGCCGATCTTCGATTGTTGATTATTGATGAGCTTCAAGACGTCTTGAGCTCAACACCACGCCAGCAAGCACTGGCCTTGCTGGCCGTTAAAGACATCATGAACTCTTTGAGGATACCGGTGCTTGGCCTGGGCACAGAGGACGCACGTAACGCTCTGGAGGCCGACCAGCACCTCAAGGGACGTTTCCAGTTTCGTGAATTACCCTCGTGGCGCTGCGACGACTACTTGCGCCACTTTCTCGAAGCCTACGAGTCCACGCTTCCCCTTAAGAAGCGCTCCAACCTGGGGGCGCTGTACATGATGAAGGTGATCGTCAAAGAGTCGGAAGGCGTACTCGGCGTCATTGTGGAACGCCTTCAGCGTGCTGCTGCGTTAGCCATCGAAGGGGGGCAAGAGCAAATCACCGCGGAGCTGTTCGAACGCGCACGCTTTGAAGTTCCCAAGACTGATCTGTCAGGAGATGCTGCATGAGCAGGAAGCATCCACCCTCAACAGCGCCTGTTGACCGTCCGAACTCAATGGGCCGAGGGCGAGCCAGAACGACAGAGCAGAATGTCGAGCCACTTCCGGAGTCGCAGGCATTCACCGACCGATGGTGGCTAGCCGCCCCAGGACATGACGAGTCACTGCGCTCTCTCGTTGAACGGGCGGATCGTCTGTACGGCAAGCCGCCGCCGGAGGGCTACGCCTGGCAGAGTCGGTCGCCCGGGGAAGGGGCACAGCATCTCGATGCGCCAACGAGTCGCGAGCTGGCCCGTCTGGCGCGCATGCTGGGCACCAGTCCGCGTCACCTTCGCGCACATTGTTTGGAGGATGGCCCACATCTCTTGGAAGTGAGTGAGCGACGCGCGTATTGTCCCCAGTGCTTACAAGAGGACAGAGCGGCCGGACGCCCTAGGACCTTTCGACGTGCATGGGCGAGGGTAATGGTCGTGAGCTGCCCTGAGCACAGTACGCCGCTCCGCTGGGCAGAGCCGCGCTTGGCGGCGGAGGTCAACTTTGCCCTCGATCCATCGCCGCAGGCCTTCACCGAGGAGGACTGGGAGGTACTTCGGTTGATCGAGAGATTTGCCCGAACATTGGAAGCCTGTCTATGGGGTGATGGATTGTGGCCTGGAGGATGGCGCGGAAATCCACTCGCAGCTCGGGCGCTACTCATCCGATGCCTAAGCAATCTCTGCTGGCAGCCCGCATCGCCGCCGATTGCGCAGCTATGGGTGCCTTCCTCCATTGCATCTGTAATCGGCTTTCCGTTGCATCCCATGCCTCCGCTTTGCGGTGTTCCTTGGGAGGCCGTACGACGAACTGGGAGACCGGCTTGGCGGCGCGCCGCACTCTGGCTAGTCGCAGCACAAGTGATCCCCGGGCTTCCCGAGCGGTGGCGGCCAGAGACGATTCCAGCGGCATATTTGGCAGCCGTAGATCAATGGTGGGACGATTCTCCGCAGTCTCCGCACACGCAAAAGTTGCGGCAGGTGCATGCCTCACTCCGACGCCTATGTGCTCCTTTTCTAGTTGATCAAATTCGTTTCTCTCCGCCATGAGGGCAACATGCAGTCGTGCGCCACTACGGCATATGCGCTGCAGGACGCTGCGTTTGGCAGTATCGAGCGGAGACAGGTGATCTCGTGGGATGCGGTGGGTCAGCCAAATGCCGGCCGGGGAGGGCTTCACGCCTGACGCTCGTCATCGTGGCGAAAGCTTCACGAGATCGAGTCACGATTGCCTTGAACAGCCTTCCTCGGTTGCGCGGAAAGCCTGGAAGGCGGGAAGGTGATATCGAATGAAGTCCGACATGGAGCCGCGGAAGGCATTAGCTTCCGAGGGGAGGTCAATGCCCAGCGCCGTGCTTATTCGAGCAGCAAGTGCACGTTGACGCTCCGTCGGTGGAAGCAGGTCGCGGTCTACCAGTTGGTAGACCGCGACGGTGAACCAGCCAGCAACCTCCCACAGCAAGCGCGACTGGCCGTCTGAATCAAGATGTCGTCCCAGTTGAACGCGGAACGCCTCCTCCAGCATCCTCGGGATATGGAGGTCTAAGGAAGCATCGGTCTCCGGGTCATGGATTCGCAACATGGCGTCTGCCCGCATTGATACTTATAGGTAGTCTATCTTTATGGTAGTAGAGTAGAAAGTAGCGCCGACCTAGCGTGTCGGCATGTCGACACCCATCTCCCTGGCGGTCAAGCTTGGCCAATCTTTGCGCGCTCAGCGTCGCGCTATCGGGCTCAGCCAAGACGATTTTGCGGACCGGATCCATATGCACCGGGCCTACTACTCAGCGATTGAGCGTGGCGAAAAGAACATCACGCTGACCACGCTCCAGCGCGTGGCTCAAGGGTTTGGCGTCAGCATGAGCAGCTTGCTGCAGCACATGGACTAGCAGCGGCTCCGCTCCCCCAGCCGCAATCAAAGCGTCGACGCTTTAAGCGCAGCCCGAAGAGGTCAATTTCGTGTGCTCGTGCTCCAGTCTCGTTCCATGAGACTTGGCCGCATCAAGATACAGACGAATTCTCTAATCTGTGACGCAGCCCCTTGAAATTGCCTGGTGGAACCTCAACTACTCACACGATTCCGGGGCCGAGACAGGGGGCATCGGATGGATTTCATTCCTCGGCCACCGACAGGGACGTCATGACGAAAGTCTCGATCACCATACCTGCGTCAACAACATCTATCGGAGATGCCCTGGGCGGGGAGGGTCGCCATGGATGACACGCCAGTCTTCCATGTGCTGGCGCTTTCGGGTGGCGGCTACCGTGGGCTCTATACAGCGACGGTACTGGCGGAACTCGAGAACGCGCTGGGGCGGCCGCTCGCTTCCCATTTTGACTTGATTTGTGGCACTTCGGTCGGCGGGTTGCTGGCATTGGGACTGGCCAACGAAGTCCCCGCGACTGAGTTGCAGGCGTTGTTTGTCGACCACGGATCGAGGATTTTTAGGCCGTGGTTCAAGCGCAGCCTGGCACGGCAGCTCCTCGGCTTTTGGGGTATTGCCAAACATGATGCAGGTGGCTTGCGGAGTGTGTTGACCGAGCGGTTCCAGGACACCACGATCGGCGAGCTCAAACATCGCGTTCTTATTCCGGCGGTCAACTACTCCACCGGTCGCGGGCAATTCTTCAAAACACCGCATCATCCAAGTTTTGAACTCGACCACCGCATGCCGCTCGTAGAGGCAGCGCTCGCCACCACGGCGGCACCGGTCTACTTTCCCCTATCACGCAACAGTCGTGGCGTTTTCGCTGACGGCGGCCTGGTGGGGAACGCACCCGGATTGTTCGGCTTGCACGAAGTTCGCACTTTCCTCGCACCTAATCAAAATGCGTTGGTGCGTGTGCTTGCGATCGGCACCATGACAATTGGCGCTACGGTCCGAGGAAGTGCAAGTCTTGATCGTGGCTTCGGCATATGGCGCGGCGGGCTTTTTGATCTGGTGATTTCGGCGCAAGAGTCGTCAGTCGACTACATGCTCAAGCAATCGTTGGGGGAAAACTATTTTGTGATCGACGATTTAGCAACGCCCGACCAAAGTCGGGACATCAAAAAACTCGATCGTGTGTCCACCGGTTCGACCAACACGCTGCGAGACCGTGGTGTCCATGCGGCTCAAGTCGCGATGGGCAAACCATCATTCAAGCCTTTCCGCGCACATCAGGCCGGCGCGCCCACGTTTTTCCACGGCCCCCGTAAAAATGCTTAGGAGGTCGTATGTTGAATCTTAGTGCGCTTTTTTTCACGACGGTCGAGGACGAAACCTGTATGCATGAGGCGCTAGACCTCAACGCATCACGGCGTGCCGTCTTTACGCGCGCGAAATCGGATGTTCGGGAGTGCTTGCGTAACGGCATCCCCCGAGTGCTTCGCGAACAGGGTTTCACGGGGACCGTACCTACTCCACGTTTTTTCACACAGGGTTCGTGGGCATATCAAACCCTTAACGCACCGGCGCAGCAGCCGCAGCAAGCTGACATCGACGATGGCTGTTACTTGCCGCTTAGTTTCGTTGCGCAAACTCGGCGCCCCAGTATTGCCGCCGGTGTTTTCTTTGCCGCAGCCGAAGAAGCGCTGGCACCGCTAGTGGAAGCGAACCAATGGCACTTGGTCACGGATAAGCCGACGTGCATCCGAATTGTGATCGCCGACGACGCGCATATCGATGTCCCCTTGTACGCCATTCCCGATGGCGAGTTCGATACGCTCGTCAAAGCATCGCTAGAACACGGTTATATGGCGTTGGACGAAGCGGTTCGACGCGAGGATTCCTGGACTGCATTGCCACGTGACAAGGTGCTTCTTGCGCATCGAGATGAGGATTGGATGCCATCCGACCCACGCCCTGTGAAAGAGTGGTTCCTAAGCGAAGTTGCGGCGAAAGGTGAGCAGTTGCGCCGCGTCGTTCGCTATTTGAAGGCGTTCCGTGACTGGCGCTGGCCCACTGGCGGCCCGTCCTCGATCCTGCTCATGGCTGCTGCCGCACCGCACTTCGAAAAGCACGACCGCCGCGATGACTTGGCGCTCCTCCATGTCGTTCAAGCGCTACCGGCTCAGCTGCGAGCCGGCGTGAGCAATCCCATCGACGACGGCGAATCGCTCACCAAGCGTCTAGGTGTAGATGGCGTGGAAGAGGCAGCCAAATCGTTCGAGGCATTTGAGCGAGTGCTGCGAGGCGCGACTGATGCCGGTAACAGCGCGCAAGCCTGCACCTGGATGCGGAACGAATTCGGCCCCCGCTTTCCAAATGAGCCGGATCGGGTCAAACCCGTCTCGGTCATGGCGACCATCGCTGCCAGCCCCGCGGCGGCGGGTCCGAGTGAATTGGTGGGCCGTTCCAAAGCTGGATGACCAAGTCGGGGACCACATCGGACGTCATCGACGCCTTTAAGCAAAGAGGGTTCACATTCGTCGGGAACACGACGGATGGCCGGCTTCGGCTGCACGGCCACCTAACGCCGGCCCAAAGCGGCAAGGGTTATCGCTGCGCAATCGAACTCGACCCGAATTTTTTTGAGTTGCCTCGAATTCGCCTTCTGGAGCTTCCGCCAGACTCTCCTGCCGTGGTTCCGCACCTTGGTGCTGATGGCCATCTGTGCTACGCGGCCAAGGGCACGGTGGTGCTGGACATCTTTGATCCGGTGGGCCAGGCGCTTGCTTGCCTGAATCGAGCCGAAGAGGTGTTTACCAAGATTGTTGCGGGCGAGCTGGTTCAGGATTTGGAAGAAGAGTTTCACGCCTTCTGGTGCGGCGATTTTTGTCTGCTGGACATCCAGGGTAGTGCCTTGGGCCAGCATCCCTGCCGTGTCCTGGACGGACAAGGACGCCTCCTTTTTTGCGTGACGGACGATCCGGAGCGCACGTCGAAGAAGTTCAAGGGATTCGTTCCTCGCCCCGAGGATGCGCAATCCATCGTCGCATATCGCGTACAGACCAACGTGCAACCGCGCCCACTCGTCAATCAATGGCCGCCACAAACAGTCGGCGCACTGCTCGATTGGCAAAGCAAGCTTGATACCCGCTGCCGACGGAAGATCCATGCACGCATTCGTGATGCGCTCGCCGCCAAGGCAAAAGGTGTCCTGATCCTCATCGAATCTCCGCGGATGACCTATGGGGTCAGCATTATTTTTGACGGCATCGCGGCCAGCCTAACCAAGAAAGTTAAAACGCTCGCCCATCGCCGCGATCCGACCTTGGCGCTGCGAGTGACACCGGTCGCGGTCGCGCGGATTGACGACTCCTACCTTGCACAGCGAAATGTCCCCGATCGCACCACGCTGGCTAGTAAAAGCATCGCCCTCGTGGGCTGCGGCACCATCGGCGGGTATTTGGCTGAGCTACTCCTCAAAGCTGGGGCGGGCACCTGTGGCGGCAAGCTGTCGCTGGTAGACATGGACGTCTTGATGCCTCAGAACCTTGGGCGTCACCGTCTCGGTTGCACCGACCTGTTTTCGAACAAGGCCACCAGCCTGGCCAACGAGCTGCTACGGCTAGTCCCTACGGCCACGATTCAGCCGTTGCCCGTCGACGTGAAACAGGCGCGACTGGATGATGGGCTGGACCTCCTGATCGATGCGACGGGAGAAGAAGCGCTCGGGCACTGGCTGTGCCAGCACTATCTGCGTCGGACCGCGATGCTGTCAGTCTGGATTGAAGGTCCGGGTACCGTTGTGCGCGGATTACTGCATACCAGCGCCGCCGGAGCGTGCTATCGATGCTTGTGGCACAGCGTAAGACGTGGCGCGCTTCGCCCCACCACTGAAGAGGTGCCTGTTATTTTGGCCGGGCAGGGCTGCGAAGATCTTTACGTTCCGTTTCCCAGCACGGTCTCGGTCCAAGCCGCGAGCCTCGGTGCGGAAATGGCGCTGGATTGGGCGAATGGAAGCCAATCACCGGCGCTTCGCACGCGGCTGACTGATCGTCGCTATCACTTGGAGACACCGGACGCTGATCCTCCCCCCGACAGCAACTGTCCGATATGCCGTACTTGAACGCATGGGCCAGCGGCGATCGATCGGTCCTGTTGCATTTCGCTGATGATGTCCTGGCGATGTTCATGCGACATCGGCAGCTCGATGATGACGCCCGCGAAGCCGGGGGCCTGTTACTTGGTTCCGTGCATCATGTATCCCTCTTGATTACCACCGCGACCGTGCCAACCGAGCGTGATAAACGGCACCGGTTTCAATTTGAGCGTCTGCCATTCGGCCACAGGGCAATTGCGCAAACTGCGTGGCGTGCCAGTGGAGGGTTGATCCGCTATTTGGGGGAGTGGCACACACACCCGGAAGATATACCGCATCCGTCCCTCCTCGACCGATCGGAATGGATCCGCCTAGCGTCGGGGCGACTGGATCGTCGTCCGATGCTTGCCGTCATTGTGGGGCGCACGCAGCTACATGTAGAGCTGGTCTGTCGTGAGGGCAAGCGCATCATCATGAAGCCCATGGGCGAAGAAACCACCGATTGATACCCCCGGGGTGATGGCACCGACACCAAAGATCGTCACAGGACGCTGCTATTGGGTCGGGCGTGTCAGTCAAGCGCGATGCGAGGGGAATGCGCGGTGATATCAGCTGGGCTGATCGCTCTCCGGGTCCTGCGTGCTTGCTGCGGTGGGACTTGGCCCATCCAGTAAACTACTCGCGCGACTAGCCAACAGGCTGCCCTCCTGAAAATACCCCATCACGGTGCCGACGCCGCGGTGTTCGGTCATCGCCATGACTTCGCCCAGCGGCACGCCTTGCCGCCCTGCTTCGGTGACGAAACCCGAGCGCAGGCTATGCGCCGCCCAATCCCCCTCAAGTCCGGCGAGCTTCGCGCGGCGCTGAACCAACCGCGCCACATGGTCGGCGGTCAGGGCCGTGGTGCCGACTGCGCCGCCGCGGTGCAGGCGGCGGAAGAGGGGGCCAGTCAAGGCTGGCGCAGCCGCGAGCCACGCGGCTAGCGCGTGCGCCGCCTCACCCCGCAACGGCTTTTCACGGCGCACGCCGTTGGTGTTCGTCTTGGTGGCACCGAGCACATACACCCAAGTATCGGCATCGAGTCGGCGTACGTCGCTTACCTGTAACCTCACGACCTCCGAGCGGCGTCGGCCGCCGCCGCTCCAGGCGAGGAGGAGAAGGGCGCGATCGCGCACCCCGCGCAGACCATCGGTGCAGGTGGCGAGCAACGCCCGCAGCGGCTCGGCGACCATAGCGGTCTTCTTGCGCACCGCAACGCCCCGGCGGGCCTGTGCCTTGCGTGCTTGGCGCAGCAAAGTCTTCACCGCGGCAGCTTCGGTGGGGCTCTCCCAGCCATGGGCCCTATGCCAACTGGCCAGCACCGCCAGTCGATGGTTGACCGAGCTGTACGCCAGGGGGCCGGGCTGGCGCTTGACGCCTGCGCCGATCAAGGCGGCATCAAGCGCCGCGGGCAACGTATGATCCCAGCCGCCATCGTCGGTGGGTCTCGCCAGATGATCGAGCACGAACTGCACGGCGACCGCTGGCGGCAGGGGGGCAGGTCCAAGCGCTTCGCCATATCGGCCCTGCAACCATGCCGCCCAGTAGGTGAGGGCACTGCGGTAGCTGCGCACGGTGTTCGCGGCGGTGCCGGCGGCGACGAACGCGGCGGCCGCGGCTTGGCTCGCGCTGTCCAGCCTCGCCGGGTCTAGTACGGGCACCGTCACTTCGCGCGAAAGAAGCATATAATTCATTACGTTCACCGTATTAAATAATCGCCATTTTCACGATAAGGTCGGATAAACTTTTCTTATCGTACCTAATGAAGCCGAGGAGCAGGGCATGGCCAATGGAGTGCCGGAACACGAGGTCTGGGCCGCTGCGGATGCGGTGCTGGCACGCGGCGAGCGGCCGACGGTCGAGCGCGTGCGCACCGAAGTGGGGCGCGGCAGCCCGGCACGCGTGGGTCAGCTGTTGGAGCAATGGTGGGAACAGTTGGCGCAACGCCTGAAGGGCCATGCGCTGCTGCCGGAGTTGCCCGGCGACGTCGCGCAAGCCTTTACCGAGGCCTGGCGGTTAGCGCTCGCCCACGCCGACACGACTGTCCAGGCCGCGCTCACCGAGGAACACAACCGGTTGTTTGCAGAGCAAACGACGCTCACGCAAGAACGCAAACTGTGGGAGATCGCGCTCGCGGAAGCCAAGGCCGATCTCACCGAGAGCGCAAATAAGCTGGCCCAAGCCGAGCTGCAAGGTGCCGAACGACAAGGTTTGATTGATCGCCTTGCAGCCGAAGTGGCCGATGTGCGGCAGCAGCGCGATCGTCTGCAGTCGGAGCTCGAACAGTCCAAAGTTGAACTCGGAACCCTGCGCAGCGATCAAGCAGGCACTCAGGATTACGTGCGAAAAATCGAAGACAGAGCGCATCAGCAGGTCGACCGGGTGGGGCGGGAGGTCAAAGAGCTGCAACAACGGATGAAGCAGGAGCAACGCGATCACAAGCAACAAGTTGGCCAACTGATGACGCAAATTGATGAACTGCGGAAGGCATCGCGGACGGCCGAACAGTCGGCGGCCCGCTACGAGGGGCGTGTGTCGGCACTGGAGGCTGCTCTAGCGAATGGACGCGCTTCGCCGAAGCGGTCCACAAGTAAGAAGGCGACGGCACCCGCATCCAAAGCGCGAAATCCGTCAAAACGTTCCGCAATGTAACTTCGCACCATACCAGACCCGTCAGCGGCTATGCCGCTACCGATTCCGCTAAACAGCGGATATGCTTACCCTCAACGACCGAGAATGCGTATGACCACTGAAACCTTTGGATCCGTGATCGCCTCCAAGCGGCGCGAGAAGGGATACAGCCAAAAGGAGCTCGCGGAACGCGTCAAGCTTCCTGGCGACGCAGGGAGCGCCAAGTCGATATCGCCGCAGTACCTCAATGACATAGAGCACAACAAGCGCAGCCCGTCCTCTCCCGAACTGGTTGCGGAATTTTCGAGGGTACTTGGCTTGAACGCTGACTACCTAGCGTTCCTGGCAGACCGTTGGCCCGAAAGTCTGAGGCGGCAAATAAAGTCAGAATCGGATTTCGCCAGCTTCGTCACTGCTTTTCGTCGGACCCACGGTAGATGAAGGCGCAACAGACCCTTGAGACTCATCCCTGACCCCACTGGACGATTTACTCAACGCCCGTTCTATGAAGCGGGGGAGCTCGACGTCGAGTGCGAAAAGGTGATGTCCCAGTTTTTGCGTTCAATCCATGGGAAGGTTGCTTTTCCAGTCGCAACCGATGACCTGACCAAGCTCATCGAGCGGCACGTGGACGACTTTGACTCCTACGCCGACCTCACTGCTACGTACGGTGAAGGCGTGGAAGGTGTTACGGAGTTTCGGCCAGGTAAGCGCCCAGTGGTGCGTATCAACGAAGGGTTGAGCGGGGATCAGTTCCGAGAGAATCGACTGCGCACCACGTTGACGCACGAACTTGGGCACGTGCTTTTTCACACTTGGTTGTTCGACGAGCGCTTTGGTCCCTCGCTATTTCCTCCTAAGCAGCGGCGTGCGGATGACGTTCAAGTTTGTAAGCGAGAGAACCTGATCGACGCGCCTCAGGTCGACTGGATGGAATGGCAGGCAGGCCATGCATGCGGGGCATTCCTAATGCCAGCCTCACGAGTGCGAAAGATTGCACGTGAAGTAGCCATAAACACACCACCGCCGGAACTCGCCGCGATTGTCCCGGACTCTGCCTTCGGGCGCGCACTTATCCTGACCCTCTGCGAGCAATTCCACGTCTCCCGTGATGCCGCACAAGTGCGATCTCATCGTCTCGGAATCCTTTCCGCGGTCGATCTCGGTCTAGCGTTCTAGAAGCTGCTGTCAGCAACTTGCATTCCACCGCGGGGAGTGGTAGCGTGTACCGCAGATCCGCGAATCTGCGGATTCACGGACTGTGATCACTTTCGGATGAGGTGCACGATGGCTAAGCATCACGATAAGGGCTTGGATGGTCGCATGCGCGATCAGGACGGCGAGATTCGCAAGAAGCGGAGCGACACGCTCGTCGGAACATTGAGGCGTACCTACGGAAATACTGTGGCCGAGGGTTACCGGTCAGACGCGCAGCTCGGCACGGTGCTGAAGCGCGAGGGCTTGGACTCCCTGGGTCAATTGCTGAAACGCCGGACCTGACCTTTCCACCCAACTTCAGCCGAACGCGGAGGATCCATGTCACACATCGACGAGACCCCACCACATATGGTGCGCATCCACATCGATCGCCAGCCCTACGAGTCGCCGTCGCCGACTACGGGTGCTGCGCTTTACACCTTGGCGGCCATCGCCCCGCATCGCGAACTTTTCAGGGAGGCAGTCGGGGACCAGGAAGATGAACTCGTCGAACGTAGTGATACATCCGTCCAGCTGCAGCAGGACGAACATCTCTACTCACAAAAAGAGTTCGTTCTCATCGTGAACGGCCAGCACAAGAAGTGGGCGGAACCCAAGATTGCATTCGAGCAGGTGACGCATCTGGCGTTTCCGGATCCCCCGCCCCCGAATGTCGTCATCACCTACACGGTCGAGTACGAAGATGGCCCTCGACGGAACAGGGAAGGCTCGTTGATCGCCGGCAAATCCGTCTACGTCAAGAATGGGATGATCTTCCATGTCACAGAAACTGGTCGATCGTAATCCTGATCTCAAGCGGCTACGCGACGATGGTTACGACATCCGCATCGACGGTGCCAACCTGATTGTAGGTAGCGTTCCTTACGTGAACGCGGCACGCGAGATTAAGCGCGCAACGCTGATTTTCACGTTGAAGCTGCAACAGGATCGTACCACGCGTCCGGAGCCACACTGGCTTAGCTACGTAGGGGAGGTACCGTGCAACGAGCACGGTACCCAGCTTGAGATTGTCATTGACGTTACTACCCACCCGTCGATCGCAGGGATGATCCCAAGCTGCCGGCTTTCTACGAAGCCCAAAGTTGGTTACTACGACGACTACTACCACCAGGTCACCACTTACGCAAAGATCCTTGAACATCAGGCGCAAGCGATCGATCCTTCGGTCAACGCAAGGCTTTTTTTGCCCGTCCGGTGCGACGACGACGACGATTCGCCTTTTCTTTACTACGACACGGCATCAAGCCGTGCGGGCATCAGTGACCTCTCAAGGAAACTAGCCATGCCCAAAGTAGCCATCGTAGGCGTGGGTGGAACAGGAAGCTATGTGCTCGATTTCGTCGCGAAAACGTTGGTGAAGGAGATCCACCTCTTCGACGATGATGAGTTCAAGCAGCACAATGCATTTCGCTGCCCTGGCGCGGTCAGCTTTGAGGAGCTGACGCCTGACCTCACAAAACTAGAGTACTACCACCAGCTATACGCCAAGCTGCGCCGTGGAATCGTGCCGCACCCCTACCGGATTGACCCTAGCAACGCCTGTGAGCTGGCTGAAATGTCCTTCGTATTCCTTTGCCTGGACAGCGGAGAGTACAAAGACGCGATCATGAGGACCCTGGAGGCCGCCAACGTTCCCTTTATCGATGTCGGAATGGGCATCGAGCATACGGGTGACGAATTGACGGGCCTACTCCGCGTCACGACTTCAACGGCCACCATGCGTAGTCATATCCGTGAAAACCAACGGGTGTCTTTTGCCAAGGCACAAGCCGATAACCTGTATTCTCGGGGCATCCAAGTCGTTGAACTCAATGCGTTGAATGCATCGCTCGCCGTTATCCGGTGGAAGAAGTACTGTCACTTCTATCATGATCTCAAAGGCGAACATCATTCAATTTATGCGGTTTCGACTAATAAAATTTTTAACGAGGACCTATGATGACAAGGCAGACGGCCCTCATGCCGAGTTTTGTCGATTTCATTCCGGAGGTGTTGGAAGAAGGGGTGCTCTACGTATCGGTGCGCTACAAGACGGCCTGCCACAAATGCAGCTGCGGATGCGGAAAGAAGGTAGTAACCCCGTTAACACCCACAGGATGGCGCATAACCTACGACGGCCGCACAGTGTCTTTGTACCCATCGATAGGTAACTGGAAGTTAGCGTGTCGGTCTCACTATTGGATCACAAATAATCGAGTGAAGTGGGCAGAAGAATGGACCGCTCAAGAAATTGCAGAGAGTTTTTCGCATGACACTAAATTGAAGGAAAACTACTACAGGAAGCAAAGAGAAGTCCCTATCGCATCAGAAAACCCTGCTGCTGGCGCGACGAAACAGAGCGGGTGGATGAAATGGCTTGAGCGTTGGCTTTCTCGCCGCTAACTCGTCAGAACAAGAATAAACAGCCTTCATTTGTAGTCCTGGAAGTCCTCGCCAGAGAAGGGGGCGAATTCCTTCGGCCACCGGGTAATGAGTCGACAGAGTAGGCGGTACTGCATTGGTGCATCAGCATTAACGCGTTCAACCGTCACGCGAATAGCGTTGGGGCCGTTAATTTCGATAAGTTGTTCGAATTCTGCGGATAAATACGCAGGGGCATAACCGACCACTGACACAGGCTCTCCTGTCCTCATGAGAAGTGCCGACGGATCCACGGAATTTTGAACATCGCGCAGGATGAACAGCCTGTCACCACTGTTCAATTGGCTGACTCGCGCCCGCGTGTCGTCGGTAAGATGTCGCAGCCCTCTGCAGAAGAAAAGTGTCTCATATTCTCCGGCGTCGTTCGGCTCGGGACATGGAATAAGCTCGATCGCGTCCGTTGCGCGTCGCCCACCTGTTCGAGCTAGCTCATCAAGTGCATTGTGATCACCCACATCAAGAGCCAGCCAACTCACATATTCCTCGTGCTCTGGGCGATTTTTCGGGAGAATGCGATTCGCAAACAACGGAAAAAGCACCTTTGAGCGATACTGCGCACGCAGATCTGTCAGTCGACCAAACGCTCGAAAGTCGGGGAGTTTGGACAAACCTTTCGTGTAGTTGAAGCAATACTCGTCGTTCACACGCGTAAGCTTTCCCACTGGATACCAGCTTCGACTTGTCGGATTTTGGCATGCAACAAACAGCGCTTTCATAGACGAATCCCTAGCAATCTTTCACGATTCACTCTGACCATTTCGTGGGCAAAACGGCGTGCAGGTATCGTGATCCAATCGTCGGGCACCTCATCCAGTACGTGTTGGACTGCGCCTACGTCGAGCGCCTCGAGCCGCAGTAGCCAGTGAACCGCTGCGGCTGCATGATGGTGTGCGGAAGCTTCAAAGGCTTCCAAGGTTGTCAGCCGCTGTCCCTCGCCGGCCTTCGCATAAAGCAAGGACTTGGCCCGCGCGCAATAGCTTTCCACAGATCGCATCCTGTCTCTGGAGTCCAGTCGACTCAATCGGTGCTCGTCAGTCTCGTTTCGTCCAAGACTGGATGCGTGATCAAACGTTGGCTGTAGCGACAGACATTCGGGCATTGCGACAAGCCCCCAATTTTCATCGTGTCTATCCTGATTTCCGATCAAGGCGTCCAGCATCAGATACCCAACGAACACTTCCGGTGCGGTTAGATTGCCGGTGTTGCCAGTCCAACCTAGTGGAGTCTCGATAAGTGGGTTCGACAGGAGGCGAAACACCCTGGGTATGGTGTGATGCTGCCTAAGGTATCCGGCTTCGCGCTCAATTTCTGCGACAGGAGCGCGAACCAACAGCTCATTGCCAAACACGAGTCGCCCTTTGTTAGGACGGAATGTGGGGGAACTGACGCCATGTCGCCCTCGCCATGTGGCAAGGTCGTAGGTTGCATGCGGAAGTGTCAGGAGCTCGGCCACTTCACTGGCGACTTTTTCCGCCCAATCCTCGCCTGTACCAGGCCGCCCGAGCTTGAAGAGGCATGGGCCACGATCAGCGTCGAAGTACCAAAACTTTTGCTTTGTCCCGAGCTGTTCAATCAGGTCACCTGCATCATCGGGTACAACGAACACAGGAAAGGGCATAGTCAGCCACAGCCATCAAAGGGCAGCACGGAAGATCTCACGATGGGTCAGCTCTTTTCCGAAGCTTGGCCATGGCGTTTTCACCAGCAGCGGACCTACGTGTGTAGTACACCACCATGCGATCCGTCTTCCAACCGCCGGCCTGCTGGATCTGCGTTCCCGTTGCTCCGTTTTCGGCAAGATCATTAGCCGATCCGATGCGCGTCGAATGCCCACTAATCGTCCCGGCATGTTCGAGCCCGGCCGCCTTAGCTCGCCGCCGAAAAATCCGCGCTACCTCCTGCGGTAACAACGCCTCGGCCGGACCGCCCGTCGTCTTCGGACGTCCTCTGGTTGGGCGGAAGAGGGCGCCTTCGCTGATCCCGGCCGCCGCCTGCCAGGCGCGGATCCGGGCGATCGTCTCCAGGCTCACGAACCGATAGTCCGGCGCAGCGCCGTCCTGGTTCGTCTTGGAAAACGGCACGTGCAGCGACCAGGTGTTGCGCCGGCGGTTGTGGTGCAGGTGCTCGACCCGGATGGCTACCAATTCCGACTCCCGGCACAGCGTGTCCGAGGCGACCGCCAGCAGCGCCGCGTCGCGCAGATCGCGCGGACTGTCGCCGAGGGTGGCCAGGATGGTCTCGACGCCGGCCATATCAAGTTCGCCGGCCTGCATGCGCGCATGGCCGCCGGTGCTCCTCAGGCGCCGGATCAGCTTCTTCCATTTGACCGGCCAGTCCGGATCCTTGGACGGGCTCGGTAGACCGGCCGCCACGTGCACCAGGCCGACGGTGTACAGATAGCGATCCACGGTGGCGCGCTTGCGGCCCTTGTCGATCGCCGCCGTCAGGAAGGCCTCGAGTTGGTCGACGGAGGCGGGCAGGGGCGTCGCACCGGTGGCTTCGCACCAGGCCAGGTACTGGGTCCAGTCCGAGCGCACCGCCTTGACCGTCGCCGGCGCGCTGCCGGCGGCAAAGTCGCTCGACCAGCTGGCCAGTCGCGCGAGTACCGCCTCGACCGAAGCCGCCAGCGCGGGGCGCGGCGCATGGATCTCGGGTGCCACCGCCGGCACCGTGGTGAGCTCCTGCAGCGCGTCGACGACGCGCAGGGGGAGGGCGCAGGGCTCGGTCATGACGGGGCATCCAAGAGGCACCTGGACGGCGCCGACAACCCCATCATAGCGAATAAGTGCCATTATTCGCTATCTTGAACGACTTAAAATAGTACGTATTTTCAATATGTTGTGTAGCATTCTCGCGCAGCATTCCGGTAATTCAAAATGCATCACGGCATAACCATCCTTGCGGCCTGATTGGAGCGGGCTGTCGCGCGATATGAGATCGCCATTCACGACAATCCCGGCGAACTTGTAGGGAGGAAGCCTTGATGTCGTATGTCTCTCGAATGTGCGCTCGGCTATTGGTGCCAAGCGTGGTGCCGTTGCTGGCCTCGCTGCTTGTTGCGATGGTGGCCAAGACCTTGCTGGACCTGCCGGTCTCCTTGGGTGGCTCACCCGTATGGCCCGAACTTCCGGGCACCCTTGTGGCGTTGGGGGTAGGTGCCAGCGCGCTGTATTACCTCGTTCAATTCACACGGCTGCTGCAGTGGCGACGAGGCCACGCGGACTCATGCTATGTCTGCGGTTGCCTGTTAGGCCGTGAACGTCAGGGGCGCTGGGGTGCGTATCGGCGCTGCCTGGGATGTAGCAAAAACCACTCAATCTAAGGAGCGATGTATGGCGACCAAGCTACCACGTGGACTGGATGGGCGGACCCGCGACCAAGACCCGCCGAAGGCCGGCGAGATCCGTCAGAAGCGCGGCGACACTTTGGTATCCACCTTGCGCCGAGAGTACGGCGATGGCTTTGCCGCTGGCATTCGGTCCGACGCCAAGCTCGAAACCGTGCGCGAGCGCACCGGCAAAAGTCTGCACCAGCTGGTGCGAGACATGCCCAAGAAGAAGTGACTTTTCGGAGCATGGCTCACCGCCGGCGGTTGGTCGCGACAGGCTAGGATCCCCGATCTACGTCCCACCAGCCGCAGCAGCTGAGGACCAGCGGCGCATCAGCACGTCGCAGCCTCATGGCACCCCAAAAGCGTCGAAAAATAGCGACACGGTTAACTGGGTGACATGGTTAAGTGGTCAGCTCTCGGCGCGATCACACAGCGAATCTCAACTCTGTCGTTTCTCAGACCAAGCTTTGGGGGTTGCCGTAGATCCCATTTGATCGCTTGACGAGTGCAATCCTGTAAGAAGGTGACATGGTTACGCGGAGTGACAGGGTTAAGTGGGTCGGTGACACGGTTAAGTGGATGACGACACGCCCGCAGTACAAGGGAAGTGAACCCCTCCATTGTAATTTGACATAATATACATTATGCGCAATTAAGAACTTGATCCTCGTGCGATGGATCACGGATCGCAAGCGACCGCATGTCGGGTCTCAGATGGAAAGCCAATAAGAAAAGCCCCGCAGAAAACCCCATCGGGGCTTTTCTTTCCGTGCCTGACGCCAGCCCCTACTTCTTGGCTGCCTTCTTCGCCGGAACCTTCCTTGCGGCTTTCACCGCCTT
>Ga0134125_10002497_pt1 | contig 21808 bp, 18 predicted proteins | sample KB31751_FD_96464 | JGI IMG/M metagenome (GOLD analysis project Ga0134125, IMG submission 96464) | Terrestrial soil microbial communities with excess Nitrogen fertilizer from Kellogg Biological Station, Michigan, USA - KB3-175-1 | ecosystem: Environmental > Terrestrial > Soil > Unclassified ... | reverse complement strand
TGCTTCCTTCCGGACCTGACCTGGTTCGCGTGCCCACGTCGCGCGGGACCCGGCCGTCAACGCCGCCGCGACGCACTGACCCCGACGGTCAGTCCCTCGGAACGGTAGTCGGCCCCGCTAGAGCGGATTGCGGGTTATAGGGCACCGCTGATTCCCCGCCTAGCACGGTCCGTTTACAAGCCTACCCTGCCGACATAGGATCGCGCGGCCTTGATCGATGTCGACACCGCATCTTTCTTCGCCATCGTCGTCGTCGCGGCGGTCGCCGCGATCACCGTCGCGGTGGTGCCGAAGCGCTTTGCGCCGCCGGTCGTGGTGATCGAGCTGCTGCTCGGGATCGTCATCGGCCCCCACGTCCTCGGCCTCGCCAAATCCGACAGCTTCATCGAATTCTTCTCCAACCTCGGGCTGGGGATGCTCTTCTTCTTCGCCGGCTACGAGATCGATTTCGACCGGATCAAGGGCAGGCCGATCAAGCTCGGCGCCTGGGGCTGGCTGCTCTCGGTGGCGCTCGCCTACGGGCTCGGCGGCCTGCTTGCCGCCGCCGGCGTGGTCGTCTCCTTCCTCTACACCGGCTCGGCGATGGCGACGACCGCGATCGGCACGCTGATCCCGATCCTGCGCGACAACGGCGAGCTGAAGACCCGCTTCGGCACCTACCTGCTGGCCGCGGGCGGGATCGGCGAGTTCGGCCCGATCCTGCTGGTGACGCTGGTGCTCTCGACCGACAGCGCCTTGCACGAGTCGCTGATCCTGCTCGCCTTCATCGCCCTGGCCTTGGTCCTCGCGGTCGGCTCGATGCGCTGGGCGTGGCGCGGCTGGCCGCTGCTCGAGCGCACCTTCGAGGCCTCCAGCCAGCTCGCCGTGCGGCTCACCGTGGTGCTCGTCTTCGGCCTCGTCTTCCTGGCGAGCAAACTCGGCCTCGACCTGCTGCTGGGCGGCTTCGTCGCCGGGATGATCGTGCGGCTTGCCCTGCAGGGTCACGAGCTGCAGGTCTTCGAGTCGAAGCTAACCGCGGTCGGTTTCGGCTTCTTCGTGCCCTTCTTCTTCGTCGTCAGCGGGATCGAGTTCGACCTCGCGGCGCTCGGCTCGGCGGGAGCGATCGCCAAGCTGGCGATGTTCTTCGTCCTCTTCCTGATCGTCCGCGGGACGCCCGCGCTGCTGCTCTACCGCGGCGCCCTCGGGGCGCGTGACCGCGCCGCGCTTGCCTTCTACAGCGCCACCGAGCTGCCGCTGGTCGTGGCGATCACGACGCTGGCGACCGAGACCGGGCACATGCGGAGCTCCACCGCGGCCGGGCTGGTCGGCGCGGCGATGCTCTCGACCCTCGTCTTCCCCTTCATCGGGCTGGCCTTGCGCCGGCACGAGGAGGCCGACCGCGAGCCGCACCTCGAGGAGGGCCCGGACGGGGGCTCCCCTCCGCTCGGAGGAGAGCCCGTCGTCCAGCCGACGGGCTAGGGGGTCGAGCCCGCGGAAGGGACGGCGGGGTTCGGGGCCCTGGCGGCCGTCCGAGATGCGTCCCGGGCGTCTCGAGGCGGCCCGGGCAGGCTGTGGCCGCCACGAGACGCCCGGGACGTGAGGGGTCCGTGGGGGAGTGGTCACGGGTCGTGACGAGATCCACGCTTCGGTGACGGGTCCGTGCGGAAGAGCCGCCCCGGACACCCGGTCGGTGACGAAGACGCCGGGAACGTCACGCTTTCCGGCCCTCAGACCACCGAATTCGAGGGGTCCAGGACGCGCTGTCGACTTTGACCCTCCTATAGGGGGGTCAAACCCGGGTCACGTGTTCGTGACGTCCGAAGAAGACGGGAGGAAGGGTCACGTTCCCGGCGCCTCTGTGACGAGGCCGGACATCGGTGACGGATCGGTGGCACTCCCGTCGTCCTCCCGCGACCTTCCCCCGCTCCCCGCACCCCCGGCCGTCTCGGCCACGGCCACGGCCTGCCCGGGCCGTGGCCGAGACGGCCGCGTCCCTTGCCGTCCCTTCCCCGGTCGCCGCGTCCCTCGGCCGTCCCTTCCCCGGGCGCCGCGTCCCTCGGCCGTCCCTCCCCCGGGCGCCGGCTCCCCCGGGCCGATCCGATCCCTTCCCGGGCACCCGCTTCCCGGCGGCATCCTCTCCCCGGCGCGGCGCTCGGTGGAATCAACCCGCTAGGCCGCGGCGGCCGCAGCCGCCGCGACTCGGGCCCTGCGGGTCCTACTTACGGATCAACTTCAGCGTCTTGTAGATGGTGGCCTTGGACTTGCCGACCTTGGCCTGCTCCTTGAAGAGGAGCTTCTTCTTCGCCTTCACCTTCTTCAGCGCTGCCGGCCTGACCTTGAGGACGAAGCTCTTCGTCTTCGCCTTCCTGACCTTGGCCTTGCGCACCGTGGTGGCGGCCTTCTTCTTGCTCAGCATGCCGGTGATCGCGAGCGTGCAGGTGGCCTTCAGCTTGGCCGGGCACTTGGCCTTGACCGTGATCCTGTTGCCCTTCAGCACCGCCGGGCCGATCAGGCTGCTCGACTGGAGGAGGCTGGCGAGCTGGGCGCTACTGACACCGCCGGCGCCGTTGCCCCCGTTGCCGCCGTTGCCGGTCCCCCTTCCGCCGCCGGAGCCGCCGCCACTGCCGGCGACGGTCAACGAGACGTTGTCGAAGCGAAGGTCGGACGAACCGAGCAATCCGACCGCGGCGACGGTCGAGTTGATTTCCGTCTCGATGCCGATCGCATAGGTGCGCCCGGCGACCAGGGTGGCCGTACCGCTCTCCGCGGTGAAGGCCGTGCCAGATTCGACCGTTTCGGTGAGGATCTGCTGTTTGCCGCCGCCGTTCTGATCGACCAGCGTGACGGTGTAGGCGGCGCGCGGCGTCAGCGGCAGCAGCCCGCCCGGCACGAACTGCCTCTCGATCCGCAAGGTGGCGGTTCCGCCCTCGGTCGCGATGAAGCTCGGCGATTGGATCGCGGCTTCGGAGTGGACCAGGCCCGCCGCATTGACCAAGATCGTCGACTTGGCGTCGAGCGAGCCCGCCGGGTTGCCGTTTTCGGCGTCGTACCCGACCGTCGATTCGCAGATCAGGGTCACGCCGCCGGTGCAGGTGCCTTTCCCGGTCCAACCTTCGGCACTGCCGGTGAAGCTGCTGCTTCCGTTGGGGGAGATGGCCGCGGCCGCCTGGCCGACGGCGGGGGCGAGCAAGGTCGCTCCCGCTACGCACCCGAGCAGGGCGGCCCGCCAAATGCGCTTCCTGAGCGAAATAGACACGATGCTCCTTTCGATGCAGCTGTCAAATGCAGGGGGCTCTTCTCGCCTTCCGATCCCCTCACCCAAAACTCCCAACCCCGCCGCGCGCTTTCCTGGACGAGTATCCGAACGTCCCGTCCAAGCGCAGGCACGAATCCCCTGGACGGCCGCCCCGCGTCGAAGCGGCGTAAACTGCTCCGCCCCGGGCGCGTAGCTCAGTGGGAGAGCGCTCGCTTCACACGCGAGAGGTCGCTGGTTCGAAACCAGCCGTGCCCATGACCCGACTCCCCTGCATCAGACTGGTCTCCGAGCGCCGCAAAGTCACCTGAAGGCCGAAAGCGTCAGGCCGGCTCTACCTCGGATGGGTGGTGTTCAAGGATGTTCTTCAGCTGATCGAACTGGAGATGACCGCCCTCCGGCAACGTCGCAACGGTCTCGTCGCCTTCCCATTTGATCCCGGTGACGAGGTTGCGGGCAAGCTCGTCGAGATCGCCGATCATCCGATCGATGTGCTCAAGCTGCGGCTCGACGTCACGCAGGGCTCCCCGAATCTCGGACACGGCCGCTTCACCATCTGAAATCCATCCTTGGGGGTCCGCCCTCCAAAGAGCTGACAGTGCCTCCGCCAAGCCGACGAGCGCTTCTTCCGCGCTGTGCGTCGATCCCTGCATCGGATCCGCTTCTCCCCCTGGACAGTCGCTGACCGACAGCAAGGTCAGGTAGGCGTTTGCGAGATTTCGGTTCGCGAGGCCGGCACAGAAACCCCACTCATGCATCAACACTCGAAGGCTCGAGCGCCGGTCGAAAAACGATGCCCTTTCCACGTAGGTCTCGTATGCGGTCCTCTCCGCCTCGACGGGTCGACCCACTCTTCGAAGCACGGAGGCCATGCTGATCCGGCAGGACATCCTCTCGGGCTCAGCATCGACCGGGGCTTCCGCCGCCCGCACGGCGACCGCGCCCTGTCCCGCCAGTTCCCTCGGGAGGTTGATCACCGACCCGAGATCCGGGACATAGGTTCCCGCCTGGCGCGCTTCGATCGCCCCGCGAATCGTCCGATAGTAGATCTCACCGATGTCCTCTCCCCACTCCGCCGCGAGTTCCATCGCCACCTCCGCGATAGCTCGATGGCGGACGAGGATCCGCTGTCCAGCCTGCGTTACCGCGGCCTCCTCTCCCAGCGGCCACAGAACCTCACGGAAGACCTGCTCCCGCTCGATGGACAGGGCGGCCGCCAGAGTGTGAGGCTCGAGCGAGAACACATTTCTGCTGTGGAGGCAGGCGGCACAAAGGAAAGCCTGCAACAAGGTCGCGCCGGAACTTAAGCGAACAACTCGCAGCCTCTCTCCAAGGATCCGGACGTGATCGCGGAGACCTTCGCCAAACCTCACACGCAGCATCGCGCCAAAGAAGGACCCTTCGTACCCCGGCGCCTCGTCTCTGGCCGCCCGGAGCAAAGCTGACGCCCGGCCGTCGGGGGAGGGCTCGGATGCCAGGCTTCCCAGGCCCGCGCTCCCCGCGCTCGACCAGGCCGAGACGATCGCCATCGCGTCGTCCTCGGCGAGACCGTCGAGCGTGAACGAAGCGAACCGGGAATACGATGCCCACGGCAACGATGAGGCCCGCTGCGAGCGCCAGTCGCTCGTCCTGGAGGCGAGTACGAAACACACGTCGGTGCGCCCCATCTCATGCAGGGCACGCAAGGCGGCCAGGCAGGCGTCGGCGACGACGTCGGCGTCATCGATCACGACCAGCCATTTCCAATCCCCGCGCTCGAGCTTGGAGGGATCGAGGGAAGCGTCGGCACCCATCTCCCGCCAGACGACCCGCCAGCCCGCCAGCCGACCCCGATCCCCGGCAATCTGTCGGAGCACGGTGGACTTCCCTTCACCGGCCGGGCCCAGGAGCAAGGCGACGGAGAGCTCATCCGCCCGGACCCCCTCTTCGATCGCTTCCGCGACGCGTTGGACCGCCCCAAGCCTCGGTACGCGCTCGGAGAGAGCGCTTGGCCAGGTCGGCATCTGCCCATCGAAGAATCGGATCAACTCCGCCTCATCGGCCGAGCCCTGTCGCTCGAGCAACGTCGGCGTCACCGCGGTGAAGCCCTCGAGGGGGGAGAAGAAGTCATCCCTGTCCGCTTCCCTCCTGGGATCCTCGGCGAGCATGGAGTCGAAGACGAACCCGCAGTCGATCCCGAGGTAGAAGCTGACTCGACCGGCTACATACCCGACACGTTCGATGAGATCCTCGTGAGCTCTGAAGATCGTCTCCCAGTCGTCATCGAAGAACGTCCAAACCACGTCGAGATCACCCGCACGGTGAAGCTGGACGGCATCGACCAAGGCGGTCGTGAATGCGTCGTCCCACCCTCCATAGCCAGTGACGATCATGGTGCGTTCGCGCAGGAGGTCTTCGAGCGACGCCTGAAGACCTCGCTGCGCGGAACGCAACTCATGAGGAAGGTGATACGTGTCATGTAGCCGCCAGAAACCGTGTAGGTGGGTGACGACCACGCCCTCCGGCACGTCGAGATCCTCGATTTTTCCGTCGACGTCCAGAACTTTCGTCACGGCGACGCCACCGGCCCTGCGGACGGCAACCTGAATCAAGGGATCGAAATTCGTGGTTATGACACAAGCCGGGGTCGAGTTCGATTCCCGGACGAGCACTTCGGCGAATCGACTCACCGCGGTGGGGATATACCATCCATCCAGATCCCTTTCCGCCCTCTCGCAGTACCCGGAATCAAATTCCTCCGGAGAGATCTCTCCCTTTCCGAGGGCCTCGTTCGTAGGCCGATGAGCGTTGAGCACCATCGCTCGTACCACCGAATTCAGGGCAGGTTGGCCCCGTCTGCCCATCAGCAGCTTGGCGCCGGCCCGATAGGCCGATCCTCCGGTGAGTCCGGCCACGGTTTGGTCGAAAGCCTCTACATCAGCCGGAGAACCCTGCAGCTGGAATCGCATCCAGGCCAGGGCTTCGCGAACTCCTGGTACTCGTGGCGCCGTCAGCCCCGAGCCGACGCAGTACGCGAACCCCGAATCGCCGACCGGGTGGGCCAGCCTGGATTTGAGGTCGTCCTGAGTGAAAACCGGCAACATTCTCGAAGCCTACTCACGAGATTCACCTGAACCGCGGGGCCTGGGTGCTGCCCCGAGCCCCGCGGGCCGCTTGAGTACGAGTGCGCTCAGCGACGCAGCTCTGCGCCCAGGCGGGCGGCGAGGCGCACGGAGGCCTCGATCTCGACCTTGCGGATCGAGACGCTCTCGACGTTGAGGCCGAATGGGACTCCCAACCGCCGGCAGAAGGCGATCAGGTCGACGGCCGTCGCGGCTGCCTGCTCGTAGGAGGCCTCGAGGGTGTCGTCGGCATGGCGCAGCTCGTTCTCGATCCAGCGCGGGACGGTCACGCCGAGCCACTGGAGGAACTCCAGGGTCTTGAGCGATCCGCAGACCGAGAAGCTGAGGATGATCGGCGCCGGTTCGAGATTCTGGGCGGCGCACTCGTGGTGGTAGTCGGAGATCAGGTCTTTCGCCGCGTTGACGTCGTAGACGATCTGGGTGACGAAGAAGGAGCAGCCCGCTGCCTGTTTGGCGATCAGCCGAAGGTGCTCATCGCCCTGGCGCGCGTGCCGCTCGGCGATCGCGACCCCGCCGAGCGGCAGCCCCGGCTGCACCTCCTTGCGCAGCTCGTAGGCGCGGGCGAGCGAGGTGAGGACCGCCTTCTCGCGCGAGGAGGACCCGACGAACACGGTGAGCGCCCGGGACGGATCCTGCTCCTCCAGCCAGGAGCGGAGACGATCCTCGGGGTACTTGCCCACCGCGCGGTAGACGATCGCGGGGACCTCCAGCGCGACCAGATCGCGGACCAGATACTCGGCAGGGTCCATCGTCGGCAGGAACGGGAACGGGCGCTCGTCCGGATTACGATCGCTCTCGTCGTCGATGTCGTAGAGGACGAGGCCGTCGATCGCCAACGGCCGCAGCCGCTCCAGGGTGACGCGGGCGATCTCGGCGGCCTCCTGTGGGCTCGTCGTCAGTCGCGGCGGCGTCACCGCGAAGAGCAGGAACTCATCCGACCCGGCCCCGATGCCCTGTCGCAGGTTCACGCGCGGAACCGTAGCCGAGCGATGGTCGGGGGCCCCGCCTCAACCCCCCTAGAGGACGGAGATCGAGAAACTGGCGGCGAAGGTCTCGCCGGGCGGGACGAAGGTCAGCTCGGGGCCGGCGGCGATCAGGGCGTTGGTCGGGGCGATCATCGGCTCGATCGCGACAGCGTCGAGGTCTGCCGGCGCGTAGATCTGGGTGAAGCGATAGCCGCTGTCCATGCGCAGCTCGATCCGCCGGTCGGGGCCGGCGAGCGCGAAAGCGGTGCCGGGCGAGGGGGCGAGGAAGGCGTCGTCGTAGGTGCGCTCACCGAGCGGGCCAGGTTCGATCGCGGTCGGCTCGCGCTCCCCGGTCGGCAGCCCCGTTCCCCCGAGCGCGATCCGCTCGTGGACCGGGGCCTCCAGCAACCACTCGGCCCGCGGTACCCCGGGCAGCACCAGGTAGGGGTGGAAGCCGAAGGAGACCGGGACGGCGACGTCCGCAGTTGCGGTGAGGCTGGTCTGGATCTCGAGCGATCCCTCGACCAGGGTCGCCTCGATCTGGACCAGGTGCGGGAACGGGAACGCTTCCAGCAGGTGCGGGTAGGCGCCGAAGTCGAAGCTCGCCGCGAGGGCGCCGCCGGTGTCGAGCTCGGCGTGGCGCTCCACCCGCCAGCCGGGCGCCGCGGAGAGGAGCCCGTGGATCGGCAGCCCCGCCCCGTCGTGCTTCAGCGGCAGGCCGGGCAGGGTCAGGTCGACCTGGCGGCCGGCCAGCTCGAAGCGGTCATTCGCGAGCCGGTTCGCCCATGGGTGCAGGAAGGGAATCCCCATGGTCGAGTAGCTCTCGACGTAGGCGCGCAGCCCGCCGCGTTGCCCGAGCAGCTCCTCGCCGCGATGCTTCAGGGAGCAGCAGATCATCCCCGCCTCAGGGACGAAGACCGCCTCGAGCCCGCCGCGCGCGTCTCCTTCCAGGGTCAGGGCCGCGAACCCCTCCTCGCTGCGTTCGCCGACCATGGCCCGCATCATCGCCCACCCGGCGCCATCCACCCAAGGTCATCAACATAATCCGGCGTCGAGTGGAACTCGGCGTCTACACCTTCGCGGAGCTGACCCCCGAGGTCGAGGGGGGCCCGGTCGTCACCGCCGAGCGGCGGCTGCGCGACCTGATCGAGGAGATCGAGCTCGCCGACCAGGTCGGGCTCGACGTCTTCGGCGTCGGCGAGCACCACCGTCCCGACTTCGCCGTCTCGACGCCCGCGGTGGCGCTTGCCGCGGCGGCCGAGCGGACCGAGCGGATCCGCCTCACCAGCGCCGTCTCGGTGATCAGCTCCGACGACCCGGTGCGCGTCTTCCAGGACTTCGCCACCCTCGACCTGCTCTCCGGCGGCCGCGCCGAGATCATGGCCGGGCGCGGCTCCTTCGTCGAGTCGTTCCCGCTCTTCGGCTACGACCTCGGCTCCTACGACGAGCTGTTCGCCGAGAAGCTCGACCTGCTGCTCGCGGTCAGGTCGGCGACCGAGGTGACCTGGGAGGGAAGACTGCGGCCGGCGATCGACCGGCGCGGCGTCTACCCGCGGCCACTGCAGGATCCGCTGCCGGTCTGGGTCGCGGTCGGCGGCTCGCCGCAGTCCGCGATCCGCACCGGCCGCCTCGGCCTGCCGATGGCGCTGGCGATCATCGGCGGCGAACCGGCCCGCTTCAAGCCGTTCGCCGAGCTGCACGCCGCGGCGGCCGCCGAGGCCGGCGCCCGCCGTCCCGCCCTCAGCATCAACTCGCATGGCTTCCTCGCGCCCAACTCGCAGGAAGCGGCCGACATCGCCTTCCCGGCCTTCGCCCGGATGATGGATCGGATCGGCCGCGAGCGTGGCTGGCCGCCGATGAGCCGCGCCGCCTTCGAGGCGAGCCGGCGGCTCGAGGGCGCCAACCTGGTCGGGTCCCCGGCCGAGGTCGCCGAGAAGATCCTCTTCCAGCACTCGATCTTCGGCCACGACCGGTTCCTGATCCAGTTCAGCGTCGGCACCCTCCCCCACGCCGACGTGATGCGTTCGATCGAGCTCTTCGGCACCGAGGTCGCCCCGATCGTCCACCGCGAGCTGCCATCCCTCACTCGTCCTTGAGGACCGAGAGGGTGTTGCCGGCCGGGTCCTTGAACCAGGCGATGTCGGGGCCGCCCGCCTTCATCACGCCGTTGGGCTCCTGCGGCATCCCGTCGTAGAACTCGAACTCGACGCCGCGGCCCGCGAGCCAGGCGACGGCCGCGTCGACATCGTCGACGGGGAAGTTCAGGACCGTGTAGCTCGCCGGGGTCACCCCGGGGCTCTGGTAGATCAGCGTCGGCCGGTCGCCCGCGAGGTGCAACGTCATCAGCCCATTTTGTTCGTCCAGCACCTCGACCCGCTGTTCCAGCGTCTCGCCGTAGAAGCGCCGTGCGGCCTCGAGGTCATCGACCCCGATCCCGCTGAAAGCCCTGCTGTCCTGGAGCATCGTCTCTCCTCCTCTGTTCGTGGTCCTACCCATAGGACCGTGGGAGGCACGGGAACTAATCGTCGGGGGACCAACGACGGCGCTGTTTGCGCTCGGAGGTGCGGCGCTTCTGGTCGAGGCGACGCGCCCGGGACGCCCGGGTGGGCTTGGTCGGGCGGCGGTGCCGGGGCACGCGAAGGGCGGCGGCGAGTTTGGCGGCGAGGCGGCTGAGGGCCAGCTCGCGATTGCGGTGCTGGCTGCGGCCGTCCTGGGCGACGGCGGTGACGACCGGGCCGAGGCGATCGAGCAGGCGTGCCCGGCGCGCCTCGTCGAGGGCGCGCGAGGCGGCGACGTCGAAGACCGCTTCGACCCGCGAGGCGGTCACGTTGGCGTGCTGGCCGCCCGGCCCGGAGGAGCGACTGGTGCGCAGCTCGACCTCCGCCAACGGGATCGCCGTCCGCTCGTCGATCCGCAACTCGTCGGCCACGATCAGGCCAGCTCGGGGATGTGGCGCTCGAGGTGCTCGGCGATCGTGCGGCGCACCCAGGCGCGCTCGTCGGGAGCGGCCATCCGGTAGCGTCCGAGCAGCATCTTCTGGTCGTCGAGCGGCAGGCCGGAGACCTCCCAGGACACCGCCAGCCGCTCGAACAGAGCCTCCTCCCGCCGCGCCCAGGCGTCCTCCAGCGAGGCGGCGTGACTTGCCGGCGCCTCGCCGATCTTCGCGATCGTCGCTGCGCTGAGCCGTTCGCGCAGCTCGAGGACGTTGCCCTCGGGGTCTACATATGAGACGGTCGGCGCCTTCTCGCGCGGGCGCCGCGGTTGCTTGCGTCGCTTGGCCATAGGGACCGAGTTTGCCAGTCTCCGAGGCGTGGAGGCGACGGTGACGATCGGAGTGCCGTTCGACTCGGTCGGCCGCGGCGGCGGCACCGAGACCGCCCCGTCGACGTTGCGCGCGCTCGGGCTGCCGGAGGCGCTCGGCGCCCGCGACGAGGGTGACCTCCCGGTGCGGATCCGCGGCGAGGAGCGCGACCCCGGGACCGGCCTGGTGGCGAGCGCCGACGTGCTCGAGAGCACGACGGCGATCCGTGCCGCCGTCGCCGCCACGGTGGCGGCGGGCGAGCGCCCCTTCCTCCTCGGTGGCTGCTGCGCCGAGCTGCCGGGCGCGCTGGCCGGAGCCCGCGACGCCCTCGGCGCCCCGCTCGGCCTCGCCCACCTCGACGGCCACCTCGACCTTTACGACGGCGAGACCTCGACCTCCGGCGAGGCCGCCGACATGCCGATCTCGGTGGCACTCGGGCTCGGCCCGGCGGACTGGGTCGAGGCGGCGGGCGGCGCCGCCGCCGTTCCGGAGCAGACCGCGTTGGTCGGCTTCCGCGATCGGGCCGAAGCGATCGCCGACGGGATGCGCCGGCCCGAGGACCTCCCCCACCCACCGCTCCTCTACGGCGCCCAGGAACTGCGGGCGCGCGGCATCGCCGCGGCGGCGACCGAGCTGGCGGTACTCCTCGGCGCCGGCCCCTTTTGGCTCCATCTCGACGTCGACGTCCTCGACGAAGCCGTCTTCCCCGCCACCGACTACCTGCAACCGGAGGGCCTCGGCTGGGACGAGCTCGCCGCCCTGCTCGGCCCGCTCGGCGCCTCCGACGCCATGATCGGAGCCTCGCTCGCCTGTTACAACCCGGACAAGGACCCCGGCCTGCGGTACGGCCGCCGGCTCGTCGGCGTGCTGGGCTGCTAGAAGGGCCTGCGGCTCCGGGTCGAGACGAAGAAGCCGTGCGCCGCGGCAGGCTCGAAGAACCTCATGCGACCGCGTCGATCTTCGCCGCCAGCTCGAAATCGGCGGCCGTCAGGCCGCCCTCGGAGTGGGTGGAGATCGTCACCGTGACCGTGTCCCAGGAGATCTCCAGGTCGGGGTGATGGCCCATCTCCTCCGCCGGCGCGGCGAGGGCGTCGACGAATTTCACCGAGCCGACGAAGTCGCCCCGCTTGAAGACCTTGACAATCGCCTCGCCCGACCGCTCCCAGCCGTCCAGCTCGGCAAGCTTCGTCCTGATCTCGTCGTCCCCAAGCAACGCCATCCCGGCCAAGCGTACCCGCCGCGGGATGCCTTTTGTCACACGACCCTCAGGGGGTGAGGATGATCTTCAGGGCCTCGCGGCGGTCATAGATGTCGTAGGCCTCGACCGCCTCGTCCAGCTTCATGTGGTGGGTCACCAGTGGGGTCGGGTCGAGCTTGCGTGACTCGAGCAGCGCCAGCACCCGGTCCACGTGGGCGATCACGTTGGCCTGGCCGAGCCGTAGGTCGAGCCCCTTCAGCCAGGCCAGCCCGAGGTTCATCTCCGACTTGCCGACCTGCACGCCGATCCCGGACACGGTCCCCGCGTTGCGCGCCAGGCCGATCGCCGCGTCGACCGCGGCCGGCGCCCCGACCGCCTCGACCACGACATCGGCGCCTCGCCCTTCGGTCGCCGCCCGCACCTCCGCCTTCGGGTCCCCCTCGGTGAGGTGGATCGGGGTCGCCCCGAACCGGGCCGCCAGCTCGAGCCGCTGCTCGACCGAATCGACCGCGAAGACCTGGGTCGCGCCGCCCGCCACCGCCGCCTGCACCGCACAGAGCCCGACCGGGCCGAGACCGAGCACGGCGACCGAGTCGCCCTCCCGCATCCCGGCGTGGGCGATCGCGTGGTAGCCGGTCCCCATCACGTCGCCGGCGAAGAGCGCGGTCTCGGCCGACATCCCCTCCGGCACCTTGCGCAGGACCATGTCGGCGAACGGGATCAGGGCCTGATCGGCCTGCGTCCCTCCCAGCGCCCCGAGGTTCTTCCCGTGCCCGAAGGTCCGCCCCCGCTCGCAGCGGTGGTAGTCGCCGCGCAGGCAGTTGGCGCAGCTGCCGCAGGCGACCAGGAAGCAGCCGAGCACCCGGTCGCCGACGGCGACCCGGGTCACCGCGTCGCCCACCGCGGTCACCGTGCCGACGTACTCGTGCCCGATCGTCGTCCCCGGGTCGACCGGCACCCGGCCGTGGAAGATGTGGAGGTCGGAGCCGCAGATGCCGCTCGCCTCGATCTGGATGATCGCCTCGTCGGGGTGAGAGAGCACCGGGTCGGCGACCTCATCGATCCGCACTTCACCAGGTGCCTGATAGGTCACCGCGCGCATGGCCGCAACCTACCGGGATCGAGACCTGAGGCGGCGTGGGCCAGCCTCGCAAGGACGCAGGAGCGAGCCGAGGGGAGCGCACTCAGGTGCGTGACCCGAAGGCAAGCGACGAGGACGCCGCGAGGCGCCCCCACGCCGCCTCAAGAGGGCTGGACGCCGGCTACCTGGAATCGATTGCCTTGGCCCTCCGGGCTCGCCGCCTCGGCGATCCGCGACTCGAGTGCGAGCTCCTTCTCGAAGTCGGCCGCCTCGCCGTGCTGGAAGGAGACGTCTTTGCCCTCGAGCAGCTCGATGAAGACCTCGACGAAGCGGGCGTCGAGCTGCGCGCCGGCGACGCGGCGGAGCTCGTCGATCGCGTCCTGGCTCGACATCGGCGTGCGGTAGGAGTCGCGCGCGGTCATCACGTCATAGGTGTCGGAGACCGAGATGATCCGCGCCAGCTCCGGGATTTCGTCGCCTTTCAGCCCGCGCGGGTAGCCCTTGCCGTCGATCCGCTCGTGGTGGGCGAGGATGATCTCGGCGACCGGCCCGTAGCCGTCCAGCGAGGAGACCACGCGGGCGCCCTGCTGCGGGTGGCGCTTGATCAGCATCCAGTCCTCGTCGGTCAGCGGCACGTTGGCCTTCAGGATCCGGTCGGGGAGGATGAACTTGCCGATGTCGTGGAGCAGCGCGGCGATGTGCACGAGCTCCTCCTCCTGGCGCGAGAAGCCGGCCCGCTGGGCGATCGCCCGGGAGTAGCGCGCCACTGCCGCCGAATGGCGGGCGGTCATCTGGTCCCGCAGGTCGAGCGTCCGCAACAGCGCGCTCAACATCCCGACCTGGAAGCTGGCCAGCTGGTTGGAGCGCTTCTCCAACTCGATCGCGCGCCGCTGGGACAGGAGCAACTGTCCGAGCAGGTACTGGAAGGTGACGAGGACGACGCCGAAGAGGGCGATCGCCGCGATCCCGATCACGTGGTAGATGAAGACGACGGCGACGGCGAGCATCGCGCTGGCGAACTCGGACGGCAGCACCGGCGGCAGCACGCTCAGTTTCGACTTGAAGGTCGCGCGTTCGATGTAGGCGCTGTAGCCGGCGATCATCACGAAGTTGATCGCCAGGGCGATCTGGAAGAGCGCGAAGACCCCGAGGTAGAAGATCGCGTCGCCGGATTCGATCCCCAGCCTGCTCACCGCCTGCTGGAAGATGATCCCGCCGACCAGCGGGAAGGTCGCGTAGGTGAGGATGTTGTTGAGCAGGTAGTGGCGCTCGTCGTGCCAGCGGATCCAACCGGCGAGGATCGAGCCGACGCCGATGATCGCCGCCGGCGTCCCTCCGAGCAGCACCATCGCGACGACCAGCGCGAGGAAGTTGCCGGAGATCAGAAGTTTCGATTCAGCCCGGACCGCGGTGAGGTCGGAGAAGATCGAGAAAGCCAGGAGGACGACGATCAGCCCGAGGTCCCAGTTGCATTCCCCGGCCCGCCAGACTCCGATCGCCGCCACGACGACGAGCCCGAGCGCCATGCCCGAGATCGCGAGGGTGGTCGGTCGTTTGGTGGCCGTCGGCATTTGCGGGTTCGCGCGAAATCAGAGTCGCCGATCTGGACAGGGTCTTTGCGATCGCTCGCTCGTTCCCTGCAGCCGGACCGGTGCAATTCGCTTTTCGGCGTTATTGCAGGGATTCACCGTAGCGCTGGGGGAAAAAGCAGGCAAGGGGCGTAGCCGCATGGCCAGCGCCTTGCAAAGAGGTTCTGAGGGGTCGGGCGGGTACCAATGGAGGAACGAGGACCCGCGTTCAGGCAAAAAAGAAGGGCGCCGCAGGGGCGCCCTTCAAGAAGCTTTCGCGAGATCGTCATGCGACCCCGCTATCTGAGACCTAGCCGTGACGGAAACCCATGTCTATGCCCCTTCCATTGGTTTGAAGCCCGAACTCTGTGCACGGGTAAGAAGAACTTCCAAAAGCGACAGGGAAGTTGTAGCACAGCTTGTCGGAAACTTGTGCATCTGCAGGAAAACTTGTGCATAAATTGAGTATCAGAGGGGGGTGGCAATGCGTAAATCTGCGATAACCGCGCCCCTCCGGCGACCCCTGTTCCGCCGCCTCGCGACCACCTACGCGATCAATGAGATGGGCGACTGGATGGGGATCGTGGCCCTCTCGGTGCTCGTCTACGAAGCGACCGGGAGCGCCCTGGCGACCACGGTCCTCTTCCTCGGGACCAGGTTTCTGCCAGCTTTCCTCGCCCCGCTCCTGGTCACGCGGATCGAGCGACCACCCCCCCGACTGGCCCTGCCGCTGGTCTATTGCGGCGAGACCGCGGCCTTCGGCGCCCTCGCCCTCCTCACGCCCCACTTCTCGCTCGCCGTGGTCGTGGCGCTGGCCACGATCGACGGGACCCTGGCGCTGGCCGGTCGGGCGCTGACCCGGGCGGTGGTCGCCAGCGTGCTCGAGCCGGCGGGAGAACTGCGGGAGGGCAACGCGGTGCTGAACGTCGCCTTCACCGCCGGGGCGGCACTCGGCCCGGGCCTCGCCGGTCTGGTCGTCGCCGGGCTCGGCGTGCAGACGGCGCTGTTCCTCAACGCCGCCTCCTTCTACGTCGTCGCCTGGATCCTGATCACGGCGGGGAACCTGCCGCGGGCGGAGCCGGAAGAGGGCGGTACCGTCGCCCGCGCCCGCGCCGGCGCCAGGTACCTGCGCGACAACAAGATCCTGCGCCGGCTCCTGGTCGCCCAGGGCAGCGCCTTCGTCTTCTTCTCCGCGGTGATCCCGGTCGAGGTGATCTACGCCAAGGAGACGCTCGACACCAGCGACACCGGCTACGGCGTGATGCTCGCCAGCTGGGGTGTCGGGATGCTGCTCGGCAGCCTCGTCTTCGCCCGCGCCCGACGGGCACCGCTGATCGCCCTGCTCATGCTCTCGACCCTGGCGGTCGGGGTCGGCTACCTAGGATTGGCGATAGCGCCCAACCTCGCGTTCGCCTGCATCGCCTCAGTAATAGGGGGTACTGGGAATGGGGTCCAGTGGGTTTCGGCGATCAGCGCGGTTCAAGAGTTGACGGAGGCGGGTATGCAGGCGCGGGTCATGGCGGTCTTGGAGTCGATAGGCGCGGCGATGCCCGGAGTCGGGTTCGCTCTCGGCGGCTTGATAGCTGCGATTGCGACGCCGCGGACGACGTTTCTGGTCGCCGGTTTGGGAGTGCTGGCGATCGTTGCGCTGATCGGCCCGACGCTTGGCGGCAAGGGCGGCGGGCGTCTCGCCTCAGCGCAAGGAATTCCGCTTGACGAAACCAACGACGTTGTGCTGGAGTTGCTCCCAGGAGGCATGCCAACACCTAATTCTTCGGAGGTCGAGTTTTGAAGAGGTTCTCGTTTTTTCTATTGATCGCGCTAATAGCAGCGGTCTCGGCAGTCGCACTGGCGGCTTGCGGGGGCGGGGGCAGCACCACCGGCTCCGGCCCCTCGACCTCGGAACCGGAAGGCGAAGGCACGCCGGCCGCGGAAGGCGAAGGCAACGAAGGCGGCACCCTGAAGGGCGCCTACACCTCGTTCCCGGATTACATGGATCCGCAGATCTCCTACACGGCGGAGGGATGGACCGCGATGCGGCCGGTCTACGTGCCGCTGCTGACCTACAAAGCGGCTGCCGAAGCGGAAGGCTCGGAAATCATCCCGGGTCTCGCCAAAGAACTGCCGAAAGTCACCAACGGCGGCAAGACCTACACGCTGTTCCTGCGCCCCGGTCTCAAATACTCGAACGGCGAACCGATCAAAGCCGGTGACTTCAAATACGCCGTCGAACGCTGCTTCCTCACCAACTCCGGCGGCTCGCCCTTCTACACCGACATCGTCGGCGCCGAAGAATTCGCGAAAACCAAGAAGGGCGGCATCCCCGGCATCAAGGTCAACGAAAAGACCGGCGAAATCGTCATCAACCTGGTCAGCCCGCGAGGCACGTTCAACAACGAGCTCGCGCTGATGTTCGTCGCCCCGGTCCCGCAGAGCACCCCGGACGAAGATCAGTCGGCCAGCCCGCCCCCCGCGTCGGGCCCGTACATGATCACCAAGTCGCAGCCGGGTCGTGGCTGGACCTATGAACGGAACCCATACTGGGCGAAAGCCAACGGCAAAGAAATCGAACTCCCGAGCGGCCACGTCGACAAGATCGAAATCGAAATCCAGCGCAACCAGTCGACCCAGGTCAACGACGTCGAATCGGGCAAGCTCAACTGGATCTTCGATCCGCCCCCGACCGACCGCTACCAGGAAGTCAAGGAAAAATTCGAAGGCACCCAGTTCACCGCGGAGCCGACGATCTCGACCTACTACTTCTGGATGAACCAGACCGAGGAACCGTTCGACAACCTGAAAGTCCGTGAAGCGGTCAACTACGCGGTCGACCCGGCGGCGCTCGAACGGATCTACACCGGCCAGATCGTCGGGACGCAGCAGATCCTGCCGCCCGGGATGCCCGGTTACAAGAAATTCGAACTGTTCCCGCACGACGTCGCGAAGGCGAAAGAATTGATCGCCGAATCAGGCGTGAAAGACAAAGAAGTCACGGTCTGGACCGACTCGGAGAGCCCGAACAACGACGCCGGGACCTACTACGAAGGCGTCCTCAACGAAATCGGCCTGAAGGCGGAACTGAAAATCCTGAACCCCGACAACTACTTCACGGTGATCGGGAACACGTCGACCCCGAACCTGGACACCGGGTTCGCCGACTGGTTCCAGGACTATCCGCATCCGAACGATTTCCTGTTCCTGCTCAACGGCGAAAACATCCAGTCGACCAACAATCAGAACTTCTCGCAGACCAACGTGAAGCCTCTGAACGAAAAAATCGACAAGCTCGCCACCGAATTGCTCGGCCCGCAGCAGGAAACGGAATACGCCGAACTGGACGAAGAATTCATGAAAGAAGCCGCCTGGGCTCCGTACGGGACCCGGACGCTGTCGCTCTTCGTCTCGGAAAACATCAACCTGGAAACCGCGATCTGGAATCCGACCTTCGAGACCGAACTCACCAGTCTCGAATTCACGGAATAGCTCAGAGCCAGTTCGCCTAGGTGTCCCCCGATTCTGAGAAACCCGGCGCTGCGGCGGTCCCTGGAGATCCAGGGGCCGCCGCACGGGGCACCGTCACGGGGGATCCCGAACTCGTCGCCGAGGTCGAAGGCGAAAGCGGGGGTGACGGGCGGCAAGGGGGTCCTTGGGCGATCGCCTGGCGTCGGCTGCGGCGCAACAAGTTCGCGCTGTTCGCGCTCGGCGTCTTCCTGCTGATCGTCATCTGCTGCCTGCTGGCCCCGGTCTGGGCCGACAACGTCGCCCACACCGGCCCGAACACCACCCACACGCTGGAGAAACTCCATGAGGGCGGCGAAGTCAAGGAAGTCGTGGAACCGAGCGGCAAAGCGATCGGGCCGCAGTTCTTCTCCGCCGGCGGCAGGTTCTTCCTCGGCGCCGACGGGCACCTCGGCCGCGACGAGATGGTCCGTCTCCTCTACGGCGGCCGTTCCTCGCTTTTCATCGGCATCGTCGCGGCGATCATCACGACGATCCTGGCGGTGGTCCTGGCGCTCCTGTCCGGTTTCTACGGCGGCTGGACGGACACCGTGATCTCCAGGGGGATGGACGTGATCTGGGCCTTCCCCGTGGTCCTGTTATCGCTCGCGCTCGGCATCGTCCTGGCCGTGGGCGGGCTGGAGTTGGGCCCCATACATCTGAAGTCGAGCTCCCTCTGGATCCCGACCTTGATCATCGGCGTCGTCTACACGCCGTACATGGCGAGACCCCTGCGCGGGGAAATCTTCGCCCTGCGTGAGAAAGAGTTCATCGAGGCGGCCGTCGCCCAGGGCGCCGGCCCGGCCCGGATCATGTTCCTCGAGATCCTGCCCAACCTGATGTCGACGATCATCGTCTTCTTCACCCTCAACATCGCCAACAACATGCTGCTCGAGGCGGTGCTCTCCTACCTCGGCGCCGGCGTCCAGCCACCCAGCTCCTCCTGGGGCACGATGATCTCGGAAGGCTTCGAAGCCCTCTACAGCCAGCCGATCCTGACGATCATCCCGGGCACCGCGATCCTCCTCACGGTGCTCTCGGTGAACGTCTTCGGCGACGGCCTGCGCGACGCGCTCGACCCGAAATCAAAAGTCCGCTTCGAGGCCCGGGCCGGCACCGCCGACCCCGACGCGATCGGACCGGTCTGAGCCATGCTCCGCTTCCTCGTACGTCGGATCCTCGGGGCGATCGCGGTCCTCTTCGCGATCTCGGTGCTCGTCTTCCTGATCTTCAACATCGTCCCCGCCACCAACCCGGCGGCGCGGATCGCGGGCAAGAACGCGACCCCGCAGCTGATCAAGAACGTGGAACACGAATGGGGCTTCGACAAGTCCCTGCCGGCCCAGTACTGGACCCAGATGAAGCTGATCTTCACCGGCGAGGTCCAGTCCTACAACGCCCACATCAACGTCGACAAGCGGATCGCCGAAGGCATCCCGGCGACCGCCTCCCTATGTATCGGCGCGGCGATCATCTGGCTCTCCTTCGGGATCCTGTTCGGCTACTTATCGGCGGTCCGCTCGGGCGGCTGGCTCGACCGCGGGCTGACCGTGCTGGCCTTGATCGGGGTCTCGATGCCGGTCTTCTGGCTCGCCTCGATCCTGCTCTATTACTTCACCTTCAAGATCGAACTCTTCCCGGCGAGCGGATACGAACCGCTGTCGAATCCGGCCAAGTGGGCCAGCCACCTGATCCTGCCCTGGATCAGCCTCGCCGTCCTCTTCGCCGGCTTCTACAGCCGCGTCCTGCGCTCCAGCATGCTCGACGTGATGAACGAGGACTACGTGCGGACGGCGCGGGCCAAGGGGCTCTCGCAGCGCCGGGTGATGTCCAAGCACGTGCTGCGCAACTCGCTGATCCCGGTGATCACCCTGTTCGGGCTCGACTTCGGCGTGCTGATCGGCGGCGGCGCGATCGTCACCGAGTCCCTCTTCAACATCGAAGGAGTCGGCCTCTTCACCGCGGAAGCGCTGAAACAGCAGGACTTCCCCTCGATCATGGCGGTGACGCTCTTCGGCGCCTTCTTCATCGTCCTCTTCAACATCTTCGTCGACATCGCCTACGCCTATCTGGATCCGCGGATCCGCCTGGGGACCACCGCCGCATGAGCGCCACGCCGGAGACCGCACCCGTCTCGCCGGGGGCCGGCGGTGGGCCGCTGCTCGAGGTCGACGGCCTGCGGGTCGGCTTCGCCACCGAAGACGGACGCGTGCAGGCGGTCGACGGCGTCGACTTCCGGCTCGAACCGGGCGAAGTCCTGGCGATCGTGGGCGAGTCCGGCTCCGGCAAGAGCGTCACCGCACAGACGCTGATCGGGCTGACCCGCTCGCCCAACGCGCACATCGAGGGCTCGGTCAGGCTGCGTGGGGAAGAGCTGACGACGCTCTCGGAATCGCAGTTGCAGAAGGTGCGCGGCACCCAGATCGCGATGATCTTCCAGGACCCGATGACCTCGATGAACCCGGTCTACACGGTCGGCAGCCAGATCGTCGAGGCGATCCGTGCCCACGACAACTCCACCGGTAGGAAAGACGCCCACAAGCGCGCGATCGAGCTATTGGAGGCGGTCGGCATCCCCGACGCCGACCGTCGCGTCGACGCCTACCCGCACGAATTCTCGGGCGGGATGCGACAGCGGGCGATGATCGCGATGGGGCTGGCACTGGAACCGAGCGTGCTGATCGCCGACGAGCCGACCACCGCGCTCGACGTGACGATCCAGGCGCAGATCCTCGATCTGATCCAAGACCTCAACCGCAGCCGCGGCCTGGCGACGATCCTGATCACCCACGACCTCGGCGTGGTCGCCGAAGTCGCCGACCGGGTGCTGGTGATGTACGGTGGCAAGGTGGTCGAGCGGGGGACGCTCGAGAACATCTTCTATGACCCGCAGCACCCCTACACCTGGGGTCTGCTCGGATCGCTGACCCGGCTGGACCAGCCGCGACCGCACCGGCTGCCGCAGATCTCCGGCGCGCCGCCGTCGCTGCTGAACCTGCCGACCGGCTGCGCCTTCCGGCCGCGCTGCCCGCACGAGTTCGGCAAATGCAGCGAGGTGCCGGGGCTCGAGGCGCGCCTGCCCGATGACCCCAACCACCGCGACCGCTGCTGGCTGACGCCGGAGCAGAAGCAGAAGCTGCGTCAGGTCGAGGGGCGGATCGGCCTGGAGGCACCGGAATGACCGGCGAGCCCGGCACGACGACGGAGACGGGCGGCGCGCTGCTCGAGGTCACCGACCTGGTCAAGCACTTCCCGATCAAGAGCGGCCTCATCATCGACCGCGAAGTCGACCAGGTGCGCGCCGTCGACGGCATCAGCTTCCACGTCAACAAAGGCGAAACGTTGGGGCTGGTGGGAGAGTCCGGGTCGGGCAAGTCGACCGCCTGCCGGGCCGTGCTGCAGCTGCTGAAGCCGACCTCGGGGTCGGTGAAGTTCGAGGGAAGGGAGATCGCCGGGCTCGGTCGGCGCGAGCTGCGGCCCCTGCGCCGCGAACTGCAGATGATCTTCCAGGACCCCTACGCCTCGCTCAACCCGCGCAAGCGGGTCGGCCAGATCGTCGGCGACCAGCTGAAGATCCAGAAGGTGGCGAGCGGGTCGGACCTGCGCAAGCGGGTCGAAGCGCTGCTCGACCGGGTCGGCCTCTCCCCCGAGCACTACAACCGCTTCCCGCACGAATTCTCCGGTGGCCAACGGCAGCGGATCGGCATCGCCAGGGCGCTCGCCCTGGAGCCGAAGCTGATCTTCTGCGACGAGCCCGTCTCGGCCCTCGACGTCTCGATCCAGGCGCAGATCGTCAACCTGCTCGACGACCTCCAGGACGAGATGGGGCTGACCTACGTCTTC
>Ga0134125_10002496_pt1 | contig 21814 bp, 27 predicted proteins | sample KB31751_FD_96464 | JGI IMG/M metagenome (GOLD analysis project Ga0134125, IMG submission 96464) | Terrestrial soil microbial communities with excess Nitrogen fertilizer from Kellogg Biological Station, Michigan, USA - KB3-175-1 | ecosystem: Environmental > Terrestrial > Soil > Unclassified ... | reverse complement strand
CGCGTTGCTGTTCGCCGCGCAGCGCGTGAGCGCAATCGTGCTGGCTTTTGCCGTCGCCGTGCACCTTGGCACCATCCTCTACGCGAGCCACACCGGGCTCACCGCCGGCGCGATCCTCGCGCGTACGCATGGCAATGTCGCCTTCGCGCTGTTCTACGGCCTGTTCGTCGTTGCCGTCGCCGTGCACGCGCCGATCGGCTTGCGTAACGTGCTGCGCGAATGGACGCCGTGGCGCGGGCGGACGCTCGATCTGGCGCTCTTGTTCTTCTCCGCGCTGCTGCTCGTGCTCGGCTTCCGCGCCGTGATCGCGGTGTACGCATGAGAGCTTCGCACACCCAACGCGGCTTCGTCGCCGCCATGCTGCATCGGCTGTCCGGGATCGCGCTGGCGATCTTCCTGCCGCTGCATTTCCTCGCGCTCGCCACCGCGCTTCAAGGCGCGAATGCGCTCGATTCGTTTTTGGCGCTGACGCGCAACCCCTGGGTCGAAGCGGCCGAGTTCGGCCTCGTCGCCGCGCTGGCGCTGCACATGACGTTGGGCCTGCGCGTCCTCGCTGTCGAGTTCCTCGACCTGCGCGAGAAGACCGCCGCGCTGGTTTCCGTCTGCGCCGCCGCGGCCTGCGCCGCCGGCCTCGTGTTTGTTTTCAATCTCGGCTGAGGAATGTTCGGCAGTCTCACGCTCGACACCATCGCCATTCTCTGGCTCGGCGCGCTGCTCGGCGGCATCGCCGCCGGCGGCTCGGGCTTTGCCTTCGCGCTCGCCGCCTCCTCGATCTGGCTGCACCGCGTCGACCCGCTGCACTCGACCATTATGGTCACGGGCGCCGGCGTGCTGCTGCACACCTCGACGCTCTGGCCGCAGCGCAAGAACATCAGTCTCGCGCGGGTGTCGCCGTTCATCGCCGGCGGGCTCCTCGGCATCCCGATCGGCGTCTATCTGCTCGCCTACACCAACACCGGCATCCTGAAGCTCGTGCTCGGCACCTTCCTGCTCGCCTACGGCGTCTACGCGGTCGTCTCGCCGCGCCTGCACAAGATCGACCTCGGCGGCCGCGGCGCCGACGCCGTGGTCGGCTTCATCGGCGGCGTGCTCGGCGGTATCGGCGGCTATTCCGGCGTGCTGCCGACCATCTGGACGCAGTTGCGTGGCTGGCCGAAGGAGATCGCGCGCGGCGTCTACCAGCCCTATATCATCGTGGTGCAGAGCATCACGCTCGCCGGCATCGTCTGGGTCACGCTCGACCGGCTCGGCCTCGTCCTGCTGGTGTCAATTCTGCCGCCGCTTTTGCTCGGAACCTGGATCGGCTGGCAGCTCTACGGCAAGCTCGACGACCGGCGGTTCCGGCAGGGGCTGGGCTTGCTGCTGATCGCCTCCGGCGCGACACTGATCTTCTAGGAGAAGCCCATGCAGCTCGATCTCAAGGAAGTCGAGGAGCTTTCCAAGACGCTCTATATCCGCGCCCTGAAGCTCCTGCCGCGCGACATCAAGCAGGGCTTCGAGCGGCTGATCGCGCAGGAAACCGACGCCACCGGCAAGACCATCCTCGGCACCATGGTCGAGAATATCGCGGTCGCCGAGCGCACGCGCAACCTGCTGTGCCAGGACACCGGCATCCCGATCTACAACATCGTCATCGGCCGCAACATCGAATTCGACGGCGCCGGCATGAAGGAAGCAATCCGCCGCGGCTGCGAGCGCGCGACCAAGGAACATCCGCTGCGCTCCTCGGTCGTGCACCCGATCACGCGCAAGAACGAGCAGACCTCGTGCGGCATCGGCGTGCCGCTGATCAATGTCGACTTCGACACGCGCGAGGAGACCGTCGAGATCGAGATGATCCCTAAGGGGTCGGGCTCCGAGAACGGCTCGTTTCTGCAGATGCTGATCCCGGCCGACGGCGTCAACGCGGTGAAGCGTTACGTCATCGACCGCGTCATCGAATGCGGCGGCCGCGTTTGTCCGCCGACCATCGTCGGCGTCGGCATCGGCGGCACGTCGGACCTGTGCATGCACCTCGCCAAGGTGGCGGCGACGCGCCCGCTCGGCACGACATGCAGCGACGAAGAAGGCGCCAAGATCGAGGCGCAGCTCTCGGAAGCGGTCAACGAGCTCGGCATCGGGCCGCAAGGTCTTGGCGGCCGCTCGACCTCGTTCCGCGTGCATGTCGAGGTAGGAGCGACGCACATCACGATGAACCCGGTGGCGGTGAACATCCAGTGCCATTCTGCGCGGCGCGCCACGGCGATCATCACGCCCGGCGGCATCGCGTTCGAGTAAGGAGCGGACGATGGCCCATCACGTCCTCGACATGCCCATCGGCGAAGCGCAGGCGCGCGCGTTGAAAGCCGGCGACACGGTCACGCTGGAGAGGACGTTATTCGGCATCCGCGACGCGACGCTGATCGCGATGTTCGACCGCGGCCGTACGACGCGCCTCGACATTAAAGGCCACGCGGTCATCCACACCGCGCCGAACGTGCGCAAGGTCGACCCGCGCCCGGAGAACTCGTCCGGCTACGAGCCGCTCTGCATCGGCACGACGACGTCGATGCGCATGGAGCGGTTCACGAAGCCGCTGATGGAGCGCGAGGGCGTGCGGATCATCATCGGCAAAGGCGGCATGGGCCAGGGCACGCTCGATGCGTTTCGCGAGATCGGCGGGGCTTATCTGGCCATCGTCGGCGGCGCCGCCGCGCTGGAGACGACCTGGATCGAGGCGATCGAGGAAGTCGATCTTGACGATCTGCATCCGGAATCGCTCTGGAAATTCCGCATCAAGGGTTTCGGGCCGCTGCTGGTGACGATGGACTCGCACGGCAATTCGCTGCACGCGCAGGTCAACGCCGAAGCCGCCGCGCGCCGCGCCGCCGTGCTGGCGGGTATTGGGGTGAATGCGTGAGCGCGGAGCTCACCGCGTGGTCCCCTCCCCCGCTTGCGGGGGAGGGACAGGGAGGGGGAATGTCACACACGCACGCGACCGAATTCACCCCCTCCCCAGCCCTCCCCCGCAAGCGGGGGAGGGAGAAACTCTGAGCCCGCGGCGAGGCCATGCCTGACATTCGCGAACTTCACACCGACATCCTTATCCTCGGCGCCGGCGGCGCCGGGCTGTTCGCGGCACTGCACGCGAAGAAAGCCAATCCCGATCTCGACGTCACCATCGCGGTGAAGGGCCTGCTCGGCAAATGCGGCTGCACGCGCATGGTGCAGGGCGGCTACAACGTCGCGCTGTCGCCCGAGGATTCGGTCGAGCGCCATTTCATGGACACGATCGAGGGCGGCGGTTGGCTCAACAACCAGGAGCTGGCCTGGCTTTTGGTCGAGACGGCGCCGAAGCGCATCCGTGAGCTGGAAACCGAGCTCGGTTGCTTCTTCGACCGCAATCCCGACGGCACCGTGCACCAGAAGGCCTTCGCCGGGCAGACCTTCGACCGCACCGTGCACAAGGGCGACCTGACCGGTATCGAGATCATCAACCGCCTTGCCGAGCAGGTGTGGCGGCGCAATGTGCGCCGGCTGGAGGACTATCGCGCGCTCGATCTCATTCCGGCCGCCGACGGCTCCGGCCTCGCCGGCGTGCTGATGCTCGACATGCGCACCGGCGAACTGACATTCGTGCGCGCGCGCGCGGTCTTGCTCGGCACCGGCGGCGGCCCGACCATGTACCGCTATCACACGCCGTCCGGCGACAAGTCCTGCGACGGCCTGGCGATGGCTTTGCGCGCGGGGCTGCCATTGCGCGATATCGAGATGGTGCAATTCCATCCGACCGGTCTCCTGGCCGGTGAAGGCACGCGCATGACCGGCACCGTGCTCGAGGAAGGCTTGCGCGGCTCCGGCGGCTGGCTCACCGACAGCGAGCAGAAGCGCTTCATGTTCGATTACGATAAACGCGGCGAGCGCGCGACCCGCGACATCGTCTCGCGCTCGATCATGGACCGCATCCGGAAAGGTTTCGCCTCGCCGCACGGCGGCGTCTACATCGAGATGGCTCATCTCGGCCCCGAGCGCGTGCGCCGCGAGTTCAAGGGCATGGTCGAGCGTTGCGCCGATTGCGGCTTCGATCTCGCGGGCGGTCGCGTCGAGGTGATCCCGACCGCGCATTACATGATGGGCGTCGTGATCTTCGACACCGACTGCACGACGCCGCTCAACGGCCTTTATGCCGCCGGCGAGGACACCGGCGGCGTGCATGGCGCCAACCGGCTCGGCGGCAACGGCGTCGCCAACTCCACCGTCTATGGCGGCATCGCCGGCGACGTCATGGGCGCGCGGGTGAAGCCGCGCGGCGCCCTGCCCGATCCGGACAAGACCGCGATCGCGAGCGCCGAGGCCCGCGCCTTCGCGCCGTTCGGCCGCGCCTCGGGAGCTGGCAATCTCTCGGAGATGCGCGAGCGGCTCTACTCGATCATGTGGAACGACGTCGGCATCCTGCGCACGGCGGAGACTCTGGCGCGCGGCAAGGCGGCGCTGGAAAGCCTCGCCCGCGACATCGAAATCTGCGGCATGCCGGACACGAGCCGCCGCTACAATCTCACCTGGATGGACCGGCTCAACCTGGAAAACCTGACGCTCGTCAGCCGCGCCATCTGCGCCGCCGCCGATTTCCGCAAGGACAGCCGCGGCGCGCATTTCCGCGAGGATTTCCCGGCACCGGCCGACCTCACCGCATCCGCCTTCACGAAGGCGACGCTCGCGGGCGATGGCATCCATGTGACGAGCGAACCCGTCGCGTTCACGCGCGTGCGGCCGGGCGAGAGCCTGCTCGGCCAGGCGGCGGAATAGGTGACGCGATGGCGCGCCGGCGTTCGCTCCGCAGCCGGTTGCGCCGCTTCGCCGATGTCGGCGGCCATCGCCGCGTCCTGCTCGCCGAGGCCGCGCTGCTGCTGCTCGCGGCGCGCGCGGCGCTCAAATTGCTGCCGTTCCCCAAACTCGCAAAGCGGCTCGGCACCGCCGTCGCGCCCGGCGACATGCGGCTGCGCGCCGCGCATGCGCAGGCGGATGCCCGCGACGTCGAGATCGCGCGCGAAATCGGCTGGGCGGTGACGCGCGCGTCGCGCCACGTGCCGTTCGACGCGGTGTGCCTGCCGCAGGCGATCGCGGCGCGGATGATGCTGAAGCGCCGCGGCGTCGCCAGCGTCCTGCATTTCGGCGCGCGGGCGGGCCGCGACCGGCCGCTCGAAGCGCATGCCTGGCTCGATGCCGCCGGCGTCGAAGTCACCGGTTATCCGGTGGCCGAGAGCCTTGCCGAGGTGGCCTGCTTCATCTGACCGCACGGCCCGGCACGATTGTCCCCGGCGGCGCGGCGTGTGCCTTCCCGCCATCGCCATCGACACGAACACCCTGAATTTCCGGCCGGAATCGCGGCCTCGCCGGCTGCAACCGCCAATATACGTATGGTTGTATTGCCTTTAACTAAACTCTATGGTTGTATCGCTTGCGCCGTAGAGATCACAACGCGAGGGCCGCCCGGATGGACCAATACCTTGGCGAGATCAGAATGTTCACCTGGAACTGGCCGCCGAAGGGGTGGGCTTTGTGCAACGGAGCCATCCTGCCCATCGCGCAGAACGCGGCCTTGTTCTCGCTGCTCGGCACGACCTATGGCGGCAACGGCACGACCACCTTCGCGCTGCCCGACCTGCAAGGCCGCGTGCCGATCCACCGTTCGAGCCAGTATCCGGAAGGCGCGCGTGCCGGCGAGGAGCAGGTCACGCTGACGCAGAGCACGCTGCCGCAGCACATCCACATGCTGCAGGCCACGACCACCGCCGGAGAGCGATCGCCGCGAGCTCGGTTGCGACTGACTTCTACTATTCGCCGCCGAGCCCGCTGGTGCAGCTCAACCCCGCTTCGATCGGCATGGTCGGCGGCTCGCAGCCGCATCCGAACATGCAGCCATTCCTGGTGCTGAACTACTGCATCGCCATGACCGGCATCTTCCCGTCCCGCAACTGACCTGCGGCCAATCCCGAATCCGGAGGAGCTTCCATGACTCAGCCATACGTCGGTGAAATCCGCATGTTCGGCGGCAACTTCGCCCCGCGGGGCTGGATGCTGTGCAACGGCCAGCTGCTCGCGATCGCGCAATACAACGCGCTGTTCGCGCTGCTCGGCACGACCTATGGCGGCAACGGCACCACCAATTTCGCGCTGCCGAATCTGCAATCGCGCATCTCCGTCGGCCAGGGCAATGGCGCCGGGTTGACGCCGCGCACCCTCGGCGAGACCGGCGGCCAGGAAACCGTGACGCTGGCAATGACTCAGATGCCCCCACACATGCACGGGCTCAATGCCTCGCTGACCGCCGCCGCCAGCGGCGGCCAGACGCCGGGCTCGACCGTCATCCTGGGCACGCCGAACGGCAGCGGCGAACTCTACGTCGTCGACGACGGCAGCCAACCCCCGCCGACCGTCGAGGTCCTGCCGAGCGCCTCTTGCTCGCAGGCCGGCGGCAGCCAGCCGCACGAGAACATCATGCCGGTGCTCTGCGTCACGTACATCATCGCCATCAACGGCATTTTCCCCAGCCGCAACTAGCCGCAGGAGCTCGCGCCATGACCAACGCCTTCATCGGAGAGATCCGGCTCTTCGGCAACAGCTTCGCGCCGCGCGATTGGGCGACGTGCGACGGCCAGCTTCTGTCCATTGCGCAGAACTCCGCGCTGTTTGCGATCATCGGCACCTATTACGGCGGCGACGGACGGGTGACCTTCGCGCTGCCGAATTTCCAGGGCGCCACCGGCATCGACCAGGGGCAGGGGCAGGGACTGTCGCCTTACGTGATCGGCGAGCAGACGGGCGTTCCGGCGATCACTCTGCTGCAGTCGGAGATCCCGATGCACAATCACCCGATCGCCACCCGCCTCGGCGGCACCCCGACCCAGACGATCCAGACGCCGACCGCCAGCGCATTCCTCGGCGGCTCGTCGCCGGCCGCGACCTACAACGACCAGGTGCCGTCGCCATCGACGGCGTTCTCGCCCGTCGCCATCTCGCCGGCCGGGAGCAGCCTGCCGCACGACAACATGCAGCCCTTCCTCGCCATCCTGTTCTGCATCTGCCTGTACGGCATCTTCCCGGCACGCAACTAGAGGGCCCGCCGTGACGCGGGCCGTTTCGCCGCCGGCGTTCGCCTTGCCGGCGGCGCTCTTGTCGGAGGGTTTCGCTCTGCGGCCGGAAACGGACGCGGACCTGCCCTTCCTGCGGGAACTGTTCGCGTCGACGCGTGAGGAAGAACTCGCGACCCTGCCATGGAGCGCCGAGCAGAAGCGCGCGTTCCTCCTCGGTCAGTTCAATGCGCAGCGGCACCACTACCGCACATACAATGCCGGCTGCGCTTTCGACGTCATCGAGCACCGCGGCGGGCGGGCCGGCCGGCTCTATCTCGAAGAGGAGCGGCTGCGGCTCTATATCGTCGACATCACCTTGATGCCGGGCTGGCGCGGCCGCGGCCTCGGCACAGCAATGCTGTCCGCCTTGCAGGAGTGCGGCCGCGCGAGCGGACGATCCATCGGCATCATGGTCGAGAAGTTCAATCCGGCGATGCGGCTCTATCGCCGCCTCGGCTTCACCGACCTCGTCGACCACGGCGTCTATCAGGAGATGGAGTGGCGGCCCGCCGGCGCTCAGTTGAACGTCGCCTGATAGCTGATGCCGCGCGCGTCGCGGCCGATCGGCACCAGGAAGATCGATACAATGCCGAGCGTGTCGTGTTCCATGCGGTAGATGCGCTGCGGCAGAGGCTGCGGCTGGTCCGCGACGAACACGAGCGAAAACGGCGGCCGGGCGCCGTTGATGCCGCGCCCGGGATTGAGCGGCTTCGCTTCGGTCAGGACGGACGCGATCGACGAACCCGCGCCGTCCTCGATCGCAAAACGCTGGCCGATCTTGTCGGCGAAATCCGCGATGGTGAGCGGTTTATCCATGACTCTCCCTCCGGTTGTATTCTAGTGTGCCGCCTCCATGAGTAGCAACCCGTTCGGGCCGCTCGCCGAACTCGTCTTCAGCGACGAGGCCATCGCGGCATCGCTTGCAAGCCTCAGAGAGCAGGACGAGTTCATCGCCTGCGCCACTGCAATGGCGCGGGCGCGCGGCGTCACGTTCGACGCGGCGGCCCGCGACGTGCCCGGCGCCGACCCGGTCGGCGTGTCGCGCTGGTCGGCGCCGTGGCTGTCCGGCCGGACCATGCCGCCGCGGCACTGGCTGCCTATCCATGTCGCCACCGATGCCAACGGCATCGCTGTCGACTGGGCGTGGTTCGGACCAAGGCCGCTCGCCGAGCCGTTCTTCGAGGATTCGATCCGGCGTACCTTGGCGCCGCCATTCGGACGGCTGTTTCGTTACCGCACTGCCCTCGCCGACCTGATCGCGCAGACCGAGGCTGAGCGTCCGCGCGCGCCGGACGGCTTCATCTTCCACATGTCGCGCTGCGGCTCGACACTCGCGGCGCAGATGTTCGCCGCCCTGCCGCAGAGCGTCGTGATCTCCGAGGCCGCGCCGATCGATGCCGCGGTGCAGCTTGCACGCAGCACCGGCTGGACCGCCATGCGGGCGCTGCGCGCCATCGTCATCGCTTTGGGCCGCCGGCGCGCCGGCGACGAGCGGCGCTACGTCATCAAGCTCGACAGCTGGCACGCTCTGGCGCTGCCGCTGTTCCGGCAAGCTTTTCCGGACGTGCCCTGGGTGTTCCTCTATCGCGACCCGGTCGAGGTCCTGGTGTCCCAAATGCGCCAGCGCGGCACGCAGATGCTGCCCGAGTTCTTCCCGCCGCGGTTCTGGGGCATCGACGCCGGCGCCGCCGTTCCGAACGAGGATTATTGCGCGCGCGTGCTGGCCGCGATCTGCGGCGCGGCGGCGGACGGAGCCGCGCTCGGTGGGGGCCTCATGATCGACTACCGCGACCTGCCACGGGCGGTGTCATCGGTGATCGCGCCGCATTTCGGGCTCGAACTGACGGCGGGCGAACGCGCGGCGATGCAGGCGGCATCAAAACGCGACGCCAAGGCGCCGTCGCAGGATTTCGCCGCCGACAGCGCCGGCAAGCGCGGCGAGGCAAGCGAGGCGGTCCGCCGCGCCGCCGAGCGCCATGTCGCGTCGTGCTACCGGCGGCTCGGGCAGCTTGCCGCCGCCTAGCGCATCTCGGCTTCCATGCGGATCGCATCGCCGCGATAGACGCCGTGCCCGGAATAAACGACGACGCCGTTGCGATCGATGGCGACGCGGTCGACATGCGCGGTCGGGGCGTTGAGCGGCATCTGGAGAAGCCCGGCGACCTCGATGTCGGCGGCGCCGACGGTCAGCCTCTGCCAGGCCCTGTGCACGCGGCCGGCGGCAACGCGCCGCAACATCGGCAGGGCCGGCAGCTTGCGGAAGCGGTCGGCGTGCTTTCGGAACAGCGGTTCATCGATATAAACGCTGGCGACGAGATAGGGCCGCGCATCGCGCACATAGAGCCGCCGCATCATCCGGTATTTCGGCGCCGGCCTGCCTTCGTCGCGAATGAAGGCGGGCAGCGACTTGACCACCTTGTAATCCAGCAGCTCGATAGTCGCGTCTTCGTGCGCGGAATTCAGCGACTTCCAGTCGAGCGCCAGGTTGTGCGGCCGCGGCTCGACCGGCGACTTGCGGACGAAGGTGCCTTTCGCCCGCAACCGCTCGAGCAGGCCCTCTTTTTCCAAAAGCCCGAGCGCCTCGCGCATCGTCCCACGCGCCACCGAGAAGGCCTTGGCGAGCTCGTCCACGTTTGGGATGCGGCTGCCCACCGGCCACTCGTTGGTGGCGATGCGGTTGCGGAACAAAGTTGCAAGCTGGATGTAACGGGCGACCGGGCTGCGGCTGAAATCGGTCGAACGTCCCCCCGCTAAGTCTTTATCCGTCATTCGATTTCCCCGGCCCCCCGGAGGGCCCGGCACTATAGCCCAGTAAGTTGAAGTGTCACAATTATTCGCGCGTTTGTCGACATATCCACAGAGCTTTCGGTTGTGCTTTCGGGGTATACTTCGGGTGAGGAGCGACCCGATCCGGCTACCGGAGCGTCCGCTCGGCGTGCATGCGGGTGGGATCGCCGGGATCGGCCGCTGCGGAAAACCCGAGCTCGGCGGCGATCCCCTCAAGGCGCTCGAGCCCGGCCGGGTACACCAGCACCGCCTTACGCACCCCCTGCGCCGACACCGCCGACAACAATGCCTGCAATAACCGCGTCGCCAGGCCTTTTTCGCGCAGATCGGCGCGAATGATCACCGCCGCCTCGGCCTGCTCGAAGTCCGGATCGGCGGTCGAACGCGCCAGCCCCGCGATGCGGGAGCCTTCCCAGGCGAGCATTGTCATCTCCCGGTCATAGTCGATCTGGCTCAGCCGCGCCGCGGTCTCGTGGCTGCGCTCGCGCAACGGAGCAAACACGGGGTGCCATAGATCGGTGCTGTCGACCTCTGCGGCGAAGCGGCGCAGTGCCGGCTCGTCCTCGGGGCGGATCGGCCGCACGGCAAAGACGGAGCCGCCGGTACTGCGGATTTCCCCCTCGAGGCCCTGCGGATAAGGCCGGATCGCGAGTCGCGCCTCGGCCGGCCCGGCGGCGGCATGGACGCGGACGCGGCCATCTACGGCGATCACCCCGTCCGCGTCGCACAGCAGCGGATTGATATCGATCTCGGCGATCTCCGCATGCTCGGCGGCGATGCGTCCAAGCTGCATCAGGACGTTGACGACGCCGTCGATGTCAGCGGCGGGACGGCCGCGGTAGCCCCTGAGCAGCGCGGCGATGCGCGTGCGCTCGATCTGCGCATGCGCCAGCGCGGTGTTCAACGGCGGCAATTCCAGCGACTTGTCGCGCAGGATTTCCACCGCCGTGCCGCCGTGGCCGAACAGGATCACCGGGCCGAATGTCGGATCGGCGATCACGCCGGCGATCAACTCGAACGCGCCGGGCCGCTGCACCATCTGCTGCACGATGAAGCCTTCCAGGCCCGCGCCGGGCTTCGCGCGCGCGACGCGCTCCTGCATCGCGCGTGCCGCCGCCTCGACCGCCCGCGGCGTGTCGAGATCGAGCGCGACGCCGCCGACGTCGGACTTGTGCGTGATGTCGCGCGAGCGGATCTTCAGCGCCACCGGGCCGCCGATCTCCGCCGCGACCGCCGCCGCGGCTGCGGCATCGGCGACCGCTTCGGTGCGCGCGCAGGGCACGCCGTAACAGGCGAAGAATTGCGCGCATTCGGCGGGATCGAGCCATTCGCGCCGGTCCGCGAGCGCAGCGTGCAGCAGCGCCTGCGCCCTGCCGGAGTCGGCCGGCAGCGCCGGCGCCGAGGATGGCGTCTCGAGCAGCAGCGCCTGACTCTGGCGGGTGCGCACGAGATACATGAACGCGCGCACGGCGCGCTCCGGCGTCTCGAAATCGGGCAGCTTCGCCGCCGCGAGCGCCGCGCGCCCGGCGGCGAGGCTCGCGTCGCCCATCCAGCAGGCGAATACGTTCTTGGCGGATTTCCGCTCCTGCACTGCGCCGATCAGGCCCCTCGCGGCGTCCTCGGCGGAGACGATGGCGGTCGGGCAATAGGAGACGAGCAGCGCATCGGCGCCGTCGTCGTCCAGGAGGGCCGCGACGGCATTGCCATAACGCGCCGCATCGGCGTCGCCGATGATGTCGACCGGATTGGCGCGGCTCCAGGTCGGCGGCAGCACGCGGTCGAGCTTTTCCAGCGTAGCCGGGCTCAGGGCCGCGAGCTTGCCGCCCTCCTCGATCAGGCGGTCCGTCGCCAGCACGCCGGCCCCGCCGCCATTGGTGACGATCGCGAGCCGGTCACCGGCCGTCGGCGACATGCGCGCCAGCGTCGCCGCGGCATCGAACAATTCCTCGACCTCGCTGACGCGCAGCATGCCGGCGCGGCGGAACGCGGCCTCGTACACGACGTCGGCGCCGGCGAGCGCCCCGGTGTGCGATGTCGCGGCGCGGGCGCCTTCCTCGGCCCGGCCGCCTTTGACGACGATGACCGGCTTGACGCGTGCGGCGCGGCGAGCGGCGGACATGAATTTGCGCGCCTGCGTGATCGCCTCGGCATAGATAAGGATCGCCCCGGTCGTCTCGTCTAGCGCGAAATAGTCAAGGAGATCGCCGAAATCGACGTCGCTCATGTCGCCCATCGACACGACGGCGGAAAAGCCGATGCCGCGCGGCAGCGCCCAGTCGAGCACCGTCGTCGCCATGGCTCCCGACTGGGTGAGGAAGGCGATATTGCCCGGCAACGCACTCGCGGGCGCGAACGTGGCATTGAGGCCGATACCGGGCACGGCGATGCCGAGGCAGTTCGGGCCGACGACGCGCAGAAGGTGCGGCCGTGCCGCCGCGAGCACTTGCGCGCCGCGCGCGCGACCGGCGCTCGCCTCGCCTTCTCCGAAGCCGGCCGTCAGGATCACCGCCGCGCGCGTGCCGCGCCGGCCCAGCTCGCCGACGAGCGGCGCGATCGTGTCCGGCGGTGTGGCGATCACGGCGAGGTCGGGCGTCACGGGCAGGGCCTCGACGTCCTTGTAGGCCATGATGCCGTGCACGGCGGCGGCGCGCGGATTGACCGGCACGACCGGGCCCTGAAAACCGCCTTGCGTGAGATTGCGCATCAGCGCCGCGCCGACCGACTGCGGCCGGTCGGACGCGCCGATCACCGCAACCGAGCGCGGGCGGAACAGCCGGTCGAGATTGCGGATCGACATGGCGAGCGCTTCTAGCCCTTCGGAGGCGTGGACAGAAGCCGAACCTCGCCCATCGCCGGAGGGCCAACATTGACCTGTCTCAAGCGGCCTTCACCGCCGCGTGTAGCGCAGGAACCTTGCCATTGCGGCCGAGTTTTACCGGAAAACGCGGGTGTGACGATGCGTGCGGCCGAACAGGTGGGATTGGACGACGACGCCGTCCGGGCAATGGGACAAGCCTTCGACATCGCCTGCTCGCGGCTGATCCGCGCCGGGGTTCTCGAAGCATCCAACATCGAACGGATGCAGCAGCTGGCCGCCCGGACGCTCGTGCAATGGGCGCGGCGCGGTGAGCGCGACGAGTGGCGGCTCGCGCGGCGCGCGATCTTCGCGATGAGCATGGCGGCGGCCAGCGAGCGGCTGGCCGCGAGCCTCGCGCACGAAACGGTCGCCGAGGCCGTCTAGCGGCTCACGCCGGAAGCCCGCCCTTCTCCTCAATGAAACGCGCGATATCGTCGGCGCCCTCGCCCGTGTGCATGTTGGCGAAGACGAAGGGGCGGTTGCCGCGCATCCGTTTGGCGTCGCGCGCCATGACCTCGAGAGATGCGCCGACATAGGGCGCGAGATCGACCTTGTTGATCACCAGCAGGTCGGAACGCGTAATGCCGGGCCCGCCCTTGGACGGGATCTTCTCGCCGGCGGCCACGTCGATGACGTAGATGGTCAGGTCGGCGAGTTCGGGCGAGAAGGTCGCCGCGAGATTGTCGCCGCCGGATTCGACCAGCACCAGATCCAGATCGGGAAACTTCGCGCGCATCTCGGCGATAGCGGCGAGGTTGATCGAGGCGTCCTCGCGGATCGCGGTATGCGGGCAGCCGCCGGTCTCGACGCCGGCAATGCGCTCGGGCGCCAGCGCGCCGGAGCGCACCAGGTATTCGGCGTCCCACTTGGTGTAGATGTCGTTCGTGATGGCGGCGATCTCGTACCGGTCGCGCAGCCGCTTGCACAACATATCCATCAGCGCGGTCTTGCCCGAGCCGACCGGGCCGCCGACACCGACGCGCAGGGGGCCGTGAGTGCTGGCCATTTCTGTTTCCTTATGACCTGAACAATCGCGTGTACTGCGTCTCGTGCCGCAGCGAAGCGAGGTCGGCGCGGAAGGCCGACGCGCCCATGGCGTCGAGCGGCGTGACTAGCGCGCGCCGTGCCATCTCGGCGATGACCGGCTCGAGCGCGGCGAGCACGCGCTGTCCATCGGTCTGGCCGAGCGGCACCAGCCGCACGCCGGCGGACACCCAGTTGGCGGCGAGCGCCTGAAGGAATGCCGCGAGCGCGGGCTCGAGCGGAATGCCGTGTCCGGCAGCGGCGTCGGCAACCGCGACCGGATAGGCGACTGGCCCGTCCCACGCGGCCTTGAGACGGTCGAGCGCGGCGCAGGGCCAGGCCGCGCGCGACGCCTCGACGAAGGCGTTGCCCTGAGCGGTCGTTTCCAGATGCCGTTCTTTCGACGGCGCCAGCGCCGCGGCGAGTTCGGCGATGCCGTGCAGAGCGTCGTCGTCCTCGGCCGCGCGATGCGTCTGCGCGAACAGCACGGCGTCGCAGAATCCGCCGCCGTCGCTCAGCATCGTCGTGAGCCAATCCTTCAGCGTCGCGGCATTCGTGATATCGCCCGCCTCCACCGCCCATTCGATGCCGCTCGAATAGGAGAACGCGCCGACCGGATAGGCCGGCGACAGCCAGGCCATGAGGCGGTAGAGCGACTCGGCCTCAGTGCCCATGACCGTGCCCGTCATGCGCATAGGCGCCGTGCTCGGGATCGAACACCGCGTCGACATAAGTAAGTGTGGCGCCGAGGCCGCGCAGCATCTCCTCCAGCACGTGGTCGCGGCGGATGCGCAGGCGCTCGCCCACGATCTGCACCTCAGTATGGCGATTGCCGATATGCCAGGCGAGCCGCGCCAACACCTGCGCGTTGACAGCCGCGATCTCGACCAGCGGCTCCGGTTTGCCGGCGATGCGCACCAGCGCGCCGTCTTCGATCACCAGCGCGTCGCCGTCGCGCAACTGCGCCGGACGCGGCAGGTCAAGCAGGTAGGTCGCGCCATGCTCGCCGACGAAGACGACACGGCGGCGATGGCGGTCCTGCGCGTCGAGCACGACGAAGTCGGTCGCGGCTGTCGCGTCCCAGGCGCCCGCCGAGCGGATGTCGCTGACGCGCTTCATTTGCGCTCGACGCTCTCCGGCGTAATGACCTGGATATCGCGCTCCAGAACGACTTCAGCCACCACCTTGCGCCAGGCCAGCAAATGCGGAGTCTCGTTGTGGCGCGCCAACGCCTCCTTCGACTCCCACCGCTCGACCGCGACAAGCCGCGTCGGATCGGTGACGCTGAAGTTGAAGTCGTAGAACAGGCAGCCGTCTTCCTTGACCGTGCCCGCCACCACGTCGCGGGCGCCGGCGCAGGCGCGCTCGGTCGTGCCCGGCTTCAGCGTGAGCTGGGCCACCACATAGATCATCGGCATTCTCCCGGCATCCCTCTCCATCAGAACAGAAAATAGCGCTGCGCCATCGGCAGAATTTCGGCCGGCGCGCAGGTCAATAACTCGCCGTCGGCGCGCACTTCGTAGGTTTCGGGATCCACCTCAATGTCCGGCGTGGCATCGTTATGGATCATGCTCTTCTTCGAGATCGAGCGTGTCTTCTCGACCGCGACAAGCTCCTTCTCGACGCCGAGCCTCTCGCCGAGCTTGCGGCGCACCGCCGCCTTCGACACGAACACCAGCGACGAGGCCGTCAGCGCCTTGCCGAAGGCGCCGAACATCGGGCGGTAGTGTACGGGCTGCGGCGTCGGGATCGAGGCGTTCGGATCGCCCATCAGAGCCGCGACGATCGAGCCGCCCTTGATGATCGTCTCCGGCTTGACGCCGAAGAACGCCGGCGACCACAGCACGAGATCGGCGAGCTTGCCCTTCTCGACCGAGCCGATGTACTTCGCGACGCCGTGTGCGATAGCCGGATTGATCGTGTATTTGGCGATGTAGCGCTTCACGCGCGCGTTGTCGTTGTCGCCCTTCTCATTCTTGAGCCGGCCGCGCTGCTTCTTCATCTTGTCCGCGGTCTGCCAGGTGCGAATGATCACTTCGCCGACGCGGCCCATCGCCTGACTGTCCGACGACATCATCGACAGCGCGCCGATGTCGTGCAGGATGTCCTCGGCGGCGATCGTCTCCTTGCGGATGCGGCTTTCGGCAAACGCCAGATCTTCCGGGATCGACGGATCGAGATGGTGGCACACCATCAGCATGTCGAGATGTTCGTCGATGGTGTTGCGCGTGAACGGCCGCGTCGGATTGGTCGACGACGGTAGCACGTTCTTGAGCCCCGCGACCTTGATGATGTCCGGCGCGTGGCCGCCGCCCGCGCCTTCGGTGTGGAAGGCGTGGATGGTGCGGCCCTTGAACGCCTTGATCGTATCTTCGACGAAGCCCGACTCGTTGAGCGTGTCGGTGTGGATCATCACCTGCACGTCGTAGTCGTCCGCAACCGAGAGGCAGCAGTCGATCGCCGCCGGCGTCGTGCCCCAGTCCTCGTGCAGCTTGAGCGCGCAGGCGCCCGCCTCGATCATCTCCTCCAGCGCGGCGGGGCGTGAGGCATTGCCCTTGCCGGCGAATCCGAGATTGACCGGCAGGCCGTCCGCCGCCTGGATCATGCGGCCGATGTGGAACGGGCCCGGCGTGCAGGTCGTGGCGTAGGTGCCGTGCGCGGGGCCGGTGCCGCCGCCGAGCATCGAGGTGACGCCGGACATCAGCGCCTCCTCCACCTGCTGCGGGCAGATGAAGTGGATGTGCGTGTCGAAGCCGCCGGCGGTGAGGATCTTGCCCTCGCCGGCGATGATCTCGGTGCCGGGCCCGATGACGATGGTCACGCCCGGCTGGATGTCGGGATTGCCGGCCTTGCCGATCGCCGAGATGCGGCCGGCGGTGATGGCAACGTCGGCTTTGACGATGCCCCAGTGGTCGAGGATCAGCGCATTGGTGATGACGGTGTCGGCGGCGCCCTGCTTGTTGGTCGCTTGCGACTGGCCCATGCCGTCGCGGATCACCTTGCCGCCGCCGAACTTCACCTCCTCGCCGTAGATGGTGAAGTCCTTCTCAACCTCGACGATGAGGTTGGTGTCGGCAAGGCGCACGCGGTCGCCGACGGTCGGCCCGAACATGTCGGCATAGGCGCGGCGGTTCATTGTCACGGGCATTGTCGCGCTCCTAAAGCTTCCCCATCACGTTCTGCCGGAAACCGTAAACCTTGCGTTTTCCCGCGAGCGCGACGAGCGTCACATCGCGCGTCTGCCCCGGCTCGAAGCGCACCGCGGTACCGGCAGCGATGTCGAGGCGCATGCCGCGCGCCTTCTTGCGTTCGAACTTCAGCGCCGGATTGGTTTCGAAAAAATGATAATGCGAGCCGACCTGGATCGGTCGGTCGCCGGTGTTGGCGACGGCGAGCGTCACGACCTTGCGCCCCGCGTTGAGCACGATCTCGCCGTCCTTGACGAGGATTTCGCCGGGGATCATCGCTTCACCCGCGGCGGAATTGCGCATAGGCGATGACCCCAACCGCGAGCACAAGCGCGGCCACGCCGAACGTGCCGGTGTCGGGCAGCCAGCTCACGTCATGCGGATGGTGGTGCGGGATGAACGAATCATGCGCCTCGGCCGCGCCTGCCGATGCCAGAGCCGCGATTGCATACAGGATTTTCATGTTCACCTCCTCAGCGGATCGGATTGTGCACGGTGACGAGCTTGGTTCCGTCGGGGAACGTCGCTTCCACCTGGATGTCGTGGATCATTTCCGGAATGCCGGCCATCACCTGCGCGCGCGTGAGCACATGCGCGCCGGCCTCCATGAGCTCGGCGACGGTCCGGCCGTCCCGCGCGCCTTCCATGATGAAATCGGTGATCAGCGCCACCGCCTCCGGATGATTGAGCTTGACGCCGCGCTCGAGCCTTCGGCGCGCGACCATCGCCGCCATCGCGACGAGCAGCTTGTCCTTCTCGCGGGGCGTCAGGTTCATGCTGTCCTCATTGATGCCAGAGCCGCGGCACGGGCTGCCCAAGCCCCGCGAGCAGCGCGACGAGGTCGCGGCGCAGGCTCGCGCCGTCGCGCGCGACGAGCCGCGCCACGGCGATGCCGTTCCAGGCGGAGACGCCGGCCTCACCGGCGAAATCGAGCGCGCGGACGGCTTCGAGCATTCTGTCGTCCGCCGGCGCGATCAGCACGGTGGCAAGCGCGATGGCGCCGTTGGCGCAAGCCCGCCGCGCGAGCTTTGCGGTGATATCGCCGTCGAGCCGCACGTTCTCGGCGAAGGCGAGCCTGCCGCCGCGGCGCACGCGCCAGGTGTCGGCCCAGAAGCCCTGCGTCATCTGCTCGCCCATTGCGGCGCGGCCGAACACAATGGCCTCAGCCATGACGAGAGAGGCGTCCTCGGCCAAATCGACACCGATCCGGCGCTTCAGGCGCGCGCGGTCGAACAGGATCGTTTCCTGCGGCAGCCAGGCGAGCCGTCCACCTTCGCCGACCGAGAGCCGCACGTTCATGGCGGTGTCGGGCCCGGTCGAGCGGTAGATTTTCTCCGCCGCCGCGGTGCCGGCGACGAGATGCGCGCCTTCGGCAACATCGATGCCGACGCTGAATTCGTCGCCGCCGGTCATGCCGCCGCCGGTGTTGACGATCACCGCTTCGAGGCCGTCCTGCGTATTCGGGAAACGTACGCGCAGCGAGCCGGATTCATGAACGCGCGTGCGGCGCGTGACGCCATCCGCCGCGGCGACGGCGAGCGCGATCGTCCCGCGCGCGCGATTGGCGGCAAAGGTGTCGTGCTCGATAGATGCCGCTACAGCCCGCACCGTTCCCCCATCCGTCATGCCCGACTAGATCGCCATCGCCCGCTTCAGCGCGCCTTCGTCCATGTCCGCCTTGTCGCAGGCATAGACGATCGCGCCGCGGTCCATGACCACCAGCCTATCGCCCAGTTCCTGCGCGAAATCGAGATACTGCTCGACCAGCACGATGGCCATCTGGCCGAGCGAGCGCAAATACGAAATGGCGCGGCCGATGTCCTTGATGATCGACGGTTGGATGCCCTCGGTCGGCTCGTCGAGCAGCAGCAGCCGCGGCCGCATCACCAGCGCGCGGCCGATCGCCAGCTGCTGCTGCTGTCCGCCGGAAAGGTCGCCGCCGCGGCGCTTGAGCATGGTGTTGAGCACCGGGAACAGCGAGAACACGTCGTCCGGCACCGAGCGCTCGCTGCGCGGCAATGGCGCGTAGCCGGTCTCGAGGTTTTCCGCGACGGTGAGCAGCGGGAAGATCTCGCGCCCTTGCGGCACGATGGCGATGCCGGAGCGCGCGCGCTCGACCGTCGACAGGCGCGAAATGTCTCTGCCCTCGAAGGTGATCGCGCCGGCCGAGATTGCGTGCTGGCCGACGATGGCGCGCAGCAGACTGGTCTTGCCGACGCCGTTGCGGCCGAGCACGCAGGTGACCTTGCCCGGCTCGGCCTTGAGCGACACGCCGCGCAGCGCCTGCGCCGCGCCGTAGTGGAGGTTGATCGCGTTCACGTCGAGCATGATTCACCTTCTGCCTCGTGTCCCGCACGCGATGCAACGCGCTAGCGGTGCATCGCAGTTGCGGGACCCCGATTTTTGCCCTCAGCAACCGGGGTCCCGGGTCTGCGCAGCAGCACTTCGTGCTGCAGCGCGCCCGGGACACGAATTCATCTCCCCAGATACACTTCCACCACGCGTTCGTTCTCCGACACCTGATCGATGGTGCCTTCGGCGAGCACGGCGCCCTCGTGCAAGCACGTGACCTTGACGCCGAGTTCGCGCACGAAGGCCATGTCGTGCTCGACCACGACCACGGTGCGGTCGCGGTTGATCTCACGCAAGAGCTCCGCCGTCTGCATGGTCTCGACGTCGGTCATGCCGGCGACAGGCTCGTCCACCAACAGGAGCTTGGGATCCTGCGCCAGCAGCATGCCGATCTCGAGCCACTGCTTCTGGCCGTGCGACAGGCTGCCCGCGACGCGCGCCCGCAACGGCTTGAGACGAATGGTGCCGAGGATCGCGTCGATGCGGCCGTCCTGCTCGGACGTCGATTCCCAGAACAAAGTGCGGCGCACGCGGCGGTCGTTCTTCAGGGCCAGCAGCAGGTTGTCCTCGACCGTGTGCATGTCGAACACGGTCGGCTTCTGAAACTTGCGGCCAATGCCGAGCTCGGCGATCTCGGTCTCGTCGAGCTTCGACAGGTCGTGATTGCCCTGCTCGAAGAAGACGTCGCCGGCGTCGGGCCGCGTCTTGCCGGTGACGACGTCCATCATCGTCGTCTTGCCGGCCCCATTCGGCCCGATGATGGCGCGCATCTCGCCGGGCTCGATGACGAAGGAGAGCTCGTTGAGTGCACGGAAGCCGTCGAAGGAGACGGTGATACCGTCGAGATAGAGCAGCGCGGAGGTGGTCTGCTGCATCGTTGCCCCCTACTCGGCCGCCGGCGCGGAAGCTGCGCCGATATCCGTGCCATCGTCGGCCGCGGCGGACTTCGCGGCGCGACGTTCGAGGCCCCACTGCACCGTGCCGACGATGCCGCGCGGCAAGAGCAGCGTCACCAGCACGAACAGGCCGCCGAGCATGAACAGCCAGTACGGCGCCAGCACGCCGGAGGTGAAGAAGGTCTTGGCGTAGTTGACGAGCACCGCGCCGAGCACCGCGCCGGTCAGCGTGCCGCGGCCGCCGACCGCGACCCAGATCACCGCCTCGATGGAATTGCCTGGCGCGAACTCGCCCGGATTGATGATGCCGACCTGCGGCACGTAGAGCGCGCCGGCGACACCGGCCATGGCGGCCGACAGCGTGAACACGAACAGCTTGTAGGCCTCGACCCGGTAGCCGAGGAATCGCGTGCGTGCTTCGGCGTCGCGGATCGCCACCAGCACCTTGCCGAACTTGGAGGTGACGATGGCGCGGCAGATCAGGAACCCGGCCGCCAGCGCCAGGCACGAGGCCACAAGCAGCGCATTGCGTGTGCCCTCCGCCTGCACCTGGAAGCCGAGGATGTCCTTGAAATCGGTCAGGCCGTTATTGCCGCCGAAGCCGAAATTGTTGCGGAAGAAGCCGAGCATCAACGCATAGGTCATCGCCTGCGTGATGATCGAGAGATAAACGCCGGTGACGCGGCTGCGGAATGCGAACCAACCGAACACGAAGGCGAGCGCCCCCGGCGCCAGCACGACCATCAGCGCCGCGTAGCCGAACCAGTTGAAGCCGTACCAGTAGAACGGCAGTTCGTGCCAGTTCAGGAACACCATGAAGTCCGGCAGCTCCGGATTGGCGTAGACGCCGCGCGTGCCGATCTGGCGCATCAGGTACATGCCCATGGCGTAGCCGCCGAGCGCAAAGAACGCGCCGTGACCGAGCGACAGGATGCCGGCGTAGCCCCAGATGAGGTCGATGGAGAGCGCCAGGATCGCGTAGCAGATGTATTTGCCGAACAGCGCGACGAGATAAGTCGAGACGTGCAGCCCGGACGTGGCGGGCACCAGCAGGTTCAGCACCGGGATCGCGACCGCGAACGCGCCGAGCAACACGAGGAACACGCCCGCGCCCCGGTCGATCAGCCGCGTCAGCGGGAAGGCGCGCACCTACGCCTCCACCGCGCGGCCCTTGAGCGCGAACATGCCGCGCGGGCGCTTCTGGATGAACAGGATAATGAAGATGAGGATGGCGATCTTGCCGAGCACCGCGCCGGCATAGGGCTCGAGGAACTTGTTGGCGATGCCGAGCGTGAAGGCGCCGACCAGCGTGCCCCACAAGTTGCCGACGCCGCCGAACACCACGACCATGAAACTGTCGATGATGTAGCCCTGGCCGAGGTTCGGCGAGACATTGTCGATCTGCGACAGCGCCACGCCGGCGATGCCGGCAATGCCGGAGCCGAGGCCGAAGGTGAGCGCGTCGATGCGCGCGGTGCGAATGCCCATCGCCGCGGCCATGGCGCGGTTCTGCGTCACCGCGCGCATTTCCAGCCCGAGGCGGGTGAAGCGCAGCATGCCGAGCAGCGCGACGAACACGGCGAGCGTGAAGACCAGGAT
>Ga0134125_10002495_pt1 | contig 21815 bp, 18 predicted proteins | sample KB31751_FD_96464 | JGI IMG/M metagenome (GOLD analysis project Ga0134125, IMG submission 96464) | Terrestrial soil microbial communities with excess Nitrogen fertilizer from Kellogg Biological Station, Michigan, USA - KB3-175-1 | ecosystem: Environmental > Terrestrial > Soil > Unclassified ... | reverse complement strand
TACTTCTATATTTCATTATTATCAAATAGAACATTGTAGATCAAGTATATATAAAAAGCTGTTCTTTCGATCATTTCTTTCGATCATATCTATCGATCAGAACAATTGATCATACCATTTGAGGAAATAAATAAATTGTTAATTATAATAATGTAGATAAATAAGGATCATCTTTTAATGCATCTATTATGGTATTAGTAGAAACTGCAATTTTTATTATTTGAGAACGCCCATATCTTCCATGGCTCACTACATTTGAAGTAATTAATCCTAATTGATCTAATTCACTTACTATTTGAGTAATTCTTCTTTGAGTTAATATTTCCTGTTCTATTATTTTGCAAAGGGAAGTATAAATATCATAAACGTCTCCTGTCATACCGGTTTGAGATTTTAATATTGAAAGAACTACTAATTTGGTATGAGTTGTTGAATTTTTTATTACCTCATAATTAGTGTCTTTTTCTATTTTTTCTTGTGCTTCTCTAATATGTTTTTCAATAACTATTTTAGCACGTTCTCTTTCAGCTATTTCTGCAGCTACTCTTAAAAGATCTATTGCTTTCCTAGCATCACCATTTTCTTTTCCGGCTACAGCAGCACATAAATTAATAGAAGATTGAGATATAGATCCTTCATTGAAAGCAAGTTGTGAACGTTCATTTAGTATTTCTCTTAATTGAAGTACTGTATATGGATTGAATATCAATTCCTCTTCACTAAGGCTGCTTCTTACCCTAGGATCAAGTTTATCTTTAAAGGTTAAACTATTAGATATTCCAATTAGAGAAATAAATCCATTTTCCAATAAACGTTCATTTGCTCTAGTAAAACTATAAAGTATATCATCACCATTTCTACTTACCAAAGAATCAATTTCATCAATGACTAAAATAACATGAAGATTCTTTTTTTTTATATATTCCAATATCCTAACTGTTGCCTCTCCCATAGATAATCCGGTAAAATGAACTTTTAATTTTTTATCAATTTTATTTATTCCCATATCCTCAGCAATATCATATAAAACCTTATAGGATGTATTTGCAGTCTTTGCATTAACTATAGTAACTGTTATTTCAATTCCATGTTCTATTGTTTTTTTTTTCAATCTATTAATTACATTTTTTACAACAGCAGTTTTACCAGTTCCAGGTTTACCAAATACTAAAAGATTTGATGGTTTTCCATTTTTCAAAATAACTGACAGTACTTGAGCAATAGTTTTTGATTCTTCATCTCTAAATGGAAGCTTTTCAGGAACATAATCTATTGTTAAAGTTTTTCTGTTTTTGATTAAATTAATTCCAAATACTGCTTTTTCAAAGATATTATCCAAATAATCCGAGTCCATTATCACTATCTCCCAAAAACCTTTTTTGAAATGTTAACACAGACACCCCTTATTTTCTATTCGAGTGCTAAAAGATAATAACATGTTATTTATGTTAACTGATATTAACATTTGATTTTAAACCACATAATCAAATATTATATACAAAGTGTATTAATATTAATATTCATCTTTAATATTAAATAATTAATTGATTGCAAGAGAAATTTAGGGGTCTGGGGATGTTATTTTGTATTTAACAATGTGCTTAACTGATAAAAAAAGATTGTAAAGAAACGTGAATTAACCCCTTTATTTCCACTGGAGCATATTTTTTTATTTTCACAAAGTTAAGAAACGTGAATTAACCCCTTTATTTCCACTGGAGTATCTGTTCTATCATTTTTAAGGAAGATATTAACATTAATATTTTTTAAAGATGACTTTTTCTTCATGTTTTAGCTAAAAAAAACTTAGCTAATAGTTATCAAATTTAACTCACTAATGTTAAGTTCACTAACATTATCAATGTTAACATAGGTGATAGATTGTCTACTGGAAAGAAGAAAATAAAAATAGAATTAGAAGATGATGAAGGTGGAAGATATAATTTATCTTTAGAAGGCAATCTATCAAAAGATAAAATCCAAAAGGTTCTCAATTTAGTAGAATCATTAAATATATCAAAAGATGAAAGTAATACTTTTATTAAAACTGATCATGGTCAAGATAATAGTACAATAAAAAATATAAACAATAAAAATAATCCATCTTTGAATTCTATCGAATCAAGAGTTTGGACTCTTATTCAAAATAATTTTGCTTTCAGCTCTTTTACTTCTTCAAATGTTGCTGAATCTTATGAGAGTAATTATGGTGAACAACTACAACTCAGTTTGATATCAACATACTTATCAAGATATTATGATAAAAATAAATTAACTAGAACTAAAAGAGGAAAAGAATGGATATATAAATTAATAAGAATTAATAAAGACCTAGGTTCTGATTTAATTTCGCAAGATGTCACTTCTACTTCGTCATCGCCGACATCTCATCTGATAGATTCTCAATATTCTTCTGAACATCAACATGATGATAATTTTTTGAAGCAGAATGTTTTATCAACAGTTTACGACCTTCGTCTGTAATAGTATATTTGAATGGTTTTGAATTTATATTTCTCTCTACAAATCTATTATCATAGAGTTTTTTCATAAGTCTTGATGTATGTTCTCTGCTTCTGCCAATAATTTTTTGTATTTCTCTAGTAGATAATGAATTATTTTCTATTTTTTTTAGAATATATTCCACAGTACTATTGTGACGATTATTATCATAATCTTCTTTCTGAGATTGTGATAAATAATCATTGTTGGTTTGTATTTGTGATTGCATGATATTAGATTTGCTGCTTACATGATGTTGGTCTACTAATACATCATGAAGATGTGATATGTTTTTATTTAGTATCGTTTGATTCAAAGTATTTATTAAATTATTAGTATTATCTAATATTGTATTAGCATGACTTGTTCTTGATAATATAATTTCTATTTGTTTCATTAATAAATTGCTCATTTCTTTTTGTTCTTTTAATTGCTCTTCTAATTGTAACATTCTAATGTCTAAATTATGCTTAATTATTTCTTTATTGCGTTTTTTATTATAGTTTTTTATTATTGCAAAAGTAATGATTAAACTCAAGCTAAAAGGAATTATTATATCAAATAAAAATGGTGATATAATATCAATATTCACAATTTAATATTGATATAGTGTGATATAACTTTTATGAATGTGATTATGCTATCTTAGAAATAAGAATTAAGTCATGATGTTATGTTACAATAACATTTTATTTATTAACTCTTCAATGATTTTCATCACAGGAATAACATTATTATCGTGATGTTCTTTATTATTCACTAATTGTAATATTTTATCGGCAATTGAAATAAGCGTATGGATATGCTCATCTTTTAAAATATCCATTAATATTAAAATAATAATGGAAAAATAAATTTTCTTTATTTTATTTTTACATTGTCTTTTTTCTCGATAGAAAGCACCTGAAGTAATATTTAGAGGTTTTTTTTGTTTATTGTTGATATTGTAAATTATTTGTATTTGTCTTTTAGTTAATGAAGAATTTTCAATAATATTCATGAATAATGAATTTTTTTCAATACTATTACTATCCATTTACTATACAAATTTGTATAGCTTTTATCTATATATTTTTTATAATTTTTTTAAATAGCATAATCAATAAATTAAAAAATTGATATAAGCTGATTGTAAAATTGAGGACGGTAGAAAACTATATCCATGATGAACTTAAAAAACATAAAAGGATTTGCTTTGCATTATTAGATTCTGAAAATATCAATGAGGTAACACATGTAGCAAAGCGAGTTGAATTACTTGGTGCATCCGCTATTTTAGTGGGTGGATCATCGGCTATAGATCAATTAGATTTGGATAAATTAATTTTATCTATAAAGTCTTTGATATCAATTCCAATTATTTTATTTCCTGGAAATGTTACAGGTGTTTCTCCTAATGCTGATGCAATTTTATTTACTTCTTTATTAAATTCAGAAGATCCATATTTTATTTCGGGAGCACAAGCTCTAGGAGCAATATTAGTAAAAAAATATAATATAGAACCTTTACCAACAGGATATATAATAATTGGTGAAAATACTACAGCATGGTTTGTAGGACGTGCAAAAGGTATACCTTTTGAAAAAAATAAAATTGCAGTTATGTACTCTCTTGCTGCACAATATTTAGGCATGAGGTTTGTGTATTTGGAAGCTGGTTCTGGCGCTCATAAAAATATATCTCCAAAAATGGTTTCAAGTGTAAGAAAATATTTTGATGGTTTATTAATTGTAGGCGGCGGTATAAAAGATTCTAATGTTGCAAAGGAGCTAGCGGATGCTGGAGCGGATATATTAGTTATTGGAACATTAATTGAGCAGGATCCTAATTGGGAAAAGAAATTTTCCAGTATTATTTCTGCTATAAGAGCATAAATTTACTTTAGGACATGAATTTAATTGATGAAGCTAAAATTAGATTAAAAGACATATCAATTCCACAATATTATGCCGATTATCAAATTAATATTTTGAATCAAGTTAATGAGTTCTATACAATAATTCAAAAAGCAAGACAAAAAGGCTATGATGTTACTACTACAATAGAATCAAAAATAGCGTATGATCTTTCTGATAGAGTAGCAAAAATGCATAATATAGATATTTCTGACAGATTAAGGTCTCTTTTAAAACATACTTCTAAGGAAAAGGCAGCTTTAAAAATTGCTAAAGAAATTGCAGTAGGAGAATATGGAAGTGGAGATCTTAAAACTCGATTAGAAAATGCTGTAAGAGTTAGCTTAGCTGTAGTGACAGAAGGAGTTACAGTAGCTCCTCTTCAAGGAATATCAGATGTTCAAATCAAAGAAAATAAGGATGGTTCAAAATACCTTTCTATCTCATTTGCTGGTCCTATAAGATCAGCTGGTGGGACAGAAGCCGCTCTTACTATGCTTATTGCAGATCAAGTCAGAAAAGTTACAGGACTTGATAAATATCAAGCTAATTCATTTGATGATGAAACTGGTCGGTTCATTGAAGAATTAAGATTATATGAAAGAGAAGTAGGCAATTTTCAATTTAAAATTTTAGATGAAGATATTCATAATTGCATATCAAATTTACCAGTTGAATTAGATGGTGTAGATACTGATCCGGTTGAATTAGTAATTCATAGAGGACTAAAAAGAATTCAAACCAATAGAGTAAGAGGTGGAGCTCTTAGAGTTATGAATGATGGATTAATCGGAAGAAATAAAAAACTCTTAAAATTGGTAGAAACACTAAACTTGGAAGGCTGGGATTGGCTTGGAAAAGTAAAGGGCGCAATTAAAACTGGAGATGATGATACTGTGAGCCATAGAATGTCTGAAGTAATTACAGGTAGACCCGTTTTATCAATGAGTAAAAATATTGGAGGATTTAGATTACGTTATGGACGATGTTTTAATACTGGATTTGCTACCATAGGAATTCATAGTACTATTCCTATATTGTTAGATAATGCTATTGTTGTTGGTACTCAAATAAAAATGGATGTTCCAGGTAAGGCTTCAACTATTGCTTTAATAGATACTATTGAACCTCCTATTGTAAAACTAAATGATGGGACTGTTTTACAGATAAATAATAAAGAACAAGCACATGATTTAAAAAATCAAATTGAAAAGATATTATATCTTGGCGATATATTAATCAGTTATGGCGACTTTTTAGAAAATAATGCACAACTATTACCTGCAAGTTATGTTGAAGAAATCTGGGCTTTAGAATTATTTGAAAAGATAAAAGAAATTAGAGAGTTTGATAATATCAAGTATCATGATTTAGTTGATTTTTATATGAATCCTCATACAATCTTTCCTTCAATTGAAGAAGCATTAAAAATATCTATCCAGTTTGATATTCCTTTGCATCCAAAATATTTGTTTTATTGGGAAACAATTACTATAAACGAGTTTCTTTTCATTAGAAACACATTATTAAATACAATTGATAATAACTGTGTCAAATCTACAATAGAGCTTCCATATAATTATGAATTAAAAACTATCTTTGAAAAACTCGGTATTTTCCACAGTATTAATAATACAGAGCAAACAATTAACTTACTTGATCGTTCACAGGCTATAAGTTTGATTTACGTATGCATTCCTGAAACTTACCAAGTAAATCATTTACATTATAATGATCTTAATGAAAATATATCTACAGCAGAACTTTTCAATTTATTAAAAAAAGGTAATTTTATCTTTGAGCATCAACATAAGATTAATAATATAATTGAAAATAATACTGACAAATATACCGTTATACAATTAATTAATTTAATTTCTGATATAAAAATACGTTCAAAATTTTCTTCCTCCATCTCTGTAAGAGTAGGAAGACCAGAAAAAGCAGCAGAACGTAAAATGAAACCCCCAATTCATGTTTTGTTTCCTGTAGGAAACAAGGGTGGTCCTATGAGAGATATCTTAAAAGCATCAAATTCAATTTCATTTTATTCTGAAAAATCAAATAGATTTTGCAATAAGTGTAACATTCCTTCTTTAGGTACTAAATGTATATATTGTAATACATCTACACCTATAAAGATTATCTGTAAGGTATGTAAAGTAGAATCCTTAGATCTATCTTTTGATACAATTAATAGTGATAACAAAAAGAAGAAATGTATTAAATGTGGTAATGAATATAGAACATTTTCTCCAATTCAATTTCCTCTTAAATCTATACTTGAAAAAGCTGAATTAAAATTAGGTTTTAAAATAAATTCTCCTCTAAAAGGAGTAAAATCTTTAATGGGTAAAGATAAAGAAGCAGAACCAATTGAAAAAGGTATACTTAGACAAAAATATGGATTATCGGTATTTAAAGATGGTACAATAAGGTTTGATGCTACAAATGAGCCTCTTACTCATTTTATGCCTTCATTTATTAATACAGCAATTTCTAAATTGCATAAATTAGGATATGTAGTAGATAATCAAAACAATGAAATAAATTCTAATGATCAAGTAATAGAGCTCTTCAATCAAGATGTTATCATTCCTTTGGAATCTGCAAAGCACTTATTAAGAATTGCTAAATTTATTGATGAAGAACTAGTAACAATATATAACTTGCCTCCAATTTATAATGCCTATTCTATTGATGATTTAATTGGACATTTGATAGTTGGCTTAGCTCCTCATACCTCTGTTGGTATTGTGGGACGAATAATAGGATTTACCGATTCACAAGTATGCTTAGGTTCTCCTATATGGCATTCAGCTAAAAGAAGAGATTGTGATGGCGATGCGGATTCTATTATGTTATTAACTGATGCATTTTTAAATTTTTCATATTCTTTTTTACCTGAAAAAATTGGTGGATTAATGGATGCTCCCCTGCTTATTCAACCAATTGTATTACCACATGAAGTACAAAGACAAGCTCATAATGTAGATATAGATAAGAAATACTCACTTGAATTTTATAAATATACATGGCAAGGAGTTAAAGCATCTGATACTTCTAATCTAATTGAAATATTGAAAAATAGGATAGGTGAAGATAAACAATTTTATGATTATGGATATACACACCATAGTAATATCCTCATCTCAAATATTAATCGCAGTGCATATTCTACCCTTAATACTATGAAAGAGAAATTAGAAATGCAGATTTCTACTGCTAATTTAATAAATTCTGTAGATACAGATGAAGTTATGTCAATGGTATTAACTACTCATATAATACCTGATATCATGGGCAATATGCGCTCTTATTCTTCGCAGTCATTTAGATGCAACAAGTGTGGTGAAAAATATCGAAGAATTCCTTTACTAGGTAAATGTGCAAGTTGTGGAAATACTTTACTTCAAACAGTCACACGGGGATCTGTAGAAAAATATATTGCTTTAGCCGAAGATCTTTGTAATAACTTTAAGGTTACAGGTTATTTAAAAAGCAGGATTGAATCACTAATTGTCGAATTGAATTTTATATTTAAATCAAAGGAAAATCAACCAACACTCCTTGATTTTATATAACTTTCAATTATTAAAATCAATTTTAAAAGGTTTTAGATTAGATAAATTAATTGCTATTGCTATTCCTGGAGTAGGTGTTATACCCATAGTTTGTTGAAATGGAGTTTGGGACTGCCAAGCTCCAGAATTTACAAGTAGCGTTCCCTTATAGCTATCCACATCTATCACATGTACATGACCTGAATGTAAAATATCAGGAACCTCTTCTATTACCATCATATCTTCTTTTTCTGGAGCAATGGGTGTCCTTTGACCATATATTGGCGACAAATGTCTTGACTTTAATAATATTTTCATAGCTTCTGCTGGCTTAGAATAACTAAGACCTGGAATAGATGCAATTATATCATCTAGACTTTGGCCATGAAACATTAGTATTTTTATTCCTTCCATATTAATCATGCAAGGATTTCCTAACATAGTAATATTATTTAGAGAATATATCTTCTCTGCATATTTTTTTGGTATGGCTGGCTGAGGCAATGCCCTTCTACCTAAATCGTGATTCCCTGGAATTAAGAAAACTTTCATATGTTTTGGTATTTTCGATAAAATATTTATTGCATGATCCATTTGAGAGAAAGAATCTTTTTCTAATAGTTCTCTATCTTGATTTGGAAATATTCCTATGCCATCTATCAAGTCGCCGCAAATACAAATATATTTAATTTTAGAAATAATATCTTTACTGTCTCTATCATTTCCATTTAGCCATTCTAAAAAACTTTGAAATTCTTTTTCCATAAAAAATTTACTTCCAATATGCAAATCAGATATTAAAATACTAAATACTTCAGTTTTTGATCTATTTGGAATTCTATCAGGAACATCTAAAGAAAAAAGATTCTTGATTGTATTTTTTCTCCTTTTTGAATTAATTTCAAATTCTATCATGACCATCTGATCTACAGCCAACATGGAAATCTGTTTTTTTAAATCCTCATCAAAGGTAGTAGCTGTCAATAATCCTGTTTGATCATCAATAGTTATGTCATAGTTATTATTTTTTATATCTTTCTCCATTACCAAGCCTGCAGCTATAACTACAGAATTATTGGCTTCTTCTTTAGATAATGACTTATAGTTTATGTTTGATTGATTAAAAAGTTGCTTAATTGTTTCAATCTTTTTTACCCTTTTACTATCTTGTCTTAAAGAGAGTATTCTTAATGATTTTTCATATCTACTTCTAAATAGTGATGTATACCCTTCTACTCCTTCTGAACTGTTTATTTTATCATTAGTATCATATACAATTTTAAAATTTTCATCTATTTTTTCTTTATATTTATTCAAACTATTTTTTTTAATTGAAAAAAGAATTTCATCTTCCATTGCATCATTATTTTCTTCAATATTGATATTATCGTATTTTATCATGGTTGAAGATGGAAAAGATGATGGTGAAATTTTTGTTTCAGATATAATTATCTGATTATTATTTTTATCTTCAGTAGAGGATTTATAATTTGGAATTTTAACAAAACTCTTTATATCTTCTGTTCTTATAACTATTGATTTTTCTTTTTTCTTTTTTTTATCTAAAAGAATCTCATCTATAACTTGAAAATAATTGTCTTGTATTTTTTCTATTAATGTTAATGCATCAGGATGAATTTGAAAACCTTTACTAGTTACAAAGGAAATTATTTTGGATAAATTATTATTATTCTTGCCTGTCGTCACTACCACTTGTACTTTTAAAATAAAAGATATTTTTTAAATCTTTATAATGACAAATTTTTATATCTATATAAAATTATTATGTTTAAATGTTATTGAAATTTAAACATAGATTACTGCTTTTATTTATTGCTATGTTATTTTTCCTAGGTTTATTCCAATTTGGATATATAATTAAAATCGATAATTCTATATCTAAAGAATTATCAAAAAATTTTATAAATCAAATTCGTGGAACTAATGAGCTGGGTATATTTTTTAATAATTTTAAAATAGCCTTAGTTATGTTTATCCCTATTTTGGGTATTGCTATAGGAAGCTTTTCTGCATTTTCTACAGGATTAATTTTTAATTCAATAGTGACTTTATCAAATGTTAGCTATCCGAATCCTTTAATAATATTTCTCACACCATTTGGGATATTAGAATTGATATCATATGGTTTGGCCATTTCTAGGGGAGGTATTTTTCTTTATGAAATTTTAAAAAAGAAAATATCAAAAAAATCTATATTATATTTAATTATAGAAATTGGATTGGTTGGTATCATGCTATTTATTGGAGCATTAATTGAATGGAATATGATAATACATATGCCAAAAAGGGCATTCTAATATTTTATATCATTGTTATAAAACGCCATAGTGTTTAAATAGTTTTAATGAAAAATCACCTCTAGTGAATTAGATGCCAGTTGCAATACTTCCAGATATTAGTGAACAACATTGTATAGGGTGTGCTTTATGTGTAGAAATTTGTACAGCTCTTGGTCCTGATGTATTAAGAGTAAAACCAGTTGAAGGTTGGAAAAGAGGTAAAGCCTTTGTTTTCTATCCAGAACGATGTATTTCCGATGGTGCTTGTATTGGTGTTTGTCCAACAAAAGCAATTTTCTGGATGAGACCAATGGATTATACACCAGGACAACCTATTCCATTAAAGAAACACGCTATATTTACAAAAGGCTGGGAAGAAGGCTAAGTCTTCATCCTTTTATTTTTATTTTTATTTTTTTATTATTATAAAATTATCGTTTATACTTAAATTTAATTAATTCTAAACCTACTTTAAAGCCTCTATATTAGAGATTTAAATATCGATTAAAATTTTAAATTAACCTGGGTTTGACTAAAAAAAAACTATTTGTTATAGGTGTAGGCCCTGGCTCAAAAAAATATATCACGGAATATACTAAAGAGGTGATTAAAAATTCTAATTTTATTATAGGTTATCGATATACTTTATCTACAATTTCTCATCTGATTGATAGATCAATACAGCAAGTTTTTGAAGTAACAATGAAAAATCAGGAGGAGATATATTTACATGTTTTTAATGACTTAATGAAAGATAATGATCAATGTATTGTCCCTTTTACTGGAGATGTAAATTTTTCAGAATCTGAAGTAGTTGATAGATTGTTAGAAATATTTGGAGAAGATAATGTGGAATTAATTCCTGGTATTAGTTCAATACAAGTTGCTTCTTCAAAATCTATGATACCATTAGATAAAGCAACAATTATAACATTTCACGTGACTGGTGATATTGAAGAAAAAAAATTAGACTTGGTCAAAGCAGTAGTAGACAAAAAGAGCATAATATTAGTTCCACGACCCTGGCCATCCAATCCTTCTAAGAATTTTATGCCTTCTGAAATATCATTATTTTTAAAAGAAAATGAAATAGATACTTCAAAGATTAATGTTTGGATTTTTGAAAATTTAACTAACGAAGAAAAAGAGACTGTATTTAGAGGAAAAATGGATTTGGTAGAAAATAAAAAATTTAGTGATTTATCTGTGATGGTTATAGATCAAAACACAAGGCAAACCTATTTGGAGTTTAAATCTTGATTAATGTTATTTATTTTAATGTAAATAATATATTAGATATATTGATATTTATTATTAAAATGAGCAAACCTGAAAATAGATATTGTATTGAATGTGGTTCAAAGATGTCTAAATCCTCTAAACTGTGCCCTGCATGTGGAGAATCTCAAATATAATATCTCTGCTTAGCTACATCATTTTTCATTTTTCATTTTTAAATTATCCTTTTTAATAAAATCCATTATAATAGGTATTATATCTCTTTATGTATGATTAAATTATGGTAAAAAAAACAACTATTCTTATTCCTATGATTATTTTTTCTGTAATAATTGGAGTATTAGGAATAATTTTTTTTCCAACTGATATTAAAAATGGAAACTTAAATTTCCCAATAAGAACAATAAAAATTGATAATAAAATTATGAAGGTTGAGATAGCTGATTCAAATATTGATAGACAAAGATGGTTAATGTTCAGAGATGAAAAGTTAAAACCCGATTCTGGATTGTTATTGATTTACGACAAATCTGACCTATACTCTATGTGGTTGATAAATATTAGATATCCATTAGATTTACTATGGTTTGATCAAAGCGGAAATCTAGTTTATAGTGTGAAAAATGCACAGCCTTGTAGTAACATCCTAGATCAATCAACATGTTCATATAAAAATATAGAACCTGCAAAATTTATTTTTGCAGCATCTTCTGGATTTATTCAAAATAATGATATAACTAACAAATCCAAACTAGAGATACTTTAAATTATTATTCAAAAAAGAAAGTAAAATAATAAAAGCAAGGTCTATTTATTAATATATTTGTTTATTTCATTCATTTCATGAATTATCTCTTCTATTGAAGCCTCATCTTCTAAAGTAGTTATATCCCCTATAATTTCTTTATTTACAATTGATTTCAAAAGCCTCCTCATTATTTTGCCACTTCTTGTTTTAGGCAGCTTATTAACAAAATAGATCTTTTCTGCAGTAGCAATAGGTCCTAGAGTATTTCTTATATGTTCATTCATTTCTTTATTTAATTGTTCATGAGCAATTACTCCTGATCTAAGTACTAGAAATGCTATTATTGATTCTCCTTTTATATCATCAAATTTGCTAGTTACAGCAGCTTCACCAACTGATTGATGAGATATAAATGCACTTTCTAATTCTATTGTTCCTAATCTATGTCCTGAAACTTTTAAAATATCATCAGATCTACCTAAAATCCAAATATAATTATCATCGTCCTCAAAAGCAAAATCGCCTGCAAAATAATAATATCTGTTTGGTATTTTTTCCCAATAAGTCTTTTTATATCTATCCTCATCATTCCATAATGATATCAACATTCCTGGCCATGGTTTTTTAATAATGAGAAATCCTTTTTTTCCCCTCTCCATTTTTCCCCCACTTTCATCTACTATTTCTATCTCGATACCTGGTAATGGAAAGGTTGCAGACCCAGGTTTCATTTTGATATTTTCTATACCAGTACACATACTGATCATTATTCCTCCTGTTTCTGTTTGCCACCAAGTATCGATAATAGGGCAATTTTGCTTTCCAATAGTTTTAAAATACCACATCCAAACCTCTGGATTTATAGGCTCTCCCACTGTCCCTAGCAATCGTAAAGAAGATAAATTATATGAATTAGGAATCTTATCTCCATATCTCATATATGCCCTTAGTGCAGTAGGTGTTGTATAAAGAATTGTTGCACCATGTTTTTCTATTATCTTCCAATATCTGCCCTGATCAGGAAAATCTGGTGCCCCTTCATACATTATCTCTGTTATACCGTGCATCAATGGTGCATATACTATGTAGCTATGCCCAGTTACCCATCCTATATCGGCTGAACAGAAAAATATATCTGTTGGTGTAAAATTAAAAACCCATTTAGCTGAATTATATAAATGGGTTAGATAACCTCCAGTTCCATGAACAACTCCTTTTGGTTTTCCTGTTGTTCCAGATGTATATAGTATAAATAATGGATCAGAACTTTCCATCCACTCTGATTCACAATAAGTAGATTCTTTCTCAATTAATTCATCAAACCAAAAATCTTTTTCTCTCATTGTTATCTCTTTATTTATTCTTTTAACTACAATCACTTTTTCAATGGAAGAAATTTTCTCTACTGCCTCATCCACTATCTTTTTCAATGGAATAATTTTTCCTCTTCTATAACCTCCATCTGCTGTAATTATTAATCTAGATTTAGAATCGTTTGCTCTGTCAGCAATAGCTTGTGAACTGAATCCTGAAAATATTACCGAATGAATTGCTCCTATACGTGCACAAGCAAGCATTGAGATTGGCAGTTCAGGTATCATTGGAAGATAGATGGTGATACGATCTCCCTTTTTAATTCCAATTTTTTTTAAGGCATTAGCTAATTGATTTACTTTATAATACATCTGATTGTATGTTAAAGTAATAGATTCTCCATTCTCTCCTTCCCAAATAATGGCGGCTTTGTTTTTAGTATCTGATTTTAGATGTTTATCAAGACAATTATACGCTGCATTTAATTTTCCTCCATGAAACCACTTTGAAAAGGGTGGATTCCAATCTAATATTTTCTCCCATTGTTTAAACCAGATTAAATTTTTTGCACATTCTGCCCAAAATTGTTCAGAGTTACTAGATGCTTCAGATTTAATTTTTTTAATTCTATTTCCTTCAAGTGAAATAATTTTATTTTCTGAATTTAAACTATTAACCATGGAATTCAAAAGAATATTGTTTACTTAAATGCTTTTAAAATGTCTATAGTAAAAAATATTAATAAATCTTATACTAAATTGTAACAATAAATTAAAATAAAGAATAAGACTGAAAATAAATATGAAATATAGGAGCAGGACGGAAATTGTAGCAATGATCCTTGATGCAGCAAATGGAGGCGCCACCAAGACAAAAATTATGTATAAAGCATTTTTAAGTTATGCACAATTAAGAGAATATTTATCTGTATTAATAGAAAATACTTTAATTGAATATGTTGAAGGTTCACAAACATATAAAACAACAGAAAAAGGATTAAACTTTTTGAAAATGCACAATGAGATCGGTGAACTTTTAAACCCACAAAAACAATAAAAAATATTTATCAAAATTTTTTTTTATTACTTTTTAAAATTATATATCTATTTTATCAAATATTAATGCCTTTACAATTTTTATTAAAAACAATCAAAATAAAGAGACAATATTATCAATATATTATTAACTGACAGCTATTGTTTATGTTGATGATGATGTAAATGCCGGATTAACTTCGGTCTGTGCACTTTCACCGATGGTAGTAGTAGAAGAAGCAGAAGCGATAATATTATCATTATCTGTATCAGGATCTACAGAAGAAGCAGAAGCAGAAATCACTGGAATTGAATCTTCATTTTCTTTTTCAACTTCTATTTCATGATTATTGTTATTATTATCATTTTCCAATTCCTGTGAAGAATTAGATGGTATTTGATTGGTTCCTAATACTGTTTCGTTATATTGATCTTGTTGAATGCTTATTGAACTCTCATGAGCTTCGCCAGCTGATAAAGTAGAAGATGAAGAAACACCAGTAGCAGCAGTAACGGTATTCTCTAATGTTTGTTGAGATAACTTATTCATTATGTTCTTAATTTCAGTTTTCTCTAGGCTAATATGATCTAATAATTCGTTTGTATTTAAGCTAATTTGTTGATATATTTCCTCGGTTATCTCATTGCTTTTATATTGGAGTTTTGCATCAAACAGCACCGATTTTATTCTTTTTGATTCTATTTCTAATTCTGATAAACGCTGATGCAATCTTTCAGTTATTTCTTTTGTAGTTTGACCCAATTTATCAAGCCTTTTTTCATACTTTAGATATGCAAACTCAGCGTCATCTTTCATATTATCATTTTCAGCGACAATTCCTTGTAATGCTTTTATTCTTTTTAAAGCCATAGATTTTTCCCGTAAAAGTTTTTGAGCATCAAGTCTCCATCTTGGAATAAAAATGACATAATCTCCTTGAACCAAAAGCTGTTCATATGGTAAATTTTTAATACCAGTAGAACCACAATCAACACTAACTGATTCTATAGATCCATCAATATCCGTTATTATTCCTATAACTTTACCAATGTATGTACCATACATGTCTTTAACTTTTTTACCTACAAATTCGAGCTTCAATTCGCTCATGATTTTCATTTATAATTTAGTATAATGAACATAGTGTGAAAAAAAATTAATCATCTCCTAATAATTGTTTAACTAACATTTATTTGGAATAAGAAAATGATAGTGTTTTTTATTAAGTTATAAAATTATAAAATATTAAATTCTATGATTAATTTTTTTTATCATTTCTGATTTTAAACATAGAGCATATTATGTTATTCAGCTAAATATAGATAATGACAAAAAAGAATAGCCAGAATAATAAGAAATTTAATATAAAACCCTAATTCAATTGTCTTTTTTTATATTAAGACCAAATAAAATAAATAACAATGTGATATTTTAAAACTAATAAATATTTGTCAAATAATGAAAAGCTTATTGAAAATATATACCAAGAAAATTTTAATTCTGAGGAAAAATTAAAACTGGAATCACATTTTTCTAATGTAGATAAATCGGTATTTGTAATTATTACTCCTAATCAAGTAGATCGTGGTGCATTGATGTCGAGATATTCTAGAACTGATAAAACAATGCGACGCGTTTTTATTGATGAATTTTTACCCAACCCTAATAGGGGCTTTGAATTTTATAATAAAGTTTTATTGGACTATGGTGATGACTCTGTAGCTGAACTTGGTACTGTACAATGTGCTTTAGAGTGGGTTTCCAATATAGCTGCTCAAAAACTAGAAGATCATAGAATTGGATTTTCCTTTTTAGAAAAATCTTCACGATATGTTGCTTTTGATAAAAAAATTAATGGAAATTATAAATATTATAGAGACAAAAAAATTATGACTTCTTCTTATGCTGATAATTTTATACAGTCATGTAATCTTGCATTTGAAATTTATTCAAAAAATATTATTCCAATGCAAAATTATCTTAAAGAAAAAATACCAATAGATGACCTTTATTTTTATAATTCTGATATTCAAAATGAAAGTACTTTTAATTCTTTAAAAAGCTCTATTGATATAGAAAATGCTAAAAAAATTTATTTATCGACGATAAAAGCCAAAACTTTAGATATATTAAGAAATTTACTTCCATCATCAACCCTTACAAATGTAGCAATAACCGGCAATGGAAGAGCATTTGAATATTTATTATTTAATATGTTTTCCTCATGTCTATATGAACTTCAAGATTTAGGAAATAATTTATTCGAAGAATTAGAAAAATATATCCAACCATTCATCAAACGATCAAAAGATAAATATAGTATTGCTTATAGAGAATATTTAACAAAAACAAAAGATTCTATAAATCAATTCTTAAATTCAGAATTTCAATCAAAAGAGAATGACAATAACAATATTATAAATTCAAATTCTGTAAATTTGCTTTCATTTATACCAAATAAAGATGCTGAAATAAAATTAGCATCGTCGATATTACATCAATATTGTAAAGATACTACAATGACTTTTTTATTAAATTCTGTAAATTCTCTTTCAGATGAAAAAAGGCATCAAATAATTCGACTTTATACTCAATTTAGACAAAATAGACGTCATAGACCAGGTCGAGCATTTGAATCAATTGATTATTCATTTGAATTGTTAACCAACTATGGAACTTTTAGGGATCTTCATAGGCATAGAATTATGACTATAAGCAGACAGTTACTGTCTACAAAATATGGATTTGATATTCCAGAGGAGATATTAGGATTAGGTATAGAAAAAGATTACAAGGACTGTATGTACTTTAGTAACGATGTATATAATATTATATCAAAAAAAATGCTAGATGAAGCTCAATATGTAGTTAATTTTGCTTATAGATACCCATATTTTATGAAAATGAATCTTCGTGAAGCATGTCATTTAATTGAACTTAGAACAACACCACAGGGTCATCCTGATTATAGACGTGTTTGTCAAAAGTTATATTCTTTGATAAAAAAAGTCAATCCAGTAATATCAGAAGGTATAAAGTTTGTAGATATGAATGATTATGATTTAGAGCGATTTACATCTGAAAAAAAAAGTGCACTTAAAAAATCTAGATTCAAGTAATTAAAAAACAAAAGTAGTAATATATATAAATACCTAGAACCACTTATCAAGGGATTGACTCTTTTTGCTAATGATTTTATATAGTTTTTCTATCGAGTTATTTACTCTTTCATGTGAAAAACTATTTTCATTGCAAAGGAAATCTATAATTTTCTCTTTGTCTAATTCTCTAAATTGAATATCAGTATCTTTTAACTCGGTAACATTAGGATTTAAAAAAATTTCTCTTATTTCGTTATAAGGTGTATTTAAAAGCTCATCTTTTATTTTATCAATATCCTCTAGTTTTTCATATTTCTGAATTAACTTTAATGCAGTTTTGGGGCCAATACCATTAAAACCGTTGATGTTAAAATCTGTTCCAATTAATATGCCCAAATCTATTAATTGTTTTTGTGTTATTTTATTTTTTTTTAATACTTCTTCGTATTCTATTAATTCGGGTTCTACATCAATGTATGTATTTCTATTTGGAATTTTTCTCTTTCCACTGATAGTTAAATTCCTAATTAATCTTTTGGCTCCAAATAAAATAGAATCATAATCTTGGCTAACGCAGGCATAGACTATGCCTTTTTTTGATAAATACGCAGCTGTTGATTCTCCATCCGACCGTGCTTCAACATAAGGAATACCTATAAGCGATAAAATATTTTTAGACTCTTCAATTATTTTATATGTAATAATAGAAGTCCCCTGGCTATACTTTTTTGCATCTTCCAGCCTACCCTCTGTCAATGCTAGATTATACTTTTCTGTTGCTTCTAATTTTATTTTTTTCCTGCGCTCTATTTCTTTTATTTTTAAATCATTAGCAGGGCCATCAAAAATATAAACCAATTTAATTCCTTCACACATCAAACTAATGTTTCTATAAAAGAGACCACTTAAATGACTGGTTGGCTGTCCTTGGTTATTTGTTAATAATTCGCCTGTTGGACCTCTAATAGTTGCTAAAAATTGGTATATTATATTAAAAGCATCTACTGCTAAAGTTTTGCCATCTAATTCTGAAATCTTTATTGGTTTTGAGGTAATCAATGGTTTTAGATTAAGTCCCAAATTATAATCACTTTATCTTATTTTTTTATTTAATTCTGAATGATTACTCAAATTCTCTTTTTCCTTGATTAATATTCTTATCATATACAAATCCCATATTAACAAATTTATTAATGATATTACTAAATATAAGAAAATATTTAAAATTAATTTAATATCCATCAATTTTATAATTGTGCTGAATTTCCTCCATCAACATTAATCACCGTCCCGGTGATCCATTTAGATTCGTCTGAGCATAAATATAAGATGGCATTAGCTACATCTTCTGGTTCACCTATTCTCTTCAATGGAAATGATGATTCTAATACCTTCCTAGCGCCTTCATCTTGAAGATACGGTTCTAATATTGGACTTCTTATAGTTGATGGCGCAATACAATTGCATCTTATATTATATTGTCCGTATTCTACAGCTAGGCTTTTTGTTAACGATATGATACCTGCTTTAGTTACGCCATAAACTGAAAATGGAACATTAGGTATTGCTCTCATACCTAACAATGATGATATATTTATTATATTACCAGAGTTTTGATCTATCATAGTTGGAATTACAGCTTTTATGGGTTGAAATGTTCCCTTTAAATTTACATTTATTAGATCATTCCATAAATCTTCTGACATTAAATGAAAAGATGCGGGATCATTAATTGTTGCTGCACAATTTATAAGAATATCAATTTTATTAAATGCTGATATTGCTTGTTCTACAACGTTTAATACTTCAGATTCATGAGATACATCTGCTGTTATTGATAATATATTGTTATCATTGAAATTTTTATCAAGCTCGTCCAGAATTTTTCTTAATTTGTCTTTATTTCGTCCAACTAGTACAACTTTACTACCTTCCTCGAGTAACTTTTTTGAAGTAAAGCTTCCTATTCCACCACTAGCTCCTGTAATAATAGTTACCTTTTCCTCTAATCTCATATATTTTTTATATTATATTATATCCGATTAAAAGGCTTTTATTTTATCTGCCAATAGATTTAATTTTAAAATACAATATTTTTTATATGTCTCTGCTATTAATGTTGGTTTTATTAATTTTTTTAATCTTGTTAAATACAATATATGAGATGTTTTTATATTTATAAAACGGCTCTGTAAAGTTAAGAAAAAAATTCATCTATAAAACATTTTGAAAGTACAGGTCAATCGAAAATTTGGTTTATATGTTAAAATTTAAGTTTATTTTGCCAAAATTATCTGTATAATAATCTACAAAAGCAATTTATTTTACAAAAAATATATTTCAAAATCCTTAACTTTACAGAGCCTATAAAACTGTAATATTGTTTAAATAAAATATCAAAAATAATGTTATAAGATATAATCTAATTTAGTTATGTAAAAACCTTTAATTTATAATATTTATCTACATCTTTTGTAGTAATATATTATCTATATCCTAATGCAATTTGCTTATTTTGATGATCCAGACTGATTCTTCTTGATTGGTGCTGTCTTTTTGTTTGACATATTCTTTTTGGTGATCTCTGAGTTGGACCAGCCTTTGAATCATATTTATGGTTTGCTGATAATTCTGTAATAGTGTTTTTGCTATAACCAGAAAAAGATTTAGCAATCACATTTTCATTTCTTGATTTTAGTTCTTCTGTTACAAATTCCTTGATTTGACTAGAGCGGATAGTATTGTTATTACTATTATTTTCCTTTATTTTTTTTGAATAGATTTAGCAATGTCTTTTGCCATCATAAATGGTGTTCCTGAACGGCTTACTCCCATGGCAAGTTTTTCTTCATCAAAGGCTTCAAGAGCGCCATTTCTTTTTCAATATTGATATTTACTTGTTCAGAGCCATTACCATTCAATTTAATTTCATATAATTATAGAATACATACCATAATTACAACTTCACATTACAAATTCTTCTTTATATTTTATTATATTGTCTATTGAAAACAATTATTTATAATAAAAAAATTAACTTGATCCAAATATTTAACCATCAACTAGACTGATATTTTTCTGTTTTTTATTTGCCATTACTTTTGCCATTACGGCAGCCAATTGAAATTAAACTTACAAAGTAATTGCATTGATGACTTTAAATATTCCTTGTCATTTGGCAAATGATCTATATAGAAAAAAGAAAATATAGGAAGATGGATTTGTATTGACTTTTACATTGTTAAATCATATAAAATACCGAGCCATCGCTTACAATTCTAAAGTTTATAGTGCTCTATTTGCTTTATAGTTTTTCTATTTATATATTGTAAATGCGACATAGATATTTTGGGTAATTATTTCATGTTTTGTATCTCACAAGACACTTAAGAAATAAAGTATACATATCTAAAGCATTGAAAACTTTTTTAAAATCTGTATATATATAGTAAAATTGCTTACAAAGATTTTATCTTTGAAAAGGGCTCTGTAAAGTTGAGCAAAAAGCTATAGATTTCCTTTTTGCTTATTATATGTGATTTATCAATTAAGAAAGAGAACAAAACTTGAAGATATTGTATATTCATTACATCTTTACTTCAGCGGTCTTTCATTAAGAAATACTGCAAAAGCAATATCCAATTTTATTAAAAGAAGTCATACTGCAATAAGAGATTGTTGGATTCAAAGATATAAACCAGAAAGACTGTTTTACGATAAAACAAAGATTTCTGTATTCATCATTGATGAAACTCAAATAAAGGTTGGCTCTGAATTTATCTGGCTTTAGGTTGCAATCGAATCCGAAACAAAGAATATTGTTGCAATAAATATATCAAAAGAGCGAAATATGTTTGTAGCATCGAGAGGTTTCTATATAACATTACAAAAGACTATGGCAAACATCCGGTTTCAACAGACGGTGGTACTTGGTATCCGCAAGCCTGCAGGTTTCTGAAACTAAAGCACATATCCATTCTGCTTATGAAAAAAGCATCGTTATCGAAAGACAGATACAATACATAAAGGATAGGACAGGGAATTTCGATGATTATTTTCCTTGCAGAATGAAAAATTGTAAGTTAAAGCATGTAACGAATTGGTTAAAACTGTTTGC
>Ga0134125_10002494_pt1 | contig 21819 bp, 25 predicted proteins | sample KB31751_FD_96464 | JGI IMG/M metagenome (GOLD analysis project Ga0134125, IMG submission 96464) | Terrestrial soil microbial communities with excess Nitrogen fertilizer from Kellogg Biological Station, Michigan, USA - KB3-175-1 | ecosystem: Environmental > Terrestrial > Soil > Unclassified ... | reverse complement strand
GGCGGAGATCGGCTGGATCGACGGCGAGACCGCGATCATCGAAAGCGCCTCGGCCTGCGGCCTCGCGCTCGTGGAGCCGGAAGACCGCGATCCGATGCGCACCACGAGCCGCGGCGTCGGCGAGCTGATCTGGACGGCTGCCGATCGCGGGGCCAGGACCATCGTCGTCGGACTCGGCGGCACGGCGACCGTCGATGGCGGTACCGGTGCCGCGCGCGGGCTCGGCTGGACGTTCGAGAACGCGGCCGGCGAGCCGCTGTTCGAGGGAGGTGGCTCCCTGACCGAGCTCGCGACGTTTGGTCCCGGCTGGGGTCTCGCGGCGCGCGTCGTCGCGCTCGCGGACGTGGAGACGCCGCTCGTCGGACCAGATGGCGCCGCCGTGGTCTTTGGTCCTCAGAAGGGCGCACGGCCCGATGAGATTCCGCAGCTGTCGGCCGGTCTCGAAAGGCTTGCCGGGCTGTGGGCGCAGTCGGGGCGGCCCGACCTGGGAAGCTTGCCGAGGGGCGGTGCTGCCGGCGGTCTGGGGGCCGGTCTCGCCTTTTTTTCCAAAGCCGAGCTCGTCGGCGGTGCCGAGTGGGTGTTGGAACGGGCCGGCTTCGATGCGGCGCTGGCCAAGGCCGACCTCGTCATCACGGGTGAGGGAGTCTTCGATAAGACGTCGCTGGTGGGGAAGGCGCCCGGCGAGGTCGTCCGCAGGGCCCAGGCCGCCCGGAAGAAGATCGCCGTCATCGCGGGGAAAGTGGACGGCCTGATCGGGGTCCACACCGTGGGAGGGGACGGCGCGCCGGGGCCGCTCGATCCCCGGGCGCTGGCTCAAATGGCGGAGCAGGTCGCGCGCGAGGCGCTGCACCTTTAACTTCCGGCTCGCTATGTCTCCCGCTACAACCGCCGACAAGACCATGGATAAGCTCGTCTCGCTGGCCAAGAGACGCGGCTTCGTCTTTCAATCTTCAGAGATCTACGGTGGCCTCGGCTCCGTGTGGGATTACGGTCCGCTGGGTGTCGAGCTCAAGAAGAACATCAAAGAACGCTGGTGGCGCTCGATGGTGCACGAGCGGCACGACATCGAAGGCCTCGATGCCGCGATCCTGATGCATCCCAAGGTCTGGGAGGCGTCGGGGCACGTCTCGGGATTCACCGATCCGCTGGTCGACTGCAAGCAGTGCAAGAACCGCTTCCGCGCCGACGATCCCAAGATCAAAGGGACCCCCGGCCAGCCCGACGCCCAGTGTCCCGTCTGCGGGATGAAAGGCACGCTCACCGCGGCGCGGCAGTTCAATCTGATGTTCAAGACGTTCATGGGCCCGGTCGAGGAGCAGGCGGCGGTGATCTACATGCGTCCCGAAACGGCGCAGGGGATCTACGTCAACTATCTCAACGTGCTGCAGTCATCGCGCCAGAAGATTCCGTTCGGGATCGCGCAGGTCGGCAAGGCGTTCCGCAACGAGATCACCCCCGGCAATTTCATTTTCCGCACCCGTGAGTTCGAGCAGATGGAGATGCAGTTCTTCGTCAAGCCGGGCAGCGAGAACGAGTGGTTCGAGTTCTGGCGCGCGGAGCGGATGAACTGGGTCAAGGAACTGGGGATCAGGGACGAGAAGCTCCGCTGGCATCAGCATGGCAAAGACGAGCTCGCGCATTACGCCAAGGACGCCTACGACATCCAGTACGAGTTCCCGTTCGGTTGGAACGAGTTCGAGGGAATCCACAACCGGACCGACTTCGATCTGACGAACCATCAGAAGCACGCGGGCAAGAAGCTCGAGTACCTCGATCCCAAGACGAACGAGCGGTTTCTCCCGTACGTCGTCGAGACGTCGGCCGGCGCCGATCGCACCACGCTCGTGGTGTTGTGTGACGCGTACCGCGAAGAAGAAGTGCGCGGCGAAGAAGCGGCGGAGGGCGGCGAAACGCGCGTCGTTCTCAAACTCAAGCCGTCGATCGCGCCGCTCAAGGCGGCCGTCTTCCCGCTCGTCAACAAGGACGGCATGCCGGAGCTCGCGCACACGATTCACGACGATCTGCGCAAGCACTTTAACGTGTTCTACGACGACGGCGGATCGATCGGCCGCCGTTACCGTCGCCAGGACGAGGCCGGCACGCCGTTCGGCATCACGATCGATGGCCAGTCCACGCAGGACCAGACCGTCACGGTCCGCGATCGCGACACGCTCAAGCAGGATCGCGTTGCCGCCGGCCAGCTCGTGGAGTATCTGAACCGCAAACTCGCTGGGTGATCAGATGAAGCGTGTCCTGGTCGAGTGCCGCGATCTGTTTTTCAGGGGAAAAATTCAGGCGCTGCTGGGAGCGGCGGGCGGGGCGGTCGCGCGGGAGGATCCGCTCGACCTGGCCGTGCTCGAGCTGGGCAAGCCGGGCGTCGACGAGCGCATCCGTGACCTCGTGCGGCGCGGCATCCCGGTCGTCGCGTTCGGCTCCCACGTGGATGTCGAGGCCCTGCGGGCCGCCCGCAACGCAGGAGCGCGCGCCGTGCCGAATTCCGAAGTGGAATCGACACTGCGCGCGCTCTTGTAGCTGATCTGCTGTAGCTGATCTGCGTTACTTCTGGACGTCGAACTCTTTCGTTCCCGCGCTCGCGCCGTTCAGCGTTACCTCGAGCCGATAATGCCCCACGGGAAAGCCGTCGGGCTTCGAGATATGAAACTCGGTGCGGGTCGCGCCGGTCGGATGGATTTCGCGATCGCCCGTATCGACGACCTGGTTGTCGTTGAAGGTCCAACGCACGCCCAGCGTCGCCGGCGCCGCTCCCTCGGTCGCGACCGAGGCGTAAACGACGTCGCTCGGGCGGAAGGTCGTGGTCTTGTCCTTGATCGTCAGGTCCGCGTTGATGCCGCGGCCCAGCTCGATGTCGGTAACGGAGATGGTATTGGTGCCAGCGCGGTTCTCGCCGCCAGCGCGGTTCTCGCCGCCACTCGCTTTGCGGCCACAAGCCGCGGCGATGACGAGCGAGGCACAGCCTAATGCAAGCAACGAAACGCGTCGCGTACGCATGGGGGTCTCCTGGAACTACGGCAGACGCAGCGTCTGCCCTGGGTGAATGAGATCGGGGTTCTGGATGATGTCCCGATTGGCGTCGTAGATCTTCCGCCAATCGTTCATGTTGCCGTATACCTGCTGCGCAATCTTCGACAGGCTGTCGCCCGGCTTCACGGTATAGCTCCGACCTTGCTGGGAGCTTTCGCCCTGATCCGGCGCGGTCGACGAGCTGCCGCCTCTCACGTTGCTGAAGTCTGGGTTTGGCATAATTACCTCCGCCCGGGAGTATCCTTGCGGGGCGGGATGAGATTCAATGCGTCGTTGGGGGGTATTGGAGGACTAAGCCTTTGTCCGTGAAGTGAGGAGTCGCGCGCCCAGTGGTGTACCTTCCCAGCGATGGCTGATCGGAAACGCACAGACGTGATCGTGATCGGCGCGGGCGCGTCAGGGCTCGCGGCGGCGCGCGATCTGTCCCAGGCGGGGTTGCGGGTCAGCGTTCTCGAGGCGCGCCCGCGCGTGGGCGGCCGCATTCTCACCGTCCACGATGCGCGCGCACCCGTTCCGCTCGAGCTCGGCGCCGAGTTCATCCATGGCGAGGCGCCCGAGACGCTGAGTGTTGCCGAGGCCGCGGGACTCGCGGTCGTCGAGCTTCCCGATTTGCACGAGATCGTCACCCGTGGCCGTTTCCTGATCAGGGCCGACTTCTGGGACGCGATCGAGCGCATGAACAAGGACCTCGCGCGCCGGGTCGCGCAGCGCGGCGAAGATTTTCCCGTCAGCGACTACCTCGACTCCCGAGGCGTGCCCCCCGCGCGGCGGCGATTGCTGCTCGATTTCATCCAGGGCTTCCATGCCGCGCACCCCGAGCGCTTGAGCGCCAAAGCGCTCGCCGCGGAGGTGAGCGACACCGGCACCGACAACGATCAGCTCGACAAGCAATTCCGGATCGTGAACGGCGGCGACGCCCTGATGCAATGGCTCCGCCACGGACTCGACCCCGACCGCGTCGAGCTGAAGCTCAGCACCGTGGTCGAAGAGATTCAATGGCAGCGCGGCGAGGTCCGCGTGGCGGGCGAGCGGGCACGCGCGGCGATCGTGACGCTCCCGGCGGCCGTGCTGAAGGCCGGCACGGTCAAGTTCGAGCCGGAGATCCCCGCCAAGAAGCGCGCGCTCGAGCGGATCGAAACGGGCCACATCTTCAAAATCGTGCTGCGATTCCGGCGCGCCTTCTGGGAGGATCCGGACTTTCTGAAAGAGCGGCGCGCGCCGGGGAGCGGGGCGCAGGACGGCAAGAGCGTGAACTTCCTGCATGCCCCCGGCGCCGAGATTCCGACGTGGTGGACCGCCCAACCGGTTCGCGGGCCGCTGCTCACGGGCTGGGTGGGCGGCGTCAAGGCAGAGACGCTGCTGTCCGAAGAACCGGCCAACCGCCTGGAGCGCAGTCTGGTCGCGCTGTCCGACGTCCTCGCGATTCCGCGGCGCGAGCTCGACGACAACCTCGACGCCTCGGCATCGCACGATTGGCGCGCCGATCCGTTCGCCCGCGGCGCCTATTCCTACATCGGTGTCGGCGGCATGGGGGCGCCCCGGACGCTGGGCCGTCCCGTCGAGGGCACGCTGTTCTTTGCCGGGGAAGCCACGATCCCCGACAAGATCGGCACGGTGGCCGGCGCCCTGGCGAGCGGCCGGCGGGCCGCGCGGGAAGCGCTGCGATCGTTAAAATAGGTCGCATGATCGTCACCAAAACCGTCCTCCTGCTCATCTGCTCGAACGTCTTCATGACGTTCGCCTGGTACGCCCACCTCCGGCACCTGAGCCAGAAGCCGTGGATCGTCGCGGCGCTGGTCAGCTGGGGAATCGCGCTGTTCGAGTACCTGCTGCAGGTACCGGCCAACCGCATCGGACACACACAGCTCGAGCTCGGCCAGCTCAAGATTCTCCAGGAGGTCATTACCCTGGGCGTGTTCGTTCCGTTCGCCGCGATCTATATGAAGGAGCCGGTCCGGCTGAACTATCTCTGGGCCGGCCTGTGCATGTGCGGCGCCGTGTTCTTCATCTTCAAGCGATAAACGCATGGATCGCGACCGGGAGCTGCTCAGGCATTTTCTCGCGGCGATCGCGTACCGCACGCAGAAAGCGCTGCGCGACGCGCCCGATCATTACCCGACCTTCAGCGCCGGAAACCGCGTCCGCACCCCGCTGGAGATTCTGCGTCACATGACGTCGTTGATGGGCTATGTGCGGACCTTCTTCGTGGGCGGCCAATACCCCCGGACGCTGGAGCCGCTGCCGACATTCAAGGACGAAATCGCGCGCTTTCACGAGATGATCGAGGCGGTGGGGACGCTGCTCGCGAGTGACGCGAAGCCCGCGATCAGCACCGAGCAGCTGTTGCAGGGTCCGTTCGCCGATACGATGACGCACGTGGGACAGCTGGCGATGCTGCGCCGCCTGGCCGATGCGCCGGTCCGCCCCGAGAACTTTGTCTTCGCCGACATCCGCGCCGAGCGTCTGCACGCGAATCAGCCGCCACCTGCCAAACCCGACGAGAGCTGGCCGGAAGCGCCTGAAGAGCGCTGACTCATCCCTTTGGATGAGACTAGTCCGTGTACAAGAGGGGAACCCGCGCCCCTGGGAGGGGACTATATGCGACCGGCCGGAATCATCGGCACGTTGTTGATCGTGTTCGGCGCCATCGTACTGATCGTTGGCGGCATTTCGTACGTGAAGGACAGAGACAAAGTCGATTTGGGCGTCGCGACCGTTACGACCGAGCGCCGCGGTTTCGTTCCGCCGTGGGTTGGAGGAGTGGCGCTCCTCGCCGGAGTCGTCCTGCTGTTCGCCGGCCGTCGAACCGGATCACCGTCGATCTAGTATCCCGGGCCTCGGCCTCGGCCGGGGCCCGCTTACTTTTACGCTGTCACATTTCCGGACTCTATGACGACCACCAGCATGGCCGAAACCACCGCCTTTCTATCGACCGGCATCGCCGGTCTCGACAGCATCCTGCACGGCGGTCTCGCGCCCGGTCTGTATGGCGTCGAAGGGGACACCGGCGCCGGCAAGACGACCATGTGCCTGCAGTTTCTGCTCGCCGGCGCGCGCCGCGGCGAGCCGTGCCTCTTCGTCACGTTGTCGGAATCGACGCCCGAGCTGCGCACCATGGCGCGATCGCACGGCTGGACGCTGGACGGCATCGAGCTGCTCGAGCTGATCGGGCCGGAAAAAAGCCTCGAGCGCGACCGCCACTACACGATGTTTCATCCGGCGGAGGTCGAGCTCACCGAGACGACGCGCGCGATTCTCGAGGCGGTGGAGCGGATCAAGCCGACCCGGATCGTGCTCGATTCGGTCGGCGAGCTGCGCATGCTGGCGCAGTCTTCGCTGCGCTACCGCCGCGAGATCATCGCGCTCAAGCAGAACTTCACTGCCAAGGGCATCACGGTCATGATGGTCGATGATCCGAGAGCCGAAATCGCAGATCTGGCGATTGCCAGCATTGCGACGGGAATCATCACCCTGGACCGGGAAGCAACGGAATACGGCGCGTTCCGGCGCCGGCTGCAGGTGCTGAAGATGCGGGGGCGCGAGGTGCGCGAGGGCTACCACGACTTCCGGATTCGGCGCGGCGGGCTCGAAGTATATCCGCGGCTGGTCGCGGCCGAGCACAGCAGCTCTTACACCCGCGAATCGATCAAGAGCGGTGTGACGGCCCTCGATGCGCTGCTGGGCGGCGGCCTGGCCCGCGGCACGAGCTCGCTGTTCCTGGGTCCCGCGGGCACCGGCAAGTCGTCACTCGCCGCGCAGTACGCGCGCGCGGCGGCGGCCCGCGGCGAGCACGCGGCGATCTTCCTCTTCGACGAGTCGATTGCGACGTTCGTGGAACGCTCGCGCGGCCTCGGGTTCGACGTCATGCCGCTCGTCGAGTCCGGCAAGCTGGTGCTGCGACAGATCGACCCCGCGGAGCTCTCCCCCGGTGAGTTCAGCTATTACGTCCGCGCCATGGTCGAGGAGTTCGATACCCGCGTCGTGGTCATCGACAGCCTGACCGGCTTTCTCAACGCCATGCCGAGCGAGAGGATGCTCGTGCTGCACCTCCACGAGCTGCTCACCTACCTCGGCGCCAGAGGCGTCACCACGATCATGCTGATGGCGCAGCACGGTCTGGTCGGCGCCACCGGCGAATCTCCGATCGACGCCAGCTATCTCGCCGATACCGTGTTGCTGCTGCGCTTCTTTGAAGCCAGAGGCGAGGTTTCCATCGCCGTCTCCGTGATCAAGAAGCGCACGGGAAAGCACGAGCACGCGATTCGGGAGCTGCGCTTCGAGCACGGGGCCATCGCGATCGGTGATCCCATCAAGGATTTCGTGGGCGTGCTGTCGGGAACGCCGCAGCTCGTGTCTGCGGCGTGGGGCCGCCGCAGCAAGCCCCGCGAAGAAGGAAAATGAAGGAGCGGGTGTTGCTGCTCCCGCCCACGTCGCGTGATGCCGAGCTGACGATGGACATCCTGGGCGAGGCGGGGCTGGCCGGGCACGTCTGCAACAGCGTGGACGAGCTGTGCCGGGAAGTCGAGCTCGGCGCGGGCGCGGTGTTGGTGACCGACGTGGCGTTGGGCGATGTCGATCCGCAGCCGCTGGTGGAGGTGATCCAGCGGCAGCCGGCCTGGTCCGATTTGCCGATCGTGCTCTTGTCGCCGCTCGGCGCCGACTCTCCCACCGCGGTCTGGGCCATGGACGTGCTCGGCAATGTCACCGTGCTCGAGCAGCCCGTCCGCGTCATGACGCTGGTGAGCGCGCTGCGCACGGCGATCAAGGCGCGGTTGCGCCAGTACGAGCTGCGCGACCGCATGCAGGCGCTCCGCAATTCCGACAAACAAAAGGACGAGTTCCTCGCCACGCTGTCGCACGAGCTGCGCAATCCGCTCGCGCCGATCCGCAACGCGCTCCACATCCTGCGGCTCGCGGGCGCGGACGAGCAGACGCGCGCGCGGGTCATCGACACGATGGAGCGCCAGACCGCCAACGTCATTCGGCTCGTGGACGACCTGCTCGAGCTGTCGCGCATCAACGAGGGCCGGATCGAGCTGCGCAAGGAGCGCATCAAGCTGCAGTCGATCTTACGCAGCGCCCTCGAAGCGAGCGCGCCGCTGGTGGAGGCGGCTGGTCACGAGCTGGTCGTGCATCAGCCCGAGCAGCCCATCCTGTTGCACGCCGATCCGGTCCGCTTGATCCAGGTGATCTCGAATCTGCTGAACAACGCCGCCAAGTATTCCGAGCGCGGCGGCAAGGTGATTCTCACCGCGCGCAGCGCGGGGACGGAAGCCGTGATCTCGGTGCGCGACAGCGGCATCGGCATCCCTCCGGAAATGCTGGACCGGATCTTCGAAATGTTCGTTCAGGTGGACACCTCCCTGGAGCGCACGCGACAGGGTCTCGGCATCGGTCTCACGCTGGTGAAACGGCTCGTCGAGCTGCATGGCGGCGACGTCCAGGCGCGCAGCGAAGGACGGGGCAAGGGGAGTGAATTCATCGTGCGGCTGCCCGCGTTCACCGATCAGCGCGCCGTGAAGGACGGCCCGCCGGCGCCGGCGCCGGCCGGGAATGAGCGTCGCCGCACCGATCTCGTGCGATTTCGGATTCTCGTCGTGGACGATCACCATGACTCCGCCGAAAGCCTGGCCACCCTGCTGCGCTTGCTCGGTCATGAGGTGCGCGTCGTGTACGACGGCCCGGCGGCGCTGGAGACGGCGCGTACGTTCAAGCCGCAGGTCGGGCTGTTGGATATCGGCATGCCCGGGATGGACGGCGTCGAGCTGGCGCGGCGGCTGCGAAACGACCCCGAGCTGAAGGACGCTCTGCTCGTGGCCCTGACGGGGTACGGCCGCGATGAAGACCGCCAGCGCTCCTCCGAGGCCGGATTCGACGCGCATCTCGTGAAGCCGGTCGACGTCGCCGCGCTCAATGCGCTGCTCGCCCAGCGCGCCGTGCCGGGACCGGCGCCGGTCTCGATTCCCTCATGAAGATCCGACCGCCCCTGTTCCTGCGGCTGGCCTGGCTGGCGATGACGGGATGGTCCAAGGACAACGTGCCGCGGCTCGGGGCCTCGCTCGCGTACTACACGCTCTTTGCCGTGTCGCCGATTCTCGTGATTGCGATCGCGATCGCCGGCTCGGTGTTCGGCGAGGAAGCGGTGCGCGGCCGGATCGTCTCGCAAATCGACGGGCTCGTGGGCCGGCAGGGCGCCGAGGCCATTCAGGCGATTCTGCAGGGCGCGCACCACAACCAGAGTGGAACGCTCGCGCTCATCATCGGAACCGCCACGCTCGTGATCGCGGCCAGCGGCGCCTTTCTCGAGCTGCAGCACGCGCTGAATACGATCTTTCAAGTGAAACAGGACACGAAGAAGTCGGGGCTGCAGCGGCTCATTCTGAGCCGGCTGCGCTCCTTTGGACTGGTCTGCTCGATTGGATTCCTGCTGATGGTCTCGCTGCTCGTCAGCGCCGCGCTCGCGGCGCTGTCAGCCCGCGTGGCGGCCGCCGAGCTGGTCGGGCCGTGGCTCTTGAAAGCCACCGACATCACCGTCTCGCTGGCCGTGATGACGCTGCTGTTCGGGATGATCTACCGGGTGCTGCCCGACGTGCGGCTCGCCTGGCGCGACGTCTGGACCGGCGCCCTGGCCACGGCGCTGCTGTTCGACATCGGGAAGTTCCTGATCGGGCTGTACCTGGGGCAATCGAGCGTGGCGTCGAGTTATGGGGCCGCCGGCTCGATCGTGGTGCTGCTGGTCTGGGTCTACTACTCCGCTCAGATCATCCTGCTCGGCGCCGAGTTCACGCGGGTGTATGCGGAGCACCGCCGCGGGGGCGCGGCGCCCAAGGCGAATCACCTCGCGCGCCGGGATCCAGAGGCCCACCCCTCCGCGCCCAAACCGGCGACCTGACCTCAGGAACTCCGCCGGAGACGCGGGGTCATGTAAGCATGGCAAAATGCGAAGTGTGCGGTAACGAATACCACCTGTCGTTCGACGTCGTTCGCGATGGTACCACTTACACCTTCGACAGCTTCGAATGCGCGATCCACAAGCTCGCGCCGTCCTGCGATCACTGCGGCTGCAAGATCATCGGACACGGTATCGAGGCCGATGGCACGTTCTATTGCTGCGCGCACTGCGCGCGGGAAAGTGGCGTCACGACCGTCGCCGATCACGGCTAACAGCGGAGGCGGTCATGGCACGATACGGGCGGGCGGCGAGCAAGCGCGTCGAGAGCGCGATGCGGCGCCGCAAGCGCGGGACGTTGCGGAGCGGGAAGGGCGGGCACGGCGGACGGGTGAAGAGCCGCAAGCAGGCGATCGCGATCGGTCTCTCCGAAGCTCGCAAGAAAGGCGCGAAAGTCCCACGCAGACGCGGCTCCCGCTGATTCTTGACACGACCGGTGCCGAGGCGCCTTCTTCAAGGCGTCTTGGACACCGTGTGCTGTTTCTGCGGAATGCCGGTTGCTGAATCCTCCACCGATCCTATCACGCTCCGGAGCGGGGTTGGGACGGGGCTGCCGTGCCATGAGGCCTGTGTGACCGCGCGCGCGATTCCCGTCTCGGCGCTCAAACCGCCCAGCGGCGAAGGCCTGCTCGCCGCCATCGTATCGTCGTCCGACGACGCGATCATCAGCAAGACGCTCGACGGGGTCATCATGTCGTGGAACCGCGGCGCCGAGCGGATTTTCGGCTACACCGCGGAGGAAGCGATCGGCCAGCCGATCATGATGCTGATCCCCGCGGACCGCCATCCCGAGGAAGACATGATCCTTGGGCGCCTGCGTCGCGGCGAGCCGCTCGAGCATTACGAGACGGTGCGCAAGACCAAGGACGGGCGGCTGATCGATATTTCGGTGACGATCTCGCCGGTGTACGACGAAACCGGACAGGTCATCGGAGCCTCGAAGGTCGCGCGGGACGTCACGGTGCAGAAGCGCGTGCAACGCGAGCTGATGGAAGCCGACACGCGCAAAACGGAATTCCTCGCCCTGCTCGCGCACGAGCTGCGCAACCCGCTCGGCCCGATCCGCCATGCGGTGAAGATCCTCCGCGCGCGCGCGCCCAGTCCCGACGAGCTGCAGTGGGCCACGAGCATCATCGATCGCCAGACCGAGCACATGACGCGGCTGGTCGAGGATCTGCTCGACGTCTCGCGCATCACGCGCGGCACGATCGAGCTGCGTCGCGAGCGCGTCGACCTCGCCACGATCATCAAGGCGGCGGTCGAAGCGAGCAGCGCGCTGCTGGAGCGCAACCGCCACCAGCTGAAGGTGACGACGCCCGCGCAACCGGTGTACGTCGAGGGCGACCTGACGCGCTTGACGCAGGTCGTCGCAAACTTGCTCGACAACGCGGCGAAGTACACCGATCCCGGCGGCAAGGTGTGGCTGTCGGCGGAGCGGGAAGGAGACAGCGCCGTCATTCGCGTCAAGGACTCCGGAATCGGGATTCCCGCGGAGGTGCTGCCCCGAATCTTCGACATGTTCACCCAGGCAGGGTTGCCGCTCGAGCGCTCGCAGGGTGGACTCGGGGTGGGACTCGCGCTGGTCGAGCGCCTCGTGCTGCTGCACGGCGGCACCGTGTCGGCCTACAGCGCAGGCGCGGGACAGGGCAGCCAGTTCACGATTCGGCTGCCGCTGGCGCAGGCGCAAAAGGTGCCGGCGATCGAGCGGCGCGAGCCGGTGCTGCCGGCCTCCACGAAGCGCTGCCGCGTCCTGGTCGTCGACGACAACGTCGACTCCGTGGAGAGTCTCGCGATGCTGCTGCGCATGATGGGACACGAGGTCGAGACGGCGAGCGACGGCGCGAGCGGGCTCGAGAAGGCCGCCGCATTCAAGCCCGACGTCGCCATCCTCGATATCGGTTTGCCCAAGGTGAACGGCTACGAGCTCGCGAGGCAGATACGCGAGCAGCAGTGGTCCAAGAACGTGACGCTGGTGGCGCTCACCGGCTGGGGTCAGGAGCAGCATCGGCGGCGCTCGGAGGAATCGGGCTTCAATCATCACCTGACCAAGCCGGTCGAATTCGACGTGCTCCAGGAGATTCTGGCTGCCGCTGACGCCTGCCAGCCACAACGGAACGTCGCCGCGCGCTGACTTCTGGGAGGCGCTATCTTTTTTCGATGCGCCTCATCGTTGCCCTCTGCCTCCTGTCCGCCGCGGTCCCACCGCATCCGCGCTTCCACATTCTCGTCGCGAGCGAGTCGGGCGACATCGTCACCGAGCTGTCCTGGAGCGGGACCGCGCTGACCGTGGAGAAGGTCATTCCGGTCGGACTCATGCCGGCGGACATCGACGGGCCGCACAACGTCGCGGTCGCGCCCGGCGGATCCGCCTGGTACGTGACGATCGCGCACGGCACGCCGTACGGCTCGCTCTGGAAAATGAGCCCGGACAACGACTCGCTGCTCGGCCGCGCCCAGGTCGAGATGTTCCCGACCACGATCGGCCTCACGCCGGACGGCACGCTCGCGTTCGTCGCGAATTCGGACTTTCACGGGGATCATCCCCGCACCAACGTCGTCACGATCGTTCAAACCGAGACGATGACGCCGATCACGAATCTGCCGGCGTGCGACATGCCGCACGGGGTGAAAGTGAATCACGCCGGAACCTCGGTGTACGTGTCGTGCATGAACTCCGACGAGATTCTCGAGATCGATCGCCAGAGCCTGCGGATCAAGCGCCGTCACAAGACGGGCGAAGGCATGGGGCACGCGACCGCTCCAAGCGCCGGACCGCCGCTTCATGCACCCGCGTCCGGCGGTGGGCACGACTGCTCGCCGACGTTCGTGTCGGTTTCCCCTGACGACAAGCGGCTGTATGTCGCCTGCAATCACGGCAACACGCTGCAGGTGCTCGACGCGGGCTCGCTCGAATTGGTCAAGGAAATCCCGGTCGGCGCCGGGGCCTACAACGTGGAGCCGTCGGCGGATGGCCGCTGGATCATCGTGACCAACAAGAAGGCGCAGAGCGTTTCGCTCGTCGATGCGGGTACGCTCATGGAAGTCGCCAAGATCCCGACCTCCAAGACGCTGCCGCACGGCGTGGCGTATTCGCCGGACGGGCAGTGGGCGTTCATCTCCGTCGAGAGCGTCGGGGCCGATCCCGGCGCGGTCGACGTCATCGACCTCACCACCCGGACGCGGGTGGCGAGCATCGCCGTGCCGCGCCAGCCGACCGGCATCACCATTCTCCCGATCCCGGAATGATCCATACGACCACCGTCTCCCTCCCGCCGGCCGAGGTGCTGCAGCGCGCCGAGCAGTTCTTCGCCGAGCGCGTGCCGAACGCGGCGGCGTTCGTGGAAAAACGCGGCGCGAATTTTCTGACGCTGCGCGGGCAGGGCGGGGAGGAGCTCGTCGTCAGCGCCTGGGCCGATTCCGGGACGGGCGGAATCACGCGCGTGCGGGCATCCACGCTGTTCTTCGATCAGGCGCTGGACCGGTTTCTCTCGACCCTGCCGCTCGCGTCGGACGTGGAGGTCGCGTGACCGCGGCCGCCGTGGAGCGCATTCCGGTGCGCGTGATGGTCATGCCCGCATGGGACACCGCAACGATTCAGACTGACGGGTCTACCACCGTCGCGCAGCTCAAGCGCGAAGCCCTGCGCGCGACGCGGAAGACGGCCGCGGACGAGCAGAGCTACATCGTCAAATACCGTGGCGCGCTGGTGCTGGACGAATCGATCACCGTGCGCGCCCTCGGCGCGGGGCCCAACGCGCCCTTTATCGTCCTCCCCGCGCGGCGGCAGCCCGTCCGGTGACGTCGTCGACGTTCACGCGCGGTGTCACGATCTTCGCCGTCGGCTTTCTGCTGCTGAATGCCGTGCTGCTCGCCATGATCGGCCACCTCTTTTGGGCCGGCGTCTGTGTGATCGTCGCCGGTCTCGCGATGGTGGGCTATGTCCGCTATCGCCGCGCCCTGGCCGACCTGGCGGAAGCGCGCAAAGAGATGAAACGCGAGGTGCAGGAGCTTCGCGACCTGCTGCACACGCACCGCCGCACCTGAGTGTCTACGCCGATCGTCTGGAATCCCTCTTGTCGGCACCACTACGCCGGGGCGGGGCATCCGGAACGCCCGCAACGATTCGAAGCCATCCTCGAAGCCCTGCGTCATCCCGCGCTCAAGTCCCACGTCACCTGGGTCGAGGCGAAGCCTGCCGACCGGGCGTCGATCGAGCGCGTGCATCCGCCGGACTACGTGGACATGCTCGAGGCGCTCGCGGCGCGCGGCGGCGGCGCGCTGGACGCCGATACGTTCCTCGGGCCGCGCAGTCTCGAGAGCGTGCTCGCCTCGGCGGGCGCTGCCCTCGGCGCCGTCGAGCAGGGAATGAAGGAAGGCCGCGCGCTCGGAGTCACGCGCCCGCCCGGGCATCACGCGCTCGCTACGCGCGCGATGGGCTTCTGCTTCCTCAATAACGTCGTCCTCGCCGCCCGCCACGCGCAGGCGCTCGGACTCGGGCGCGTCCTGATCGTGGATTGGGATGTGCACCACGGCAACGGCACGCAGGCGCTCGTCGAACAGGACCCGTCGGTGCGATTCGTCTCCATGCATCAGTACCCGTGGTATCCGGGGACCGGCGCCGCCGACGAGCGCGGGGTGGGCAACGTGTTCAATGTGCCGCGTCCCGGCGGACTACCGCGCGCGACGTACGTGCGCGACTTGCTCGCCGGCGTCGATGCGGCGCTCGATCATTGGGAGCCGGACGCGCTGCTGATCTCGGCGGGATTTGATTCGCTCGCCGGGGATCCGCTCGGCGAATTCACGCTGGAGCCGGACGACATCACGACCTGGACCCACGCGCTGCGCGAACGCATGAAGGCGCGACCGGTCGTCGCGGTGTTGGAGGGCGGCTACCGGCTCGATCTGCTCGCCGCCGGTGTCGTGGCGCTGGCGCGCGCACTATCTTGAAGAATGGCCGTCAACCTCGTCACCACCGGCTCGACGCAGCCGCAGTCCTCGAAGAACTGGCCGCTCAGCATGTACCGGCGGCCCGACGGCGCGCTCGAGCAGGACGTCAACCCGGCCCGGATCCGCGAGATTCTCCAGGCCGGCGAGGGTGAGCTGTGGGTGGACATCGACAGCACGACCATGCACCAGCACGCGCTGCTCGAAAAAGTGTTCGGCTTTCACCCGCTGGCGGTCGAAGACACGCTGTCGCCCGGTACCCGCGTCAAGTTCGAAGAGTACGACCGCTACGTCTTCGTCGTGATGGCGGTCGTTCGGTTTGACGAAGGCACGCCCGAGCCGTTCGATCTCGCCACCTCCAACCTGTATTTCTTCCTCGGCAAGAACTTTCTCGTCACGGTGCACGCGCTGCCCTCCAAGGGCTGCGCGGCGGTGCGGGAACGGCTCATGCGCAACAACGAGCTGATGTCGCGCGGCGTCGAGATGATCATGCATAACATCATCGACCAGTCCGTGGATGCGTACTTCCCGCTCATGGAAGAGCTGAATAACCTGGTCGATGGCCTCGAAGAGCGCCTGTTCGAGCAGTTCGACGAGAAGCTGATTCACGAGATCTTCAAGGCGAAACGGGCGGCCTATTCGTTACGCCGCCACGTCGGGCCGCTGCGGGAAGTGCTCAACATCATGACCAACCGGCCCTGCGGCTATATCCGGGCCGAGACCCAGCTCTATTACCGGGACGTGTACGATCACACGATCCGGATCACGGAATCGGTGGATACGACGCGCGACCTGCTGGCGGGCGTGCTGGAAACGTATCTGTCGCAGACGTCCAACCGCATGAACAAGGTGATGAAGCAGCTCTCGATCGTCGCCACGATCGCGCTGCCGCTGGTCGTGATCGGCGGAATTTTCGGGATGAACTTCAGCCGGATGCCCCTCACCCACGACCCGTGGGGCTTCTACATCGCGCTCGGCACGATGGCGGCGGTGTCGATCGTCATCGTCGGCTGGCTGCATAGGAATCGATGGCTCTGAAGCTGCTGGTCGAGCAGGTCTCCATTACCACCCGCCATCCATTCGTCATCGCGCGCGGCTCGACGAACGGGTACAAGCGCGCCTGGGTCCGGCTGGTGGACGGCGAGGGCCTCGAGGGCTGGGGCGAGGCCGATCCGTCGTCGTTCTACGGGGAAACGCTCGAGACGGTGCTCGCCGCGTTCGAGCGGCTCAAGTCCCACCTGCCAAGCGATCCGTTCGAGCTGGAAGCGGCGGAAGCGCGGTGGGAGCAGGTGGTGCCGCGCAACGGCGCCGCGCGGGCCGCGCTCTCGGCTGCCCTCCACGATCTCGTGGGCAAGAAGCTGGGGCAGCCGCTGTGGCGGATCTGGGGTCTCGATCCGAAGCGCGCGCCGCTCTCGTCGTTCACGATCGGGCTGGATACGAACGAAAAAATCGTGGCGAAGGTCAACGAGGCTCAGGAATACCCGATCCTCAAGGTCAAGCTCGGCACGGACAGAGACGAAGAGATTCTCGAGACGATTCGTGGCGCGACCGATAAGCCGATCCGCGTGGATGCCAACGCCGGCTGGGATGTCGCCCGCGCAAAGCAAATGATTCCGGTACTCAAGCGCTACGGTGTGGAATTCCTCGAGCAGCCGCTGGTTCCGGACGATCTCGAGGGACTCCTGGAAGTGCGGCGGGTCGCCGCGGATCACGAGCTGCCGGTCGTCGTCGATGAGAGCTGCATCGTCGCGGCCGACATTCCGCGGCTCGTCGGTCGCGTGGACGGGATCAACATCAAGCTCGCCAAGTGCGGGTCGCTGCGCGAAGCGCTGCGGATGATCGCCGCGGCGCGCGCGCACGGCATGCTCGTGATGGTGGGCTGCATGATCGAGACCTCGCTCGGCATCACCGCCGCGGCGCACTTCACGCCGCTCGTGGATGCGGCCGATCTCGATGGCGCCGCGCTCACGGTGGACGATCCTTTCACCGGCGCGACGATCGCACAAGGACAGATCCGTCTGCCCACAGAGCCGGGGCTCGGCGTCAAACGCAGATGAGCGAGCCGCGCCATGTCGCGGTGGTCCTCCCCGTCCCGGTAAACCGCTCCTACATCTATGACGTCCCGCCCGCGCTGAGCGATCGCGCCGTTCCAGGCGCGCGCGTGGTGGTGCCGCTGCGGCAGCGGAGGGTCATCGGGATCGTCACGGAGGTCGTCCGTGGCCGGTCATCGGACGGCGTCACGATCAAGTCCATCGCCGCCGTGCCGGACGCCGAGCCCGCACTCTCGGCCGAGCTGCTCCAGCTCGGTCAATGGATCTCCGATTACTACGGCGCGCCGCTCGGCCTCGCGCTGCGCGCGATTCTGCCCGGGCCGTTGTGGAGCGTGGCCAAGCCCGGTGGTCCGGCGCCCGCCACCGAACGGCTGTTCGTGCTGGCCGGCAACGGCCTCGACTCACTGCTCGAGCGGGAGCGCCGGTTCAAGCGCGCGCCCAAGCGGCGCGCCGTGTATGAGACCGTGGAAGCCCTGGGCGGCTCAGCGCCGGTCTCGCACCTCACCAAGCAGCTCAAGCTGTCTCCCAGTGTGCTCGAGGGGTTGGTGGATCAGGGGTTGGCGCGGTTCGAGCGCGTGCCCGAGATGCGGGATCCGTTTGCCAATCTCACCTCCCCGCCGCCAACCACACTGACAGACGGTCAGCGCGCGGTCGTGGCCGGGATCAGCACGACACCAGTTGAGAAACCGGTTCTGATCCACGGCGTAACCGGCTCTGGTAAAACCCTCGTTTACCTGGACGTACTGCGTAGCGTCGTAGCGTCGGGCAACGGTGCCATTCTGCTGGTCCCGGAGATCTCGCTCACCCCGCAGACGGTCGCGCGCGTGCGCGGCGTATTCGGCGATCAGGTGGCCGTGCTCCACTCGGGCCTGTCGGATGGCGAGCGGGCCGACGCCTGGCGCGCGCTGCGCTCCGGGGAGCGGCGCGTCGCCGTCGGGCCGCGCTCGGCGGTGTTCGCGCCGGTGCAGCGGCTCGGCGCGATCGTCGTCGATGAAGAGCACGAGCCGAGCTACAAGCAGGGCTCGGCGCCGCGCTACCACACGCGCGATGTGGCGGCGCAGCGCGCGCAGCTCGAAGGCGCCCGTCTGATTCTGGGAAGCGCGACTCCGTCGCTCGAAACACTCACCGATCCCCGCGTCGTCACGTTCGCATTGCCCGATCGCGTCGGTGCGCGACCGATGCCGGCCGTCGAGATCGTGGATCTGCGCCACACCGCGCGCGTACCGCCCTCCGAGACCGGGACGATTCCGTGGAGCGAGGCGCTCGATGCGGCCGTGGCCGGAGCCCTGGAGAGAAACGAGCAGGTGATTCTGCTGCTCAATCGCCGCGGCTTTGCGACGTTCGTGCAGTGTCCCAATTGCGGCAACGTGCCGAACTGCCCCAACTGCGCCATCGCGCTCACCGTGCATCAGACGCCGCCGGTGCTGCGCTGCCATTACTGTGGTCACCAACACCCGATACCCAGCACCTGTGCAGTTTGCGGCCACGAAACGCAAAGATGGCGTGGTTTGGGGACGCAGCAGCTCGAGCACTTCCTCAGCCTGCGCTACCCGCGCGCGCGCATCGCCCGCATGGATCTCGACACGACGACGAGCAAGTGGGCGCACCATCACATCCTCGAGCGGATGGGTCGGGGCGACGTGAGCATCCTGCTCGGCACGCAGATGATCGCGAAGGGACTGGATTTTCCCAATGTGACCGTGGTGGGTGTGGTGGACGCCGATACCGGACTGCATTTCCCCGACTTTCGGGCGGGGGAGCGCACGTTCCAGCTCGTGGCGCAGGTGGCCGGCCGGGCAGGGCGCGGACCGAAGGGCGGGCGGGTGTTCGTGCAGACGCGGGCACCGGATCATCACGCCATCCGGGCGGCGGCCGCCCACTCGGTCGAGCAATTCGTGGCGGCGGAACTCCCACTGCGATCGCCTCCAAACCCTCCCTATCCTCCGCGCACCGGGCTGGTCCGGTTCGTGATTGCGACGGACGACCACGCGCGCACGGCTGATCTGGCGGAGAAGGTGGCGAGCTGGCTGCGGCGCGCCGCCGAGCGCCTGGACGGCGTGCTCACCGTACTGGGTCCCGCGCCTTGCCCGATCATGCGGCTCAAGGGCAGCTGGCGCTGGCACGTGCTGGCGAAGTCGGACGAGCCGCGCGTGCTCGGTCGCGTGGTGCGTGCCTGGCGCGCGCGCGCGCATCGCGCCGTCACCGTCGACCGCGATCCCGTTTCACTCTTGTGAAAGCCGTTTCCATCCGGGTATTTTCAGCGGCCTGTGAGCCCCCCGCGCTTCCAGTATCGTCCCCCCAACTTTGCCGCGCCTCCGCTCTCGGCCGCGCCCGAAGCGCGGTTTACACCGGCCCCGGGCGACGGTGTTCTGCCTGACGGTTTTTTTTCGACGACCAACCTGCCGACGTACGTAAGGCTGCCGAGCGGCTGGCACCGGCCGCGGTTGCCGCGCATGGACTGCGTGATCGTGCACCGCGGCGGCGACGAGCTGACCGTCACCGAGCCGCGCCGTGTGCGCCGCGGCGACAGAGTCGCCGTCGGCGCGGCCGAAGACGGCTCCGAAGGCATCTTCGTGCACGTCGAAGGGTTCCTCGGCGGCACCCGCAGCCCCAACGAATTCCGGTTCATGTCGGCCGAAGTGTCGCGCGAGCGGCCCGTGGATTACAGCGTGCTCGCGCAGCTCTTGGGCGAAGAAAAGGCGCGCGGCGGCAAAATCGTCTGGGTGATCGGTCCCGCGCTCGTGCACGCGCGCGCGCGCGAAGACATGATCTGGTTCATCCAAAACGGTTTTTGCCAGACCTTGCTCGGCGGTAATGCCGTCGCGGTGCACGATCTCGAGGCCGCCATCTTCGGCACGACGCTCGGCATGTCGAGCTCGGGCGAGAGCGTGGAGGGCGGGCACGGGCTGCACATGCGCGCGATCAACGCGATCCGCCGCGCCGGCTCGATCGAGCAGGCGGTGAGCCAGGGTGTCGTGAAGAGCGGGATCATGCACGCGCTCGTGTCCAGGCGGATTCCGTATGTGCTCGCGGGCTCGATCCGCGATGACGGCCCGCTGCCCGACGTGCTTCCCGACACGCTGGCCGCGCAGGACGCGATGCGGGCCCATACGTCGACGGCGACATTCGCGATCTTCGTGGCGACCGCGCTGCACGCGATCGCGGTCGGCAACATGCTGCCGGCCTTCATCGACACCGGCGTGACGGAAGAGATTCGGCCCCTCACCACGATCTGCGTGGATCAAACCGAATTCGTCGTCACCAAGCTGCGCGACCGCGGCACGCATCAGGCGTACGGGGTCGTGACCAACGCGCAGGACTTCATGCACGTCCTGCGGTTTTACGTCGAGCGATGGCTGACTCCGGCGCTGGCTCCCCGCTGACCGTCCCCTCGCCCGGACAAGGGCAGGGATGGGCCAAGCTCGCGGCCGCGGTGGAGGCGCAGGTGCCTCCTGCGGAGATCGAGACTATTTATGTTTTCCGCCCCATCAAGCGTGACGGGAAAGAATGGGGAACCGCCGTCGTCACGAGGAAAGCCGCCGACGGCCGGTTGCGCGTCTACACCGGCAAGTACATGCTCATCGTTCGCGGCAAGGAGCGGGGGCAGGGGAAGTTCGAAGTGGTGGAGGTCGCGCTCAGCCCCGCCGAAGTGCTGGCGCAGGTGATGCAGGCGACGGTGGACCGGGGCGGCGATACCGAGCCGCCGGTCGAGCTCAGTCCCGCAGTCTGGTACGAGGGGAGGTAGTCTCGAGTTGATTGACTCACGAATGTTCATCCCGACCAAGGCCTTTTTGACCAAAGGCGTGGGCCGGCACAAGGAAAAGCTCACCAGTTTCGAGATGGCGCTGCGCGATGCGCACCTCGCGAATTTCAATCTCGTGCGGGTGAGCTCCATTTTTCCCCCGCATTGCGAGCTCGTCGATCGTGAAGAGGGCATGAGCATGCTCAAGCCCGGCCAAATCGTGTTTGCCGTGATCGCGGAATCGGCGACGAATGAGCCGAGCCGCCTCGTGGCCGCCTCGATCGGCGTCGCGATGCCGGCCGATGCCTCGCACCACGGCTACATCTCCGAGCATCACAGCTACGGCCAGAGCGAGACCGTGTCGGGCGAGTACGCGGAGGATCTCGCGGCCTCGATGCTCGCGACCGTGCTCGGCGTGCCGTTCGAAGCCGACAAGGCGTGGGACGAGCGGCGCGAGCAGTGGCTGCTGTCGGGCGAAATCGTGCGCACTATGAACGTCACGTCGACCGCGGAGTGCGGGCCCGACGGGCGCTGGACGACGGTGGTCTCGGCGGTCGCGTTCTGCGGATAGCATGGGCATAGCGGTGGCGTTCACGGCCGGATTGCTGAGCTTCCTGTCGCCGTGCGTGCTACCGCTGATCCCGAGCTACGTCGGGTTCATCACAGGGATGACAGTCGAAGAGGCCGAGCGACGGCGCTGGACGGCGCTGTTGCACGGCCTCTGGTTTGTCGGCGGGTTTACGCTGGTATTCGTGCTGCTCGGGGCCGCCGCCTCGGCGGTAGGAAGCCTGCTGCGGGAATACCAGGTCTGGATGGGCCGCATCGGCGGGGTCCTCCTGATCCTGTTCGGGCTCTACCTGCTTGGCGTGCTGCGGCCCGCGTTCCTGATGCGGGAGTGGCGCGTGCAGCTGTCCCGCAAGCCGCTGGGGTACTTCGGCTCCGGGGTGGTCGGATTCACGTTCGGGGCGGCGTGGACCCCCTGCATCGGGCCGATTCTCGGCGGGATTCTCACGATCGCCGCGACCCAAGCCGGGCTTGCCAGGGGCATGACGCTGCTGACGATCTACGCGCTCGGGCTGGCGGTGCCGTTT
>Ga0134125_10002493_pt1 | contig 21820 bp, 21 predicted proteins | sample KB31751_FD_96464 | JGI IMG/M metagenome (GOLD analysis project Ga0134125, IMG submission 96464) | Terrestrial soil microbial communities with excess Nitrogen fertilizer from Kellogg Biological Station, Michigan, USA - KB3-175-1 | ecosystem: Environmental > Terrestrial > Soil > Unclassified ... | reverse complement strand
GGCAGCAGCGGCAGCAGACGCTGCCAGTATTCGCTGGCCTCGGCGAAATTGCGCTTCTGTGCCGCGGCAAGGCCGAGATACCAGAGAGCGGCCGGCTGCTTCGCGTCGAGCGCTTCGACCCGCCGCAGCAGCGTCACCGCGCGATCGGGCACCGGCGTCTCGGGCTTGTGGTCGGGCATCAGCGCCTCGGCCTCGGCGAGCAGGATCGCGGGGTCGTTCGGCCGCAGGCGGGCGGCGCGGTCGTAGGCGTCGGCCGCCTTGTCATGCTCGCCGAGCACGGCATAGGCGCGGCCGAGCCGCTGCCATCCCTCGACATCGTTAGGCTGCGCCTCAAGTGTAGCGGCGAGCTTCGCGACCATGCCGCGGATCATCTGCTGGCGCGCCTCGGGCGTCATCTTCGCCGCCGCGGCCATTTGCGCAGTGTTCGGCCCGGCCGCGGGGGCGGCCAGCTCCGGCGCGGGCAAGCCGCCTTCTTTCGCGGCCTCGTCGATGCGCTCTTTCAGCTCGCGGCGCAGCGGCGATTGCGCCGGCTGCTCCGCCGCGAGCTTCTGCCAGCCAGCGATTGCGGCCTGGGCATCGCCTGCCTGCGCCGCGCCAAGCGCCAGGTAATAGCGCGCCAGGACGTTGCCGGGGTCGCGCTCTACGGCAGCGGCGAAAAGATCGTGGGCGCGCGGCGTGACGATGCCCTGTGCCGCCGCCACCAGCATCTCGCCATAGGAGGCCGCGATGTCGGGCCGGTCATGCGTCAGCCGCATCGCCGCGCCATAGGCGTCGGCGCTCTTCTGCCAATGGCCGAGCGCCGCCTCGGTGCGCGCCAGCAGCAGCCAGTCCTCGTCGTTGTCGGGCGTCGATTTGACGCGCTCGGCCAGCGCCGCCGCGGTCTTCTCCAGATCGGTATGGCCGTTGGCGGCGGCGAGCGCCCGCTCCGGCCCGCGCGCGTCGTAAGGCTGGTCCGGGATGCCGGGCGAGCCGAGCGCGAGATAGGCCAGCGCGGCCGCGACCGGAAGCAGGCAGGCGAGCGTCACGGCGAGCACCGGGCTGCCCGGCGCGGCGGCGGCGGGCTCCACCTGCGGTTCGGCCGCGAGCAGGCGCCGCTCGATCTCGAGCCGGGCCGTTGCCGCCTCGCGCGGGCCGATGAGGCCGCGCGCCGCGTCGCGCTCCAGCTCGCGCAGCTGGTCGCGATAGACGGCGCGGTCGAACTGGCTGCGCTCGGGCGCCGGTCTCGCTCCCTTCGCCAGCGGCAGGATGACCGTCACCGCGACGAGGATCGTCATCGCGGCGAGCACGATCGCGAGCAGCATCAGCCGTCTTCCGCGAGCAGCTTGGCGAGGCGCTGGCGCTCGGCCGGATCGAGCGGCGCGGGCCCGGCTTCGCCGCGGTTGCGTCGCCGGCGCAGATTGACGGCGATCGCCAGCGCCGCCAGCGCCAGCAGCACCGGCGGCCCGAACCACAGCACATAGGTCGCCGGCTCGAACCGCGGCTTCAGCAGCACGAACTGGCCGTAGCGCGCGACAATATAATTGATCGCCTGCTGGTCGGTGTCGCCGGCGAGCAGGCGCTGGCGCAGCAGCACGCGCAGATCATGCGCGATATCCGCGCCGCTCTCGTCGATGGTCTCGTTCTGGCAGACGACGCAGCGCAGCTCCTGGCTGATGGCGCGCGCACGCGCCTCGAGCGCGGGATCCCTAAGGCGCTCGCTCGGCTCGACGGCGCGCGCCGCGCTCATGAGCGCCAGAAGGCAGAGCGCGATGAGCGCCAGCCGGCTCATGACCCCTCCAGCTTTCGGATGCGCGGCAGCAGCTCGCGTTCTACCGCCTCGGCGGTAAGCGGACCGACGAAGCGGAAGCGGATATGGCCCTGCTTGTCGATGAGATAGGTCTCCGGCACGCCGTAAACGCCGAAATTGATCGCCGTCGTGCCGCTCTGGTCGAGCCCGACCCCGCGATAGGGATCGCCGAGCTGGTCCAGATACCGCCGCGCGTTCTCCGGCTTGTCCTTGTAGGCGATGCCATAGAGCGGCACATGCTCCTCTTCGGCAAGCCGCATCAGCAGCGGCTCCTCGCTGCGGCAGGGCACGCACCAGGAGGCGAAGAAATTGATCACCGCCACCTTGCCCTGAAGCGCGCTGCGGCTCAGCCCTTCCTTGCCATCGAATCCGGCGAGCGTGAAATCGGGCGCCGGCTTGTCGATCAGCGCCGACGGCAGCAGCGACGGGTCGCGTCCGGAGGTCAGCGCGATGGCGAAATAGCCGGCGAGCACGACAAAGAGCGCCGCCGGCAGGAGATAGAGGAGTCGCCGGGCCATGGCGCTACTCCGCCGGCTGCGCGCCGCGCGGCGCGCGGGCGCGCGCGGCGATGCCGACGCGCCAGCGCCGGTCGCTGAGGCTGATAATGCCGCCTGCCGCCATGAAGACCGCGCCGATCCAGATCCATGGCACCAGCGGCTTCCAATAGAGGCGCAGCGTCCAGCCGCCTTTCCCGTCGCTGTCGCCGAGCGCGGCATAGAGATCGGCCAGCAGGTTGGTATGGATCGCAGTCACGCTGGTCGTCGCGCCCTGCTGCGCGAAGCTGCGCTTCTCGGGATGCATGACGGCGATGATGTCATTTCCCTTGCGCACGGTGATGTCGGCGCGCTCGGCAGTGAAGTCGGGACTGGGGATCGTCTTGACGTCGTCGAGATGGAAGACATAGCCGGCGACGGTGAGATCGCCGCCGGGGTGCACGACGTCGATGCGCTCCTGCTGCCAGGCCGAGGCGGTGATTCCGGCAACGGTGATGGCAAGCCCCAGATGCGCCAGCGTCATGCCGTGCGCCGCGCGCGGCATGGTGCGGGCGCGCCGCCAGGTCTCGGCCAGCGGGGTGCGGCCGAGGCGGATGCGATCGGTCCATTCGATGACGACGCCGAGGAAGACCCAGGCGGCGAGGCCGAGCCCGAGCACCGCCAGCACCGGTCCGCCATGCGTCACATAGAAGGCGACCAGGAGAGCGAGCAACGTTCCGGCCGCCGCGAGCCAGAGGCGCTGCAGCGCGCCCCGGAGGTCGCCGCGCTTCCAGGCGAGCATCGGCCCGACGGCGACGGCCATCAGCATCGGCACCATCAGCGGCACGAAGGTGCGGTTGAAGAAGGGGAAGCCCACCGAGAGCTTGGGCCCGCCGAGGTCCTCGGAGAAGAGCGGGTAGAGCGTGCCGAGGAAGACCGTGGCGCAGCCGGTGCAGAGCAGCAGGTTGTTGAGCACCAGCGCGCCCTCGCGCGAGATCGGCGCGAAGATGCCGCCACCCTTGAGCTGCGGCGCGCGCCACGCATAGAGCCCGAGCGAGCCGCCGATGGCGACGAGCAGCAGCGCCAGGATGAAATCGCCGCGCCCCGGGCTGAGGGCGAAGGCGTGCACCGAGGTGAGCACGCCGGAGCGCACCAGGAATGTCCCCACCAGCGACAGCGAGAAGGTGATGATGGCGAGGAGGATGGTCCAGCTTTTGAGCGCGTCGCGCTTCTCGACGACGATTGCCGAATGCAGCAGTGCCGTGCCGACCAGCCAGGGCATGAAGGAGGCGTTCTCGACCGGATCCCAGAACCACCAGCCACCCCAGCCGAGCGTGTAGTAGGACCACCAGCTGCCCATGGCGATGCCGACGGTGAGGGTGCACCAGGCGGCGAGCGTCCAGGGCCTGACCCAGCGCGCCCAGGCGGCATCGACGCGGCCCTCGATCAGCGCCGCGACGGCAAACGAGAAGGCGATGGAGAAGCCGACATAGCCCAGATAGAGAAAGGGCGGATGGAAGGCGAGGCCGGGATCCTGCAGCACCGGATTGAGCCCCTCGCCCTGAAGCGGCGCCGGCACCAGGCGGCGAAACGGGTCAGAGGTGAGCAGGATGAAGAGCAGGAAGCCGGTGCCGATCATGCCCTGCACCGCCAGCACGCGCGCGCGCAGGGCGGGCGGCAGGTTGACGCCGAAGAGTGCCACCGCAGCGCCGAACAGCGACAGGATGAACACCCAGAGGATCATCGAGCCCTCGTGGTTGCCCCAGACGCCGGTCACCTTGTAGAGCAGCGGCTTCAGCGTGCTGCTGTTCTCGTAGACGTTCGCCACCGAGAAATCGGACGTGACATAGGCGTTGATGAGAGCGCCGAATGCCACGGCGATCAGCACGAACTGCGTCACCGCCGTGCTCTGCGCCAGCGTCATCCAGGCCATGTTGCGCCGCGCCGCGCCAAAGAGCGGCACGGTCGATTGCAGCACCGCCAGGCATAGCGCAAGGATGAGCGCGTAATGGCCGATCTCGACGATCATCGCTGCGCCGCCTCGCCTTCCTGCCAATGTCCGGATTTCTTGAGCGCCTCGACGACGTTGCGCGGCATGTAGCGCTCGTCATGCTTGGCGAGCACCTCCGAGGCGCGGAGCATTCCCGAGCCCTCGAGCTTGCCTTCGACGACGACCCCCTGTCCCTCGCGGAAGAGATCGGGCAGCGCGCCGCGATAGGTCACCGGCACGTCGGTCTTGCCGTCGGTCACGCGGAATTCGACCGTCCTGCCGTCGGCCTCGCGCTTGAGGCTTGCATTCTCGACCAGGCCGCCGATGCGCAAGGTGCGGCCTTGCGGCACCGACTGGGTCTTGAGCTCGGTCGGGCTGTAAAAGAAAACGAGATTGTCGCTGAAGGCGCTCAGCACCAGCCCGGTGGCGAGACCGAGCATGCCGAGACCGGCGAGGACCGCGATGAGACGCCGGCGTTTGCGCGTCATGGCTTCGGCTCTCGCTGCAGCCGCTCGAGCTCGCGCTGCCGCCGGCGATAGCCGCCGAGGCTCCAGGCCAGCAAGCCGCCGAGCACCAGGACCGTGACGCCGTAAGCCGGCCAGACATAGGCGGCATAGCCGCCCATGGCGAGAAACTGCGTCACCGCCGGACTCATGGCAGCGCCGGTTGCCCCGGCGTCAGCACGCCGGCGGCGTGGCGCTCGACCTCGGCCATGCGCAGCGCCCGCACCTTGGCGGCGACGAGCGCCGTGCGCATGCGAAGCATCAGCAGCGCGGCGAAGAACAGCATGAAGCCCAGCGCCATGATCAGCAGCGGCCACAGCATCGAGGCGGCGATGGTCGGGCCGCCGAGGCGGAACACGCTTGCCGGCTGATGGAGCGTGTTCCACCAATCGACCGAGAATTTGATGATCGGCAGATTGACGACGCCGACCAGCGCCAGGATCGCGCCGGCGCGGGCGCCGCGGCCCGGCTCGTCGAAGGCGTTCACCAGCGCGATGTAGCCGAGATAGAGGAAGAACAGCACCAGCACCGAGGTGAGGCGCGCATCCCACACCCACCAGGTGCCCCACATGCGCTCGCCCCAGAGCGACCCTGTTACCAGGCAGACGAGCGTGAAGCCGGCGCCCACGGGCGCGGCGCTCTGCGCGGCGATGTCGGCCAGCGGATGCCGCCAGATGATCGCGATGCCGCTCGCCAGCGCCATCAGCGCATAGACGAAGCTCGCCATCCACGCGGCGGGGACATGCACATACATGATGCGCACATCGTCACCCTGCTGGTAATCGGGCGGGACGACGAAGAGGGCGAGGTAGATGCCAAGCCCGATCAGGAGCGCCGCGCCCAAGGCACACCAAGGCATAAGCGTGGCGCTGAGGCGCATGAAACGGGCGGGATTGGCGAAGCGGTGCATGCTCTCGAGATCAGATATCAACTATAGCGGGCGTCCGGGCGCCTCACCTTGATCTAGCGCAACCCGCCCGGCAAGCCCCGTGAATTCGCTGCAAGGCGTCGCCTATTCCAACGCCTGGCGAAGCGCAGCCGCCGCTGCGAGCGGGGCGAGCGGCAATGCGCCGGCGAGAAATGCACCCAGCAGCAGCAGATGCGGCCGCGCCGTGAAACCGCCGGTGCTCGCCTCGACCGCGGCGACGCCGAAGATCAGTATGGGGATATAGAGCGGCAGCACGAGCAGTGACAACAGCACGCCGCCGCGCCGCGCGCCGAGGCTGAGCGCGGCGCCGATCGCGCCGATGAGGCTCAGGCTCGGCGTCCCGAGCAGCAAGCCCAGCAGCAGCACCGGATATCCCGCTGCGTCGAGATGCAGCAATAGCCCGAGGAGCGGCGCCACCAGCGTCAGCGGCAAGCCGGTGACGAGCCAGTGCGCCAGGCATTTCGCCAGCACCTGCGCTTCGAGCGGCAGCGGCATGAGCGCCAGCGCCTCGAGGCTGCCATCCTCCCAATCCGCCTGAAAGAGCCGCTCCAGCGACAGCAGCGCGGCGAGCAGCGCCGTCACCCAGAGGATGCCGGCGGCGATGCGCGCCAGCAGCTCCGGCTCGGGCCCGACGCCGAACGGAAAGAGGATGATGGTGAGGACGAAGAATCCTACCACCATCGCCGCGTCGCCGCCTTGGCGCAGCGCAAGGCGCAATTCGCGCGCGACCAGCAGGCGAAAGGCGCTCATGCGCCGCGCCGCGCAAACGCCGCAAGCGACAGCTCCTGCGCGCCTGCCAGCGGCAACGGCGCGTGCGTCGACAGCACGACCCGGCCGCCTTCGGCGCGATGCTCGCCGATCGCCGCAACGAGATCGGCGAAACCATCGGCGTCGAGCCCGGTCAGCGGCTCGTCGAGCAGCCAGAGCGGTGCCGGACTCGCGACGAGACGGGCGAGCGCCAGGCGCCGGCGCTGTCCGGCCGAGAGCAAGCGGCATGGCCAATCGGCCAGCGGCGTGAGGCGGAAGCGCGCGAGCCCCGCCGCCACGCTGTTCCCGCCGCGCATGCCCGCCCAGAAGGCCAGGCTTTCCGCGACGGTCAGCACCGGCTTCATTGCATCCTGGTGGCCGACGAAATGGAGCCGGGCGCGATGGGCTGCGCTGTCCTCCCGGACGGGTGTCCCGTCCCAGGCGAGAGTGCCCGCCTCGGGCCGGCCGAGCCCGGCCATCAGCCGCAGCAGGCTCGACTTGCCGCTGCCATTGGGCCCGGTCAGCACCAGCGCACCACCCGCCGGCAGGGTGAAATCGAGCCCGGCGAAGACCAGACGCTCGCCCCGGCGGCAGGCGAGCGAACGGCCGGAAAAAGCGGCGGGCGGCGCCGGATCGGAGGAGGGGACGGTCATGCGGGGGCCGGATGATGCCATTTCCGGCGGCGCGCTTCCCGTAAAAACGACGGCCCCGGCGGGGGGAGGAAGCCGGGGCCGTCACGATAAGCGGTCGGGGGAGTGACCGCTGCTAAGAACGGAGACGAGCCGATATCGTCTCGCGCCCCAATAGAAGACATTCGGAATGCGACGCCAATTCGATGGAATCGTGGCGAAACGATGATTTCTGACGCGAGCGGCTCGCTCAACCGGCGGGGGCGCGATCCTCGATCTCGGCCGCGACCTCTTCGCAGATCTCGGCCAGCTCGACGAGCTCAGATTTGAGCGCGGCATCGTCGCTGGTTTCGGCCCTGTGCCGGAACTTGGCGCCCTGCTCGCGCCAGAATGCCGCGTCCTCCATGACGTCTCTCCCGAAGAGAGTCTCACGCAAAATAACCCTAACATGCGAAGGGTCGTGCGCCCAAGCGTTCCGATGCAGGCTTCGGCCGGCAACGAAGCATCGACGGGCCGGGCGGCGCTAGAAAAGGCGACGCAAACGCCAAGGAGACCTCCGATGCTGACCCTGTCGATCCGCTATACGCTCGATGCCGGCAAGCTCGCCGACTTCGCCGCCTATGCGCGCGAAGTGCCGGCGCACGCGGTCCGCTGCGGCGCGCTCGCCGCCGCCTACTACCTGCCGACGAAATTCGCCGGTCCCACCAACCACGCGCTGGCGCTCATCGATTTCGCCAGCCTCGCCGCCTACGAGCAGTATCGCGAGATGCTCGCGCGCGACGCTGCGGCGGCGTCGGTGCTGTGCCGGGTGGAGGCCACCGGATGCATCCTGGTCGAGGACCGTTCGATCCTGAGTCGCGCAGCTTCCGCCTGATCGTCGCGGCCTGCCGTTTCGCTTGAACCACCTTGCCCCGGCCGGAGTTGGCTTAGGCGCCAGTCTCTGTCCTCGGTGCTTCGCGGGAGGCGGCTCATGCGTCCGGTCGCGATCGTCGGATCGGCTCTGCTCTTCGCCTTTCCCGCTGCGGCCCAGACGCCGCAGCCCGGGACGCCGCCCGAGCCCTCGAGCCCGCCCGCCTCGGCCGCGGCGCCTGGCGTCCCGGTGCGCGAGCAGCAGCCGCGGCGCGGCGAGGTCGACCGGCGCGAGGAGGCGCAATTCGGTCCTGCCGTGCAGCAGCAGCGCCAACGCCAGCGCGCCGAGGAGGACCAGCTCTATAACGAGATCATGCGTCGCAGCGCGCCCGGTAATTCCGGGCAATAAACGCCGCTGAGCCGTGTGAGAAATCCGGGGGCTGGGCATGCCTGGGCGTCTCTTGATCTCAGTCGCGAGAAGCTGTAGCAGCAGCCCAAACCCGCCTGCCTCTCCTGCCAGGAGCCCCCGTCCATGTCCGTCACCGGCCATGATTCGCTGAAAGCCCGCCGCACGCTCAAGGTCGAGGGCAAGGACTACGATTATTTCAGCCTCGCAGCGGCGGCGCAGGCGGCGGGGCTGGGCGACGTCTCGCAGCTCCCTTTCTCGATGAAGGTGCTGCTCGAGAATCTGGTGCGGCTCGAGAACGGCCGCACGGTGACGCTCGACGATATCAAGGCGGTGGCGGAATGGCTGAAGACGCGCCGCTCCGAGCGCGAGATCGCCTTCCGTCCGGCGCGCGTGCTGATGCAGGATTTCACCGGCGTTCCGGCGGTGGTGGATCTCGCGGCGATGCGCCAGGCGATGGCGAAGCTCGGCGGCGATCCCGCGCGCATCAACCCGCTCTCGCCGGTCGATCTGGTGATCGACCACTCCGTCATGGTCGATGTCTTCGGCACGGCCAAGGCCTTCGGCGAGAATGTCAAGCACGAGTTCGAGCGCAATGGCGAGCGCTATGCCTTCCTCAAATGGGGCCAGGAGGCGTTCGACAATTTCCGCGTGGTGCCGCCGGGGACCGGCATCTGCCACCAGGTCAATCTCGAATATCTGGCGCAGGTGGTGTGGAGCACAGACGAGTCCGGCAAGACCGTGGCCTATCCCGACACGCTGGTCGGCACCGACAGCCACACCACCATGGTGAACGGGCTCGCCGTGCTCGGCTGGGGCGTCGGCGGCATCGAGGCCGAGGCGGCGATGCTGGGACAGCCGATCTCGATGGTGCTGCCCGAGGTGGTGGGCTTCAAGCTCTCCGGCCGGCTCAAGGAAGGCGCCACTGCGACCGATCTGGTGCTCACCGTGACGCAGATGCTGCGCAAGAAAGGTGTCGTCGGCCGCTTCGTCGAGTTCTACGGGCCGGGCCTCGCGCATCTGGCCCTCGCCGATCGCGCCACCATCGGCAACATGGCGCCGGAATACGGCGCCACCTGCGGCTTCTTCCCGATCGACCAGGTGACGCTCGATTATCTGAGCCTCACCGGCCGGGACGCGAAGCGCGTCAAGCTGGTCGAGGCTTATGCCAAGGCGCAGGGCCTGTGGCGCGACGACAGCACGCCCGATCCCGTCTTCACCGACACGCTGGAGCTCGATCTCGCCACGGTCGAGCCGTCGCTCGCGGGTCCCCGCCGGCCGCAGGACCGCGTGCCGCTTTCCGGCGTCGCCAAGTCGTTTGCCGCCGAGCTGCCGAAGCTCGCCGGCGCGGCGGGCGTGAAGCCGGGTCGCGCGGTGCCGGTCGCCGGCACCAACTACGCGCTCAAGGATGGTGCGGTGGTGATCGCCGCGATCACCAGCTGCACCAACACCTCCAATCCGAGCGTCATGCTCGCCGCCGGGCTCGTCGCGCGCAACGCGCTTCAGCGCGGGCTTAAGGTGAAGCCTTGGGTCAAGACCTCGCTGGCGCCGGGCAGCCAGGTGGTCTCCGATTACTACGCCGCTGCCGGTCTGCAGCAGGATCTCGACGGGCTGGGCTTCAACCTCGTCGGCTATGGCTGCACCACCTGCATCGGCAATTCCGGGCCGCTGCCCGACCCGATCGCCGAAGCGGTGGACAAGGGCGATCTCGTCGTCGCTGCCGTGCTCTCCGGTAACCGCAATTTCGAGGGCCGCATCAATCCCTATGTGCGCGCCAACTATCTCGCCTCGCCGCCGCTGGTCGTGGCCTACGCGATCGCCGGCAGCATGAACGTCGATCTGGCCACCGAGCCGCTCGGCGAAGGTCAGGACGGCAAGCCGGTCTATCTGCGCGACATCTGGCCCACGAGCCGGGAGGTGCAGGAGACCGTGCGCAAATCGGTCAACACCGACATGTTCCGCAAGCGCTACGGCAACGTCTTCCAAGGCCCGGCCGAATGGCAGAAGGTGCAGGTGGCGAAGAGCACGACTTTCACCTGGGACATGGGCTCCACCTATATCGCCCACCCGCCTTATTTCGACGACATGCCGAAGGAGCCGGCGCCGCTTGCCGATGTGAGCCTGGCGCGCCCGCTCGCCATTCTCGGCGACAGCATCACCACCGACCACATCTCGCCCGCCGGCTCGATCAAGAAGGATGGTCCGGCCGGCGAGTATCTGATGGAGTCTCAGGTGCGCCCGGCGGATTTCAATTCATACGGCGCGCGGCGCGGTCATCACCAGGTGATGATGCGCGGCACCTTCGCCAATATCCGCATTCGCAACGAGATGGTGCCGGGGGTCGAAGGCGGCATGACCAAGCACCTTCCCGATGGGGAGGTGATGTCGATCTACGACGCCGCCATGCGCTATCAGAAGGAGGGCGTGCCGCTGGTCATCGTCGCCGGCAAGGAATACGGCACCGGCTCCTCGCGCGACTGGGCGGCGAAGGGCACGCGGCTCCTCGGCGTGCGCGCGGTCATCACCGAGAGCTTCGAGCGCATCCACCGCTCGAACCTCATCGGCATGGGCGTGCTGCCGGTGCAATTCAAGGACGGCACCGACCGCAAGACGCTGAAGCTCGACGGCAGCGAGCGCTTCGATATCCTCGGCATCGCCAGCGGTCTGAAGCCGCGCAGCGATCTCACCTGTCACATCCATCGTGCTTCCGGCAAGATCGACACTGTGCAGCTGCTGTGCCGCATCGACACGCTGGACGAGCTCGAATATTTCCGCAACGGCGGCATCCTGCAATACGTGCTGCGGCAGATGGTGTCCGCGCGGGCGCGCTGAGCATCCGTCGCGCGCGGGAGCGACAGCGGTTACGAAGGCCCGCGCGGACTTGCCGCGGGGTCGCTCACCCCATTGTGATGCCGGGTGACTGGCGCCCGCCTGCACGGCGCTCCAAGATGATCGCATGCTCAATAATGCCACGATAGGGCGAGCATTCGCTCTCTCATTGCTCGCGCTCTCGCTCGGACCGGCGACGCGCGCCGCCGAGCCGGTCTCGCCGGTGGTCGTCGAGCTCTTCACCTCGCAGGGGTGCAGCTCCTGCCCGCCGGCGGATCTCTATCTCGGCGAGCTGGCGCAGCGACCCGACGTCATCGCGCTCTCGCTCCATGTCGATTATTGGAACTACATCGGCTGGGCCGATCCCTATGCGACGCGCTTTGCCACGGCACGTCAGCATGCCTATGCCCGGACGCTCAATCTGCGCTACGTCTACACGCCCGAGATGGTGGTGAACGGCACGACCGAAGGCGTGGGGTCCGAGCGCAGCACCATCGCCGGGCTGATCGCCTCTGCCGAGCAGGCGTCGCAGCCGCGCCAGGCGGTGGCGCTTGCACGCAATTCCGACGGCACGCTCACCATCCACATCGACGCCGGCGCGCCGGGCGAGCCGCCGGCGACCGTCTGGCTCGTCGGCTTCGACCGCGAGCGCACGACGAGCGTGCTGCACGGCGAAAACGAGGGCCGGACGCTTCGGAACTATCAGGTGGTGCGCAGCTGGGCGTCGCTTGGCCTCTGGCGGGGCGCGGCGCTCGATCTCACCGTTCCCGCCGGCAAGGCCGCCGGCGATGGCGGCGTTGCCGTGCTGCTGCAGGAAGGCAACGGCACCGGCCGCATCCTCGGCGCCGCCATGCTGAGATCGCCGGAGAGCTGAAGGCCCTGCGCCGCCAAGGGGCGCTGTGGTAAATTGCGAGATAGCTGCGCCGGACGGACACGCGCGGGCCCTCAGTCAATGAGGGAGCGCGAAAAAATTCTCAATGATGTACATCACTGACGCACTGCGGCGGCGTGATCGCTGCTGAAGCTCCATCAAGCGTCCTTCGACAGGCTCAGGATGAGGCGCATCGAGAACGGCCCTGGCCGGGGCCGCGAAGAAACTTCCTCATCCTCAGCCTGTCGAAGGATGCGCCGGCAGACATGCAGCGCCACTAAGACACCAGCCCTTTTTCCAGCACGCTCGACAGCCGCCTGGCGAAGGCTCCGGGATCGGGGAGCTGCTCGCCCTCGAGGATGCGCGCCTGGTCGAGCAGCAGCCAGGCGAAATCGCCGAGCGACTCCGCCGCGCCGTCCTTCTGCACCATGCCGGCCAGCCGGGCGATCAGCGGATGGCGCGGATTGATCTCGAGGATGCGCTTGGCCGCGGCGCTGAGCTGGCGATGCTGCTTCAACAGCCGCTCCAGATGCATGTCGAGATCGCCCTCGTCCGCGACCAGGCAGACGGCGCTGTCGGTCAGTCGATCGGAGACGCGCACATCCTTCACGACATCGCCGAGCGACAGCTTGAAGAGCGCGATGAGGCTCGCCACCGTCGCCTCGGGCGCGGCTTCGGTCTTCACCTCGCCGGATTTCGCCTCGCCCTGCACCTTGGCGAGATCGGCGGCGCCGCGCGTCACCGATTTCAGCGCATGCTCCTTGTAGCTGCCGATCGCCGGCATCCAGAACTCGTCGATGGGATCGGTGAGCAGCAGCACCTCGACGCCCTTGGCGCGATAGCCCTCGAGCTGTGGGCTCCTGGCGAGCAGATCGAGGTTGTCGCCGGTGATCGTGTAGATCGCCCCCTGCCCGGGCTTCATGCGCGCGACATAGTCGTCGAGCGACACGAGCGCCTCGCCGGCCGTGCTGCGGAAGCGCATCAGCGGCAGGAGCTGGTCGCGATGCTCGTGATCCTCGTAGAGCCCCTCCTTCAGCACCGCACCGAAATTCTCCCAGAACTTCGCGTATTCCTCGGGCGCGTCCTTGGCCTTGCGCGTGAGCTCGCCCAGCACGCGCTTGGTGATCTGACCGCGCATCTTGGCGAGCAGCGGATTGAGCTGCAGCATTTCGCGGCTGACATTGAGCGGCAGATCCTCGCTGTCGACGATGCCGCGCAGGAAGCGCAGATAGGCGGGCAGCAGCTCCGGGCAGTCGTCGGTGATGAAGACGCGCCGGACATAGAGCTTGACGTGCGGCTTGCGCTGGGGATCGAAGAGGTCGAAGGGCTTCGTTCCCGGCACGAAGAGCAGGGTGGTGTATTCGAAAGTGCCCTCGGCCTTGGTGTGGAGCGTCAGCCAGGGCTCGTCGAAGCTGTGCGCCGCATGATGGTAGAATTCGCGATACTGCTCGGCGGTGATTTCCGATTTGGGCCGCGTCCACAGCGCCGCGGCGGTGTTGATCGTCTCCTCCTTGCCGTCCTCGACGAGCCGGATCGGCAAGGCTACGTGATCGGAATAGGTCTTGACGATCTGCCGGAGCCGCGGCGCCTCGAGATACTCGTCCGCCTCCTTGTTGAGATGCAGCGTGATCACGGTGCCGCGGCCGGGCTTCTCCGCCGCCTCGACGGTGAACTCGCCCTTGCCGTCCGAGACCCAGAGCCAGGCCTTGTCCTCGCCCGCTTTGCGCGACAGCACCTCGACCCGGTCGGCCACCATGAAGGCGGAATAGAAGCCCACGCCGAACTGGCCGATGAGCGTCATGTCCCTGCGCTGATCGCCGGAGAGCTGCTGCATGAACTGCGCCGTGCCCGAGCGGGCGATGGTGCCGAGATTCTCGACCAGCTCGTCATGGCTCATGCCGATGCCGTTGTCGGCGAGCGTCAGCGTGCGCTTTGCCTTGTCGGGGGTCAGCAGGACGCGCAGCTCCGGATCGTCGGCGATGAGCTTGGGCTCGGTCAGCGCGAGGTAGCGCAGCCGGTCGCAGGCATCCGACGCGTTGGAGATGAGCTCGCGCAGGAAGATTTCCTTCTCGCTGTAGAGCGAGTGGGCGACGATGTCGAGGAGGCGGCTGACTTCCGCCTGAAAGCTTCTTTTCTCGGGCGACATGGTCCTGCCGGTTCGGTTGAGCGGGATGGCGCAGAGATATGCAAGCGGGCGGCCCGATGCAAGGCCGGGGTAGGAGGCCACGTCGCCCGGCGCAACGCGGCAGGGGCGGTCGGCGTTAGCGGATCGTGCAACCAGGAGGCTCGCTCGAGGTCCCATGAGCTATCTGCGGAAGGTGCTGCTGCCGGGCGAGCAGGTGATCTACGAGACCGGGCTTCACTGGCTGGTCTTCGGCTGGGCCATCCTCGTCCTGCTCGCGGCCTTGGGCCTCGCCATCGGCGCGCTCTTCGTCTCGGGCGGCGAGGGGCCGATCCTGCTGATGACCGCCGGGGCGGTGGCAGCGGTTGGCCTGGTCCTGTTGCTGGCGGCGGCGCTCCGCCGGGCGAGCACCGAGCTTGCGGTCACCGATCAGCGCGTGGTGTTCAAGCGCGGGCTCATCGCCCGCCATACCATCGAGATGAACCGCTCGAAGGTCGAGAGCGTCGATGTCGACCAATCGCTGCTCGGCCGCATCCTCGGCTACGGCACCGTCCAGCTGCGCGGCACCGGCGGGTCGCTGGAGCCGATGGCGATGATCGGCTCACCTCTCGCCTTTCGCAGTCACATCACCGCCGATCCGATGCCGCGCCCCGGCCAGGACCGCGGAGGCGCGGCGCGCTGAGCCTCTCAACGGAGCGGCGACAGTCCCAGGCTGAAATAGCGCGTGCCGGCGATCGGGCTCGGGTAATAGGCGGGGATCTCGGCGAAGCCGAGCTGCCGGTAGAGCGCGATCGCCGGCGCCATCGAGGGCAGGGAGTCGAGCCTCATTTCGGCATAGCCGAGATCGCGGGCGGCGCCGATGATCGCGGCGGCAAGTGCCTGGCCGACCCCCAGCCCGCGGGCCGCCGGCTCGACATAAAGCCGCTTCATCTCGCAAATCCGCTCGCCCTCGAACGGCCGCAGCGCGACGCAGCCGAGCCGCCCGGCGGTCTCGCCAGAGGCCAGCAGCAGCTCGCCCGCGGGCGGCGCATAGAGGCCGGGCAAGCCCGCCAGCTCCTCGGCGAAACCCTGATAGGCGAGGTCGATCTCGAGCCCGGCGGCGTAGGCGCGAAAGAGGGCGGCCGCCGCTTCGATATCGGCCGGGCTGCGCGCCGGGGCGATGCGGAAGGGGCGCATGGGGATTGCTAGCGCAGGGTGAGCATCATGCCGACGCCGCCGACGATCAGCACCACGCCGAGGAGTTCGGGCTTGCGCGGCCGCTCGCGGAACACATACCACGAGAAGAGCAGCGTGAAGACCAGCTCGACCAGGCTCAAGGTGCGGACATAGGCGACGAGCTGGATCGTCATCGCCGTGAACCACAGGGCCGATCCCACCACGCCGGCCGCACCGGACGCTGCCGCGAGCTGCCAGGAGGCGCGGAGCCTGGCGAATTGCTCGCGCTCGCGGACGTAGAGATAAGCCGCCATCAGCCCGCTCTGGATCATGATGGACCAGAGCAGTGTATAGGCGGCTGGCATAACGAAGCCCGGCTCCTGCAGCGACAGCGCGCCGGCACGGAAGGAGACGGCGGCGATGCCGAAGAGCGCGCCCGAGGCGAGGCCGATCAGTGCCGGCCACTCGAGCCAGCCGAGGATGAAGGCGCGCCAGACGCCGCCCCCCTCGCGCAGCGAGATCAGCATCACGCCGAGCGTGCCCAGGGCGATGCCGATCGCCCCCCAGCTCGATACCCGGTCGCCGAGGAAGACCAGGCCGAAGATCGCCGACTGGATCACCTCGGTCTTGGAATAGGCGACCCCCACGGCGAAATTGCGGAAGCTGAAGAGATGGATGAGACAGGAGGTCGCGACGATCTGCGATACCCCGCCGATCACGACCCAGAAGACGAAGCGGGAATTGGGCAGTGGCCAGGCGAGATGGGCGAAGGCGTGCAGCGCCAGCACGTAGAGGATCGCCAGCGGCGCGCCGAAGGCGAAGCGGGTGAAGCTCGACGCATTGGTGCTGAGCCGGCCGCGCAGATGCTTCTGCAGCGCAGTGCGCAGATTCTGCAGGAAGGCCGCCGCGAGCGTGAGCGGGATCCAGAGCCAGGTCACGGCGTCCAGGGATAAGGGGAAACCGCCGCCGCCACAATCGGGCGATGACGCAACCCTCGGTTGCCGGGATGTGCGAAGGGGCTTGCCTTTGCCGTTGCCGGCCCCAATTCTGGAGTTATGGGCCCGTTGGCTTCTGCCCCGCGCATTCTGGCCGTTCTCGGCCCTACCAATACGGGCAAGACCCACCTCGCCATCGAGCGCATGCTCGGCCACGCCAGCGGCATGATCGGCTTCCCCCTGCGTCTGCTGGCGCGCGAGAACTACGACCGGGTGGTGCGCCTCAAGGGCGCGCGCGCGGTGGCCCTCATCACCGGCGAGGAGAAGATCGTCCCGCCCAATCCCGCCTATTTCGTCTGCACGGTCGAATCGATGCCGCACGACCGCGCCGTCGAGTTCCTTGCCGTCGACGAGATCCAGCTCTGCGGCGATGCCGAGCGCGGCCACGTCTTCACCCAGCGCCTGCTGGCGGCGCGCGGCCTGGCCGAGACGATGTTCCTCGGCGCCGATACGATCAAGCCGCTGATCCGCCGCCTCGTGCCCGAGGCCGAGTTCGTCAACCGGCCGCGCTTCTCGACCTTGCGCTATGTCGGGCCGAAGAAGGTGACGCGGCTACCGCCGCGCAGCGCCGTCGTCGCCTTCGCCATCGCCGATGTCTTCGCGCTGGCCGAGGTGATGCGCCGCCAGCGCGGCGGGACGGCGGTGGTGCTGGGCGCGCTCAGCCCGCGCGCGCGCAACGCGCAGGTGGCGATGTTCCAGTCCGGCGAGGTCGACTATCTCGTCGCCACCGACGCCATCGGCATGGGCCTCAACATGGATCTCGACCATGTGGCCTTCGCCCGGCTCGGCAAGTTCGACGGACAGGCGCCGCGCCGGCTGAGCCCCGCCGAGATCGCCCAGATCGCCGGTCGCGCCGGGCGCCATATGAGCGACGGCACTTTCGGCACCACCGCCGAGCTCGGGCCGATGGAGCCGGAGCTGGTGGAAGCGGTGGAGAACCATCGCTTCGACCCGCTGACCCGGATCTATTGGCGGAATGCGCGGCTCGACTACGCCTCGCCCGCCGCGTTGCTCAAAAGCCTCGAGCAGCGGCCGCCGGCACCCGGCCTCATTCCGGCGCGCGAGGCCGACGATCACCTCGCGCTGCGCAGCCTCGCAAAACAGCCCGAGATCGCCGATCTCGCCCGCCATCCGGCCGCGGTGCGGCTGCTCTGGGAGGTCTGCCAGATCCCGGATTTCCGCAAGGTGATGAGCGACACCCATGCCCGCCTGCTGGGGCAGATCTATCGCCACCTCGCCGGGCCGCATCAGCGCCTGCCGACCGACTGGGTGGCGCGGCAGGTGCAGCGCCTCGACCGGCTCGATGGTGACATCGACAGCCTGATGATGCGCATCGCGCATATCCGCACCTGGACCTATATCGCGCATCGGCCCGAGTGGCTCGCCGATGCGGCGCAGTGGCAGGAGCGCGCCCGCGCCATCGAGGATCGGCTCTCCGACGCGCTGCACGACCGCATCACCCAGCGCTTCGTCGATCGCCGCTCGGCCTTCCTGGTGAAGCAGCTTGCCTCCGACAAGGACCTCCTCGCATCGGTAAGCCATGCCGGCGAGGTCAAGGTCGAGGGCCACTATGTCGGCCGGCTCGACGGCTTCCGCTTCGCTCCGGATGCGGGCGCCGGCGCCGAGGCGAAGACGCTGCTCGCCGCCGCCAATCGCGTGTTGCGCGGCGAGATCGCGGGGCGCGCGCAGTTTTTGGCGCAGGCCGCCGACGCCGAGTTCGCGCTCGCGGCCGATGGCGGCGTCACCTGGCGCGGCGGTGCGGTCGGGCGGTTGCTGCCGGGCGAGAATGCGCTTGCGCCGCGCGTCGAGGTGCTGCCGGGCGATTTCCTGGAGGGCGATCTGCGCGAAGGCGTGCGGCGCCGGCTCGCCGATTTTCTGCGCGACGCGATCCACCGCGGCCTCGCGCCGCTGTTCCGTGCGCTCGAGGCGGAACTCGGCGGCGCGGCGCGCGGCATCGTCTTCCAGCTGAGCGAGGCGCTGGGCAGCTTGCCGGCCGCCGAGGTCGCAGGCCAGCGCGCGGCGCTCGCTGCCGGCGATCGCAAGGCGCTGGCGCGGCTCGGCCTGCGCTTCGGCACGGAAACGGTCTATCTCGAAGCGCTGCTGAAGCCGCGCCCGGCGGCGTTGCGCGCAATGCTCTGGGCGGTATGGCGCGGTGTCGAGACGCCGGACGTCCCTGAGTCGGCGGCGCCGCGCGATCCCGCGCTTTCGGAGCCTGCCTATGCGGCGATGGGCTGGCGCGTCCTCGGACCGCGCGTGCTGCGCGTCGATCGCGTCGAGCGCCTCGCCGCCGCGCTGCGGCGGCTGGCGCGGCAAGGACCGTTCGGCCCGACGCCGGCGCTGGCGCAGCTCGCGGGATCGCGGATCGAGGATCTGGCGGCGATGCTGCCGGCGCTCGGATATCGCGCGGTGCTGGGCGAGAGCGGCGTCAGCTTCCGTGCGCGGCCGCATCGCGCGGGCGAACGCCGTTCCTCGCGCCGCCGCAAACGCCGGCGCGAGGAGGCGGCGCCCGCCGCCGATGGCCCCTTCGCCAAGCTCAAGGAGCTGCGCCTCGCGCGATGACTGGGGCGCGGCTCGACAAGTGGCTCTGGTTCGCGCGTTTCGCCAAGACGCGGTCGGCTGCGGCGAAGCTCTGCGCGGAGGGGGCGGTCACCGTCGCCGGTATCGTCGTGCTGAAGCCCGCCCACGCGCTGCGCGTCGGCGATGCGGTCGGCGTGCGGCAAGGCGCGATGCTGCGGCAGGTGACGGTGCGCGCACTCGGCACAAGGCGAGGGCCACCGGCCGAGGCGCACCTGCTTTACGAGGAGACGGCGCCGCCGCTGCGCCTCAGCGCGGTTGAGCACGCCGAGTGGATCCCACTCATCGACGAGGGGTGAGTGGGGCGGTGACCCCCGCTCATTCGGACGCGGCGAGCGAGAGTTCAGTGACCGCGCCTTCGGCGAAGAGTGCCGAAAGTGCCGCGGCGAGGTCGAAGCGCGGATCTGCGCCGAGTGCGGCTGCCGCCGCTTCTTCGAGCGTGACGCCTTGGGCGAGCCGGCGGCGGAAGGCGAAGGCCGCGTCGTCCAGGATGCGCATCACTACCTCACCGTCCCGGCGGCTCACCTCGATGAGGACGCCGCCTTCAGCAAGGCTTATCGTCTCCTCTGCCGTGGCGCCGCGGCGGTTGGCCCGCCAGATGCGGTCGACCGGCCAGGGCGAGGCGAGGAAGCCCAGCGACGGGTGAAGGCCGAGCCTGAGCCGCGGCGTCTCGTCGGGTGCGATCCCGGCGAGCGAGGTAGCGGTGAGCGCCGTCGCGTCGCCGGCGGTTGCGGCACGGCGCATCAGCCATTCGAGCCGCGCCACATCGGCGAGATAGGCGAGGTCGCGACAGGGCGGAAACTCGGCGAGGAATTCGGCGAAGGCGTCGCCATATTCCGCCAGGACCGCGGAGCGCGGCGGATGGCGGCGGATGAACTCGTGCGCGACATAGGCAAAGAAGCGCTCGTCGACCAGCCGGCAGACGGCTGGGAAGGTGTCGCGCAGCACGTCGTTCAGCGAGGCGAAGACAGTATTGCGATAAACGGCGATCCGCGCCGGGCCCTCCTCGACGAAGGTGGCGAGCGCGCTTTCCTCGGCTTCATCGAGCAGCGCGCGGCGGAACGCCGCCTGGATTTCAGCGAGCGTCGGCATCGGCATGGAGCGTGGCGGCAGCGTTGCGCTCGGCCTTCACTGCCTCGCCGAGCAAGGTCGCGAGATCCGGCAAATTCTTGTCCCATTCGACGAGGCTCGCCACCGGCCCGAAACGCCGAAGCGCGGCGCAATAGACCGTCCACACCGCCGGCGCGACGGCAGAGCCGTGGTCGTCGATGAGCAGCGGCTCGCCGTCGCGGCGCACCGCGGCATGGCCAGCGAGATGGATCTCGCCGACCGAGGCTGCAGGGAGCGCATCCAGATAGGCTATGGGATCGAGGTTCAGGTTCTGCGCGCTGACAAAGATGTTATTGACGTCGCACAACAGCCCGCAGCCGGTGCGGCGGACGAGTGCCGCCAGGAATTCAGCTTCCGGGATCGGCGAATGGCGGAAGCGCAGATAGCGCGACGGATTCTCGATCAGCACTTCGCGCCCGAGCGCCGTCTGTGCGCGGTCGATATTGGCCGCGACCTGCGCCAGCGCTTCTTCGGTGTAAGGCAGCGGCAGCAGGTCGTTGAGGTAGCTCCCGCCGCTGACGCTCCAGGAGAGATGCTCGGAAACGCGCGCCGGCTCGATACGCTCGACGAGCCGCTCGAGCCGGGCCAGATGGGCGTCATCGATACCCTCGGCGCTGCCGAGCGACAGCCCGACCCCATGCAGGCTCACCGGGTACTGGCGGCGGATCGCATCGAGCTCGGCTGCGGCGGTGCCGCCGCCCATGTAATTCTCGGCATGGACTTCGAGCCAGCCGACCACCGGGCGGGCTGCGAGCAGCTCGGCAACATGCGGCGCGCGCAAGCCGATGCCGAACGTCTCGGACCGTACTCCGCCGACCGATGCCATATAGCCTCTTCTGCCTGCCTTCCGCGATCTTGCTGCAGGCGCCGACCGGAACAAAGCTCCAAGATTCGCCCGCTGCCAAAGTGGCTGCTCGGGCCTTGTCGGCAGGCTCCTAGGCCCCGCTTTCGGCAAGCGCCCAGGCGGCTTCGGCGAGCGCGCGCGCCTTGGCGCCGCGATCGAGTGCGCCGGGCGAGCTGACATTGCCGTCGAGGCCGCGCTTGTAGACGCCTTGCGAGATGGCGGCGAGGCGGAAGAGCGAAAGCGCGAGATAGAAGGTCCAGTCGCCGACCGACGCGCGCCCGGTGCGTCGCGCATAGGCGGCGACATAGCCCTGTTCGCTTGGAATGCCGTAGCCGGGCGGCAGGGCGGTGAGATCGCCGCGCGTCGGGTCGGGCACGCGCCAGGGCAGGCAGTTATAGGCAAGGTCGGCGAGCGGGTGGCCGAGCGTGCCCAGCTCCCAATCGACCACGGCGAGGACGCGCGGCTCGCGCAGATGCCAGATCATGTTCTCGAGCCGGAAATCGCCGTGCACGATCGTGGTCTCGTCCGCTGCCGGGACATGCGCCGGCAGCCATCGCGACAGCCGGTCCATCGCCGGCAGCTCCTCGGTCTTGCTCGCTTCGTACTGCGTCGTCCAACGCGCGATCTGTCGTGCCGCATAGCCGCCGGTGCGGCCGTAATCAGCAAGGCCGATCGCGCGATAATCGACGCGATGAAGCCGCGCCAGCACCTCGTTCATCGCATCATAGATCGCGGCGCGCTCCTCCGGCCGGCAGGAGGTCAGGGTGTAATTGCGGAACACCCGGCCTTCGACATGCTCCATGATGTAAAAGGCCTGGCCGATCACCGCCGGGTCCTCGCACAGCGCATAGGCGCGGGCGACCGGCACGTCGGTGGCGGCGAGAGCGGCGATCACCTTGAACTCGCGATCGACGGCATGGGCGGAAGGCAGCAACTTGCCGGGCGGCTTCTTGCGCAGCACCAGCCGCCTTCCCGCGCCGTCGCGCAGCATAAATGTCGGGTTCGACAT
>Ga0134125_10002492_pt1 | contig 21820 bp, 16 predicted proteins | sample KB31751_FD_96464 | JGI IMG/M metagenome (GOLD analysis project Ga0134125, IMG submission 96464) | Terrestrial soil microbial communities with excess Nitrogen fertilizer from Kellogg Biological Station, Michigan, USA - KB3-175-1 | ecosystem: Environmental > Terrestrial > Soil > Unclassified ... | reverse complement strand
TGGTCGCCGCCGACTCACATGAAGCGCGACAGCGCTGCGGCCACGCAGGAGAACGTCGCCGTACCGTCGGACATTCAGCAGCGTCTGCAAACGCTGACGCTCACCGACATCGTCGATCTTGCGTTGCGGAACAATCCGGCCACGCGCATCTCCTGGCAGAATGCGCGCGCGGCCGCGGCCGCGTATGGATCGGAGCGCGGCAATTATCTGCCGACCATCGACGGCGACGTCACCGGCACGGCGATCAAGACGACCGCCACGCAGGGGCGCGCGGCCGTCACTCAGCAAACACTCGAGCCGACCGTTACGCTCTCGTATCTGTTATTCAATTTCGGCGGCCGATCGGGGAGCGTGGAGGCGGCCAAGCAAGCGCTGTTCGCTGCGGACTGGACGCACAACCTGACCATCCAGAACACGGTCCTGCAGGCGGAAACCGCGTACTTCAACTACATGGCGGCAAAAGCGCTGCTCACGGCGCAGGAGAGCACGCTCAAGGACGCGCAGGCAAATCTCTCGGCGGCGCAGGAGCGCCACAAAGTCGGGCTCGCGACGATCGCCGACGAGCTGCAAGCCAAGACCGCGGTCTCGCAAGCCGAGCTCGATCTCGAGACGACGCAAGGCACGCTCGCCACCACGCGCGGCACGCTCGCGCTTGCGTTAGGCCTGCCGGCCAACGTCCCGTACGATCTGCAACCGCCTACCATGCCGTCCACCGTGCCCGTCATCGCCGACAGCGTCGACACGCTCATCGCGATGGCGCTGCGCGCCCGGCCGGATCTCGCGGCTGCCGAGGCGGATTACGAGCAGACGAAGGCCAACATCAGCGTCGTCAAAGCGACGCGGTTGCCGTCGCTCAATCTCACCGGCACCGGCGGCCGCACGTATTCCAGGGTGCTCAAGACCGGCGCGAACAGTTACACGCTGTCGCTCGCGCTGAGCATCCCGATCTTCGACGGCTTCAGCCGCGAATACAACCAACTCGGAGCCGAGGCCGAGGCCGAGGCGGCCGGAGCACGACTCGATCAGACACGTCAGCAGGTGGTCTTCGACGTGTTCAGCTCGTACCAGACGCTGCAGACCTCGACCAAGCGCGTGAGCTCGTCCGACGATCTGCTGGCCAGCGCTCAGGAATCCGAGGACGTCGCGCTCGGCCGCTACAAGCAGGGCGTCGGAAGCGTCCTCGACCTGCTCACGGCGCAGGCTGCGTTAGCCAGCGCGCGCGCGCAGCAGGTGCAGGCGCGGTGGACGTGGGAAACGTCGCTGGTGCAGTTGGCCCACGACGCGGGTATTCTCGATGTGCACGGCAACAGCCCGATTCACCTCACGCCCGACACTACACAATCGAAGCCCCCACAATGATCGATATCGCAGGCGTTCGTGCACCTCGTCGGTTGGTGGCGACGCGTCGGCGGAATGTGATCGCCGCCGCGGGCGTCCTGCTCGTGCTCGTTGCGTGCAGAGATCCGAAGAAGGCCAAGTCGACAACGGTGCCGGTGTCTGTGGCGCACGTCGAACAAAAAGACGTGCCCTATGAAGTCGATGCCACCGGCACCATTGAGCCTCTCCAGACGGTGGCGGTGTCCGCGCAGATCGGCGGGATCCTCACCCACATCGACTTCAAGGAAGGCGAAGACGTCAAGCAGGGTCAGGTGCTGTTTCAGATCGACCCGCGTCCGTTCGAAGCGGCGCTCGCGCAGGCGCGCGCCGGGCTCGCCAAGGACAGCGCGCAACTGACCACGGCGGTGCAAGACGAGCAGCGCTTCGCCCAACTGGTGCAGAAGGACTACGTCACGAAGCAGCAGTACGATCAGGCAAAGGCCAACGCGCTCTCTGGTCAGGCGACCGTTAGCGCGGATCAGGCGGCGATCCAAACGGCGCAGCTCAATCTCGAGTACGCCACGATCCGGGCGCCGATCTCCGGACGCGCCGGCGCCATCTTACTCAAAGAAGGCAATCTCGTGCACGCCGCTGGAACGCCGCTCGTCGTGATCAATCAGATCAAACCGATCACGGCACGTTTCGCGGTGTCGGCGGTACACCTACCGCTCATCCGGAAATACCAGAGCGATACGTTGAGTGTTGTGGCTCAACCGGCGAGCGGCCTTGGCGCGCCCAGCCGCGGCACGCTGTCGTTCCTCGACAACGCGGTGGACACGACGACGGGAACCATCATGATGAAAGGTCGGTTCGCGAATACGGATGGCGTGCTGTGGCCGGGCGAATTCGTGAACGTGGCGCTCGAGCTCTATCTGGAAAAGGGCGCCATCGTCGTGCCGACGACGGCGGTCGTGCAGAGCCAGAACGGAACCTCAGTGTTCACGATCGATGACAAGGGAGTCGCGGAGCAGCGCCCCGTCCAGGTCGAGCGCGTGGCCGGGGACTTGTCGATCATCGAAAAGGGACTGACCCCTGGCCTAACGGTAGTGACCGACGGGCAACTCAACATTACCGACGGCACCAAGGTGCAGATCCAGAACGCGACTAACGGCGATCAGCCGAGGCCCTGATGAACATCGCAGGAATCTGGATTCGACGGCCCGTCATGACGACGCTCGTCATGATGGGCATTCTGATCTTCGGCATCGTGGCCTACCAGCGGCTCGCGGTGAGCGACCTGCCCACCGTCGACTACCCGACGATCAACGTCAGCGCGTCGCTGCCCGGCGCGAGCCCCGAAACGATGGCCTCAGCCGTCGCAACGCCGCTCGAGAAGCAATTCTCGACGATCGCCGGCATCGATGTGATGACGTCGAGCAGCAGCCAGGGCTCGACCAACATCGTGCTGCAGTTCACGCTCGACCGGAACATCGACGCCGCCGCGCAGGACGTGCAGGCCGCCATCTCGAAGACGCTGCGCCAACTGCCGCAGAACATCATCCCGCCGTCGTATCAGAAGGTCGATCCGTCGGCATCGGCAATTCTGTATCTCGCGCTCACGTCCAAGACGCTACCGCTCTCGCAACTGGACGAGTACGCAGAAACCTACCTCGCCCAAAAATTGTCGACCGTGTCGGGCGTCGCTCAGGTGCAGGTGTATGGCTCCCAGAAGTACGCCGTGCGCGTCCAGCTTGACCCGCAGGCCATGGCCATTCGCAAGATCGGCATCGATGAAGTAGTCAACGCGATCGACAACGCGAACGTGAACTTGCCGACTGGTGTGCTGTGGGGCGCGAACAAGGCGTACACTGTGAAGGCGGACGGCCAGCTCCAGGACGCGAAAGCGTTCCGGCCAATGGTCGTCGCCTACCGTGACGGCGCTCCGGTCAGACTCCAGGACATCGGCAACGTCCTCGACGGCACCCAGGACCTGCACCAGGCGAGTTGGTACAACGGTGCGCGTGCAATCGTGCTCGCCATTCAACGCCAGCCCGGCACGAACACGGTGCAAGTGGCCACCGGCGTCAAGGCGGCGCTCAAGCAGATGGAGGAAGAGTTCCCGCCGTCCGTGAAAGTCGACGTCCTGCACGACCACTCGGAGTCGATCGCCGAGTCCGTGCACGATGTGAAGTTCACGCTGTTCCTCACGCTGTGCCTGGTTGTGCTCGTGATCTTCCTGTTCCTGCGGAATGTCTCGGCCACGGTCATCCCGAGCCTCGCTCTGCCGATGTCGCTCGTCGGTACGTTCGCGGTGATGTACCTGCTCAAGTACAGTCTCGACAACCTGTCACTGATGGCGCTCACGCTATCAGTGGGATTCGTCGTGGATGACGCCATCGTCATGCTCGAGAACATCGTTAGGCACATCGAGCATGGCGAACCGGTGTTCCAGGCTGCGCTGGATGGATCGCGCGAGATCGGGTTCACGATCCTGTCGATGACGATGTCTCTCGTGGCTGTGTTCATTCCGATTCTGTTCATGGGTGGGCTGATCGGCCGTCTGTTCCACGAGTTCGCCGTCACGATCGGCGTCGCCATTCTCGTGTCGGGCTTCGTCTCGCTCACGCTCACGCCGATGTTGTGCAGCCGCTTCCTCAAGTCGCACCATGGCGAGGTGCACGGCCGGTTCTTCAACGCCACCGAGCGCGTCTACCAGAACGTCCTGCACGGGTACGAGCGGACCTTGCGCATGGCGATGGATCATCGCCGCAAGGTGCTCGCGTTCGCGGTGCTGGTGCTGTTAGGCACCGGCGTGCTCGCCGTTGTGACGCCCAAGGGATTCCTGCCGAGCGAGGACCAGGGCTTCCTGTTCGGCACCAGCGAAGCAGCGGAAGGCACGTCATTCGACGCAATGGTCACGCACCAGCAGGAGATCGCCAAGATCATTCAGGACGACCCGAACGTCGAAGACTACATGTCGTCGGTCGGCGTCGGAGGCGCGACCAGCACGATCAACGACGGACGAGTGCTGTTGCATCTCAAGCCGCTCGACCAACGCAACCTCAGCGCCGACGAGATTCTGCAGGAGCTCGAAGCGAAGTTCGCATCGGTGACAGGAATGAAGGTCTATCTGCAAAACCCGCCGCCGATCAGCATCGGCGGCCACTCGACCAAGAGCCAGTACCAGTTCACGTTGCAAAGCGCCGACGTTCAAACGATGTACGCGGCGTCCAACAAGCTCTTGGCACGCATGAAGGACATTCCTGGTCTGCAAGACGTGACCACCGATTTGCAGATCAAGAATCCGCAGGTGAACGTCGCGATCGACCGTGACCGCGCGTCGTCCCTCGGCGTGACCGCGTCGCAGATCGAGAACGCGTTGTACGACGCGTATGGCGCGGCGCAGGTGTCGACTATCTACACATCGAACAACCAGTACTGGGTCGTGATGGAGCTCGAGCCCCAGTACCAGCGTGATCTCTCGGCGCTCAATCTATTGTACATCAAGTCCACCAGCGGCGATCTCGTACCGCTGTCCGCAGTCGCGCACTTGTCGCCCGACATCGGGCCGCTCACGGTAAATCACTCGGGCCAGTTGCCGTCGGTGACGCTGTCGTTCAACCTCGCGCTTGGGGTGTCGTTGGGCGACGCGGTTTCGCACGTACAGCAAGCGGCCAGCGAGATTCTTCCCTCGAGCGTGTCTACGGCGTTCTCGGGAACCGCCCAAGCATTCCAACAGGCGCAGGCTGGCCTTCTCGGACTGCTCATCCTGGCTGTGGTCGTGATCTACATCGTGCTCGGCATCTTGTACGAGAGCTTCGTCCACCCGCTCACGATTCTGTCCGGCTTGCCCTTCGCCGGATTCGGCGCACTCCTGTCGCTGCTCATCTTCCACACCGATCTGAGCATCTATGCGTTCGTCGGTATCATCATGCTCATTGGGTTGGTGAAGAAAAACGCGATCATGATGATCGACTTCGCAATCGAAGCCGAGCGCAAAGAGCACAAGTCGGCGCGGGACGCGATCCTGGAAGCCGCCTCGGTACGGTTCCGGCCGATCATGATGACCACGATGGCAGCCCTGATGGGCACGCTCCCGATCGCGCTCGGAACGGGTGCAGGCGCCGAGTCGCGCCGCCCGCTGGGCATCGCCGTGTGCGGCGGTCTCGCGTTCTCGCAGTTGGTGACGCTCTATGTGACGCCGGTGATTTACACGTACCTGGATTCGTTACAGCGCCGCCTCGCCGCGTTCGAGCCGCAAACGGAAAGCACCCCGGTACCGGCAACAGGTGATTGACCAACCGACCCCGAGATGCGTCATCGCGTGCATCTCGGGGTCACGTTTGATTCGACTGGAGCCGTACGTGCCGCTCCGTATTGGCCCTCGTCTTGACGGATTGGGAGATGTGTTGTATTGGGAGCTTCGGGTGGGGTGACGCGACGATACGAGTTCCCGCCTGCGATACTATCAACGAGCATATACCCGCAGCACCACGGGCTACGCGACAACACGACAGGAGGCAATCATGCCGCGCGGTGATGAGTACAACGAGATGCGCCACCTCTCCGAGCACGATGACGACGAGGACGAAATCGGATATGGTGGCGGCGGCTCGTCGTATGATGAGGATGAGGAGGAAGAGTCCAGCGGCTGGGGCATGAAGACCCACGGCGATGATCTGTGGGATAGCACCGACGAGGACGACGACGACGAGGAAGGCGGGGTAGAGGAAGATGCTGGCGAGGTCGATGAGGAAGTGATCATCATCAGCACTCCCGCTACGCCATCGGCGGGCGGAATGGGCTCGGCTGCTCGTCCACCGGTCAAGAAGGCCGCGCCACCGGCACCGAAGTCCGCTGCTCCGAAGCCAGCGCCGGCAGCCAAGAAGGCTGCGCCCAAGCCGGCGGCCAAGAAGAAGCCGGCGAAGAAGGCAGCCAAGAAGGCTCCAAAGAAAGCCGCCGCCAAGAAAAAGCCGGCGGCAAAGAAGGCCGGCAAAAAGGCGGGGGCAAAGAAATCAGCGAAAAAGGCCGGTCATCACAGAAAATAAGTTCTGCGGATTTGGTCGACTGGCGGCGAGGCGCTCCAAGCACCTCGCCGCTTTTCTTTGCGACGCACACTAGAGCGCTCCTGTCGCGTAACTGGCGCGTCCGTTATTCTTTGCCCATGGCCGACTCACCGGTACCGCTTCTCAGAGCTCACGGTCGACACGCACCGTGGAACGCTCGCGGGCTGGCCGGCCACGCGACGTCGCTCGTCAACGCGGCGGCGATGCGCCCAACGAACGCGGCCGCGCGCGCGGAGCCGAGTGCACGCGCGGTGCGGTACTACGTGGCGAGCGGATTGCTCGACAGACCCGAGGGCACCGGGACGTCGGCAACGTACGGCTACCGCCATCTCCTCCAACTGCTCTTCGTCAAGATCAGACAGCGCGAAGGACAGCCGCTCGACAAGATTCGCGAAGAGATGCGCGAGCTCACGGGCGACACGCTCGAGCGGCGCGTCGCGGCGTCGCTCGCGCCGGCGCTCACGATGGGCACCGACGTCGTGGTCGCGCAGGATTCGGCGGGCGACGGCGTGTGGCACCGCATCGCGGTGGCCAACGGTGTCGAGCTCCACGTGCGCGACGATTCTCCGGCCTCGCGCGACGATGCGGTGATCGCCATGCGCGAGGCCGTCCGCGCGACGTTGGGCCGCGACGACATCCGCTAGCTCTCCGTTAGGCATGCGGCCGCGGCGCCCCTTCGAGAGGGCGTCAGCGCGCCAACGGCTCGAACTCGAGGCCGCGCGGAATGCGCCGATACCCCGCCGCGGCGAACGCGCCCGCCCACCGGCTGGCCGACGGAGCACCCCCGTCGATGCGCTCGATGGTGCAGCGCCGCCGCGTTAGGCCCAGCGACGACCGCCGCCGCTGCACGTATTCGGCCAGGATCCGCGCGCCCGCCGTCACGTCGGATTCCTCTGCGTCTTCGCGCACCGTGACGCGCCGGCCCGACGACTCCGCCGACAGGATCACCGCGCTGCCGCGAAACACCAGCACCGACCCTGGCCCGCGCGGGTGCTCGAGCGGTGACGGCGTGCGCGTGCCCAACGGAAGGTTGTACACGTTCGCCGGATCCGATGCCGCGACAGCGACGATCGGGACGTCTCGATCGGACGTCTCGTCTCGCACACCGCGCAACAACTCCACCGCCGCCGGCAGCGCGAACTGTGCGCCCGCCATCCCTTCCACGAAGTAGCCCCGTCGCACTTCGCCGCGATGCTCGAGACGCTTGAGCTCGCGATAGATCGAACGCCAACCAATCGGCGGCCGCTCGCGACGCCACCAATCGCTCGTGACCACGCCGTATCGATCGAGCCAGCGTCGCGCCACTATTTCCGCATGCTCTTCTTCCGGTGGCCGCGACGCATCGCCGATCACGATCAGCGACCATCGTCCGACCCATCCGCCCTGTGGCCCCGGGACATCCGGCCGACGCCATTTAGGCAACCGATACGCCGACACCCGCTGCTGCACGACCGGTATCGCCGGCGCGCCCAGCACGTCTGATCGCCATCGCGTGGGATCGGCGCGCGATTCGCGCTGCGGCAGCGGACGCGTCCGGACGATTTCTCGCATCGCTTCGACGGTATCGTTGGTGACGATACCCTGGGCAACCAGCTCGCGGATCGCATGTCTCACCGCCGCGGCGCCGAGGCCGCTCGCGGACTGCAGGTCGCCGAAGAAGGAGGCCCCGCGCTGCGCGAGCACGTCCCGAACGCGTTGGGCATCGGTCGAGAGCGCGGTCGCTCCCGCCGTAGCGCGAAGCCACAAACCCTCTTCACCGCGCGGGAAAAAGCGAATCGCGCCCAGCACCGATGCGCCGGCACCGGTAAGGCGTTCGCTTCCGGCCCACATCAGCTCACCCGACGACGCGAGTTGGGACAGCCATGGCGGATCGTATTGGTCCAGCCGCGAGGGCAGCGTGTCACGCTCCCACCGGTCGGGCGGTTGGGGCAGACCGGAAAGCTGGTGCAGCGCCGATTCGAGCCCGGATGATCCGGTTAGGCGGTCGCGCGGATCGACGTGCTGCCACCGTCTCAAGAAGGCCCCAAACGTACCCAAGTCCACGGCGCGGATCTGGCGCCGCAGTGCCGCCAACGCCCGACGTCGTGCGCGTTCGACGACCGCGGCCAGACACCATTCGCTGTCGCGAATGCCGCGCCGGAAGCGACCGCGCACCAGCCGGCCCGAGCGTTCCCAATCGGCGAGGGCCGCGGTCACCCAATCGCTCGCCCAACCGTAGCGCGCGCCGATCTCGGCCGCCGTCACCGGACCCGCGAGCGCCACGAACCGGGCGAGAATCTCGCGCTTCGCCGCGCGCGCTTCGAGCGTCGGATTGCGGAACGCCTCGGGCACGACTGCTCCCGCCTCGACCTCCTTGAGCGCGACGCCGGTGCGGACGCGGGCGAGTGCTTGGGCGCCGAACGCGGCCACGTACTTGGGAAATGTCTCGACGAGCACCGCCCGCCAGCGCATAGCATCGTCCGCGCCCGCAATCGGAATCAATACAGCCCGGCCGGTGGCAACCAGTTGGTCGACCGGATCGCCCGGGGCCGTGCGCGCGTCGGCCGCCGCGGTGCGCGCGTGCAGCTCATCGAGCGTGAGGTCGCCGGCGCGGTCGAGCAGGTGGGCCAGCTCATCGACCGTGCGCGCGCGCCGGCGTTCGGACGTGCCGCGGCGATCGGCCACCACCTCGTCGATGGCCCGCGCCGTGTCGTCATCCACGTCTCCGCCTAACAAGCCGTCGGTGAGGATGTCGCCTAACAACGAACGGTCCACCGACAGGAGCGCCGCCTGGCGCTCGGCGCGCGGCGAGTCATCGGCATAGAGCCAGTCCATCACGAAGCCTAACTGGAGCCCGGCGGCGAACGGGGACGGGCCCTCCGTGTCCACGGCCCGGACGGTGATCCGGCCGGTGCCGATCGCCTCGAGCACCTGGCGGAGCGCCGGCAGGTCGAACGCGTCGTCCAGCACCTCGCGATACGTCTCCACGAGCAGGGGGAAGGTGGGGAACGCCTTCACCGCATCGAGCAGATCCAGCGCGCGCAGGCGCTGCAGCCAGAGCGGCATACGGCGGCGCGCCGAGCCGCGGGCCAGCACGAGGGCCCGCGCCGCGTTCATGCGGAACCGTGCGCCGAACAGCGACGTGCTGCCGATCGTCTCCACCAGCCGGTGCTCGGCGTCGCTCGCCGTTAGGCGAAGCAGCGACGGCACGTCGAGCGTCGCGCCCGTCTCCGGCAAGCGCAGCAGGATGCCGTCGTCGCTCGTCTGCACCTGACAGTCGGCGCCGTCGAGCGCCTCGCGCACGCGCTGCGCCAGCGCCATCCCCCACGGGGCGTTCACGCGGCCGCCGAACACCGAGTGCACCACGATGCGCACGGCGCCCATCTCGTCGTGAAACCGCTCCACCACCACCGTCCGCTCGTCCGGCACCACGCCGGTCGCGCCGCGCTGCTCGGCCACGTAGTCGCGGAGCTCGCGCGTCGACGCCTCGTCTGCGCCTAACCGCATGGCCAACGCCGCCAGGCCGGCCTCGTCGTCCGGCGCCAGCGCCGCGAGCTCGCGCCGCAACCCGCCCACCCGCTGTCCGATCGACGCCGCGCGCGCCGAATACTCGCCGTGCCAGAACGGCATCCGCGCCGGCGCGCCCGGCGCCGGCGTCACGATCACGCGGTCGTGCTCGATCGCGCCGATGCGCCACGTGGCCGAGCCGAGCTGAAACACGTCGCCCACACGCGACTCGTGGACGAACTCCTCGTCCAACTCGCCTAACCGCGTGCGATCCGGCAACACCGCCGGGTACAGCCCGCGATCGGGAATCGTTCCGCCCGACACCACGGCGAGCAGCCGGCTCGCGCGCGTCCCGCGGATCTGGCCGGCCACGCGATCCCACGTCAGCCGCGGCTGCATGTCCGCCGTCACCTCGGCCGGATACGTGCCCGACAACATCGCCAGCACTTCGTCGAACGCCGCGCGCGCCAACCTGTGATAGGGATACGCGCGGCGCACGAGCGCGAACGCATCCGACACCGCCCAGTCGTCCACCGACGCCATCGCCACCAGAATCTGCGCGACCACATCCAACGCGTTCTGCGGAACCCGCGTCGGTTCCACCTCGCCTTCGCGCATCGCCTCGACGATGGCCGCCATTTCCAAGAGATCGTCGCGGAACGTGGGCACGAACACGCCGCGGCTGGATTCGCCTAACGAATGCCCGGCGCGCCCCACGCGCTGCAACCCCGCCGACACGCGCTTGGGACTCTGCAGTTGCAGCACCAGATCCACCGACCCGATGTCGATGCCCAACTCGAGGGAGCTCGTCGTCACCAGCGCCCGAAGCTCACCGGCCTTGAGTGAATGCTCCAATCCCAGCCGCCGCTCGCGCGACAACGACCCGTGATACGGCCGCGCCAATTCTTCTCCGGCGAGCGCATTGATCCGCGCCGCCATTCGCTCCGCCTGGCCGCGATTGTTCACGAAGATGAGCGTGGTCCGCGCGCCGCGAATGTGCGACACCGCGAGCTCCGCGACCTTGGGCCACACGCCGCCCGGTACCATCGTTCCGTCGGGTGCCGGCGACGCGATCTCGAGCGCCATCCGCTTCACAAGGCCACAATCGATGATGCGCACGGACCGGAATTCCGGTGCATCGGTGTCGGCACGCGTTGCGCAGCCGCCCAGATACCGCGCGATTTCGTCTAACGGACGCTGCGTGGCCGAGAGTCCGATGCGCTGCGGCGGCGTCTCGCACAACGCCTCCAGCCGCTCGAGCGACAGCGCCAGGTGCGCGCCGCGCTTCGTCCCCGCCACCGCGTGGATTTCATCGACGATCACCGCGCGCACCATCGAGAACATCCCGCGACCCTTCACCGTGGTCAGCATGATGTGCAGCGACTCGGGCGTCGTGATGAGAATGTGCGGCGCGCGACGCACCATGCGCGCGCGAGCCGCCGCCGGCGTGTCGCCAGTCCTCACGGCGACGCGAATGTCCGGGAACGATTCACCCGCTTCCTCGAAGCGCCGCCTGAGCTCGGTCAACGGCACCTCGAGATTCCGATGGATGTCGTTGCTCAACGCCTTGAGCGGCGAGATGTAGAGAATCTGAACTGCGTTAGGCATGGGCGCGTCGAGGCCGCGCGCGATCAGGCGGTCGATCTCCCACAGGAACGCCGCCAGCGTCTTGCCGGTGCCCGTCGGCGCGAGGATCAGCGTATGCTCGCCGCTCGCGATCGCCGGCCACCCCGATCGCTGCGGCTCGCTCGGCCCTCCAAAGGTGTCGCGAAACCATGCGCTCACGACCGGGTGGAACCGCCGCATGAGCGCCGAATCGCGCGAGGGAGAGCGCCGAGCCATCACGAAACCTATCGCCGCACGATGCAGGGAAGGGAGCCGCGGACTTGCTACATCGCGCCGCCCGGCACATGCTCCCGCGATGCACAACGGAGTGCGGGGATGACGCAGGACACGCGTCGAGTTGCGGTGGTGACCGGCATCGGCCGGACGGGACAAACCGGCGAAGTCATCGCGCGTGTCCTCGCCGAAAGTGGGATGCGCATCGTCGCCGTCGCGCGAAGCGCAGACGAAGCCAAGTCGCGCGCCGATGATTTGCGCGCCGCCGGCCACGACGCCGTGTCGTTCGCCTGCGACTTGTCCGACGAATCGAAGGTGGCTTCGCTCGCACGCGACGTCGAGCGCGTCGCCGGATCGCCGCCGCGCATCGACGCGCTCGTCAACATTGCCGGCGGCTTCGGCATGAGCGGACCGGTGGCGGAGAGCACGCTCGAGGTCTGGCACACACAGCTCTCGATCAATGTCGCCACCGCGTATCTCGCCACGCGAGCGTTCCTTCCAATGCTGCGCGCCGCGCGCGGATCGATCGTGTATTTCTCGTCCGCTGTGGCGCTCCCCGGCGCGAACGTCGCACGCATTTGGGCGTACGCCGCAGCAAAAAGCTCCGTCCTCGCGCTGATGCATGCCGTCGCCGAGGAGGAACGCGCGACCGGCGTGCGCGCCAATGCGCTCGCTCCTACCGCGATTCGCACCGAAGCGAATCTCACCAGCATGGGCGATAAGACGAAATACGTGGAGCGCGAGGACGTCGCCGCCGCGGTATCGTGGCTCTGTTCGGATGGGTCTCGCGCCGTGACCGGGCAGGTCATCCGCCTCGGATGACCGCCGATTCGTCAGGCTCATCTGGCCCGAAGTGCCCGCCTACCCGTACCTTAGAGCATGAGTCTCGCGGCGCGACGACGAATCACCACCCGCACCATCGCTCTCGACCGTTCGCTCGAAGCGTTGCCGCTCTTTCGTCTCAGCGACTCGGCCGACGATTCAGTGATAGCGTATTCGCCGCCCGCGGGCGGACGCTGGCGCGTCCTCCCTCGTCCCGGCGACCGCTTGCCCGGCACGTTCGATCAAGACGTGTACGTCGAGCTCTGGCATCGCTATCACGACATGGGTGCGCCAGCCGATGGCATGGTGCGCTTCACCCTGCACGCATTTCTGCGGTCGATCGGCCGGCGTGTGGACGGTCGCACATACGAGCAGCTGCGATCGGCGCTCGCTCGACTCAACCACACCACGCTCGAGTCGCAGGGTGCGTACTTCGACGCCACCGCGGGCTCGAGCGTCGAGAGCCGGTTCAACGTGCTGAGCGCCGTGTTCATCGAGCGGCGGCGAATATCGGATCGAGATCAATTGACGCTCTTTCCGTCGATCGCCGCGGCAGAGCCCGGCGAAGCCGTCGTCACGTTAGCTGCTGGCCCCCGCGCCAACATTGCGGCGGGACACGTCGTATCCCTCTCGGCGCCGCACTATCAAGCGTTGTCGTCGCCGGTAGCGCGACGGCTGTACCGGCTCATGGAGGTGGCCCGCGAAGAGGGCAATTTGACCTGGAGAGTGGGTCTGGCAGAGCTCGCCGAGCGAATTCCGCTGGCCCAACGCTACCCGTCACACCTGCAGCGAGTGCTGCAACCGGCCCACGAGATGCTGTTGGCTGCAGGCCTACTCCGCGATGTAGCGGTACGGCAGCATCGGCGCGAATGGTTTGTCGATTATGTTTTGTCGGCGCGGGCGACCTGATGCACGGCATCGACTGCCATCACCACTCGCATCCATCCTGACTCCCACGGAGAGCAACACATGGCGACCAAGCTGGAGAAGACGCTGAAGCGCGAGATCGAGATCGAGGGACAAGCGTACATGGTCGCGATCTCCCCCGAAGGCGTGAAACTCACCCAGAAGGGCTTCCGCAAAGGACCCGAGCTCACGTGGAAGCAGTTGCTCGCCACCGGTAGCGAAGATGGTAATTCGGCAGGCGGAGCACCACTCGGCACGGCATGAGCGGTGCGGTTGGGGGAGGGGTGCGCGGAACAGTTCGCACCCTGAAGTCGTATCTTTAACAGCAGCCGCGCTGGAAATCCGGCGCGCCTTTCCCTCCACCGGGATGGTTCCATGACTCGTCGACTCCGGGCGACTGTCGTCGCCGGCGCCCTGCTCCTCCCCGTCGTCATTGGCGGGTTTTCGATCCGGGAGCGCGCGGCGCACGATGGCGCCCGCGTGTTCGATCAGGTCATGTCGCTCGTTTCCGACCGCTTCGTCGACACGGTCGACAATTCCGCGCTCTACGAGAAAGCAGCGCGCGGTTTGGTGACGCAGCTCCACGATCCGTACTCGGAGCTGTTCTCACCCGCTGAGCTCAAGCGGTTCTCGACGCAGTCCACTGGTCGCTACGGCGGCATTGGAATGCAGATCGAGAATCAGGAGGGCAACATCGTCGTCGTCCACGTCTTTTCGCACAGCCCCGCACAAACCGCCGGCGTTCAAGACGGCGATCACATCGTCGGCATCGATACCGCGTCAACGCGTGGTTGGACGTCCCAGCAAGTTTCCGATGTCCTCATCGGCACGGTCGGCACTCAGGTGAAAGTGCGGTTCTCGCGGCCGGGTGTGTCCGAACCGATCGAGAATACCTTCACGCGCGCCGAAATCCACGTGCCCGCGGTGCCGTACTCGCTCATGTTGAGCGACAAGATCGCCTACATCCCGCTGCAAACCTTCAACGAGGACGCAGCGGACGAGCTCGACAACGCGGTCAATGGATTGGTGAAACAGGGCGCCAAATCCATCGTGCTGGACCTGCGGAACAACCCCGGCGGCATTCTCGATCAGGGGCTTCAGGTGGCCGACTTGTTCTTGAAGAGCGGACAGCAGATCGCGAGCGTGCGGATGCGCCAGGGTCCGCCGCAGGTGTACACGGCGCACGACGACGAGCACGTGCAGTCAGTACCCCTCGTAGTCTTAGTAGACGGTTACTCTGCATCTGCCGCCGAGATTGTGACGGGCGCGCTGCAGGACCATGATCGCGCGCTGGTGGTCGGGACCACGTCGTTTGGTAAGGGCCTCGTCCAGACCGTCTTCCCGATCGATGGCGGTTGGGCGCTCAAGATCACCACCGGGAAGTGGTATACGCCGAGTGGTCGGTCGATTCAGAAAAACCGGAAGCCCGTGGACCCCGACGCCGTGCAGGCCAACAACACCGAAACGCCGCCCGATTCACTCGAGAAGGAGTCGGTGAAGCAGAATCGTCCGGCGTATCGCAGCGACGCGGGCCGAATCGTGTACGGTGGGGGCGGCATTACGCCGGACGTGATCGTTGCCGACGACACCATCTCCACTCCGGAACAGCAGTTCTTCAAGACGATCGCGCCCAAGTATCCGGCGGTGCGCGGCGTCCTCTATAGCTATGCGCTCGAGCTCAAGGGTAGCGTGTCACCGTCGTTCACGGTGAAGCCGGAATGGCGTGACGAGTTCTATCGCCGCCTGCAGGCCGCGAAGATCACCGTGGATCGCGCGCAGTTTAACGCGGCCACGCCGTTGATCGATCGGTGGATCGGCGATCAGGTTGCTGATCTCGCCTTTGGGGACTCGACGGCATTCCGTCGCCAGATTCCTGAGGACTCGCAGTTGCAGCGGGCCATGGATCTCTTGCGCAAGGGAGCCACGCAGAAGGATCTGTTCTCGATGGCTCAAGCGAGCGTACCCGAGAAGCACTAAGTTGGGGGCATGAGAGCCCCGTACGGACTTGCCGCGGCCACGCTCGTGGCCGCGGTCGCATGTGGGCACCCCGCGCCCAACGCGACGATCGCGCCGGTCGCATCGTCCGAGCCGCATCTCGCCGAGATCCGAGAGCTCACGCACGGCGGCGCCAACGCCGAGGCGTATTTCAGCCATGATGGCAAGCAGCTGATCTTCCAGTCGACGCGGGACGGGCGTAGGTGCGATCAGCAGTACATCATGAACGTCGACGGCTCGGATGTGCACCGCGTGTCGACCGGCACCGGCAAGACGACGTGCGGCTATTTCTTCGCGTACGACAAGCGCATTTTCTTTGCGTCGACGCACGCCGCCGACACCGCGTGTCCGCCCAAGCCCGATCCATCCAAGGGCTACGTGTGGGGGCTCGACCCGTTCGACATCTATACCGCGAACGCCGATGGCTCGCATCTCGAGCGCCTAACGAACTACGGCGTCTACACCGCCGAAGGAACGTTGTCGCCCGACGGCCGCACGATCGTGTTCACGTCGCTCAAAGATGGCGACCTCGATCTCTACGCGATGGACGTCGACGGCACGCACGTGCGCCGCCTTACGGATACACCCGGCTACGACGGCGGCGCCTTCTTTTCGCCCGACGGCACCAAGATCGTCTACCGTGCCAACCATCCGACCGACTCGACGGAGCTCGCCGTGTACCGCGCGTTGCTTGCCCAACGGATCGTGCGGCCGAACAAAATGGAAATCTGGGTGATGAACGCGGACGGGTCCGACCAGCATCAGATTACCCATCTGGGCGGCGCGAACTTCGCGCCATACTTCACACCGGATGGATCGCGCATCATCTTCTCGTCCAACTACAAGAATCCGCACAGCGGGAATTTCGATCTGTATCTGGTGAACGCCGACGGCTCGGATCTCCAGCAGATCACCACCGATCCCGGGTTCGATGGATTCCCGCAATTCAGCCCCGACGGGCGATATTTGGTGTGGGCATCCAGCCGCAACGCAGCCGATCCACACGAGACGAACGTGTTCATCGCGCGGTGGGCCGACGCCGATCCCGCCCGCTGACCGCCGCCCCATTCTCCCAGTTTTCGACCGGAGTGTTCGATGCTCGCCATCGTGATCGCCCTCATCGTTTTGCTCGCGCTGTACGGCGCCACGCGCGTGTTCCGCATCGTTGGGCAAGCCGAGGTGATGGTGATCGAGCGGTTAGGCAGGTTCAACCGCATCGCGCGCTCGGGCCTCAACATCCTGCTGCCGTTCGTGGAGCGTCCGCGCGCGATCGACGTGCGCTACGCCATGAGCGACCCGAGCGGCGCCAGACGCCTCGTCGCCGGATCCACCACGCGCATCGATCTCCGCGAGCAGGTGCTCAACTTTCCGAGCCAGCCCGTGATCACGAAAGACAACGTGACCATCGACATCGATGCGGTCCTCTACTATCGCATCGCCGATCCGCAGAAGGCCACGTACGCCGTCCAGAATCTCCCGTTCGCGCTCGAAACGCTCACGCGCACGACGCTGCGCAACATCGTCGGCGAGATGGAGCTCGACAGCACGCTCGCCAGCCGTGATCAGATCAACAAGCGCATGCGCGAGATTATAGAGGAGGCGTCGATCGGGTGGGGCGTCGACGTCACGCGTGTCGAGCTGCAGGCCATCGAGCCGCCGCGCGACATCCAGCAATCCATGGAGCTGCAGATGCGCGCCGAGCGCGAGCGGCGCGCGGCGGTGACTAACGCTGAAGCATCGAAGCGCGCCGCGATCCTCGAGGCCGAGGGCGTCCAGCAGTCGCAGGTGAGCCGCGCGCAGGGTGAGATGGAAGCGGCGGTGCTCCGCGCGAAAGGGCAGGCGCAGGCCCGGTTAGCCATGGCGGATGCGGAAGCGCAGGCGATCCAGCGCATCAGCGCCGCAATGCCGGCCGCGGATGTCGCGCTCTATTTGCTGGGACTCAAATACCTCGAGGCATTGCCGGCCCTCACACAGGGAAAGGGCTCGACCATATTCCTGCCGGCCGAGGCGGCGGGTGTGATGGGCGCATTGGGCGGTTTACGCGAGCTGATGTCGCGCACCGGAGGCGGCGAACGTACCGGCACTCCGGACGCGGCCGTGCCGACGCGTCCGTCGATCCCGCCGACGACGATCCCTACGCCGCCCCCCGCGGCACCGGCTGCGCCGACGCCAAAGGAGTAGCGGCGTTGGCCAAGATCTCCCGCGATCGCGCCGAGCGTATCGCCAAAGCGCACGCGTGCGAGAACTGTGGCGAGTACAGCTACAAGAGGCTCACGATAAAGCCAGCCACAGCGGAATTGCGACGCGAGCTCAACGAGGCCTGGCACGCAGTCAAGGTCTGCGGCGTCTGTGGGATGCAGCAGGAACTCGGCATCGACGACGACGGAGAAATCGTCTACGTGAGCTGAACGGTTATAACCCGCTAATCATTCTGAAAGCGGGTACCGCAGGAACTTTCGCGTGCTTTGCAGTTACTAAGCGGGTGATCGGCGCGCGGAAGGTCGAAGGACGCCGGCCCATCCCTCCCGTGGTTCCGGATGCGACAACGTTCTCGCATCCAAAAGCGTTTCTACTATGAGACGAGGAGGTGGAACGGGTTGCTGCCCAAGCACCCGTGCTCGATCGGCGTCCGCCTTGGCCGACGGATCGCCGCTGTGTGTCACTCTGGAGGACTCAATGCGCAAGCCACGACCGGCCACGTATAACCCCGCCCAAGCGCTACAGCTCATCTCGCACGATCGAAGCGGAATGCCGCTCAGCTGTCCCTCCTGCTCAGGCGACATCGTGCGCGATCCGGATTCCACTCCTCCACCACCGCGTTCACACGTAACGCTGCGCTGCGCCAACTGCGGTCGCATCGCGCGCTACATCGCAGGCGCCGCGTAGCTCGTCTTCGGATTTTCTCGCGCCCGTCTCCTGTGTCCGCCGTCCGCTGGCGCACAGAAATTTCTCGACGCGTTTCGCGCATGCATCTGTCTCGAGCGTGGCCCGATTCATGAAGTATTAGAAGGCCAGCCGCCGTGGCATCCGTAAAATCGGATGTTTAAATTGCGGCTCGTCCTACGATCACCGTTGGGCAGACTCTGGAATCACGGAGTGGCTCCCAGTCTTTCGAGCGGGATCAAGCATCACAGTTTTGCCCCACACGGGGGAGAGGTAAGGTACCATGTCTCGCATTACGGGCACCGTGAAGTGGTTCAACGACGCAAAAGGGTACGGCTTCATTTCGCGTGAAGGCGGCCCAGACGTCTTCGTCCATTTCAGCGCGATTCAAGGCAACGGCTTCAAGTCGCTCGCCGAGGGCGACCAGGTCGAGTTTGAAATCGTGCAGGGCCAGAAGGGCCCGCAAGCATCTGAGGTGCAGAAGCTCTGATCCCGCTCCGACGTGCACCAGCGAAGAAAGCTCCGGCCGTTTGGCCGGAGCTTTTTCGTTTTGAATCCGTCTCGATTCGTTAGCACATCTTGTGCAACTAACCAGCCGATGCTACGCATGACCGTGCACGCCTCTTCCTGGCTGGAGACCGCATGCCCGCTCGCCGCTCACGCACGGTTCGCCCGCGACGCCCCGCACGTCGCGCGCCCCGCGCCAAGTCGAGCAGCGCTTCCATCCTTGCCGCGCTCGACACGATAGAAAAGGACGGCGGCTCGGGCGCAATCGAGCTGCCCCATGACCAGTCGCTGGAAGTGTCGCACCTCGACAAGGTGTTCTTCCCCGGCGAAGGCGTGACCAAGGGCGACGTGATGCGATACTACGCGCGCGTCGCCGCTTACATCCTGCCCGCCACAGCCAACCGTCCGCTCGTCCTCAAGCGCACACCCGATGGTGTCGGCGGCGAGTTGTTCTTTCAGCAAAATGCGCCCGAGTCCGTGCCCAACGGTGTTCGCGTCGAGAACGTCGCGGAACACGGCGAGGCCCAACGTCGTTTCGTTGGCGGTGATCTTCCGACGCTCCTCCATGTCGTGCAGTTGGGTTGCATCTCGATCGATCCGTGGCTGTCGCGCGTGGGATCGCTCGACTCGCCGGACTATGCCATCATCGATCTCGATCCGGGACCGTCGGCGTCGTTCAAGCTCATCGTGCACGTCGCGCGATGGCTTGAAGAGACGCTCAGCGAAATGGGCCTCCACTCGGTACCCAAGACGTCGGGATCGCGAGGCATTCACATCGCGATTCCGATGCCGCGCTCGGCATCATATCAAGTCGCCGTCGTCACGGCGCAGGCTGCCGCATCGCGAGTTGTCGAACAGCATCCGCGCCAGACCACACTCGAGCGCTCGCTCGAGAACCGGCCGCGCGGTGCGGTGTATGTCGACTGTCTGCAGAATGCGCGCGGCAAGAGCGTGGCAACCGCGTATGCCGTGCGCGCCAAACCGGGCGCCACCGTATCGGCTCCGCTCGAATGGGATGAGGTTGTCGACTCGCTCGATCCGCACCAATTCACGATCTCGACAATGCGGGAACGTCTCGATCGTGTGGGCGATTTGTGGCGCGCCGGACTCAAGCTCGGCAATACCGCGGCAGCGATCCGCGACGCCGCGCAGCCGTCCGGCAAGCGACGGCGCGCGACGGCCGGTATCCGGTAAAGCGTTAGGCAGGCGAGACGACCCACCCCGCACCTTTCTTCCGATGGTCGAGTGCCGTGTTTCTGTATCTGCGTGAGCTGCCTGGCGGCGGCCTGGTGACGATCGAAGCGTCGAGCGGCGAGGGCACCGCGGTCTCGTGCCGGCTCGCCGTGGAGCGGCGCAGCGACTCGCGACGGCGGGAAGGACACGCGCCACCCGTAATCGCGGAAATCAGCGCGCCCACCCAGTCGGCCGCCTTCCGTACGCTCTATGAGATCGCAGCGGACAACGTCGCCGTCGCACGCGGCCTCCTCATCTGGCAAGCCCGCCACCCGAGACGCGACCCCGCGGCCGGCACGGCCGGGTGATGCGCCGAGTGGCGGCACCCTCGACGCGGGCGCCGCCACTCACCGTTAGGCCCCCCTCACCCATCTACCGCCGCGTCACTACACGCTGCCGTGGCCCCATCGCCGCGCGGACCGTCGGACCGGCTGCCCCATCCTCGGCCAGCCTGCGGAGCGCGCGCTCATCGACCGCATGAAGCGACCGCGCACGCACCGTCACGACCCGCGCCGGCCGGCGACACGAAACCGCACAATCGAACCGCAGCACGAGGCATGCGCTCTCCTGTCCAGCTTCGACGTCGTCCGACACGAGTCGGGCGATGACGGTGACTTGCGAGCGGGCACCATCACGGAGCGTGATGTGACGCGTCTCCAATCCCACGTGGACTCCTTTGTCCTTAGACACATTTTGCAACTAAAATCTGACGAGCGACCATCGCGCGCCGGTCGCGATCCCGTCATGGTTCGGTCACGAGGTCAACCGCCGGCTGCGCCGCCCACTCCCTCGAACCGCACTCCGCGACGGCTCCCGCGCCGCTTACGAGGCGCATACCGGAAAAGTTGTGCCGGACGCCCGCGGCCTTCGCTGCGCCACTCGTCCGTCGGCTCGACCAACCAAGACGCGTGGAGCGCTCGTCGGAAACTCGCCTTGTGCAGCCGACGGCCCAACAGCAGCTCGTAGATCTCCTGAAGCTGGCTCAACGTGAATGTCGTGGGCAGGAGCCGGAACGCGATCGGCGACTGATCCAGCCGCGCACGCACGGCGTGCATCGCGCCATCCACAATCGCCCGGTGTCGCGGCGCAAGCGGTGGCAACTCGTCCACCGGGAACCACGCCGCCTCGCCGCCAAGCGACGCGTTCGCACCGGCGGCCACCAGCGCCACGTAGGCAATCGACACCGTCGCGTCCGACGGATGACGCCGCCGGTCGCCGAACGCCGCGACCTGCTCGAGCATCGCCGGCTGAACGCCGAGCGATGCGCGCACCACGCGCGCGGCAGCTTCGTCGATCGTTTCGTCGCCGCGCGGCGCCTCGTGCGGGAGCTCCCACCGCTCTTTGGCGCGCGTATCGCCGGCACGCACCAACAGCGTCGTCAGACGGCGTCCGTGCGGCGTCAACGAGACGATGTCTACCGATAGGGCAGGCCGGCGCGGCGACCCTCGGCCGGATGCGGCAGGACGTTCAGGCATTGCATGACGAATTAGTCACAAATTGTGACTAATGTCAAGACCGCTAATTCGTAGCGATCGGAGACTAAATTCCGCTAATGTCGCGGGGACACCGTGCACGCGTCTGCGGACCACATCACGCAGATTGCGTGCACCAACCTACGGTGCGCCCGTGGAAACCGTTGCACTCGTCGCCACGCTGCGCACGAGACCCGTTCCCACCGACGCAAACGGAGGAATGCTGATCGGCAGCCGCCCCCCAATCGGGGCCGTGCCGATCAGCGCGCGCGCCGCGGCGCGCTGCGACACCGG
>Ga0134125_10002491_pt1 | contig 21823 bp, 18 predicted proteins | sample KB31751_FD_96464 | JGI IMG/M metagenome (GOLD analysis project Ga0134125, IMG submission 96464) | Terrestrial soil microbial communities with excess Nitrogen fertilizer from Kellogg Biological Station, Michigan, USA - KB3-175-1 | ecosystem: Environmental > Terrestrial > Soil > Unclassified ... | reverse complement strand
TTCCATTGATCAATAAATCACTCATCATCCAGGTGATCGTAGGTACTTCACTGATCATGATGATAGGATTATTGCTTACCAAAAAAGATGCAGAAAGTGAAAAGAAAGAAATGGAACAACCAACTGAAAACGGGAAATGAAACGGGAAGAAATACAGTAAAACAATATCACCATTTATTAATATACTTTCCGTTACACGATTTTAGCTTTAAGTTTCCATAAATTGTCACTTTCATCCTGTCGTTTCATTTTTTATTATTGTAATTTTGCTATTGAAATTATGAATATAACAGCACCATTTAAGATTGAATCGGACCTGGCGGAAATGATGATTGATGATGGAAACAATTGCCAGCTGGTGGTTTGGAACGATGAGGTGAATACTTTTGAATGGGTGATTGCAACACTGATCGAGGTTTGCCATCATACAGCGGAACAGGCTGAACAATCGGCGATGATCATTCATACGAAAGGAAAATATGCTGTAAAAGAAGGTTCTTTTAATACGCTGAAACCCATGTGTGATGCCACTACAGAACGTGGCATCGGCGCAACAGTTGAAGAACTTTCTGAAAGATAACCGTCATTATTCATTTTATAATTTTCCCGGTTTGCAGGAAGAAGCGATCTATGATTTTCCGGATGTAAATTCTGCAGAAAATGGCCTCGTCGCCATTGGCGGAAACCTCTCTTTTGGCACTTTAATCAATGCATATCGAAAAGGAATTTTCCCATGGTTCAATCCCGGCGAAGTTATTCAATGGTTTTCTCCTGATCCCCGATTTGTTCTTTTTCCTGAAAAATTAAAGATCAGCCACAGCATGAGAAATGTTTTAAACAAACATCAATTTAAATTCACTTTTGATTCCGCTTTTGCTGATGTTATTTCCAATTGCCGCACGGTAAGAAGAGGCAACGAAACTGAAAGCTGGATTGGAAATGAAATTGTACATGCGTATCATAACTTATTCAAAAAAGGAGTGGCTCACAGTGCCGAAGCATGGGAAAATAATGAATTGGTTGGCGGTCTTTATGGAGTGTTGTTGGGAAAAGTTTTTTTTGGTGAAAGTATGTTTGCCATTAAAAGCAACGCCAGCAAATTTGCTTTCATAAACTGGGTAAATACATTACGAAATAACGGCATTGAATTGATCGATTGCCAGGTTTATACGTCTCATCTCGAAAGTTTAGGTGCAGAATTTATTCCAGGTAAAGAATTTAATGGATTATTGGAAAAATGGATACCCTGAACAATTGCCGTAGAAAAAAACAGATAGTAAATCAACAAATAAACTGATTTCTTAATTTGTGAGAATCAGCAAAATGACTGTAAAGAATTTTAAAGCTTCACAGTGTTTTTTTTAAATAATATCCTTATCTTTGCAGCCCAAAAAAATTAATTAATGGCAAACCATTCAGCAACGAAGAAAAGTGTACGTAAATCAAGCAAACGTAATGAGCGTAACCGTTACCAGGGTAAAACAACCCGTAATGCTATCCGCGATTTTAAAGCAATTGATAATAAAGAAGCAGCTTTAAAAAATTTGCCTGAACTAAGTTCAAAAATAGACAAGCTTGCCAAAAGAGGAATTATTCATAAAAATAAAGCAGCCAACCTGAAAAGCAAACTGACCAAAAGTGTGGTTGTTCTTGAAAAATAATATTTAAATTTTTGTAAAAATTATCGCCCGTCATTTATCTGACGGGTTTTTTATTGTCATCAATTGAAGGATTCAAAATCAGGAAAATCATTGATCTCAATTAATTTTCCTTCTTTTTTCTCAAAGCCAAAACAATAATTTCCGTTAGAAATGATCAGGAATTTTGCCGGCAAAACAATATGATACCTTAATATCTGGTCCAGAGTTTTTTCTGAAAGCGTCACATTCATTTCTTTGCATTCTATGATCATTGCCGGTTCTGAATTACGGTTATAAATCACTATATCGCAACGTTTTTTTAAATCGGCCAGTTTGATCTCTTTCTCAACAGAGATAAGCGATGCCGGAAAATGTTTTTTTAATAAAAGAAAGAGCAAAATATTTTGTCGTACCCATTCTTCAGGTGTTAATACGAGCCACTTTTTCCTGATGACATCGAAAATTTCTTTAACACCTTTTTGTTGTCTTATTTTCGGTTGTTCCTCAGGAAATTCGATTTTGATCATTCCTTATTTTGTGAAAATTTGTGTTCCTTTTATAAAATATGCAATGTAAAAATTTAAAATCGTTATTTTTAGCGATAGTTAAAAAAACAGAGAGAACCGAAATATGAAGACAAAAAAAGAAATAGTCAACAACTGGCTACCAAGGTACACCGGTGAAAAATTATCCAACTTTGGAGAGTATATTTTGCTTACCAATTTCAGCAATTATGTAAAGATGTTTGCCGATATGCATGACGTGCCGATTGTGGGTGTGGAAAAGGCAATGGAATGTGCAACTGCGGGCGATATTACCATTATTAATTTTGGAATGGGAAGCCCCGGAGCAGCGACTGTAATGGATTTACTAAGCGCAATAGAACCAAAAGCCGTTTTATTTTTAGGCAAATGCGGCGGATTGAAAAAAAGAAATAAGATTGGCGATCTGATCCTGCCGATTGCTGCGATAAGAGGGGAAGGAACGTCGAACGATTACTTTCCTCCGGAAGTTCCTGCATTGCCGGCATTTGCTTTGCAAAAAGCCATCTCTACAACCATCCGCGATCATTCAGTAGATTATTGGACAGGCACGGTTTATACGACGAACAGGCGGGTATGGGAACATGATGAAGTTTTTAAAAGCTACCTGAGAAAAATCCGGGCTTATGCCGTTGACATGGAAACCGCCACGATTTTTATTGTTGGCTTTTATAACAAGATCCCCACCGGCGCTTTATTGCTTGTGAGTGATTCGCCCATGGTTCCTGAAGGCGTGAAAACTTCTGAAAGCGATGCCAGTGTAACAGCACAGTTTGTGGAAATGCATTTAAAAATTGGTATCGAATCTTTGAAACAATTGATCAATAACGGACTTACCGTAAGGCATTTGAAATTCTGAGAAAGCCCGTGATCAAATTTATAAAAAATGATCAGTAAAAGGAACCATTGCTGCATCACTCTTTTAATCAACCAATAAACCAATAAACCAACGCCCCCTTGCCTCTTCTTCAAATAAATAACTTAAGCATTGACTTTGTTACAGACTCGGGAACTACCTCAGCCTTAAAAAATATTTCTTTTGAAATCAACCGTGGCGAAACCGTTGCCATTGTTGGAGAATCAGGTTCGGGAAAAACAGTGACTTCATTATCCATTTTACAATTATTGCCCTCGCCCCCTGCGAAATACAAAACAGGTGAGATTCTTTTTTCAGAAAACGAAACTTCAACGATTGATCTTTTAAAAACTAATGACAGGGATTTAAGAAAAATTAGAGGCAATAAGATCTCGATGATCTTCCAGGAACCAATGACTTCTCTCAATCCGGTAAAAACATGCGGCGAACAGGTAATAGAGGCGATGAGAATCCACCAGCCGATTTCACAAAAAGAAGCTGAGGAAAAAGTAATTGAATTGTTTCAAAAGGTTAAATTACCGGAACCTGCATCTATTGTTCATCGCTATCCACACGAGATCAGCGGGGGCCAAAAACAAAGAGTCATGATTGCCATGGCAATGAGCTGTAATCCTTCATTGCTGATCGCTGATGAACCAACTACAGCACTGGATGTGACCGTTCAGAAAACCATTTTGCAACTGATCAAAGATTTGCAGATTGAGAAAAACATGAGCGTCATTTATATCACTCATGACCTTGGGTTAGTTGCCGAAATCGCCGACAAAGTGATTGTCATGTATAAAGGCGAAGTAGTGGAAACCGGAAGTGTAAAACAAATATTTTCAGCGCCCAAACACTCCTATACAAAAGCTTTGCTTGCCTGCCGGCCTGATGCTTCTTCGAAAGGAAAAAGACTTCCTGTAATCAGCGATTTCTTAAATGAAAATACAGGGAAAAGAGAACCCGTGGCAGTTAAAGATCCTTTGCAGTCTGCAACTTTTATAAGCACTTCTCCCCTGTTGAATGTAGAAAATCTGAAAGTTTATTTTCCGGTAAAGAAAAACTTCTTTGGAAAAACATTAAAAGAATTTAAAGCAGTTGATGATGTAAGTTTTACTGTAGCAAAAGGTGAAACGCTCGGACTTGTGGGTGAAAGCGGCTGTGGCAAAACAACGTTAGGGCGAACATTGATCAGGCTGATTGAACCTACTTCAGGAAATATTTTTTTCAATGGAAAAAATATTGCTGCAATTCCCGCAGATCAATTTAGAAAAATGAGAAAAGATATTCAGATCATTTTCCAGGATCCTTATGGCTCTTTAAATCCCCGGCTGACCATTGGCGATGCCATTAACGAACCTATGAAAATTCATTCCATCTTATCTTCTGATAAGCAGCGAAAAGAAAGGGTGGTTGATCTATTGGAAAAAGTTGATTTGAAACCGGAATATTTTAATCGTTATCCTCACGAATTCAGTGGTGGTCAGCGACAAAGAATTTGTATTGCCCGTGCACTTGGATTGAATCCTGATTTTATTATTTGCGATGAAAGTGTTTCTGCATTGGATGTGAGTGTACAGGCGCAGGTTTTGAATTTATTGAATGATTTAAAAGCCGAACTTGGATTTACCTGCATTTTTATCTCACACGATCTTGGCGTCGTTCATTACATCAGCAACAGGATTATGGTAATGAATAAAGGAAAAATAGAAGAAAGTGGAACTGCAGACGAAATTTATTTCAATCCCAAAAAAGAATATACTCAGCGGCTGATTGATTCCATACCTAAAGTTGCCTTCTGATTCATGTATTTGTCGCTTTGGCATAACAAAAAGGGCAACTCGCGTTGCCCAAATTCTTAGGTTCTTCAATAATAACTTAAAACTGGTAGTTCTTCAAAAATCAGATTTTCCCGAATAAATCATAAAAATTGGATGTGTTGATATAGGTTATTGAATTATAGGAATTGGGATTTTCAATTCTCTTTTGTGTGTATAATATGGCAAAAATGTTGCCAAAAACCGCAAATGAGCCAAGAGAGTAGTAATCAATAAACTACGAAAGTTTTTTTTAATAATTTTAATAAAATCTGACTTAAAAAATTTGAAAAAGCTAAAAAACAAGCAGTAAAAACAGATAAATCAACCTTCGAAAAGTCATTTTTTATTCCTGTTTTCTTTCAGGAAGGAAATTACTTCTTCATCTGTTGTTTGAGTAAAATCCTGGTAAAATCCTCCTACTCCATAGAAAGGGGAAGGAGTATATAAACATACAAATTCATCGACTTCTTCACTAATACGTTGCGCTGCCTGCTCAGAAGCAACAGGAACTGCCACAACCAGTCTTTCAGGATGTTTGCTTCGCAACATTTTCAAAGTAGCCAAAATAGTTCTGCCTGTAGCAATTCCATCATCTGCAACAATAACTACCTTTCCCTGAATATTCAAAGGTCTAGCTTCGCCCATAAATTTTTTATAACGCTCTTTCAGTTGCCTGCGGATTTTAGCTATTTCTGTTTCAATATACTCAGGAGAAATGCCCGTTCGTTCTTCCACAATTGCATCTTCCAAACCTACTGCACCAATTGCGAATTCTTCATTAAAAGGATGGCCTAATTTCTTCGTCATTAACAGATCAAGATCAAAACCGATATGCTTTGCAATATAATAGCCAATGGGAACGCCGCCACGTGGCACTGCCATCACTACTCCTTCCTGACCTCTATATTTTTCCAACTTTTGGGCAAGTTGACGAGCTGCATCTACCCGATCAATAAAAAGCATAACAAAAATTTAATGGGTCCGTTGTTCAGCCATTGTATGGCAAAGATGAACATCAAACCATTCTGCTGCTATTCTCGCCACACTTTCCAACGTTCCGGGTTCTTCAAAAAGATGAGAAGCACCTTCAATAATTTCAATCTGCTTTTCGCCGCCAAGCTGGGTATAGGCATGTTCATTCAAATTAATTACCTGATTATCCAGCGAACCAACAATAAGCAAAGTAGGAGCTTTTACTTTTCCCAGATTCTTTGCAAGATCAGGACGTCCGCCACGACTGACTACCGCCTTGATAGTTGATTCGAGAAAAGCAGCTGCATCCAAGGCAGAAGCTGCGCCAGTGCTGGCTCCAAAAAAGCCAAGAGGAAGATCATCAAATGCAAGTTGCTCAAGCGCTTTTTCAGTAACCCTGATTAACCTATCTGTCAACAAATCAATATTAAATCGATTTTCATATACTTCATCTTCATCAGGAGTTAAAAGATCGACCAGCAATGTAGAGATACGATGTTGATTGAGAATATTAGCAACATAATTATTCCTGGGACTTAAACGACTGCTACCACTGCCATGGGAAAAGATTACCATTGCTGCCGGTTCATTCGGCTGATTTAAATTGGCCGGCAGAGAAACATCATTTAAGGCAATTTCTATTTTAAGTTTATTCATGGGTGAGGAATTTAAACTTTAAAAAATCGATAATAAACCAGAAATAAGTTCTGCAATTTTTATGCCCGCAACAAGTAGTTTTCCTACTGCAGATATAACCAGTTCATTTTCAAGAGACGTGCTTAATGAGCAGGATTTTTTGTATGTGGTTTTTTGCCCAATTCATGCCAGTTATTTTCCCTGACATCTACATGATAATGCTTCGCTGCTTTTTTAATATTTGCAAAAGCCTGATCACGATCTTCATCAGAAACACCCTTTACCTGGTCAAATCTTGCCAAGGCACTTCTAACGTGCGAAGCATCTGTCATTGGTTCTTTTCGTTCTTTTGGAAAAGCAAAAGCACTGTCCGGCAAATCTTTTTTATCCTTACTGCTTAAATCGCCATGCTCTGTATGTGGCTCCCATGTTGTTTTTGACATAACTTTTTTTATTGATTTTTCTTCAAAAAAGCTGCCAGAACAGAATATCGTTCAGCATGAAATGTTATTTAATAAAATAACTGCTTCCTTTTACGGTGGAGAATTGAACGACGCTATTTCCGGATCTTTTAAAATGAATCTTTTTCCCGGATGAATCATAAATCTGCCAATGCCCAGGCAACGCTACATCACAATTATTTCCATTTTTAGAAGTGATAGCTGCCTTTTTTAATTTACCATTTTCCCAGCTAAAATTTACTTCAAATCCTTTTCGTGTACACATGCCTGTTACACTACCATTTTGCCAATCTTTATCCGATGGTAATGCAGGCAGAAAACGAATTACATTATTCCGGCCATTACTTTGGAGAAGCATTTCTGCAATCGCAGCTGTTGCTCCAAAATTTCCATCGATCTGGAAAGGCGGATGAGCGCAAAATAAATTCGGATATGAGCCGGCTCCGGTCAATTTGTAACCGCTATCCATACTGAAAGCCGGAGCCAGTAAACCTTTCAGCACTTTCCACGCATGATCTCCATTTCCCAGTCTTGCCCAAAAATTAACTTTCCATGCCCGTGACCAGCCAGTTCCTTCATCGCCTCTTCCAAGCAATGTTTTTTCCGCCGCAGCTTTTAAAGCAGGAGTTTCATTATTGATCTCATCATATGGATATAAGCCATACAATTGGGAAACGTGGCGATGATGCGGTTCTGCTTCTTTATAATCGCGAATCCATTCCTGGATACCGCCGGTGGTTGGACTAATTTGATCAGGAGCCAAGCATGATTTAATTTTTCGCAGAGAATCAACAAGCTTTTTATCAACATTTAAAATGGTGGCCGCGGCAATTGTATTGGTTAGTAATTCTCTTCCGATCTGCATATCCATTGTTGGGCCCATTGTCGTCTGGCCATGAAAACCATCCTGCATTATGTAAGTATTTTCAGGAGAATTGGAAGGCGCGGTAACTAACCAATTTGTTTTAGGATCAACGATTAAAATGCTTTTATAAAATTCAGCAGCACCTTTTAAAACCGGATAGATTTCGTGCAAATAATTTTTATCAGGATTAAACATATAATGTTCCCATAAATGTTCACACAACCATGCACCGCCGGTTAATGTTGATCCCCATTCTGCGCCTTCTCCCGGAGCAGTAAACTTCCAGGGATTGCTGATGACATGGGCCACCCAGCCATCAGCATTATAATAAGCTTTTGCAGTTTTTTCTCCGGGCTTCACTAACTGCTCTGTAAAATGAATTAACGGTAAATGACAATCGGCAAGGTCGGTAATTTCTGCCGGCCAATAATTCATTTCAATATTGATGTTCAAATGATAATCTCCATTCCATGGAGTTTGATATTCTTCAGCCCACAATCCCTGCAGATTCGCCGGAAGTCCTTTTGGACGCGAACCTGAGATCAAAAGATATCGTCCGAAATTAAAATATAAAGCAGGCAAATTCATATCGCTGTTCCCATTTGCGAAGCGAATCAATCGCCTGGCTGTTGTCATATTTTTTATAGAATCATTTTCTGCTGAAGTAAATTTTAGAGAACAACGATTGAAAAAAGATTGAAAATCCTTCACGTGATTTTGAAGCAAAATTTTTGTTGACAATTTTGAAGATTGATTCACCTTGCTGATTGCAACTGGCAATGGAGCAGGGCCACGCTTCTCAACATCCGGCCAGTTTAAATCCGTGGCGGCATCAATGATGATTGTACATTCTTTATCACCTTCAATTTTTAATCCATTATTGAAAGCACTTACTTTTCCATTTGGGACAATTGCTTTTACAAATGCTGCAAATTTAATTCCTTCATCTCCATCCCCGCCATCCAATTGTCCTTTCATCGTTATTGTATTTCCTTCTGATGAAAATGATGCGCTTTCTTTTCTTTTCAGAAAAAGCTCAAAATTTAAAGCGTCTTTTTTGGCGGCAGTTAAATGAATAATGATTACTTGTTGCGGTGCACTTACCCAAACTTCTTCTTTGTATTGGACGTTATTTCTTTTCCATTCTGTTGTTGCAAGAGCGGAATCTATTTGCAAAGTTCTTTTATAATCAGTGACAGGCGAGGTGGTATCTTTCCAATTGATCAACAGGTCTGATAAAACCTGGTAGCAACCAAATTTTACATGTGCACCATTTCCAGAAGCAGAGCCTTTCCCAGCCGAAATGAAATGTTGTTGCAATAATTCCTGCGCTTCTTTATTTTTTTCCTGCTGTAAAAGCTGCTGAATTTTTGCCAGATATTCATGGGCATCATGTCGATTTGGATCTTGTACACCTCCCGACCACATTGATTTTTCATTCAGTACAATTCTTTCATGATTTGGATCTCCAAAAACCATTGCTCCCAATCTTCCGTTGCCTAAAGGAATTGATTGTGTGAAATGCGACGCGGGTGAATCAAACTTTAATTGGAGATCAGATTGGGCAAACAAAGCAACCGATAATAGTAAACCAATGAATAAGAGCGAAAGCTTTTTCATTAAATATTTTTTCAGGAAATTTTCTTCAGTCTGAATAATTTGGTTTCATGACTCATCACTTTGCCTTTATAAGCTTTTGCTTTTTCTAGAGTTTTATGTTCCCATAAATCGCGAATTTCATATTTGCCATCAAGGCCCAAATCTTTAAAATTGATGGATGCGTTTTGAGTTGCATCACTCCTGTTTAAAATTGCAACGGCAACATCTCCGTTTGACAATGGTTTTACAAAAACATTCCAAACAGTGTCTTTGATTTTTAATTCCCCCTGTTTGCCCAATGCATCCTGGTCAATAGCGATTGCTTCTTCATTCAATAAAATTCTTTTTGTGGCTTCATTCATATTTCTCACATCATTTGTCGCAATTAACGGAGATGCCATAATGCACCAAAGGCTCATGTTGCTTTGATATTCGATATCATTACAACCGGTTCCACCCAGGTCCGAAGAGGGACCTTTATTTCCGCGCAAACCAACTATCAACATATCCGGATCATTCCAATGTCCGGGACCTGCAAAAGCAGCAAGCTGATCATTGATATCCAGATTGTACATCAAACTTTTCCATGAATCTCTTACATCGCTGGTAGTTCGCCATAATTGTCCTCCAACATTTGCAGCCCAAAACCAGGGTTGTCTTCCACCCCATTCACAAATGCTGAAAACAATGGAACGGCCGCTGTTTCGCAATGCTTCAGCCATCTTTTTGTACCGGATTTTTGCCGTGTTGGAATCAGAAGGTGCGTTGCAATAATCATATTTTAGATAATCAATTCCCCATGACGCAAAAGTTTTTGCATCCTGGTCTTCAAAGCCCAAACTTGCAGTATAACCGGCGCATGTAAGTTGTGCCGCATCTGAATAAATACCGAGTTTAATTCCTTTGGAATGAACATAATCCGCCAGCGCTTTGATGCCTGAGGGAAATTTTTTGGGATCAGGAATCATATTGTTTTTATTGTCCCTTCCACCCTGCCAGCCATCATCGATCATGATATGGTCGTAACCCGCTTTTACCATTCCGTTTGCCACCATTGCATCTGCCATTTCATGAATAATATTTTCATTGATATTGGTGCCAAAAAAGTTCCATGTCATCCAGCCCATTGGAGGCGTTGGCGCTAAATCTGTTTTCGATTCCTGTGCATTTACAGAAAAAATATCCAGGCAAAAAGCAAGGATTAAGATCAGGAGATTTTTTTTATTCATTTTATTTAGTTTGAAAAATTTTCAAAATCATTTTTAAAAGTTGGTTCATTGCACCATGATCTCATCAGCAAAAATCCATGCAGGCTGTCCTTGGCCGGGATGTCCTTTGCAGTAACACGAATGTAGCGTGAATATTTTTTGGTTCATTACTATTTCTTAAAAAAGATAGCCAGTCTTTTTAGGGACTGGCCATCGTACTTGATTATGAGAAAACTTTAACTAGAGACAATTTTAATGCTGTGCCCACCAGAGTGGAGAAAGAACTTCATCAGGGCCGCCAAGAGCGCCAACCGCTTGTTTATAACCATTTACGTTGCTATTTTGCAATTCTGAAGGATATTTCATCCTTTGAGGAAAGAACTGTTGACTACTGGTCATATAATTTGAGTTGGTAAGGGTCGGAAGCGTTTGAATCGGGCCTTCAAGCACTACGTTTTCAAAGAAAGGAAGCCCCAGCCTTCGGTGGTCGCTCCAGGTTTCCAAAGGCAGCCATGGAGTTTGGGCGATGAATTTCTGAGTAATAATTTTAGTAAGATGATCATTTCTTACAGTTCCATTTTTGTAAAGTGTATTTTTTGGATAAGCGATGGTTGCTGTTCCAGGAGTTCCTGTTATTCCATCTACAAAAGTCATTTGATGAGAATCGCCAGGTTCTGTTGTATTATCCCAGTTTACAGATGTGCCGTCATTATTGTAATCTGTAGAAGTGAGGTAGGAACTCAGGTAACTTGAAGTACCCCAATACTCAAAGCTTTTTGCGATACCGGTTTCATAAGCGGTTTTAGCATCAATGGGTGTTGCCCAACCTCTTACTGCGCCTTCGGCTAAGAGAAAATAAGTTTCCCATGGAGCAAAGAATACTCTTTTAGCACTATGGTCTCTGAATTGGTTTTTCAGGGATGGTGCCATTCCTGTAGCAGAGCCTATATCTTCGCCCTGAAAAAGAGTATTATGCCAGTCGCCCTTTGTGCCCCAGTTACCATCAGGAGTGCCATTCCATGTGTATTTGGCATCAATTGTTTTTAACGTGTTTCCATTTACATCTTTTACTGAGCCTGTTGTAGTAGCAGTTACCGCTCCGCAGGTTCCATTTGGGAATGATGGATCACTGCTATTTCCGGGCATATAGAATATTTGGTATGCCCTTGGATCAATTGTATTAGGCAATCCATCTAACCAATAAGCAGAAAAAGGATTATTTGTTTTTGTGGTAAGCTGTACAGGATAAAATTTACCGGCATAATCAGCAGGTTTAATATTGGTGATAGCAGCTGCCTGACCGGAAGGATCAGTTATAACAGCAGGGATCTGTTCCTTTGAAGTAATACTCCCCAGATTTACCACCAGATTATTAAACGTAACTGACTCAGGCAATTGGTACCAGCAACGGGTGTACATGCCGGAAAGGTCATTCCAATCAGGCCCTTCCTGTACCTGGAAAATTTGAGACTTATCTGTAATTAAAGAACCCTTTGCTGCATCTTCAAATTCTGATTGGGCTTTTGAAGGATCTACTTCTGATAAACGCATTGCAAGCCTTAGGCGTAGTGAATTTCCGTAAGCCTGCCAATCTGAATAATTAAAACCATAAGCAGGATCGTCTGAAGCAACAAGTGCAGTTACCGCAGGTACAGAAAGATCCAATTTAGAAGTTGCATCTTTTAATTCTTCAAGAATGTAATAGTAAACAGATTTTACATCTGTAAACTCCGGGTTTTTTCCCTGGAAAGCTGTAATAGGCATCGGGCCGAAGTTATCACTCATTTCACTTATCATATAAGCACGCCATATACGTGCAATCTGCAGAAGATTATTGGTATATTCTTTTTGGGTTCCTTCTGCTATTTGTTGACTGGCTACATCAATAGCGCTATTGATGGTATTGAGCGCTCCGGACTGGTTATCGTAATATTCAGTGATCCATTCATCATTGTAGTTGGCTTGGGAGAAAGTGGCTCCATCTGCATCGGCAATTTGGCGGCCTCCGGGCACCCAATAAAGTACAAATGCCCTTTCCGAAACTCCCGGGTTCATTTGTGCATGAACAATGGAATTGTTAATAAAATACTCTACCTGCACCTGGGCTGTATTCGCTGCCGTGGGATTTGTATTTATATCAGTGATTTTTTTACAGGCTGATAATAACAGGATCACTGTTAGGTATAAGGCTGATTTTTTAATTATGTGTTTCATTTCTTTTGAAATTTAAAGTTTTAGGATTAAAAACCTAATGATAGATTTACATAGAATGTACGGGTAGTTGGAGGACTTCCGTTTTCAAATCCTACAGAGGGAGTTCCTGCTGCATATACTGATTCAGGATCCAACCCATGCATGTGGCTGGTGATAAGCCATACATTAGTACAAGATACTGACACAATCGCTTTTTGAATAAAACTATTATTTAATAACTTTTTAGGGAAATTGTAACTCAACTGAATGTTGCGTATTCTCACGTTTGTTGCATCATAAAGGTTGGCTTCAGTAATACCTGAATTTCCTACCCCTGCAACTGCTCCCCAATATTGTTGTGTTGAAATCTTACTGGTGTTTGCCGAATACTGATTTGTATTTGGGTCAAGCACTACTCCCTGTACTACCATTGAATCTCTTGTACCATTCTGTACAGTAATTGCAGCGGTTCCGTTTCTTTCCATATTGTCCAGCGTTTGAGAAAATATCTTTCCGCCAAATCTTGCATCGACCAATACAGAAAGTCCGAACCCTTTGTAGGAAAATGAATTACTCCATCCTAATAGCGCATCTGCTTGCTGGTTTCCTAATCTTGATATGTCTGTACTTTGTTTAGGAAGACCATTATTGGTTAAAATAAGCTTACCATAATTGGCATCTTTCAAATCTGTAACCCTCAAAAATTTTGTTCCATATATTTCTCCATAAGGTTGCCCTGCAACTGCTAAAATTTTAAATATATCAATACTCCCCGCGGGCAAAGTGTATTGTTCTACACCAGGATAAATAGATGGTACTGTATTTTTATTATGAGAGAAGTTAATAGTCGTTGTCCAGTTCAAAGACTCAGGATTATCCAGAATCCTTGCATCTGCCGTTATTTCTATTCCGGTATTTTGTACATTACCCGCATTAATTTTCCTTGCGCTATATCCACTCAGCGGATCCATAGGAAGATCGATTAACTGATGAGTAGCATTTGATTTGTAAACAGACACATCAATCCCAATCTTATTTTTAAGAAACCGAAGTTCAGCCCCTGCTTCATAAGATGTAATCAACTGGCTCTTTACACTGTCATTGAATAAAGTACCGTTTCTCGATGCAATAGTATGGCCATTAGGATCAACCGAGATAGAATAAAAATTATATAACTCATAGGGGTCAAGATCGCTGCCGGCAGAAGCATAAGAAGCTCTTAACTTTCCATAACTTAACCATGAAGGAAGAGTTTTGAACATATCTGAAAATACATAGGAAAGGCTTACTGAAGGATAGAAGTAAGAATTATTCCTGGGGCTTAATGCGGATGACCAGTCATTACGCCAGGTACTACTCAAAAACAAATAATTATCATAATTTAATTCTACTGATCCATAAAGCGAATTAATTTTCTTTTTGCTGTATGCCTGATCAACAGAAGGATTACCTGAAGAGTTGGTTACTGAAAACAAATTGGGAACTCTTAATGAACCGGCACTTGCGTTAAGAGCGCTGTTTTGCCATTGCAATAAATTACTGCCCACCATTATGGAACCGCCCAACTTTCCAAACAGGTCATCTTTTTTTGCGGTGAGCATGCCACTGTAATTAGTTTGCTGATAGGTTTGCCTGCCAAGCCCATAGTTTCCGGTTTGATTACCCGGGCTTCCTGCATATAGTTTTGTTTCTGTATTGGTATTGTACATATCTGCACCGGCATTTATTTCACCCATAAGCCAACTGGTAAAGTTATGTTTCGCAGAGGCATACATAATATAGCGGTTGCGGGTATCTGAGTTGAGATTATACTTGGCTGACCAATATGGATTCATTCCACTTCCCTTTTGCCACCAAAACATATTTCCGTTGGGATCTAAGGGATTTTCAAAATTGCGAATATCCAGTGTTCGGGGTAAATTATAAATAGTGCCAAAAATACTAAAGTCCTGCCCTTCAATGGATCTGTTATATGCAGTAGCATTTATAAACTGAAACTTGGTATCAAGCGTCCAGTTTTGATTATTGCCAAATTTTGTTACTGCTCTTGCAGTAATGTTATTGCGCGAAAGCTTTTCGCCAGGAATGATGCTTTTATCGTCAAAGCGATTGTAAGAGGCATATACAGATGTTGAATTTATCTGCTGCTGAAACGACATGTTTTGATTTGAAACAATTCCGTTTTGAAAGAAGTTTTTTACGTTATCATAAGGTTGCAGTTTTACCTGTTTGCCCGCCCAGTCTGTTACTTCCTGGCCATTTATTTTGGGCCCCCAGCTTGAAGTAGAAACAGAATCATAACGCCCGTTACTTCCCTGTGCATACAGGTTCTGCATCTTCGGATTGGTAAAGATGCTTTCAAAGCCTACGGATGATGAAACAGTTATTCCCAAACCCGGTTGTTTTTTTCCTGTTTTGGTTGTAATTAAAATAACCCCGTTACCCCCAAGAGAACCATATAATGCAGCAGCAGCAGGGCCTTTTAACACACTGATGGATGCAATGTCTTCAGGATTAATATCACTTAAACCATTTCCCATATCGAGCGTTGAATTATAAAAACCGTCGTAAGCACCAATACCTACACGTCCTGTAGAATTATCCATCGGTACCCCATCCACTACTATAAGAGGTTGCGATAATCCGGTTAAAGAATTGTTTCCACGCAATACGATTTGAGAAGAACCTGCCGGCCCATTGCCAGAACGTACTACTTGTAAGCCCGCAACTTTTCCAGAAAGGTCGTTTACAAGATTAGTTTCCCTTGCATCAACAAGTGTTTGCCCTTTTACTTCCTGAATGGAATAGCCGAGAGATCTTTTTTGCTTTTGAATTCCTAACGCAGTTACCACCACTTCCTGCATGGACCCAGTGCCGTCCTGAAGCGAAATGTCCAGATAACTTGCGGTTCCAACAGAAATTTCTTTCGTTTTAAAATTCACAGAGCTAATTACCAGAACAGGATTTTTACCGCTAACAGCAATACTGAAATTGCCATTCGCGTCTGATGGAACACCTTTGTTAGTACCCTTTACAAGCACAGAGGCATTTGCAAGAGGCGCTCCATTGTTGTCTTTTATTGTTCCTGTGATCGTTCTTTCCTGCGCAAACGTGATCATCGCGCATAAGGAGAAAAACGAAAAGAGCAATAGTTTTTTCGTAAACTTTTTCATTGCATTTGTTTTTTTCTTTAAAAGATTAGGGTTGTTTATTATCATGTTTTTCTTCGATTAAACAGTTTTTATTTTTTTAAACTCCTGTTTTAAAGCGCTGCCTTCTGTAACGGATGGTGCATCAAAATTTTCCATTACCAATGCAGCGGCTCCCATTAAATTAACTTTCTGACCAAAATTGGATATCATGATTTCCGTATCCTCAGCAATTTTGGGAATGCAATGTTCATTGATCGCCTGTTGAATTGGCGCCAGCCACAGTTTTCCTGCTGCCGCTCCTCTTCCACTCAAAACAATTAATTCAGGGTTCATCAGGGTAATCAAAATAGAAATTCCCAAACCCAGATTATATCCAGCTTCAGAAAAAAGTTCGACAGCAAAAGTGTCTCCTTTTGAGGCGGCATCTATGATCGCATTGCATGAGTCTTCCACATTTTCAAATGAAAAATTATTCAGCACAGACATTCTTCCTTTTTTCAGTCCTTCCATCGCTTTTTCAACAATTACCAGTAAAGAAGTCTCTGTTTCCAAACAACCTGTCTTACCACAGCTGCAGATTTTATTATTTTTAAAAACAGGAATGTGGCTAAATTCTCCGGCAAAGCCATTATGCCCGCGAAACAAACCCGCATTAAGGATCATTCCCAAACCAACACCCCAGCCAATATTGATGACCATTACATTGTTATGATTTCGGGCAGTTCCCATTCTTAATTCAGCGAGCCCGATCAAACTCGAATCATTATCTATCAAAACAGGAATATCAATTTCTTTGCGGATAAAGCTTACAATGCTTTCATCCCCGGAAGGTAAAAAAGAGTGATTGATGCCTTTCTTTACATCCACAAAGCCAGGCATGCTGATACCGATTCCTGCAATTTTTTCTTTTGGGAACGGTACATTTTCTATGAATTCAACCAAGGCATTTCTTAATTGTTCAAGTGCGCCAGGATTATCCTGTAAAGCAATATCAACCTTTAGCAAATCGCCAATCATATTATTTTGCATGTCCATCAGGCAAATACTTGTAATCAGCTGATCGACAGCGACTGAAACAATATAATGCAGATCCGATTTTAAAGAATACATCTGGGGACGGCGACCGCCAGTAGAAAGGGCATATCCGGTTTCCACAACACTTCCATCTGCAATCAATTCGTTCAGAAACTTTGTTGTAAAAGGAACGCTTTTGTTTGTCATAATACTGAGGTCAGCACAAGACAACATCTTTGAGAAATACAGATGCTTTTTTAGCTCTCTTTTATAAATATTTAATTTTTCTGACACCGAAGATGCAATTAGTTCTAAAACTTTTTAAATAATTACACAAAGTAATCGTACTTATTAAATATAATATACAACGATTTTATCTTTTTCTTCTTCAAAATAAACATTTTTAAAAAGTTTAGGAAGAAAATAAGATAATTAAAAAAATATTTTAGTAGAAAAAATATCCGTTGAGTAGAGCATTGGCAGTGGTTTTACCTCTATAAATAAAAAAACCCTTGCAATTTTGAGATCGCAAAGGTTTTCTTAAAAGAATTTATAAATTTTAGAGCAATGCCAGATCCAGAACCTGCTGCATTGTTTTTACGTAATTTACTTTCAACCCTTTGATATAACTTGGATTAATTTCTGTTACGTCTTTTTCATTTTGTGCGCTCATAATTATTTCACGTATTCCGGATCTTTTTGCAGCGAGGATTTTTTCTTTGATTCCTCCAACCGGAAGCACTTGTCCACGCAAAGTAATTTCGCCAGTCATCGCCATATAAGGTTTCACTCTTCTTCCTGTAAATGAAGAGGCGAGAGCTGTCATCATTGTTACTCCTGCGCTTGGGCCGTCTTTTGGAACCGCTCCTTCAGGAACATGAATGTGTACATTTTTTTTGTAAAAAATTTCCGGATCAATACCATATTTTTTGGCATTTGATTGAAGATAGCTCAATGCGGTAGAAGCACTTTCTTTCATCACATTTCCCAGATTTCCCGTAAGTTTCAGGTCTCCTTTTCCATTATCGCTGGTGGCAGATTCAATAAACAATATATCGCCTCCAACATATGTCCACGCCAGCCCAACAGCTACTCCGGCCATATTAGCAGTCTTATATACCTCATTGCTGTAACGGGATTTCCCCATAATTTTTTCAACATCATTCATGCTGACAGTGGGCTTCAATTTCCCCTTTTCAGCATATTCCCGCGCCAGTTTTCTCATTACGCCGGCCAACTGACGATCCAGTTCCCGAACACCACTTTCTCTTGTGAAATCTGCGATAATTTTTTCCAAAACCGCGTCACTTATTTTAAAAGGAATGTCTTTTAAGCCATGCGCTTCTTTTTGTTTTGGTATCAAATGCCTTTTGGCAATTTCTATTTTTTCCTCGATCGCATATCCGCTCAAATCAATAATTTCCAAACGATCGCGCAAAGCCGGTTGAATATTTTGCAAATTATTTGCTGTGGCAATGAAAAGCACTTTGCTCAGGTCGTATTCCAGCTCCAGGTAGTTATCGTAAAAATTATTGTTTTGCTCCGGGTCCAAAACTTCGAGCAAAGCTGAAGACGGATCGCCACGAAAATCAGTTCCTACTTTATCTATTTCATCAAGGATCATTACAGGGTTGGAAGTTTTTACTTTCCGGATAGATTGCAGAATTCTTCCCGGCATCGCACCGATATATGTTTTGCGATGACCGCGAATTTCACTTTCATCATGCAAACCACCGAGACTAACTCTTACATATTTTCTGTTGATCGCATTGGCAATGCTTTTTCCCAGTGATGTTTTTCCGATTCCCGGAGGCCCAACAAAACAAAGGATAGGGCTTTTCATATCACCCTTCAGTTTTAATACAGCCAGATATTCCAAAATTCTTTCCTTGATTTTTTCCATACCATAATGATCATGATCCAGAATTTTTTTAGCCTTTTTAAAATCGTACTGATCTTTGGTATATTCTTCCCACGGCAAATCCAGCATCAGATCCAAATGGTTATAAACAACCGAATAATCCGGAGTTGAAGGATGCATCCGTTCCAGCTTTTCAACACCTTTCGTAAACATTTCCTTTGCAGCAGCCGGCCATTTTTTAGTTTCTGCTTTTTTCTGCATTTCTTTTACCTCGGCCACGTTATCACCACCCAATTCTTCCTTGATGGCTTTTAATTGTTGCTGTAAAAAATAATCTTTCTGCTGTTTATCAAGCTCAGCGCGGGTTTTGTTCGTTACTTTATTTTTTAACTCAGCATATTGCAATTCTGTCTGCAGTAAATTCAACAAAACTTCCGCCCTTGATTTGATGTTTTGAATTTCAAGTAATTTTTGTTTTTCCAAAACATTACTGTTCAGGTTGCTGCTCACAAAATGAATCAGAAACGCAGGGTTTTCAATATTTTTTAAAATGATGGTTGCCTCAGAAGGCATGTTCGGAGACAGTTGTATGATCTGGCTTGCCAGCTCTTTAATGGAAGAAACCATGGCATCAAAATCATTATCGTCTTTCAATTCATCGTCAACAAGAACGGTAACTTTCGCTTTGAAATAAGGTTCTTCTGATGTCACCTCATCTATCTGAAATCTTTTTTTGCCCTGGATAATTACGGTTGTTCCGCCATCGGGCATTTTGATCAATTTAAGAATTTTGGCGATCGTACCAATTTTTACCAAATCGCTTACATTTGGCTCTTCCACCAGACTGTCTTTTTGTGATACTACACCTACTAATTTGTCAGTCTTGTATGCATCATTTACAGCCTTTATACTTTTATCGCGGCCAACAGTAATTGGAATTACTACTCCCGGAAAAAGAACGGTATTTCTTAATGGAAGCAGCGGTAATTCAGCAGGGATCGGTTGTTCATCAGTTGTGTCATTGTCTTCATGTAAAGGAATCATGGGCATAAATTCCATCTCATCTTCGGGCCCATTCAGGAAATAATTTTTACTCATATAAAGTTTTTCACTTGTCAATCTGTCAATAATAGTGTCAAAGAAACGAAGTTTTTAAAGGATACTTATAATGTTCAAGTTTAATGCCATGTTAAAGAAATAAAAACGGAATTTCTGCCACAAAATTTGAAAATGAGAGATTTTTTATCCAGTAATAAAATTGAATGAACTTTTTTATTTCTGTTAATAAATGAATAAATAACCCGGTTCCCATTACAGAAGAGGTATTTATTTAAGTTTTAAAATAAAAAGTGAAAAAATATATAACATGAATGCATAAACGAAATTGATCTATTTCTGATGCATGTTTTTAATCAGCCAATAAACCCGTTTTGAAAGCTCTTTAAATGCCGGCCTTACTTTTTCTTCTGTAATTGGCGTAAATAAAGCAATGATATATTTTATTTGTCCGTCATCCACAATACCAACATCATTTGTAAAATAACTCCACCATCCCGATTTGTGATAAAACATTGCATTGTGCGGAAGGCCTGTAGAAAGTTTTGTTGTATCCAGTTGTCTTCCCAGTAATACTTTCAATTGCTGGCTAACCCATGGATTTACCAATTGATTTTTATAAATTTTGTACATAAAGTCGGCCGCATGTAATGCACTGGTAACAGTACTTCTAACCGTATCGAATCCGGGGTCTTCAAATTTTCTCGCTAAAAATTTTCGTGTGACTTCACTTCCATTCCAACCATTTTCATCAATCGTTTCATTGATATTTTTTCTTCCTGCAATATCGATCATACAATTAGCAGCGGAATTATCGCTGCGCGTGATCATAAGGTCTAACAAATAATCGACCGTCACGGTATCCCCATCTTTTAATAACGGACGCGGATCCCATGCAATTTCCGATGTATGATCAACATCGTTTGGAGATTTAACCACATACGATTTGTATAAAGAATATTTTTCTTCACTTACCTGTTTCAATACTTCCATTGCCACATACATTTTATAAACCGATGCCGGATAAATGAAGTGATCCATATGAACTCCACCCAGTAAAGGTTTGCGCCCATTCAAATCAATGACCGCAAATGAAATGGTTTGCATTCCATCTTCGCCCGCATCATAAGTTCCATCAAGATTTACATCCTGAACAATTTTCAAAAGAGAATCATTGAAACTTTTTTTGGTGGTATAATAATCTGGAATACTGCTTCCAGGTTTTGTTTGAGCCATACTGAAAAATGAAATTGAAATAAAAATAAATAGTGCAAATAAATGTTTCAAGAGATTTTTTTTGAATAAAAATAAGCAGAATCAATGATCGAATGAAAGAAAATAAAAAATCAGTTTATTCGTTGCTTCACTAAACTTTCCATCACCGTACATCTTCTCTTTCTTCCACAATTTTTATCCGTGAATTTTGCAAGGCATCATTGATCATTATCTGGCACGATAAGCGCAGATTTGGTTTCTGCACTGCACATTTCGCCAATGTACTTTTTTCATTTCTTTCCATTACTGATGCGGCCTCGCCTAATCCTTCCACCTCAACCAAACATGTACCACACCGGCCAATTCCTTTGCATTCACCAAAATCTTCTACATAAATTTTTTCATTGATGAGTATCATCAAATTGCGAAACTCGCCTTCGAAAGTTTCAATATTTATTTCTTCATCAAAATAAATCAATGTAAAAGAAATATCTTTTTCGTGTGTGATCATCAGGTTTTATAAGCAGTTACAAGGAATTTGATTTTATCCAAAACTCGTCTTCATAGTGATCGGCTAAAGGATCATCTGTTATTTGCTTTCCAATTATTTCCAATTGTTCTTTTGATAATTTTTCTTCCAAATGAGGGAACAAAATTCTTTCTTCAAAACGAACATGCTGATCAACCATATCTGCTAATTCCAATAAAATATCAGCTTCACTTTCCATTC
>Ga0134125_10002490_pt1 | contig 21833 bp, 26 predicted proteins | sample KB31751_FD_96464 | JGI IMG/M metagenome (GOLD analysis project Ga0134125, IMG submission 96464) | Terrestrial soil microbial communities with excess Nitrogen fertilizer from Kellogg Biological Station, Michigan, USA - KB3-175-1 | ecosystem: Environmental > Terrestrial > Soil > Unclassified ... | reverse complement strand
TGGTACTGAACGATACCGTTTGCGCCGACGTCCTTGACGTCTTGGAAGCAAAGCGAGATGCGTGCAGCAGCTAGGTTCTCAGCAGCGGTCTTGACGGCTGCGAACGTGTCGCGCTTCGAAGCAAAACCTTGACGGTTCTTCTTGCGCTTCAACGTCGACATCGTGTTGACGTGCGTGCGGAGGTAGTCGTTGATTGCATCGATCGTGTAGGTCGATGACGAATCAGTATCGAGATCCGGGATATCTTCCGAAGCATCGCGCGAGAACAGAGGAACGATGAAGTTCAAGTTCACAGCAGCGAGTGCGTCGACTGCGCCTTCGTAGTCCGAATCCGTCGTACCGCCCTTTGCGCCGCCCGCGAGGAACGTGCTACCGGCAGTAACAGCAGGGAGACCAGCGACAGTGCCCGAATCCGGGAACACAAACTGGACAACCGCTGAGTTGTCGAGGACCGACTGGAAGAACTTCACAGCGTCGACCTTGAGACGCATCGTCATGTTGCCGAACGTCGTGCCTGCGGTGAAGCTACCTTCATCGAGAGCCGTTGCAGCAATCTGACCGACAGCCGACGTACCGACAGCAGCCGTGTAACCGGTCTGCGTGTTGATGTACGCGACGAGATCGTTGAGCGTCGGGAACGCGGTGAGATCGACAGAGAGGTTTGCACCCGAGCCGCCAGCGACCGTAGTCGAGAGCGAAGTCGAAGTGACAACCACTGCGCAAGTCGTACCTTCGTAACCGAGCTGGAGAGCGATCTGACCGCCAGCAGTGAAGGTCTCGACGGTGTTGTCAGCCTGACGGTTGACGTTCACACGAACAGACTGTTCAGTTGCAGAGGTGAGAAGCTTCGGAGCTGAAGTCTTCGAGACCCAGGTGACCTTCGTCGAGTTGAGCTGGTAAGCTACGTTCGAGAGACGATCGGTACCGGTCGTCAGCTCGTTGATTTCGAGCGACTTGCCGAGACCATCGATGAGAGCGCTCGATGAGATCGTGATAACGACCGGAGCGTATGCATCGACGTCAGTCGTTGCAGCGACAGCGGTCGAAGTGACAGCGACCGGAGCAGTCTTAGCACCCGGCGAACCAGATGCATCCATGAGCTTGATTGCTACGATGGTGTTCGAGGTTGCCGAGACGACAACGTACGAACCGCAGTTTGCATTAGCGGCACCAGCGATAGCTGAGCCAGTCGGAATATAGAGCGTGTCGCCAGTGGTCGGCGTGGTCTGCCACGTACCATCGTACGAGACAGTTGCTTGGAAACCAGAAGCCGCAACAGCGAGGTTGCCTGCGACGCTTGCGAGGATTGCGCGATCAGTACCACCAGTGACCGACAATGCAGCAGCGGCACCAGCGAGACCAGACACGAATGCCGGAGGAAGCTGGTGAGCAGCTACCGTGTACGGAGCAGCGGCACCACCGTTTACACGAACGCTCATATCGAGCGCTGCAATCGGCGGAAGGTAAGTGAATGCGCCGGTCGTCGGCTTTGCTTCGACCGTCTGTGCTTCGATCGAGTAGTAGAGCATGTTGCCGAGGGCACCGTATGAGATGTCCTGCAACGTGCCGTACGTGCTCGATGCGTTGTTGAGCAGCGTCGTCTTTGCCTTCAAAGAGACGTTGGTCTTGACGAGAACGAAGAGGTTCGGTGCGCCGACAATGTCGGAATCGTTTGCGGGTGAAGCTGCGCCGCGGAATGCGTCGACGAGGTTACCCGACTTGTACTTTGATACGACAGCCGCGAGCTGATCAGGCGAGAACGCGTTTTCGTTCAAGTCTGATTCAAGCGTATAGTCCGGGCCGGCGTCAGCCTCACCGACGAGAGCAATAATGCCAGTCGTCGACAGACCGGATGCACCGTTCTGGACCGTGATCGACGGATACGCGCCGGGAATTACGAGCGCGCCCTGGTCGGTGATGAACTGCTGAGCCATTGGTCAGTTACTCCTGGCGATGAAGATTATGTTCGAAAGGGGTTAGGGTTACTTGCATGGACCGCTGTGTTCGGCCTTCTTGCAAAGGGCACATGGGCCCATTTCTGAGAGAGCTAGACCCCATTCCGCCTTCTTGACGGGAGTCTCGTTCTTACGTGTGGTCGGCAATTGCGACATGTGGTGTTGCAACGCTGAGGGAGCCGGAGGAGGCAGCGCAGCCTTCGTCTGCATCGTTGCTGGCGAAGCAGCAGCGGCAGGGAGTGCGCCCGGAAGCTTCGGAGCTACCTTTGCACCAGCCGGCATTGCGAGAGCTGAAGGGCCCGCAGGCATCTTCGAAGCTACGCGCTCTGCCATCGTCTGAACGCCCTGAGCAGGACGCGTGACAGGCTGGCCAACGGCAGCGAGTGCCGGATGAGCAGGACCGCCCATCGGAGGACCGGCGAGTGTCGACGGCATCGACGGAGCAGGAGCAGCGGGGGCGCCGCCCTTTGAAGCGAGCATCTGATCCATCAACGCACCCGTCGAGGCTTGAACGCCCGGCAGCTTGCGTGCTTGCTCAGCTTGCGTACGCTCGCCGAATTTCTGGCGTGCAGCCATCGCGCGCTGGCCAAGAGCAATCGGACCAGACTTGGCCAATTCACCCTTGACGACCGGCGACGGAGTACCCGCGCCCATTGCAGGCTTCGGAGCAGCAGCCGGCTTCGGAAGCTTAGGCGTCATTGATACGCCCGGAAGCTTCGCAGGCTTCATTCCAGGGTGCGGAGGCGGAATAGCTGCGCCAGCAAGCTTCGGTGCCTTCGGCATAGCCGGAGCTGCGCCGCCCATGGCCATACCAGCCTTGCCGAGCTTCTTGCCCTTATTGGTGTCAGTACCGTCGTTGCCGCCTTCCGACGAACCTCCGACTTCCTTGCCACCCGTCTCAGGCGGGAGCTTGCCCTTCTGAGCTGAATTATTGAATGCGGTATTCGGCTCAGACTTCTTTGCCGGCTTACCCTTTTCGTTTTGCTGCTTCCAAGCGATGCCGAAAGCTTCCGACGCAGGGAGACCCTTTGCCTTCAACTTCTCGACTTCTTCCTTGCGGCCCGGAGGAGACTTCTTCTGAAGCTCGTCCTTACGATACGGATGAGCACCCTGCTTCTTCTTCGAGTCGAGCTGAGCTTGGACCTTATCAGCTTCCCACTGATCGTCCTCTTCCTTCGTCGACTTATTGAAAGCAAGAGCGCTCTTCGCGTAGTGCTCTACCTTGCCGCACGATTCGCACTTGCACATGTGATCGTGCTTCGACAATTCGCCCGGCAGCATCATCTTGCCCGGCGACGGAGCCGGTGCAGCAGGAGCCGGAGCGGCCGGAGCTGGTGCCCCACCGCCACCCGCGCCAACACCCTTCGGACCGAGCGTCGTGTGAGAAACGTTCTTCTTCATATTCTTTTCCTTGAGAGCCATTCCTGAACCCGAATCGGTTGCAGCGGCAGCCGGGTAACCTGCCTGTCCATCAGGAGCGTCTGCCGCTGCCTCGGACATGTTCATGTTGTCTGCGCCGCCTTCACCACCGGCATAATCAGTGCCCGATGCTGGCTGCGATCCGCCGTCAGCGCTCAGATCATCCTTCTTGAAACCAGTCTTGTGGTACGGAGGATTTGATGGCTGGACAGAATCACCAAGGTGCTTGCCCGAACCGTGGAACGTATTCGTAACAAGCTTCTTCGGCTTTTCGAGGGCCGCTGTTTCCTTCTTACGAAGTTCAAGAGCAGCCTGAGCGAAATCGTCAATGCGCTTCTTCAAACCTTCATGCAAATGATGAAGAGCTTGATCGATGCTAATATCTTTATCGTCGGCCACAGGGTTCTCGGACTTCTTCAAAAGGTCGGTTTCGCCTTGCAATCCAAGATTGCGAGCCGCATCGCGCACCAGATTCAAAGAAGTCTCAAGCGGCACCTTATATGAGTGAGGCTCGAAACCTTCGCTGCTCGGTTCTGTAAACTTGCCCGTGACTGCACGGTGAGCAGCGTCGTGCATGACAGTGTTCAACTCGCGATTAAACGTCTCTTCAGGAACCTCGATACCGAGCTGCTTGTTCAGCTCACGCTGCTTGTGAGCAGCGAGCCATTCCCAGTGCACTGCACGGAGAGCTTCCTTGAGTGTGCGATGATGACCAAGCTTGCCGATTCGACGACCTTCGCCGTACATCGCATTCAATTGCGGATATACGAGTGCGTGCGATAGCTCGTGCGTCTTGCGCCACGAATCCGTGTATGTCGGATCATTGAATGACGCCGACGCATCGGTCGGGTCATACACCATCAAGTGCTTCGTGTTGTAGTTACGATTTGCGAGATCGGGCTTTCCAAACTTGCCGCCCGCATAATATGTCTGGAAGCCATGGTCGGAAACGAGCTTATTAACGGCGTCGTTCTTACCATTATAATCGTAATGGAACAGATTCGATCCGCCCTTTGCCTTCGCATCGGGACTGATGTGACCAAATGGCAAAGCATACTGAGCGTAGGTCTTAACACCCTTACCCGCAGCCTGATCGTTTTCACGATGAACAGCCGGCTTATTCAATTCTGGCACTGCACCGTCAGTGTGAGGATGTGCGGCAGGAGCCGTCGGATCATGCTTGACTAGTCCATCAGGAGTAGTCGGCGTTGTTGACGTGTTGATAGCGACGCCACCCGATGCGTGAGCACCGAAGTGATGATCTGTGTGTCCGTCATGCCAGTCGTATGCATGAGGATGTGGCAGCCACGGAAACGAAGGCGATGCTTGTGGAGCCGCCTTCGCTGCGCCAGGAGCGGGCACGTCCTGATCTGAGAATGATCCTGGAACAGCTTCGTACGCCTTCACGAGCTTCGTGAGGTGCTGGTATAGCTTGTGACCAATCTCGTGCTTCGTCACCGTCTGTGGCTGCACAGTCAGCGATGGAGTAGTAGGCAGCGCTAGCGGGTGGTTCTCAAGTCGATTGAAATCGAAGTGAAGACGGAACGCGCCCTGGTTTGGGAGCTTTGTATAGTAGTCTTCGGGTGGCTCTTGGTTGGCATCGAAGTAATCGTACGTGCCGAGCGACGGATGGTGCTGACCTTCATTCGGGCCATTGGTATATAGAAGCTGATGCTTTCCGTTCTCTGAGTGAATGACAGATTCTTGTCCGTACTTCTTACCGAGAGCATACATTTGCTCGCGAGTCGGACCATGAATGATAAGCGAACGCTCAGGATCTCCGTAGCGGCCCTCCGTCTCTTCGTACTTCAAGCCGGCAGCGTCAAGATCTTGCTTCAAGGCATCTTGCCCACCAGGAGCAGACGGGAAGCTCGGTCTGTCACCAGACATCAATCCGACTGGAGTTGCACCCGTGAAAATCGGGTGCTCAGCTCCACCGTGAGGGACTTGTTGGAATCCCGGCTGATCCTTGCGCAACTTCATTGCAGAAAAGAAGATTGCGACGTACGACGATTATGAGTCCTAATCCGATGGCAGTTGGAACAAACCAATTCACACTTCTCGATTTCTCTCTTGATTGTATCGACAAGGTAGGCACGACGAATCATTTCCGAGACGCTATACTTCTTGTCGCGCAGATGATCGAAATCCATTGCACACGAAGGAAATGTGCCGCCGCAATCAAGACACGGTTTTCCAGCCTTGACACTTTCGACCAGAATCCGAGCTTCTTCCTGTCGACGTTTCTTCGCTTCTGATTCTCTTGCCTGCTTACGAAATTTTTCTGGATCAGCATCGTAAGCTCGTTTCTTAGCGACAGAAAAACAAACCTTACACCACGAATGGAAGTATTTGGCGTTAAGCCGATAGAATTCGGAAACAGGTTTTTCCATATGGCACTTTGAGCATTTCTTCATGCAACCAAGATTAGGTTTTATCAGAAATCCCTAGTCCATATTCTTCTCAAAAGAACCCTTTGTCTTCGTCGCCAATAAACGGCGCATCTGACGTCGATTCGTTCGGATACATCACTCTACCGTCCTCGATAACGAGCTGCGTTTGAGTGCCGGTGATCTTCTGCGCGATATCGCCCGGCCACATCTGACGTACGTATCCGCTGAGCGTGATGAAACGTGTATAGACGTTTTGTCCTTCGCTGCCGAGATACGGGTTGTCGTTAAAGTCAGACGACGAAACTGTCGAGCGTTCGAAGTTGCGAGCTTCGAGCAGCGTTTGCTTGTACGCGAGGAGCAGGAACACAACGATCGAGTGCAACCAAGTGAGCTGTTCGGGCTCGCCAGAGACGTGCACGCCGAGCTGATACGTTTCAGAGAACACGACCGACTCAACACTCGTGATGAGTGCTGGCGGCTGTCCCTTCACATACGACTGCGAGAAATCGACGGTGAGATTCTTCTCGATCACTACCGTCTGTGCATCGAGCACTTCAGTGATTTGGTGGAAGCCACCGACGCGATCGATGATGAGCTGGCCCGGTGAGAGAATGAGCTGAGACGAAACATCCGACGGCAACACGAGCACGCCAGTCGAGCCGTTGTACGAGACCGCATCAAACGGTCCATACAATGAAGGCCACTGCATGTCGTTATCTTCCGACGGCTCGTAGTTCACGTCACCGTGGGTCTTTGCATCCTCATTAGATGATACGAGCTGAATGCTGATCGCCGGAAATGTGGTCGGCGGCTGATTCGTCGTGTTCATCTTGACGGGGATCGCCTGTTGCAGGAACCACTTCTTCGCCTGATCGATCGACGACTGGCCATAGTCGTTCTTCGTCAAATCATCCTGTGGAAGAGAAGCGAAGCAGTAGTCGAGGAGCCATGGCTTGGCACGCAGCTCGGCCAAACCCTGGAGCAGGGCCGAGCGAATAATCAAGTCTGATTGAAATATACCAAGAGTCTTCGTATTAACCGGCATGATTACCCAGCCACAAGATTGCTGCGTTCAGCACGTCGATTCGATCGCGAGCTTGTCCCAGCATTACGTTACAAGAATGACAGAGCAGCCCGCGCACCTTTCCAGTAGCGTGATCGTGGTCAACGTCATAACGAGAAGACGGTTTTCCGTTCTTTGTTTTTCCAACAGGAAGGCCCTTGCAAATTCCACAAACACCACCCTGAAGAACTAGCAACTCATTATATTGATCAAGTGTGATTCCGTATTTTCTACGCAGATGACCGGCGAACACTTTGTCAGGATTGCTCTCTTTCCACTTCGCCACCCGAGCGATTTCTTTGTCTCTGTTGTCCTGGTACCAATCAGCCTTTGCCTTCGCTACGACATCAGGATGAGCTACCGCATATCTCTCATTAGCTTCCTTCTGGCGTTGCTTAATCAGTTCAGGATTAGCTTCCTTAAACGCTTTGCTGTACGGCATATTTCAAAGATTAGGACTGACGGTCTGGTAGATCCGCTATAAGAGGCACAGGGAGGACGGAAATGAGTAAGTCAGCGAAGAACAAGAAGGCCCTCGAACGCAAGAAGATGAAGGCCGCGAAGAAGGAAGCCAATCGCGCGAAGTACGCGGGATGGCGCGATGCTGGCCAGAACGGCAAGCGTCAGAAGATCGCTCGCAAGAAGAAGAAGCGGACGATCCGCTTCATTCGTCACCGTCTCGGCGCTTGCCACAATGTCGGATGCAAGCGCTGCTTTCCGACGAAGGAGTCATAGATGAAGAAGTTACTCGTAGTCGCAGCTTTGTTGTTTGGCACTTCGATCGGCTATGCCGCCGAGGACGCCAGCAAGCTGATGAGCGTCATGGATGATGCTCAGCCGGTGCAGGCAGGGCCCGTGTGCTACGCCTACACCGCGTGTCCGAATGGAGGAGCCGTGTGGTGCCGTGTTTGGAGCGGACCCGGTGGTGCCTGCATTTGGCAGACGGTGCCGGGCGTAGGCGTTCACTGTGAAGGTCACGACGCAAACGGCGTCTGGCAGACCTACACGTTCTACTGCCCCTAAAGCTCAGCCTTGATCATCTCGAAGATCTTCGGCTTGACGTGATTCTCCCACTCGTCCTGCGCCCACTTCATTCCCTCTTCCATTAGAGGAACGGGTGCGGTGCCTGGGTTATCCCATCTGCCGCCTTGCTGGCGATGCTTCGACGAAGCCACGCGGAACGTCATGATCTCGCGCACAGCGTGCTCGTTGCCCTTCTTGTCCATCGCCATGCGCTGGCGGATCTGCACGCCCTGAAGAAACGGAATGCCCGTCGGGCCCTGCTTCACGTCACCAATCGGACCCCAGCCTTGACCGGCGCCTTGGTGCGTCTTGAGAGGTTTGTCGGTGATGTCGAACTTGTGCAACACGCCGAGCTTCGGTGAGCCATCGCTATTCGTCTCGATCTTTCCGTACGGAATAGGATCAGCTCCGACCTTCTCACGCTCGACATTGATCTTCTTCAGCTCAGCCTGAATTGTCTTGTTCAGGTTCGACTGAGCCGGCGTCATTTGCGTCGGACCCTTCTTGTGCTGGAAGGGGATCACGATGTACTTGCTCGTACCGTCCTTCGACGTTTTTGCCTTCGGCGACTTGAGCAAATCATCGAGCATGTTATGCGCCGGCATGCCATCGTCGATCCAACGCACCTTCGCATCGAGCGAGATCACCCACGTGTGCTCGTTCTCTTGATACGCGGTGAGACCGTCGATATACATCTGACGACGCGTCTTGAGCTTCTTGTTGGCTTCCTGAACGATGTGCTCACGCGTGTTCGCTGTGAGCTGCGACGCTGCACGCTTGAGAACGCGCGATGCAGCTTGCGGAGTACCGAGCAAGTCAGTCAAGCCCGATGCGTCGAGCGTGACGTGAAACATTACTTACCGCCAGGATTGCGCGACGAGACCGGATGTCCCGACGGATCTTGCGAACGAACTTGACCAGCCTGCACCGACACCCAGCCTTGCGTACCGTCGCTATGCTGGACCTTCACCTTTTGGTTCTGAGTCGAACCAACAGGCAGCGTGACGTGGTGGTGTGCAGGAGCCTTCGGCATCGGCAAGCCAGACTTCTCCAGATCGCCGTCGCCTGCCATATCGTAATCGTCCGGTTCCTTCTCAGTCTTTAGCTCATTCTTGAGAGCGTACTGATATCCGAAATAACGTCCGTCGAACGGCTTATCCTCAACCGGATTGCCGTGAATGTTCTGCTTGTCGATAGCCGGCTTGTAGTCGAGGCCGTGCTTCTGTGAGATCGCTTGGTGCACACGACCGGCAGACGTCGAGTGCTCGTGGCCACCCACGTGCGTCACGCCGAGATTATTCTTCGCGTGAGCGTAGAGAGCTTCGTACAGAGGAACACCAAGACCCTTACCGCGGTGTTGCTGATCGATGTGTGAATTGTCAATCTGCAAAGGACCGCTGTGGTTCATGTGTCCAGCGACGTATCCGACGTTTCTTCCGTGGTGCATCAAGATCGCATGGACTCTCTGACCAACAGAAGTATCTTCGTTCTCCATTGGCATCACTCGAACGGTCATGTTGTACTTGTTCTTGCGATGAGCATCTGGAAGCACGTGCGAATAATCGTACGTGTCCGTTGCAACCGGCAAACGCTTACCACCAGGAATGTCGGCGATAGCCATCTTCTGCATCACATCATCTTCACTCTTGCGAGTTAGAACTTGCTTGATGATCTGCGATGCACGCTTTGATGGCATAGTAGTGACGAATCCCTTCGCCTTGCCCAAGTGATACGGAGGAGGCAGCTCGAATTGGTCTGACGCTGCGTCGAGGATCTTGCCGCTGTGACGATTCTTCAAAAACCAGTGCGGACCATTTTGGTGCGATACGACGGTCGGATTCCAACCAGCATCGTTTCCACCAAGCAAGTGGTAAAGCGACTCAGCACCAGCGTAGCAGTCACCCTTGACGCAATCGTGCCCCTTGACAGAACCGAGCGCATTGCGTACGGCGTCAACCATCATGTCCTGCGGATTGCGCTTGACATTCTTCTCAAGCGGCTCAAGCGTGACTTTGTAATTCGAAAGAATTAGCTGGACAGGCTCTTCGATTTCTGCCTTCTTCATCGGCTGAGCTGCTTGGATTTCTCTTGACAATCCTACGACAGCCTGAGCTAGCCCCATGATCGCATTGTATGCGTCAGGTGCCATTTGCTTGACTTGTTCGAGGATCGGTGCCTGCTGCTTCAACATTTGTAGAGCAACGACGAGTTTCTTCTTGACATCGTCGATGTTCTTCGTTGCCTGAGCATGGCCCTGCGTGTCTTCTTGCTCCTGAGCCATGGCGGCGTCGTGGAATTCGTTCTCGAAGTCGTCGCCGGCATGAGTCAGCTCGGGCGACTGGCCAGAATTCTCCTGCGAGTCCATCACCATCGAGACTTCTTCGTGGTCGCCTTGCGTCGGTGTCGGAGCATCTACCGTCGGTGCTGTGGGATGAGTTGCGCCTGAGAACGCACCGGGGTGCATCGCTGGAGCCGCCTTGTTCAGGTACTCGTGGGCGATCTTATCCGCTTCCGTCTTTTGGCCCTTCTTCTCAGCCTCGACGACGACGGCGTTAACCTCGTCGGTGTAGAATTCAATACGGTCGCCACCGCGGAGCTTCGCCGCGATGAGTGCACGATCAGCTTCGGAGAGCTTGACGCCAACACCGACGGAGACCGTTGCATTAACGGCATCCTGGTACTGCTGGCGGATCTTGGGCAATTCGTCCAAATAATCGGCCGGAAGTTCTGCACGTCCCTCGTCGCCGCCCATCGAAATGAGCGAGCCGCCATGGCCCTCGATCCAGCTACGCCAAATGCGATTGCCATTGTCGATCTGCTGCGAGATGCGACGCAAACCCTCTACATCATCATGTAGCGAAGCTCGGCCAACCTCACGCCCTATGTGGTCGCCATCCCAGGCAATAAAGACGTTCATGGCAACAAGATTGCCGTCAGGGAGCAGGCTATGACGATTTTTGTTGCATCCTGATCCGAAAAGACCATAATGGACCCATGAAGACCAAGGTTGCCAGCATCCGCATCTTTATGACCTTCCGTCAGACCCGTCTCTACGTGCGCACCGGGCTCGTGCCGGGCAGCGTCGAAGCCCTGGCCAAGAAGCTGGCCAAGGTCGCCGAGCAGCCTGTCGACATCCTCACGGATGCCGGCACGTATCTCTACTCCGAAGGCGTCGAGTAGAAGATTCGCTACAAGAGATAGAGACAGAGGGGAGACGAAAATGACGATGCTGACTGACGGATTCGAGCTGAAGAACGACGATCTCGGCGACGAGCTGGGCCACGGCTCCTACAAGGGAGCCTTCATCTACAAGGCCGACGAGAACTTCGTTATCACGAAGTCGCATCTGCCCTTCGGATACAGCAACGAGTCCGACGAGATGTTCGAGGAGGAGCGCGTTGCTCTTCATCGGCTGCACAACCTCGGCATCGGCGTGTCGCGCATCCTGGCGACGGGCACCGTCCTCGGCGACCGCGGTCAGTATCCCGCCAATCTCATGAAGCGCTACGCGGCGAGCAATCGCTCGTGCTCGGCGCAGAAAATCGCATCGGTCCTCAACGAGCGCTCGGTCGCGTCGCTAGTGCGACTGCACGAGCGTCTGATGGACCTCGACATGTCGATTTGGGATCTTCAGTTTCTCGTCGCTACCGACGGCGAAGTGGTCGTCAATGACCCCGGTCGTCTGCACTTCAACGTCATCAAGCAGCAGCACTACACCATCAAGGAAAACTGGTACAACATCGCGACGATGATTTCGGCGGCTGAGTACTCCATCTACCGCCGCGCGAACGGCATGACCGTCGACGGACTCTACGGCGACGCGTACGGCTACCGCGACTCGTCTCGTAGCTGGTTCAAGACCAGCGGACGGTACGACGATCTTCGTTCGAAGTACTCCGTCCTCGAATGGCTGGACTACTAGTCATGGCCCAGGTCAAGCTCAATATCGTGTGTCCGAAGTGCGGCAAGCCGCGTGAAGGTGCCACCGTCGAGGTTGGTGGGCGCATGCTTCTGGTGCTGCTCTCCTGCAACGAATGCTGGTTCAAGGACGATCGCGGACAGCTCGTCGGCGGTCACTTGGAGGAGAAATAGGCCATGAAGTGCCCAAAATGCACCCGCTCCCTCCGATTCCTGACGGACACTTTCGTGTCCTGCGACTTCTGCACGTGGATGGGGAGCCTCAATGCCGCTCCATTCCCGGAAGAGCCCGCCAAGGCCCCTGCGGCTGCGCCAGAGCCTCCGAAAGCCGATGACAGTGGTCTGGAGCTGGTCACGGCGATCGGTCGTCTGGAGACCATTCGGAAGCGTATCAAAGACCATTACAGCCAAGCGAACGTGAAGTTTGCCGGCAGTCTCACCAAAGAATCAGCCTACAAAGAAGGGCTGGCGGTCGTTTTCGATTTAGTGTCAGCCGAAATCAAAGACCTTCAGAACAAGAAAGAGAGATACGGAAAATGAGCGACCTCATCAGCACCGTGGCCGTCCTCGAAAGGGAAGCGGTCGAGAAGATCAAGAACACCTTGAACGCCGAGACGTACAAGGAAGTCAAAGACGTCCTCAAGAGCGAGGGTATGTCGGAGCACGACATCGCCCGCGTTGCGGCCCGCATCACGCTGCGCATCAAGCGTGCGGTTCAGGACGTGTAGTCGTGACGCACGTCGAATTTATGAAATTGTTCGACGGATTGTTCTCTCAGAACGAGAAGGACAGCATCGAGCTGGCGTACATCCTCTCGAAGGATGCGCATCGTTCGCAGCAGCGCATCGACGGAGAGCGCTACTTCGAGCATCCGCGCCGCGTCGCTCTCATCTACTTCAACGAGCTGAAGAAGAACAACGCCGACGAAATCTGCGCGTGCTTGCTGCACGACACCATCGAGGACACGCTCTACATCAATGAGCGCAAGCTCGGGATGTGGTTCAACACCGACGTCGCAGACCTTGTCGTCGCATTGTCGAAGGTGCCAGGAAAGACGCAGCGCGAGTACTTCGACAATCTCAAGCTCTACGGTCGTGCCGCCATCATCAAGGGCTGCGATCGTCTCGACAACCTCCGCTCGCTCAAGCACACGGAGCCCGAATTCCAGTGGAAGCAAATCCACTCCACGATGAAATTCGTGATCCCGATGCTGGAGCACATTCGCGTTACGTGGCAGTACGAAACGGCGGCGCGACTGCAAGACCTCATCCGACTCGAAGTCGCGAAGTTCCCCAAGCTCGACGATCCCTACTATCCGCAGAACCAGAAGAAGGTGACGCCATGACCGAAAAGCATGTCTGCAACTTCGTCCCGGCCAAGCGTGGCAAGCATCTCGTGTGCACGTGCGGCGAGCGCTTTCCGTGCGCCGACAAGGACTGCGGTCACATCGATTGCTGGGAAGAGAAGGGCACGCTGCCGGTGTGTCACTTCTGCGGCGAGAAACTGACCGGCGAGCACAATACCGAAGCGGCTACGTGGGGCACGATGAACGTGCGCAACCACACCCGCGCCGGTCACTACTGCTGCCGCGATGCGTACAGCAAGACGTCGCGTCGTGACATCGCCGCTCGGGCAAAGGGACCGAACGCTTACTACCCCGAGACGTGCACGCACGAATTCGAGGGCAAGCAGCAACTCACGATCGCGGAGGCGAAGCTCTTGGCTTCGGGCTACGTCCATGAGTAAGCTCTACACCGAAGAGGAAGTGAAGTTGCTCGTCAACGCGTCATGCGAAGCGGTGACGAAAGAGTACGAGAAGAGGGTCGAGCTGCTCCGCGCAGAGCTGGCGGCGGCAGAGCTGACGTACCGCGACACACTCATCGCTGTGAGGGTGTTGATTGGTCGTCTTGAGAATGAATCGCCCTCTCCGAGGAAGTAGCCAAGTACCGTAAGTAGCAGCCCTTGCACAATTCCGTGCTGGGGTGTATATCAACGCGTTGGAGGTAGGACCATGCCGAAGTTCAAAGCGGAAACGACTCAGAAGCGCGAGCAGTGGGTGACGGATCAATTCATGGCGAACCCGCTGATCAGCGGGCCCGAGATGAACCGCATGCTCAAGAGCACGTTCAAGGCGTCGATGCGCACCGTGCGGCTCTACGAGCTGCGAGATGCCGTGCTACTCACGCTCGGCTGGACGAAGAACAGTGACGGTCGTCCTGTGCCGCCCCAGAATGGGAACGGAAAGCACTACGCCGAGCAAGCCAACCGTCTCGGCGAGGAAACGCCGCCCCTCAATCTGATGCTCGCCGATCCTCTGATCGGTCGGTGCGTGGTGCCGGTGGAAGATGTCACCGATGCGGTGAGCTTCCAGCAAAAGATCGCCTTCATGAACGAGAAGGGCTTTCTTGCCCCCAAGCTCAACGTCGAAGCCGTCACTGGCTCGTACGTCATCCTCAGCCGGCAGCGCTAGGCGTCCTTCACGATCGCCTTCGCCCTCTTCGCCGGCTTCTTCTCTTCCACAAACTCAGCAGGCTTCTCACACTCGCCCTTGTCGATCGCCTCGGCGAGGGCGAACACCTGCCGCACGACGGTGCGATCTTCGGCGTCGTCGAACATGTCGAGCACCACCGACTTCTCTGCGACTGTGAAGCGATTGCCGAGCTGCACTACCCAGTGATAGAGAGCCTTCGCACGATCAGCTCCCCACGTCTCACGACCCATGTCTTTGAGGAAGATCTCCCAGTGCTCTTTCGGAGGCACAGGGACGCTCGGGTCGTGCAGCCACGCGGGATCTGGCGGCGGCGGAATAACAACGGGCTCGGCCGGCTTCTCGACGCGAACAAGAGCCCCACCCTTTACGACGTAATCGCCATCAGCAAGCGGCTCTTCCTTCTTTACTTCTTTCGGAATCGCGCTGTGAGCTGCGAGTAGCTTGCGAGCCGTATCGTTACCGGTCTCAGCATTTGCTTCGAGGAAGCCGATGATGTTCTCGGTGTTCATCTTGTTGAGAGACTTCTCTCGTTCGAGATGAGACTTGAGGGACAGATTGTCGTCTCGCTGCATCAGCAGGAACTTGACTGCGAAGCCGTTAGCGATCATCGACAACAGCATAATCAAAATCAAGACCGACATCGTCGCCTCCTATTGGACCGTCCGACGGGATTTTAACCCGTGACCTTCGCACATCATCACTGGCGCTGCTCTAACGGACTGAGCTACGGACGGATACTTCGCAGCCAGATATCGCCCTGGCTGCCCGGCGCGTTAGGTCCGCAGACCTAGAACGTGACCTTGCGCTTCGCGTCCGCAGCGGCCTGAGCACCAACGTGATCCCACGTGGGCGTCAGATCGATCGACAGCGACGTGTCGAAGAGCACCTTGGTGCCACGAACCAGCTTGCGGTTCACCGACGTGCTCTGCACGTAGATGTCGTAGTTGGCGTGGTTGCCCGGCTCGACGATCGCGTTGACTCCCTGCGGGAGACCGATGAGCGTACGAGCTTCGGTGCCGGCGTAGACCGCCTTGGTGCCCTTCTCCTGGATGAGCACAGCCTTCTGCGGCTGGACCTTTTCCTTCTTCGTGAGGGCGTAGTACACCGAGCCGATGACGAACTTCTTGCCGTGCGACTCGACGAACGACTTGACGTCCGCTTCCTTGTCGACCGTCCACGACTTGAATCGCGTCTGGACGTCGGTGAGCTTCTTCAGATCGCTCTTCTTCAGGTTGTCCAGGTTGGTCTGGACGTAGAAGCGATCGACCGACTTGACGCCGCGCTCGCGAGCTTCGTAGAAGTTGGCGACGCCGAGAGTCGTCGTGTGCTCGACTTCGCGCACGCCTGCCTCGGTCTGCTCCCACTCACGAACGTTGCCCTCGGGAATGCCGTTCGACGAAGCGAAGCGGCGACCGTAGCCCGGAGGAAGCTGGAACGTGATGGTGTAGCGATCGGTCGCCTGCACACACTTGATGACCTGCGTGATGTCCTGCGAACGATACGAGCGGTACGGCGAGTAGCTGCCCGGCGCGAAGAAGTCCGTCGACGCGTTCTCTTCACCGTCGGTGACGACGAGAAGCACGAACGACGTGTTCGGATCGTTGGCGTCGAAGCCCTTCTCGAAATCCGTGATCGCGGTGCCGACGGCGTCGAACAGAGCCGTGCCGCCACCCGGATAGTAGCTCACGAGATCGCCTACCATCGTTGCCGGCACGCGCGAGTAATCGCGGCTGACGCCGTTTGCGAAGGTGTAGAGCGAGACCGTGGTCTCCTGGTTGAAGGTGACTGCGCCTTCGCGGATTGCGCGAATGATCGCGTTGACTGCCTTCTGCGCAGCCGGCTTGAGGCCCTGCATCGAGCCCGAACGATCGAGCACGATCGCGAAGTGGTTCTTGCGCTTCACGGGCGCGACCGGTGCCGGTGCTGACGGACCGACGACTCTGAGATTTCTCTTCTTCGGCATCTTAGTTATTCTCCAAATAGTGCATAAAAGAAATTGATGATTCTTTGAACGAGAGTTGGCGGTGGTACGCAAACGGTACAGAACAGCGTTGTCGGATCAGCCGCGTTGCCGCAGCCTGCCGTCAAGCAGATGTCCCCTTTGACGTATTTCCGTCTCACGTGCCCCTTATAGCGAATCCTTCGCCTTGAACGGCGGCGGGAACGAACGATACTGCGGCTCAGGAAGCGGACGATTATCTAGGCTGTCTGGGAGATAGCCTGTTTCGATCTCGTTCAGCGTCCACATATAGCAGGTAGCATTCCAGATGATCGCTGCGATGTGATCTTCGGTGGGCTCGCCTGCCTTGAGGCAGTTGACGTGACGCTCAAGAGAGTCGAGGTAGCGGGCGAGAGGAATACCCTTTTGCCAGTTGTTGTCGCCGTACTTGACGGCTCCGTTTTCGAAGTGCTTTGCGAGACGACGAACGACGATGGGCGGAATCAGATCGAATCGGCCCTTGCCTGCTTGAAGATCGCGGACTGCACCAGTTTCAAAACTCTGACGTGCGCCAGAGTCCTTTACGACGAATTGCTTTTCCGACATGCAGTCTTCTTATAGCGAATCTTCTAGGAGCGCTTGAAGATGCGCTTCAACGTGGCGAGCCAGCCTTCGCGGAGATCTTCCACGTCTTCGGGCTGCGGAATCTCGATCGTGTAGTTCTTCGCCGCTTCGCCGATGAAATACAGCTCATCGGTCAGCGAGAGATTCACGATGAGACTGCCACCGTTGGCAGCCAGCTCGGTCGCCTGCTCGGGCGTCAGTTTGCCCAGCTCGCGAGCATCATCCCACGCAACACGAGCACGCTTGCGGTGTTGCTTGCTAAGGATGTGACCACGAATGACGTGAAGCCACGTGATCATATCGGCGTTCTTTTCGAGGATGGCGTTGTCGAGATCCTTACGCCACTTCTTGTAGTCCAATTTGTACATGCATTACCCTTTTAGCGAATCAGTTCCAGGTGCGAGAGTAGACCACGCACAGATTCCTTCGGGACCGGCTTGAGACCGATCGCCATCAGGGCACCGAAATACGGCGGATCCGGCTCGCGAATAGCGCGGAACGAAACGCCCGCGGCAGTTAGCTCTTCCTCCAGACGCAGAAGTGCCTGCTCATCCGGGACGGAGAGTGCGACTGCTCGTGTATCTGAAGGAAGAAGTGCGCCACCGGGAGAGGACTCTCCGGCAGCATGGATCGTCTGTGCGACGATTGCCCCGATCGGGAGATCGCGGCGGATGATGACGTAGTGATAGAGCGGTACTTTAGCCGCGTGTACGATGTGACATAGTAATTTGTAGATTGCCTTCCACTGGACCCTTATAGCGGATCAGTTACGGCTTCACGACCATACATTTTCCACCACCGTAACGATGGCAGAATCCATATGCAGTGCAGTGACAGTGACCAGCATGCTTCGCCTTCTCAACCATCACCTTCGGGAGACGATCCTTGGCGAACGTACCTTCACGAAGAGCCTTCTTCGGTACATCGATTTCGCCAGACGCAGACTTCTCGGCCTTCTTGGCTTGTCTACCATCAAAGTACTCGCCGTACTTCGACTTCGATTTGTCCTCGTAGCCGTTCTGCTTTGCCCACTTGCGACCATTTGCGATCGTGATGTCGTTAAAGCCCTTCGCCTTGTGCTTTGGCTGCTTCGGAGTTGCGCCCTGAATGTGACCAACGACTTCACCCTTAGCGAGAGCGGCATTACTCATGAGGTACAGCATATACAGAACCTCGCGCTCGCTCTTCGTGAGCTGCGGAGGAGGTGCTGAGCTGATCACGCCATTCTGCGTGCTGAGCAAAGACGGAGTCTCGGCCGGAGGAGGCTGCACGGCGAACGCGTCGCCGCGGTGAGCCTTGAACTTGTAGACCTTCGGCGGCTGCTTGATGTGCGATGACAGCTCGCGTGCAGCGTCGACCGGCGTCATGCCGAGAGCCTTCGCGTGAAGGTTGTACATGAGCGAGTGATTGAGTGCGGCTTCCTTGTCGCCAGCGGCGTGCGCTGCCTTCATGCCAGCAAGGTGGTGGAATGCAGCCTGCGCATGCTGGCCAGTATGAGGATGATAGAGGTACTGCTTGTACGCTTCATCTTCTGCCTGCTCACGCGGCATCTTCAATCCGAATTCATTTACGGCAGCGTCAAGATCGAGCTGTTGGCCATGATCATGAGCGGCGATTGCGCGACCAGCCCATTGAGGAAGAGCAAGCTTCGGCTTAGCAGCCTTCGGAGCCGGCGCAGATGCTTGCACGTCCCACGGAGATTCCATCTCGTGGTTCGGCTGCTTGAATGCGTCCTTCGGTAGCGGAGGTGGTGACTTCTTCTCGTTCATTACTTGCCTCTAAATGTCTCTACCAAGGTTGCGATTGCATCCTCGTCCCACACCGATCCGAACGTGAGCGTGAAGCCCTCATCCGTCGATGATACCTTCACGCTCTTCGCGAGACCGGCCCAGCAGAAGCAGCCCTTGAATGCATCACCGTTGAATTGAGGACGCATGCAGTGCGGACACTTCTTCTGCGACTCACTCTTCGTGACTTGAATCGACTTCTTCTTTGACGACACCTTCGGAAGCTGCGGTAGCTGGGTCGTCTGTGACGTGCCTGCTGCGCCTTGCGGTGCTTGCTTCTGATTCTTCGGCTGCGTTGGCGTCGGCGCAATTGGAGCTACAGGCTGGATCGGCTTCGCCGTCGTACCTGGAAGCTTCGCGGTGTTCGGCTTGAGTGTCGCCTTCACCATCGGCAGCTTCGCCTTTGCACGAGCGTTGATCTTGCCGTGCACGCCGCTCGCTGGCTTCACTTCACCGTTGCCGACGAAGTGTGCGCCTTCATCAAAGCGCTGAGCATAGCGCTGAGCTTCATCACGGATCGGCTTCGCAGGAATGTTGCGTCCGTTCGGTGTCGTCTCCCAAATCGGAAATTCCTTGTGCGTACCGACCTTCGGCAACGAAGGCTTACGGTATTGCGACTGGAACGCAGTTGCATCGAGACCGGCGCGACGATCGATGTGGTGCTCCAGGTGATTCGCAATGTTCTCTTGCTGCGTACCGAGAGCGTGTGCCTGATATTCCGGCGTGCCCATCATGTGCTGACGGAATTCCGCTTGCTCTTGTTCGTCGTCAATATCAGCTAGGCGGCTCGTTGTGATTGGAGACTTCGCCGTGCCTGAAAGTTCTGTCTGATAGTCGCCAAGAACCTTTCCTGGAGGAACCATCATCGCGTGAGCGGTTTCATGCTCAACGCCGAAGTCATCTTCATACGGAAGCTCGGTACCGCCTTGACTGACGGGGAAGTCTTGTCCGCGGCTCATCTGTTCTCGATAAGGATCGAGACCGATCGACTGAGCATAACGAACGCGACGTGCTTCGACTTGCTCTGGAGAAAGCTTGAGGGGATCGTTCCACGGACCACTACGCGTCGGCTCGCTGGCACCAGGAGCGAATTGGTACTTGCGACGCTGCTTGACGTTCCATGAAGTCTTCACGAGCTGCGACTTGATCAACAGATCGATCGACTTGCCGAGCTTCGCAAGCTGCTCATTCTTCGCCAGCGGCGATACACGCTCGTGATCGAGCCCGAGAGCAACTGCGACGCAGCCAGCAACGTGAGCCAACGTCGCATCCTCAAAGCGATGCATTTCGCCATTCACAGCGATCGATCCGGCGAAACCCTTTTGCGTCTTTGCGAACGCAAACGGAACGGTCACGCCCGGAACATTTCCGTCATAACCGAACGGAGCTACAACTTCGAGCCACGCAAGGATGGTGCGAGGGAAGATCGCTTGATCTAGCTCCTCAGCACGCTCGACAGCCTTAGATAGTGCTCTCGCACCATCTTCGCCGACGACTGCCTGGAGGAATTGCAGCTTGCGCGAGTCCATTGCCTAGAAAGATTACTTCGTTCCGAGCTTCTGGCTGATGTCGTAGGGCGAATCGTCCGGGCCAGGATTCTGACGCGGCGACTTCTTCGCCTCTAGATCGCGCTGCTCGTTTTCGAACACAGCTTCACGCTGGAGGAGCATCTGTTGCGGAAAACGCATCGTGACGCGGTCGCCGCTGAATTCGTCTTGCACCTGAGCGACACGAACCTCGTGAATCATTCGCTGCACATACCAGAACGGACGATATTCGTAGCGCACCGAGCACACGACACCACGCTTCGATGCCGGATCTTGTCCAGGAGAACGGCCGGGCATCCATTGAATCTTGCCGGCGACGACACTGAAGTCGATGCCACAAGCGTACTGCACACCCTTCGCATCGATCAGCTCTTCTACGTGCACAGCAGGGAAGCGAAGCTTGTCGACGTTCGTGATGCTGCAAGAAAACTTCTCCCAAGTCTCGACGGTGATCGACTCATCCTTGAGATACACGCGATCGAACGGAGCTGGACGAACAGCCTTCTGCGGCGCGTTCGGATTCTCACTCTCATAAAAGCGGGGGAACGTGACCGTGACAGACGAACCGTCCATCACGCCTAGATCGACCTTGCGTGCTTCCTTGCTGTTCGAGAGGAACGAACAAATGACGTGACCACCTGGACGATAAATATATCCGTTGCTGCAACCTTCGTGATGGTCGCGAGGATGACGTTGGTCGTCGGGATCAATCAAGCCAACAGGGCATGGCAACGCACGCATGTGGATCATGTCGACCCCTTGCGTGCGAATCAGCTCGTCGAAAGCGTCTGGATCGAAGCTCGTCGACTGCGATGGAAATTCCATCGGCTGGTCATCTAGGCCCTGCGGCTTCGCCATTTACTTCTTCTCTAGGTAATCGGCCAGCGCTCTCAGAATCGCTGGATCATCATTTACAAGTCCGAGGACGCGGTTATGCGAACCGCAAAGAAGCCCTCGAACCGTCCCTGTCTTGTGATCGTGATCTACGTGCAGCCCTTCGGTACGTGGACAAACAAGGCAATGTCCGTCTTGAGCAATCAGCATTGCTTCGTACTGCGATACAGAAATCTTGTAGATGTTTTCGAGACGCCACTTTCGACGATAGTCTGTGTTTCGAGACTGTGCTTCGCGACGACGTTGCTTCACCTTATCGCTGTGGCTCTCCCAATAGCGACGAGACGCACGAATGCGGCTTACACGTTTACGGACGAACGGATCGTCTTTTAGGAGGTTCAGCGTGAACATTACTTCTGTCTGTTACGGAATTCGTCAGTGATAGCTTCGTACTTTGGAAGCTCTGCCTCAAAGCATTCGACAGGAACATAGTCCGACTTTTCCAAATCCGACCATTCGATCTTATCTTCTCTCTTACGAGCGATAAAACGAGCGACGGCACGATGAGGACCGGCTCCCAAAACTTCGCCCTTACCACCACGCGCAACTACAATCAAGTGCAATCCGCCAGTAGTAGCAAGTTCAATGACCGGAGAGCTGCCTACCCTACCGACACGCTTCTTGTACTGGATTTGGTCAGGGGTGATGCTTGTACTATCCATGCCTTAGAAGATTGTCGTCGGCACGGAAGATTTTTGTTGCATGTGCCCAAAATGGGAGTAGGATTAGACCTATGCCGATCAAATACGTGATTCTCCGCTTCTTCACCGACGCCGCCCG
>Ga0134125_10002489_pt1 | contig 21841 bp, 18 predicted proteins | sample KB31751_FD_96464 | JGI IMG/M metagenome (GOLD analysis project Ga0134125, IMG submission 96464) | Terrestrial soil microbial communities with excess Nitrogen fertilizer from Kellogg Biological Station, Michigan, USA - KB3-175-1 | ecosystem: Environmental > Terrestrial > Soil > Unclassified ... | reverse complement strand
GCTGATCTACGACCGCGTGTCCCGGCGCTTTCGCAGTCCGGTGACGGCGATCGACGGCTATCCCGCGCTGCCGGTGCGGCGCGCAATCGCCGACCAAACGGCAAACGCCGTCTGGTTGGATCTCGGCGCCGGTGCGGGTTACCTCCGATACGACGTAGATGGACGCGCCTGGACGCCCGGCACGCCAACTTCCACCACAGGAACGCTGACCGTCGAAGCCGCGCTGGCCGGCGCCCCGCTCGTCGATGCGATGCGTGCCGCGATCCTCACCGATCAGCGGCTGCGCACGCATCAGTTCACCGCGGCGGCCGCGACGCCCGACCGGCCCGAGATTTTTTTCGGAACGAACGGTCTCGGTCTCGTGCGGGTCGACAAGCAGACAGGAGAATGGGAAGTGCTTTCGTACGGATTGCTCGCTCCAGCGGTCGGCGCGGTCGCGCTCAGCCCCGGTGGTCTCTGGGCCGCGACGAGCGCGCTCGCGGGACGCGCGCAACGCCGCGGCGTGAGCTGGGTCGCGAGCGACCTGTCCGCGACGAAGGGCTCCGAAGGCGGCCGCGCCGCGCTCGGCTTCTCCTTCTTATACGCGCGCAGGCTGCTGGTGGCCGGCGATCAACTGTGGATTGCCAGCGAACAGGGCGTTTTGCGCGTCGATTCGACCGGACTGGACGCGCACCTGTTCGAGCTGCCGGACGCGATCTGCCTCGCACCTTCCCCAAGAGGCATCTGGGCGGGAACGGCGCGCGGCCTTTCCTTAATAACACCAGACCAACACGTGCAGGACATCACTCCGCGCGGCATCGCAATCACGAGCCTGCTTGCCGCGGGCGACACGGTGTGGGTAGGAACGAGCTCGGGATTGGCGCGCGTGGTGCCCGGAGGAGCAGAGTTGACGATCCCTGCGGAATTGGGCGATCGTGCGAGCCTGCACGTGACCATTCGTGCGCTCGCGCGTCTTCAAGACACGATCGTGATGGCAACCGACCGGGAGCTCCTGTGGCGGGACCCGACGACACACGCGTGGACCACCGTCCCGTTGCCGCCGGCGCTCGGCATTCCCACCGCGCTCGCGACGACTCCGCAGGGCGGTCTCTGGATCGGCGGCACGCGCGGCCTCGCGCAGGCCGACATTCGCAGCGGGCTGATGCAGGTGCACACTGTGCCATTCGAGATTCCCGCGCCGGTGCGCGACCTCGCGGCCGATCGCGAGTATCTCTGGGCCGCGACGGACAGCGGGTTGGTGCGGATCCAATGAACCTGGGCCCCGGCAAGGAATTCGATCGGATTCGGGCGATCATGAGTCGCCTCGAGGAACTGCTGCCCGGAAACCAGCCGCTGGGAGACGATTGCGCGCTGATTCCGATCGGCGGCACGACGCTCGCGCTCAGCATCGACAGTGCGATCGAGGGCGTCCATTTCCGCACCGACTGGCTCGACTTCAAGGAAATAGGATTCCGCGCGGCCGGCGCCGCGCTGTCCGATCTCGCGGCCGAAGGCGCGATGCCCATCGGCGTGCTCGTCTCACTTGGCCTGCCGGACAAGAACGGCACTCCACACGATCCGGCCGTCGAGATCATGGAAGGCGTCGCCGCGATGTGCGGCAATCTGGGCGCGCAAATCCTGGGCGGCGACATGACACGCGCCGACAAATACAGCGTCGACGTGTGCGTCATCGGTCAGGCCGAGCACCCGGTACGGCGCGCGGGCGCGCGCGAGGGCGACGCGGTCTGGGTCACGGGCTATCTTGGAGGAGCGGGACTCGCGCTGGCCAAGTTGCAGCGAGGCGAGCCGATGTCGAAGCCGCTGCGCAACCGCTACGCGTGCCCCGAGCCGCGCCTCGAAGCGGGCCGCTGGCTCGCGGCGCAGGGCGCCACGGCGATGATCGACATTTCGGACGGGCTCGCCGCCGATGCGCAGCACCTGGTGGCCGCGTCGGAAGTGGGGATCGAAATCAATCTCGAGCGGATTCCGCTGTGGGAGGGCGTCGACGCGATGGCCGCAGCCGCGAGCGGTGAAGAGTTCGAGCTGCTGTTGACGATGCCGCCCGCCTTCGGCGATTCGAGCGCCTCGTCGTTCCGCGCGCAAACCGGGGTCGAGCTGAGCCGCATCGGGACCTGCCTGCGCGAGGCGGGCGGGCGCCGGGGCGGCCTGCGCCTGCTGGACCACAACCAGCCAGTGAGCTTGCCGGCGGGGTACGATCACTTCGCGTGATCCGCACCCTCTGGTATTACATCGTTCTCCTCACTTCGACCATCGTACACGCGGGCGGCACGTTCCTCGCGGGCCTGCTGCGCGTTCCCAACCGCGTCGGCGGGGTGTACGACTGGGGCAGCGTCGATTGGTCGCGCGAGATCCTGAAAGCGGCCGGCACGCCGGTCATCGCGGAGGGGCTCGAGCGGATTCCGCGGAACCAGCCGGTCATCTACGTCTCCAACCATTCGTCGATGTTCGACATCTGGGCGCTCTCGGCGACACTGCCGGGGTCGGTCCGGTTTCTGGCGAAACAGGAGCTGTTCAAGATTCCGCTCCTGGGCCCGGCGATGCGTGCCGCCGGTCACATTCCGATCGACCGCGCGGCGCGGAAGAAAGCGTTCGAAGCGTACGACGAAGTGGGAAAGATGATCCGGGCCGGGTTCTCGTCGCCCGTCGTCTTTCCCGAGGGCACGCGCAGCCGCACGGGTGAGCTGCTCCCCTTCAAGAACGCGCCGTTCGGTCTCGCCATTGCCGCCCAGGTTCCGATCATTCCCGTGTACGTGCATCACACTTTCGAGATTCTCCCCAAAGGTGGATGGCGCCTGCGCCCGCGACCGATCAAGCTATTGGTCGGTGAACCGATCGAAACGCACGGGCTCCAGCCCATCGACCGCGAGCGGCTCCGCGACCAGGTTCGTGCCGCGATGGTTGCTCTCCAGTCCAAGGTACGATAGGGTTCGACCACCCATGAGCACAGTCATCTCGGTTCACGCGCGCGAAATCCTGGATAGTCGAGGCAATCCCACCGTCGAAACCGACGTGACGCTGGCGAGCGGCGCGGTCGGCACCGCCGCGGTGCCGAGCGGCGCGTCGACCGGCGAGCACGAGGCGGTCGAGCTGCGCGACGGCGATTCGAAACGCTTCGGCGGCAAAGGCGTGCTCGAAGCGGTCAAGAACGTCAATGAAATCATCGGCCCGCGGCTCGAAGGCCTGTCGGCCGAAGATCAGATCACGATCGATTACGCGATGCTCGATCTCGACGGCACGCCGAACAAAGGTCACCTCGGCGCCAACGCGATCCTGTCGGTATCGCTCGCCGTCGCGCGCGCCGCGTCGCAGGATGCCGGGCTGCCGCTGTACCGCTATCTCGGCGGACCGGTCGCGCACGTGATGCCCGTGCCGATGATGAACATCCTGAACGGCGGCGCCCACGCGGCGAACACGGTCGACAGCCAGGAGTTCATGGTCGTCCCGATCGGCGCCGAGACGTTTCCCGAAGGGCTCCGCATGGGCGTCGAAGTCTTCCATGCGCTCAAGAAGGTCTTGAACAAGCGCGGTCTCTCGACCGCCGTCGGGGATGAGGGCGGCTTCGCCCCCGATCTCCCCAACGACGAGGCGGCGCTGGAAGCGATCATGGCGGCCGTCGAGACGGCGGGATTCGAGGCGGGGAAGGACATCGCGATCGCGCTCGACGTCGCGGCGTCCGAGCTGTTCGCGGACGGCAAGTACACGTTCAAGAAGAGCAAGGGCGGCACCAAGAGCGCCGAAGAAATGATCGCGCTCTACAAGGGCTGGATCGACCGCTACCCCATCGTCTCGATCGAGGACGGCCTCGCCGAGGACGACTGGGCCGGATGGGCAAAGCTCACGGAAGCATTACAGGAACGGGTGCAGCTCGTGGGCGATGACCTGTTCTGCACCAATGCGGAGCGCCTGGCGCGCGGCATCGAGGAGAGCGTGGCGAACGCGATCCTGATCAAGGTGAACCAGATCGGCACGCTCACCGAGACGCTGCAGTGCATCGAGCTGGCGCGCGGCAACGGCTATGGATCGGTAATCTCCCACCGCTCGGGTGAGACCGAGGACACGTTCATCGCGGATCTCGCTGTGGCGACGGGCGTCGGACAGATCAAGACGGGCAGCGCGTCGCGCAGCGAGCGGGTGGCGAAGTACAATCAGCTGCTGCGCATCGCCGAGGAGCTGGGCGACGTGGCGCATTACCCCGGCCGGCACCTGTACGGTCTGTGACCAGAACCCGGGTCGCCGGCATCGCGGGCGCGATCGGGCTGGTGGCGCTCGCGGCCTGGGGCGGAGAGTACGGGACGGCCGACTGGATCACGATCCGGCGCCAGGTTGCCGACGAGCGGGCCCGGGTGGCGGCGCTGCGCATCGAGCTCGACTCGCTGAGCAAGCTCGCGAACGATCTCGAGACGAATCCGGCGGTACAAGAACGGGTCGCGCGTGAGCAGTTCGGCATGATCCGCGACGGGGAAACGCTGTATCGCGTGGTGCCCAAATAAAGGAGGGCGCATGAGACGCTGGTTTGTCGGAATGACGGCACTCGGGCTAGCGTGCGGAGGCGATTCCAGCGGCCCGGGAGCCAGCTCGGTGACAGGTGTCGCAGGAGACAACCAGACTGCGAGCCGCGGCAGCGCCCTGCCGGTCCCGCTCAGCTTCACGGCGCTCGGCTCGGACGGGCTGCCGATCGAAGGTGTGAACGTGAGCTGGAGCGCGACGCCGACGAACGGCGCGTCGTTTGCTCCGCCGACGACCACGACCGACGCCAACGGCGTCGCCTCGACCAACGTGATTCTCGGCTCCGCCGTGGGCAACATCACGATGCAGGCGACGCTGAACGGCGTGTCGCCGGTCGTCTATCACGCGACCGCCACCGATCCGTGCGCGACGTTCACCTCGTACAACATCGGCGACAGCGTCAACGCCGCATTGACCTCAAGCGACTGTCTCCGGGGCGGAAACCCAGGTTGGTTTTACGACTACTACCTCGTGAATTACCCCGCGCTGGCGCAGCAGAACATCCGTGTGAAGATGCACGGACTGGGCGCGTTCGATGATCCGTTCGTCGACTACTACACGTTCGGCAACGGCAACATCGTCCAGATCGTGGCGTTCGACGACGACTCGATCCTGGGCCAGGACGGCGCGCGCAATTCCCAGCTCGACATCATTTTCCCCGGCGATACGACGTTCGTGATCGGCGCGAACTCATTCGCCCCGTTCACGACCGGGAACTACACGCTGACGAGCGAAAACCGCGCGCAAGCGATGAATGGGTGTCGCGCGGTCTGGGTCACGCGCGGGATCAGCGTCGCCGATTCGATCAAGGCCACCGACTGCGCCGATTCTTCCGTGACGCCGAAGAATTACGACGTCGCCAGGATTGTAGTGTTCGCCGGCACCGTGCTGACGCTCAGCATGCACTCGACGACGCTGAATCCGTATCTCGCGCTGTATCGCCTGGATCCCTCGCAGTACACGCGGGCCCTGGTGGCGTCGAACGACGACAGCGTCTCGGGAGCGGGCACGAACGCGTTCCTCCAGTACACGGTGCCGGCCAACAATTTCTACGACATCGTGATCGGCACGAGCACGGGGGGCCAGTCGGGCGATTACACGTTCGCGGTTTCCCGCTCGACCACGCTCGCTCCGCATCCGTTTGGGTCCGCACCGAACGCGAGCAGCCGGGACGGTTGGTGGCGCAACGTCGGTTTGCCCAAGCGCTCTACACACTAGCGCTCCTCGCCGCCGGGGCGGGGGTTTGTGTTGGGCAGGGGGCGGGGCCGCGGCCGTGTGAACCGCAGGCCCCGCTCGGACCGAGCCACGATCTCTACTGCATCGACCTGATCGCCGCCCCGGGCGCGCGCGCCGCGTCCGGTCGGGTCGAGCTGAGCCCTCCAGCAGGCCCGTTCACCGTCGGCGTCACGTCCGACGGCCATTCCCGGTACGACCTCATCGGATCAGTCGCCGGCCTCGAGCCCGGCCGCACGTACGTCGCGTGGCTGATGACGCCGCAGCTGGACACGATCATCAAGCTCGGCGTCGTGACTCGCGGAAGCTTTGTCGCGCGTGACGTCGCGCTCCCCAAGTTCGTCGTGCTCATTACCGCCGAGCGCAGCAGTCGCGTGCAGTCGCCGAGCGAGCACCTGGTATTACGGGGGCAATCGCCGAGCACGCGGCTGTTTCCGCCCGATCAGCTGACGTTTGCCGCGGGTGGCAGCACCGCGACTCCGGCGCACGAGCACGAGGGGCACGGCGACTGGCCGATGGTGCCGATGCCGGCGAACCTCACGATGCTGCCTGCGGAGATGGCGCTGCGTCCCGGTGTCGCGCCGTATCCGCGTCCTTCGAGCGATTCACTCGCGATCGCGCGGCCGAGCGAGTGGCGCCGCTTGCGCAATGGCGATACGCTCTGGCTCGATGCGGGCGTCGTGCGCGGCGGGTTCGCGTTCAACGGCGAGCAGCCGGGGCCGATGCTCGAAGTGAGCCGCGGCTCGGAGATCGTCGTCGGATTCACCAATCATCTGCCCGATTCGACGGCGATTCACTGGCACGGTATTCGGCTCGACAACAGGTCCGACGGCGCGCCGGGGCTCACGCAACCCGCGATTGCGCCCGGGGGAACGTTCACCTATCACATTCGATTTCCGGACGCGGGGATCTACTGGTACCACGCGCACGTGCGTGAGGACATCCAGCAGGACTTCGGTCTGTACGGCAACATCCTCGTGCGCTCCGCCGACAGCGTGTTGCCGCCCGCGCATCGTGAGGAGGTGCTGATGCTGGACGACGTCCTCGTCGGGGATCAGGGCCCGATCCCCGCGGGCCGTGAGTCGCCGACGCATGCGCTCATGGGCCGGTTTGGGAACGTCTTTGTCGTGAACGCGAAGCGCGATTATCAGCTGGCGGTCGCGCGGGGCGAGGTCGTGCGATTCTATCTCACGAATGCCGCCAACGCGCGCACGCTGAATCTCTCGTTTGCCGGCGCGCGCATGCAGCTCGTCGCGGCCGATGCCGGCGCGTATGCGACGCCGCGAGCGGTTGCGAGCGTCGTGATCGCCCCCGCCGAGCGCTACGTGGTGAATGTGACGTTCGATCGCCCCGGACGCTTTGCGCTCGTGAATCGCGTGCAGGCGCTCGATCACATCTTCGGCCGGTTTTTCCCTGAGGTGGATACGCTCGGCGTAGTCACCGTATCCAACGGGCGAGCGCCGGCCGTTGCCGCCGCTTCATCTCGGCGCCCCTCGCCGCCGTTTCACCTCGCCGCCCTAGATTCCTTGGCGCGCCGTCCCCCCGACAAGACACTGATTCTCACGCTCCACACCACTAATCTCCCACCCGTCACCGAACGGCTGATGCAGCTCGACTCGATCTTCTTCCAGCCCGTCGAGTGGAGCGGCTCGATGCCGATGATGAACTGGGCGGCGACGGGGGAGCAGGTGCGGTGGATTCTGCGCGATCCCGAAACCGGTCGCGAGAACATGGACATCGATTGGCATTTCGCGCGCGGCAGTACGGTCAAATTGCGTCTCGTCAACGAGCGCCGCGCGTTCCACGGCATGCAGCATCCGATCCACCTGCACGGCCAGCGCTTCCTCGTGCTCGCCGTGAACGGCGTGCCGATGCGTGATCTCGCCTGGAAAGACACGGTTCTGGTGCCCGCCGGGTCCACGGTGGATATTCTGTTCGACACGACCAACCCCGGTCACTGGATGCTGCACTGTCACATCGCCGAGCATCTCTCGGCCGGAATGATGACGCACCTCACAGTCGACTAGCGAGGAGCTTTCATGTACGCGTTGACTCTCCTGCTCGCGCTCGCCGCGCAGCGTCCCGACTCTCTCGCGGCGCAGGTCCGCGAATACGTCACGGTGGACACGTCGCTGCTGGCGCTCACGCACGTGCTGCTGATCGACGGCACGGGCGCCGCGCCGAAGCCGCATCAGACCGTCGTGATTCGCGCCGGCAAGATCGCCGCCGTCGGACCGGTCGGTTCCGTCCAGATCCCGGCCGGCGCCAAAGTCATGGACATGAGCGGCACGACGCTGATTCCCGGACTGATCGGGATGCACGACCATCTGTTCTATACCGCGGCGGGCGGCCGCGCCGTGCAGATGGGATACACCGGCCCGCGGATCTATCTAGGCTCCGGCGTCACGACGATTCGCACGACGGGCAGCCGTTCGCCGTATGCCGAGATCAATTTGAAAGACGCGATCGACCACGGCCTGTCGCCGGGTCCGCGCATTCACATCACGGCGCCATACATCACCGGCACGGCGGGCGGCGGTTCGATGGCGGTGGTCGCGACGCCGGAAGCGGCGCGCCGGTTCGTGGCGTACTGGGGCGCCGAGGGCGCGACCTGGATCAAGGCCTACACCGACATCCGGCGCTCAGAGCTGGCCGCGGCGATTCAGGAAGCGCACAAGCACGGCATGAAAGTCACCGGGCATCTCTGCTCGGTGAGCTTCCAGGAAGCGGTGTCGCTCGGCATCGACAATCTCGAGCACGGCATGTTGACCGCGTCGGACTTCGACACGTCCAAGAAGGCCGACGCCTGTCCGATGACGCTGATGAATTCCCTCGGCTCCGCCGATGCGAACGGGAGCACGGCGCAGCAGACGATTCGGACGATGGTGCAGAAGGGCGTGTCGATGACGTCCACGCTCGCGGTGTACGAACCGTTCGTCGCGAACCGGCCGACCAAGGATGAGCGCACGCTGAACGCGATGGATCCGGAAGTGCGGGCCGCGTACTTGAAGACGCGCCAGCAGATCGATTCGGCGGGAACGGGCTGGGTGCCGCTGAGCGCGTTCAAGAGCGCGATGGCGTTCGATCGCGCGTTCGTGGCGGCGGGGGGCAACCTCGCGGCCGGCGTCGATCCGACGGGCATCGGTGGCGCGCTCGCGGGCTTCGGCGATCAGCGCAACTATGAGCTGTTCATCGAGGCCGGGTTCACGCCGTCGCAGGCCGTGCAGATCATGACGGCGAACGGGGCGAAGATTCTGGGCGTAGCGCAGACGCTGGGGACGGTGGAGGTCGGGAAGATGGCGGACCTCGTGGTGCTCCAGGGCGATCTGACGGCGGACCCGTCGGTGATTCGCACGCCGACAATTGTTTTTAAGGATGGGGTCGGCTACGATTCTGCGAAGTTGATCGCCTCGGTTCAGGGCAGGGTGGGCGTCAACTAAGAGGCAGGTGTGGCAGGGTAGCTCAGCCTGGTGAGAGCACGGCACTCATAATGCCGGGGTCGTGGGTTCGAATCCCACCCCTGCTATCCACGCAAAGAGCAAAACCGTCGAGCAACAACGTCTCCTGAGACGTTTGCGCTCGACGGTTTTCTTTTGCGCTTTCGATTAGTGGTGTCGCTCCGGTATCCCGAAGTCCGAGTTGTAGGTGTCGATCGTCATCAACCACCGGCCGTCCTTCTGCTTGCGCCGAATCTCGAGGTACTTGCCGCGATCTTCGCCGGTCTGGTGGCCGTCCGGACCGACCAGCGTATACGAGTAGGTGCCGCGCACGTACGCGAGATCGCCGCGCCCTTCGATCTCGATCGGCGTGAGCGTGAAATTGGACATGGGCGGAAAGGCCCCGAGCCACGCGCGGATCGCCGGCCGGCCCTCGGCAATGCCGCTGTGCGGCGGCATGAACCGCGCATCCTCGCTGAACAGCTCCGCCGTGAGCGAATCGTGGCGCGCGCGCTGGTGCGCGACGAAGCTGTCGGTGGACGCGCGAATCGCGGCGCGATCGGCCTCGCTCAAGTCAGGCGGGGCGACTTTGCAGGCGGCGAACAGCACGATCAGACAAGGAACGATTGCGCGCATCTCAGCTCCTTTTCTTCCAGACCACGGGCCGAATGTTCTGTGCCATCTGAGCGCCGATGTGCTGGGCGTCGGCGAGCTTCACTTCGTATTCGCTCCGCCACTCCGGCGGCATGTTCGAGCGGAAGTAGGTCGCCGTCATCAGCTCCCCCTTGGGCTCGAGTCCGGCCAGCGCGCCGCAGCCGACCGCGACGACGTCGCCGAGAAACAGCGTCGAGCTGCCGGTATCCATCACGTTCGCGACCTCGCACTCGAAATGCGCGTAGCACTCGTCGAGCACGGGGAGGCCGGTCGTGCCGTCGTGATGCGGGATCCCGGCCAGCTTGTCCTGATCGCGCCCGCTGACGAATCCCAACCTACGCACCAAATCGAACTGTTTCGTATGCAAAAGGTGTAACACGAAGCGCCCGGTGTCGAAGACGATGTCGTGACTGTAGTTGAACTTGTGGATATAGACCGAGATGCGCGGCACGCTGGGCACGATCGACGCCCGCACCGCGGAATCGAGGATCATGCCGTTCTTCTTCTTCTCCCGTTTCGAGGTGACCGCCACGACGGGTGAGGTGAGATTGCGCAGCAGTTGGTAGGTCGGGTCGGGTTGGCGCATACTTCAAGATACATGTCCACTGTCGAGTCGCTGCCCGCACGCGTCCGTGCGCATATCGAACGCCATCGACTCTTCTCCCAACCCGGAGAAGCGATCGTTGCCGTGTCGGGTGGCGCCGATTCGGTCGCGTTGCTCGATTTGCTGCGCGGTCTCTCGGCGAAGCTCGAGCTGATTCTCGTCGTCGCGCACGTCGATCACGGCATTCAGTCCGACAGTCCGACCGTCCGACAGTCCGTCGCTGTTCTCGCGAAGCAGTACCAGCTGCCATTCGAGACCACCGAGCTCCAACTCGGACCGCATGCCTCGGAGACGGAAGCTCGTCGAGCGCGCTATGAGTGGTTGCGAGATCTGCAGCGTCGGAGAGGCTCCAAGTACATCGTGACCGCCCATCACGAAGACGATCAGGTCGAAACGATTGTGCTGCGCGCGTTGCACGGCAGTGCCCCAGCGGGACTGGCGGGCATCAGCGCGAAATCGCGCGGCGGTCTGGTGCGGCCGCTGCTGCCGTTCTCGCGGCGCGAGCTCGCCGAGTATGCCGCGGCGCGCGGTCTTCCGGTGCACGACGACCCCGCCAATCGTGATCCCCGTCATCTGCGTTCCTGGATTCGCTCGACACTGTTGCCCTTACTGCAGGAGCGTCTGGGGACACGGGTGCGGCGGGATCTGGTGGCCAAGGGCAGGCACGCGGCGCGCGACACCCGCGCCTGGGATCAGGTGCTCGATTTGGTCCCCGATCTGGCGCTCGAGGTGCAACCAAATTCATTCGCCGTTGCCCGAGGGGTCCTGTGCGGCTATGATAACGCATTGTCCGTCGCGCTTTTGCGTGCAGCCGCGCGGCGGGTGGGAGTCGTGCTCGGACCGGCGCGAGCGAGGCGTCTTGTGGCCCTCGCGCAACGTCCCTCGGGTCGCCGGCTTCAGCTCGGCGACGGGTGGTCGGCCGAAGTGGCGTTCGATCGACTGCGCGTCAGCCGTGAAACCGACGTCGGATGCGCGCTCGAGCGGGTCTTCCCGAGTGGGGAGCGCGGCACGGCGTTGTTCGGTGAGTTCGAGATCACGTGGTCACCAGGAGACGCTCCCGCTCGCATCGAGCGCGCGACTTGGACGACGTGGGTGGACGGCGCGGCATGGGAGGTGCGCTCTCCCGCGCGTGGCGATTCGCTGGTGCCGTTGGGTGGTGTGGGACACCGGCCGCTGCGGCGTCTATTAATGGAAGCGCGAGTGCCGCGCAGCGCGCGGTCGCGCTATCCCGTAGTGAGTAGAGGGGAAACCATTCTGTGGGTGCCGGGCATCTGTCGTAGTGCCGAAGCCCTGCCGGCACCAGGAACTCGAGCGGTGAGGCTGGATGTTACCGAGTGTCGCTGAGCTGAAGCGGGTCGTCTTCGACGAAGAGGCGATCGCGGAGCGGGTGGGCGAGCTGGGGCGGGAGATCAGCGCTGCCTACCCCGATGGCGACCTCCTCGTGCTGGGCCTGCTCAAAGGCAGCTTCATTTTTCTCAGTGACCTCGTCCGAAAGATCGACCGGCCGCTCCAGGTCGATTTCCTCGTGGCGTCGAGCTATGGCGAGAGCACGGTTTCGAGCGGCAACGTCCGGCTGGTGTATGATCCGGAGACGGAGCTGGAAGGGAAGCACATCCTGCTGGTCGAGGACATCATCGACACCGGCAGGACGCTGAACAAACTGGTCGCGCTGCTGCGCCAGCGCCGGCCGAAGAGCCTGGAGATTTGCGCGCTGCTGCACAAACATGTGGCTGAACACCTGGAGCTGGAAGCAAAGTTCATTGGTCTCGATGCGCCAACGCTGTTCCTGGTCGGATACGGCCTCGATCATGCGGAGAACTTCCGGCACCTTCCTTATATCGCGAGTCTGACGTAGATGGCCAATCGTCTCCCCCCGCCCCCGCGGGAATTCAACTGGGCCCGGATGCTGCGGACGCTCTCGTTCTGGGCGCTCCTCATCGTCGGGACGATCGCGCTGGTGCAGCTCGCGTCGAGCCGCCGCCGCGAAGAAGCCGAAATCACCTACACGCAGTTCATGGAAGAGCTGAACGCCGGCAACGTCGGCTCGGTGGAAATCGCCGAGCGCCAGAAAGTGCGCGGCACCTTCCAGCGTCCGGTGGTCGTGAAGCGGCAGACGGTCGAGCGCTTCAACGTGCTGCTGCCGTTCGAGGCCGACGACAGCTTCGTCGCCAGCCTGTCCGCGAAGGGCGTCGACGTGCGCGCGCGCGAATCCGGCCAGTCGTTCGGCGTCGTGCTGCTCACGTTCCTGCCGTACCTGCTGATCTTCGGCCTCGTGATCTTCATGCTGCGCCAGATGCAGCAGGGCGGAAACCGCGCGTTCGCGTTCGGTAAATCGAAAGCGAAGCTGCTCGCGGGCGATACGCCGAAGGTCACCTTCGCCGACGTCGCCGGCTGCGATGAAGCGAAGCAGGAGCTCGAGGAAATCATCGACTTCCTGAAAGACCCGCAGAAATTCCAGCGCCTCGGCGGCCGCCTGCCCAAGGGCGCGCTGCTCGTGGGCCCGCCGGGCACCGGCAAGACGCTGCTCGCGAAAGCGGTGGCCGGCGAGGCGGGCCGTCCCTTCTTCTCCATGTCGGGCTCCGACTTCGTCGAGATGTTCGTCGGCGTCGGCGCCTCGCGCGTGCGCGACCTGTTCGAGCAGGGCAAGGCGCACGCGCCGTGCATCATCTTCATCGACGAAATCGACGCGGTCGGTCGCCATCGCGGCGCCGGCCTCGGCGGCGGGCACGACGAGCGCGAGCAGACCTTGAACCAGCTGCTCGTCGAGATGGACGGCTTCGAGTCGAACGACGGCGTGATTCTGCTCGCCGCCACGAACCGGCCCGACATTCTCGATCCGGCGCTGCTGCGCCCGGGGCGCTTCGACCGCCAGATCGTCGTCGACATGCCCGACCTGAAGGGCCGCGAGCAGATCCTGCGCGTGCATATCCGCAAGATTCCGCTGGCGCCCGGAGTGAATCTCGAGCGCATCGCGCGCGGCACACCCGGTCTCGCCGGCGCCGAGCTCGCGAACATCGTCAACGAAGCCGCGCTGCTCGCGGCGCGCCGCAACAAGTCGCAGGTGGACGGCCAGGACTTCGAAGACGCGAAGGACAAGGTCATGCTCGGCCTCGAGCGCAAGAGCCGCGTGTTCTCCGAAGAGGAGCGGCGGCTCGTGGCGTATCACGAAGCGGGACACGCGCTCGTGGGTCTGACCGTGCCCGATGCCGATCCGCTGCACAAGGTCACGATCATTCCGCGCGGCCGGGCGCTCGGCCTCACGGCGTATCTGCCCGAGGAAGAGCTGCACAAGTACACCAAGCGCTCGATCGAGTCGCGGCTCGCGATGGCCTACGGCGGCCGCGTCGCCGAAGAGCTCGTGTTCGGACCGGAGAAGGTGACGACCGGCGCGGCGCAGGACATCCAGCAGGCGACCAATATCGCGCGCCGCATGGTGACGCAGTTCGGCATGAGCAAAGTCATCGGCCCGATCGCGGTGGGCGATCGCGAGCAGGAGATCTTCCTGGGTCGCGAGGTGGTGCAGCGTCGCGAGATCTCCGATCGCACGGCGCAGATCGTAGACGAAGAAGTGAAGAGCATTCTGACCCAGGCCTATAGCGACGCGACGCGCATCCTCACCGAGCGCCGGACCGCACTGGACCGGCTCGCCAACGCGCTGCTCGAGCGCGAGACGCTGGAGCGCGAATTCGTCGAGATGGTGGTCGCCGGGCAGCCGCTGCCGCCGTATGTGCCGCCGCCCCCGACGCCGCGCGCCGACAGCAGCGAGCAGGAAAAGGAGAAGCCGTCGCAGCGCGCGTCGGGCGGCATGCTCCGCAATCCGCCGCCTGAGCCCGCTGGAGCGTGAGCGCGACCGGCGCCGCAGACCTCTCCAAGCTTCGAATCAATCGCGACGACCCACCGCCCGCGGTAAAGCGGGCGCTGGGTCGTGTGCTGTGGATCACCGGTGCCGCGATTCTGGTGTTTGCCGTCGTGCTCTTGGTGGCGCGCCGGGGCGGCGCAGTTCCGGTGCAAACCGTGGTCGTCACCGCCTCGTCGGGCGGCGCAGGGGTGGCGAGTGGCGGCAACGGCGCGGTCGCCGTGGTGGCGAATGGTTATGTCGTGGCCCGGACCAAGGCCGCTGTGTCTGCGAAGATTCCGGGTCGGCTGGCGGTCCTGAGCGTCAGCGAAGGATCTGTTGTCCAGAAGGGCGAGGTCATCGCGCGCCTCGACAATGCCGACTACACGGCCGCGGTAGGACAGGCGGAGGCGGAGGTGTCGAGCGCCAAGGCGACGTTGATCGAGACGCAGTCGGACCGCGACCAGGCGCAGCGCGAGCTGGTCCGCGTGCGCGACGTTCGCGCCCAGAATCCCAACCTTGTCTCGCCCCAGGAAGTGGAGAACGCCGAGAGTCGGGTCCAGCAGGCCGACGCACGGGTCAGTGCGCAATCTTCGCGCGTGGACGCGGCGGCAGCGGGGTTGCGGGTCGCGCACGCCAATCTCGAGAACACCTACATCCGCGCGCCGTTCAGCGGCACCGTGTTGCGCAAGGAAGCCGAGGTCGGTGAGGTCGTCGCCCCGTCGGTCGGCGGCGGTCTCACACGCGGCGCCGTCGTGACGATGGCCGATCTCGCCACACTCGAGGTCGAAGTCGACGTCAACGAGGCGTACATCGCGCGCATCCAGAGCAATCAGCAGGCGCGCATCACGCTCGACGCCTATCCCGACACGGCGTTCCGCGGCACGGTGCGTCAGGTGGTGCCGACCGCGGATCGCCAGCGCGCCACGGTGCAGGTGAAAGTCGCCATCGTCGATCGGGATCCGCGCATTCTCACCGAGATGGGCGCGAAAGTCGAATTCCTCCAGGCGGCGCGGCCGGCCACGGCGGACGCCAGTCAGCCCGTCGAGAAGCCGCGCATCATCGTGCCGGCCGAAGCGGTGCGTTCTGAAAACGGCCGCGACGTCGTGTGGATCGTCCGCGATGGGCGGTTACAAAGTCGTGACGTTGACGCGGGTCCGGTCAGCGGTAACTTCCGCGAGATTCGGTCCGGACTCTCGGGCGGCGAGCAGCTGCTGGTGGGCGGTGTTGAAACCCCTCGAGACGGCCAGCGCGTAAAGACCGCACCGTAGTCCCACCCACGACGCAACCCAGGACTTCTTCATGGCACTGGTTGAAATCCGCGACGTCTACAAGTCATTCCAGCGCGAAGAACAGCGCATCGAGGTCTTCACCGGGCTGACGCTCGACATCGACGCGGGCAGCTTCACGGCCCTGATGGGTCCCTCGGGCTCGGGGAAGTCGACGCTGCTCAATCTCATTGCCGGCCTGGACCGCCCGACGAAAGGCACCGTGCGGGTGGCCGACGCGCCCGTGAGCGAGATGTCGGCGAGCCAGCTCGCCGCGTGGCGCTCGCGCAACATCGGATTCGTGTTCCAGTCGTTCAACCTGCTGCCGGTGCTCACCGCGGCGCAGAACGTCGAGCTGCCGCTCCTGCTCACGAATCTGTCCGGCAAGGACCGCGCTGAGCGCGTGAAGATCGCGCTCGACGTCGTGGGGCTTGGCGATCGCGCCAGCCACTACCCGCGCCAGCTCTCCGGCGGTCAGGAGCAACGCACCGCGATCGCGCGCGCCATCGTCGCCGACCCGACCGTGATGCTGCTCGACGAGCCCACCGGCCAGCTCGACGCGAAGAGCTCGCAGGAAGTCCTCGCGCTGCTGCAGCGGCTCAATACCGAGTTCAACAAGACGATCATCATCGTGACGCACGATGCGCACGCGGCGGAGCGCGCCAAGACGACGCTCCATCTCGAGAAAGGCGATCTCATCGAGAAGCCTCGCATGGCGGCCGCCCGGTGAAATACCTCGGACTGGTCCTCGCCAACCTCGGCCGCCACAAGCTCAGGAGCATTCTCACGATTCTGAGCGTGGCCCTGGCGTTGTTCCTGTTCGCGTCGCTGCGCAGCGTCACCACGACCCTGGCCGCGACCGCGCAGCTCGGCGGCGCGCGGCGGCTCGTCACCACCAACGCCACCGGGATCGTGTTCGTGCTGCCGCTCGCGTACGGCAATCGCATCAAGGCGTTGCCCGGCGTCACGGGGCTGTCCTGGGCCAACTGGTTCGGCGGCCGCTACGGCGACGGCAAGAGCTTCTTCGCGAACTTCGCCGTGGATCCCGAGTCGTACTTGAAGATGTATCCCGAGTTCATCATTCCCGCCGACCAGCGGGAAGCGTTCCTGCGCGACCGCACGGGCGCGCTGATCGGCAAACGGCTGCTGCGGCAGTTCGGCTGGAAGGTGGGGCAGAACGTCACGCTGCAGGGCACGATCTTCCCGGGCGACTGGACCTTCACCGTCGACGCGGTCTACACGCCGAGCGACCCGTCGCTCGGCGACGACGCGCTCGTGTTCCATCACGAGTACTTCGACGAGCGGATCGGGCGCGCCGGCATCGCGGGCTGGTACATCGTGGAGATCGACGACCCGGCCCATGCGCCGCAGATCGCCAAGGCGATCGACGACATGTTCCGCAACTCGAGCTCGCCCACCAAGACCGGGACGGAGAAGGAGTTCCAGGCGAGCTTCGCGACGATGTGGGGCAACGTCAGCTTCCTCATGAGCACGATCGGCCTCGCGGTCGTGTTCGCGATCCTGCTCGTGACGGCGAACGCGATGATGATGAGCGCGCGCGAGCGCACGGGCGAGATCGCGGTCCTCAAGACGGTCGGCTTCTCCGACCGCCTGCTGTTCGCGCTGACGATGGTCGAGGCGGGGGCACTCGCGCTGACCGGCGCCGCGCTCGGCCTCGGCGCCGCGAAGCTCTTTTACCCGGCCATCAATTTCAACGGCGCGGGCTTCCTGCCTGGATTCAAGGTGGCGACCAGCACGCTGGTCGTCGGGACGCTGGTCGCGATCGGTCTGATGCTCGCGAGCGGACTCGTGCCGGCCGTGCGCGCCGCGCGCCTGCCGGTGGTGCAGGCGCTCCGGAAGGTCGAATGATTCCGATCGTCTACAACGTGCGCAGCGTGGTGCAGCGGCCGCTGTCCACGGCGCTGACGGCGCTGGGCGTGGGTCTCGTCGTGGCCGTGTTCATCGGCATGCTCGCGCTCGCCAACGGCTTCAGTGCCGCGCTCGCCAAGACCGGCTCGGACCGCAACGTCATCATCCTGCGCAAAGGCGCCGATTCGGAGCTGTCGAGCGGCCTGGGACGCGACGTCGCGAGCATGATCAGCGCCGATCCCCACGTCGCCACGGGGCCGGACGGGCACCCGCTCGTGTCGCCCGAAGTGTACGTGCTGATCCCGATGGCGAAATCGTTCGACACGACGCAGATGGCCAACGTGGTCGTGCGCGGCGTCAGCGATCAGGCCTGGCAGGTCCGCAACAACGTCACGATCACCGCGGGCCAGAAGCCGACGTCCGGTCGTGCCGAGGTCTGTGTCGGCAGCCGGCTGACGCAGCGCTTCCCGCACACCAAGGTCGGACAAACGCTGCGCTTCGCGGGCCGGGACTGGACCGTGAGCTGCAACTTCAGCGCCGCCGGCTCGGCGTTCGAATCGGAAGTCTGGGGCGAGAACGAGCAGTTCATGCCGGTCTTCCGCGGCGAGGTGTTCCAGTCGATCACCTTCCGTCTCAAGGATCCCGCGGCGTTTACGGAAGCGCAGCGGGCGCTTCAGGCCGACAAGCGCTTCACCGTCGACGCGCATCGCGAGGCGGAGTTCTACGCGCAGCAATCGCAGCTGCTCGGACGAATCCTCAGCTTCCTGGCGGTGATGATCACCGGGATCATGGCGGTGGGCGCCGTGTTCGGCGCGATCAACACGATGTACGCCGCGATCGCCTCGCGCGCGCCCGAGATCGGTGTGCTGCTCACCCTCGGCTTCAAACCGGGCAGCGTGCTGCTGAGCTTCCTCGCCGAGTCGGCGTTCATCGCGCTGATCGGCGGCGTGCTGGGGTGCCTGTTCGCGCTGCCGCTCAACGGCATCGTGACCAGCACGACGAACTGGTCGAGCTTCAGCGAGATCGCCTTCAGCTTCCGGGTCACGCCCGCGCTGCTGCTGGTGGGGATGATCTTCGCCGTCGTCATGGGAATCGTCGGGGGATTCTTTCCCGCCTTGCGCGCGGCCCGCCTCCAGGTGGTCAAGGCGCTCAGGTGAAAGTGACCGCGCTCGCCGCGCAGACACCGGAAGCGGTGCGCGCGGCGCTCGCGGCTCGCGGCTGGGAAACACAGCCGGCGTGGTTCGCCGCGACCGGCATTCAGACGACCGTCCTCCTCCTCGAAGACATCACCGAAGACGAGCGCGAGGCCCTCGTGCATTGGGGGACTAGGTCGGGCATCGACATCCTGACGGGCGACGGCTGGGCGCTCATCGCCGGCGGCACGAGCCGGATCGCGCCCCTGGCGCGCTACGATCGCGTCCCGCAGGAGCTCGCGCGGCTCGCCCCGGAGCTGGGCAAAGTGCTCGCGGCTCGCGCCGAGCCGCCGCGCGTCTGGGCGATCAAGGGCGGGGAGCTGTCGCTCGAGACGCCCGTCATCATCGGCGTCGTGAACGTGACGCCGGACTCGTTCTCCGACGGCGGCCATCTGCCGTCAGCGGATGCCGCGATCGAACAGGGCGGACAGCTGATGGCTGACGGTGCTCGGCTGCTCGATATCGGCGGCGAGTCCACGCGCCCCGGCGCCGGCCCGGTCTCCGTCCAGGAAGAGCTCGCCCGCGTCATTCCGGTCATTGCGGGGCTGACCAAACGCCAGATCGGTCCGATCTCGGTCGACACGCGCAAGGCGGAGGTCGCGCGCGCCGCGCTCGAGGCTGGGGCGGCGGTGGTCAACGACGTATCGGGCCTGCGGTTCGACCCGGTGCTGGCAGAGGTCGTCGCGAAGTCCGGGGCCGGACTCATTCTGATGCACATGCGCGGCACGCCGGCGACGATGGACGAGCATGCGACCTACAAGCACGTCACCGCCGAGGTGGCGGCCGAGCTGGCGGCGGCGGCGGGGAAAGCGGAGCGCGGCGGAATCGCGCGCGAGCGGATCGTCCTCGATCCGGGGTTCGGATTCGCGAAAACCGCGTCCCAGAATCTCCGCTTGCTCGACGAACTGGCAACGATCGTGGCCGTTGGCTATCCTGTAGCCGTCGGCCTGTCGCGCAAGCGCTTTTTGGGCGCGGCGACGGGCCGGCCCGTGGATGATCGGGACCGCGCCACGGCCGTTGCCTGCGCCCTCGCCTGGGAACGGGGGGCGCGCCTGTTCCGGGTCCACGATGTGGCCCTGACCCGCGAAGCTCTTGCACTGGCGAGCGCGACGACGAATCCAACATGAACGTAGACGCCTTCAAGTTCCTGTCCCCGCGGCTCTGGCCGGATCTGTTCGAGATCCTGCTGGTGTCGTTCGTCATCTACCGGTTCCTGCTGTTCCTTGTCGGCACGCGCGCGCTGCAGATCGTGATCGGGCTCGTGATCCTGTCGCTCACGTACTTCGTCGCGGTGTTCGCGAAGTTCACGATGATCAGCACGCTGCTCGGCGTCGTGTTCACGTACGGCGCGTTCGCGGCGGTCGTCGTGTTTCAGCCGGAGCTCCGCAACGCGCTGGCGCGGCTCGGCCAGTCGCGCTTCATGCGCGCGTTCTCGCGCGGCGACCGGCAATCGGTGGCGGAAGAAATCGCCGAAGCGCTCGACCGGCTGTCGCGCGCGGGGACCGGCGCGATCATCGCGGTCGAGGGCGACATCGGGCTGGAGGAGTTCATCACGACCGGCGTGCCGATGGAGGCCAAAGTCTCGGCCGATCTGCTGACGACGATCTTCACCCCCTACTCGCCGCTGCACGACGGCGCGATCCTGATTCGCGGCGATCAGATCATCGGGGCCGGGTGCGTGCTGCCGCTGACGCAATTCAAAGTGGCCGACAAGTCGCTGGGGACGCGTCATCGCGCCGCGCTGGGGTTGTCGGAAGAGACGGATGCGACCGTGCTCGTCGTCTCCGAAGAGACGTCGACCATTTCCGTCGCGAGTCACGGTCTGCTGTATCGCCATCTCACGCCGCAGCAGGTGCGCGACCTCCTTTCCGGTGCCGTCTCTCATCTCGAGGGCGGCGAGCGCGTGACGCAGCCTGCCTCCTAAGCCTCCGTACCGGGAGGCGGCGGCCGTCGCCTTCCTCGCTCTCATCGGCTATGTGATCACCCTCGCGCCCACCGTCACGCTGTGGGATGCGGGCGAATTCATCACGGCCGCCAAAGTGCTCGGCGTACCGCATCCACCGGGAACGCCGCTGTTCGTCATGCTCGGCAACGTCTGGGCGCGGCTCCTGCCGTTCGGCGCGTACGCGTGGCGGACCAACCTGATGAGCGCCTGTTTCTCCGCGGCCGGCGCGGGGTGTCTGTTCCTCGTCGCGCACCGGCTGCTCGCGGGTGAAATCGCGTGGGTGCGGATCGGCGGCGGCGCCGCGGCCGCCTTGTGCTCGGCGTTCAGCTTCACGAACTGGCAGAACAGCAACGAGACCGAGGTCTACACCGTCGCGACGTTCAGCATCGCCGCGATCTGCTGGCTGTGTCTGCGCTGGCGCGACGTGCGCGGCACGCGCGCCGCGCCGCACCTGCAGCTGCTCATCATCTACGTCGCGGCGCTGTCGATCGGCAATCACCTGCTCGCGTTGCTGGTCGGTCCCGCGGTGTCGCTGTTCATGTGGTACACGTTGCGGACGAGCGCCTCCGCCGATCCCGCCGAGCGCAAAATGGAATGGGCGGAGTGGTGCGCGTTCACGGCGCTCTGGATCCTGCTGATCGCGGTCGGGCTCGGCAGCACGCCGCTGCTGATCGTCGGCGGCACGCTGGTGCTGGCGGCGGCGGTGTACTGCATCATGTCGGGATCGGTCGCGTTTCCCGTGCTGGCCGTCGTGATCGCCGCGGTCGGGGTGTCGACGTACGCCTTCCTCTATATCCGCTCCGGCCTGCAGCCGCTGCTCGACGAAGCGAATCCCGAGAACTGGAGAAACCTGCTCGCGGTGATCCGGCGCGAGCAGTTCGGCAGTCGCGGGTTGCTCGACAATCCCACCGTGGGGCCCGGGCCCGACAACCCCGGACGAACGATCGCGATGTTCTTCTATCAGTTCGTCAACTATGCGCAGTACGGGTCGTGGCAGTGGGCGCGCGCGTTGCCGATCATCCCCATGGCCCTCGTGGCGGTGCTGTTCGGGATCCTCGGCGTGCTCGGCCTCGATCTGGCCCGCCGGCGCGACACCGGGATCGCCACGCTGCTGTTCGCGCTGTGGCTCGTCACCGGGATCGGCCTCGTGCTGTACATGAACTTCAAGCCGGGGTTCTCGCTGTTCTGGGACCGGTTCAAGACCATCACCCAGCACGAAGTGCGCGAACGCGACTATTTCTTCGTCGTCAGCTTCCAGATGTGGGGGGTGTTCGCGGGGCTGGGCATCGCGCGAATG
>Ga0134125_10002488_pt1 | contig 21844 bp, 22 predicted proteins | sample KB31751_FD_96464 | JGI IMG/M metagenome (GOLD analysis project Ga0134125, IMG submission 96464) | Terrestrial soil microbial communities with excess Nitrogen fertilizer from Kellogg Biological Station, Michigan, USA - KB3-175-1 | ecosystem: Environmental > Terrestrial > Soil > Unclassified ... | reverse complement strand
GTGCTGCGCCGCGAACATCTCGCCGAGAACGGTGCCGATCAGCGTCAGTGAAAAGCCGACGCGGATGCCGGTGAAAATCTCCGGCACGGCGGCCGGAAACAGGATCGACCGCACCATCACCGCTGGGCTCAGCTTCATAACGCGGCCGGTCTTGATCAGGATCGGCTTGATCGTGCGCACGGCCCCGAGCGTAAACAGCGCGACCGGAATGATGCCGTGGATGGCGCCGAAGGCGATCTTGGCGGAAATGCCGATGCCAAAGGCCAGAAGGATGATCGGGTAAAGCGTGATTTTCGGGATCGAGTAGAGCGCAACCAGCATCGGCTCCATCGCGTCGCCGGAGAGGCGATGCAGCCCCAGGCCAAACCCGATGAGCAGGCCGAATACGACGGCGATAGCGAGCGCGACGCCGAAGGCTTCCAGCGTGTCGCGCAGGTGGATCCAGAAGAGATCGGTCTTCATCAGCTTGCCGAGGAAAGCGACCGTCTGCCACGGCGAGCGCAGCGCCACGTCGCCGACCACGAGATAGGCAAGCTCCCACACGACCAGCAGGCCGACAATGAGAATGACGGTGTTGCGAAACGGCTTTCGTTCCTCGCCATGCATTATTTAAGCCCCCGCCTCGACAGCAGCAGGTTCTCCCAGCGCGAAAGCAGACCGTTGACGACGATCGACAGCAACAGGATGAGCAGGATGAGCGGATACATCGTGGCGTTGTCGAAATTGGTATAGGCGTAGCCGATTTCATAGCCCATGCCGGAGCGCGCCATGATGAACTCCGAGCCGATGACGCCGATGAAGGCGTAAGCCAGCGCAAGCTTCGCCGCCGTCAGCAGATAGGGCGCGCAAAACGGCAGCGTGACGCGCAGCGCCGTCTGCAACGGCCCCAGCCGGTTGATCCGCGCCGTTTTCTTGAGCACCGCCGGCACGCGGTCGAGGCCGTTGAGCATGGTCACGATCACCGCGACGACGCCGAGCAGAAAGCCGATCAGGAGCTGCGGGCCATCGCCAAGGCCGAACATGACGATGAACAGCGGATAAAAGGCGAAAACGGGAATCGCGTAATAGGTCGCAAACAGCGGATCGAGAACGTCGCGCGCGGTCTTGTAGCCGTGCAGGATGACGCCGGTCACGGTGCCGACCGCGAAAGCAAGCGCGAAGGCCGCGAGCACATTGGCGAGGCTCTTGCCGATTTCGTCGAAATACTCCCCCGCCCAGATGAGCCGGACGAAATCGCGCACGATGATGTGCGGCGGCGGCATGGTCACCTTGTCGATGACGCCGGTGAGGCAAAGCACCTCCAGCAGCGCCACGAAGGCAGCCACGATCGCGAACTGATAGAGCCGCAGCCTGGTCATGCCGCGCCACCCATGCGCCCCATCGTCTTCATCGATTCCGCGCGCAGCGATTTCCACAGGCGGCTGGTCAGCACGCCGAAATTCTCGTTTTCGACGATGCGGCTGTCGCGCTCGCGCGGCCATTTCGTCTCGACGAGGTCGATGATCTTTCCCGGCCGCGCCGACATCACGGCGATGCGGTCGGCGAGCATGGCGGCTTCGTCGAGCGCGTGCGTGATGAGAAAGATTGTCGCGCCGGTTTCCCGCCAGAGCCGCAGCATCTCGTCGCCCATCAGCAGCCGCGTCTGCTGATCGAGTGCGCCGAACGGCTCGTCGAGAAGAATAAGCCGCGGTTCGGTCACGATCGTGCGCGCGATGCAGACGCGCTGGCGCATGCCGCCGGAAAGCTGCGCCGGATAGCTGCGGGAAAAATCGCGCAGGCCCATCATCGCGATGACGGCGTCGACGCGGCGCGCTTTTTCCGCGGTGTCCATCGCCTTCTGCCGCAAGCCGAATTCGACGTTTTCACGCACGTTGAGCCAGGGAAAGCAGGCGTCTTCCTGAAAGACGACGCCGACGCCGTCGGGAATGTCCTGCTTGATCGCGCGGCCTTCGAATTCGATATCGCCGTCCGACGGTGCCGTCAGCCCGGCGATCAATTCGAGCAGCGTCGATTTGCCGCAGCCGGACGGGCCGACCACAGCGAAGAACTCGCCCTTCTTGATGTCGAGATCGACGGGCCCGAGCGCATGCACGGCCTGCCCACCGGGGCTGGCGGGGAAGACTTTCGTCACCCCGCGCAGCGTAACCTGTGCCGCCGACAACGGATGATCCTCCCGGATCGCCGCGGCTACTGCTTCACCTTCTTGAGATCGTCCGGCAGGAATTCGGTGTCGACAAGCTTCGACAGGTCGATATCGCCGCTCAGCGCGCCGACGCTCTTCTGCACCTCGATGATGCGCTTCATGCCGTCGAGGTGAATGTCGCCCTCGCCCCAGTACGGAACGCCTTCGGTCATGCTGGTGGTCAGGTTTCTGATCGCGCTTTCCGCCACTTCCTTGGTGATGTTGAAGGGCTTGGCGATGATCTCGGCGGCCTGATCCGGGTGCTCCTTCATGAACTGCACCGCGCGGCGGCGCGCCCGAATGACGGCGCGGATGAAATCGCCGCGCGTTCTTGCGGCTTCGCCGGTGACGACGCCGACGACGTTGTCGAGCGGCGGCAGCGCTTCCGCGCCGGTGATCAGCACGCGATATTTATCCTTGTTCTGCGACCAGAGCGGCTCGGTGACCGGGGCGACGTCGATCTGGCCGAGCTCGAGCGCGGCCACCATCGGGCCGAAACCGCCGGTCTTGACCAGCTCGGCGTCTTCCGGCTTGAAGCCCGCCTTCTTGAGCATCAGGATATCGAGCGCCTGGCTGGTCGAGCGCGGGTTGGTGTAGCCGATCTTCTTGCCCTTGAGGTCCTTGATCGTTTTGATCGGGGAATCCTTTTTCACCAGCCAGGCGAACTCGGCGATGGTCAACACGTTGTCGCTGACGATCTTGAGGTCGGCGCCGCTCTGCACCGCCACCGCGATCGCGCCGGGATTGGCCTCACCGTAGCCCACGCCCGCCATCGCATTGCGCACCGACGTGCCGCCGCCGCCGGAGGAAATAATGCCGGTGACGTTGGCGCCTTCTTCCTTGAAATAGCCCTTCGCCAAAGCGACGCCGAACGGCATGCCGTTCGCGGACGAACCGTAATTGCCGACGGCGATGTCCTCGGCTTTCGCCGCCGTCAGGGTGAAAGCGGCAAGCGCGAGAGCGGGGATAACGACGCGGGAAAACCTCGAGTGAAACATTGTTTCCTCCTGATGTGGGCCGGCCGGTTTGCTACCGGCTTTTGTTGCGATGATCGGGCGCCTGGCCGCGATCATAGACAGTCTGATGGCGTCCCGGATAGGGAGTAATTGGCAGGGCGTTGCGGTGCCACGGAGGCCGGCCCAATCCTCGCCCACCCACAGCCTTGACCGCGGGAATGGCCCACCCTAAAAGCCCGAATTGCGCCGGCTGCATCTTGCGCCCTTGGGGACGACGGCAGATGGGTGTTCTTCTCTGGATTCTGCTTATCGGGTTTGCCGCCGGCATCGTCGCGCGCCTGCTGTCGCCGGGCGCAAACAAGCCGAAGGGATTTATCGTCACCACACTGCTGGGCGTTGCCGGCGCGCTTTTGGCCACGTTTGTCGGCCAGGCCGCGGGCTTCTACCGGATGGACCAGGGCGCCGGATTTATCGGCGCGACCGTCGGCGCGCTGGTGATCCTGTTCATCTGGAACCGGCTGGTGGCCTCAGGGGCCATCCCCGATCACGGGCTCTGAATTAACGTCTCACGACGTCGTAAGGCCCGCCGCCTGCAATCTCATCTTGTATTGCTCGACGGTAGCTTCCGCGCGCGCGACGTTCTGCAAGAGCCGGTCGGTGGTCAGGCGCAGGAAGTAATATCCGAAAGCCGGCTGCTCGAAATAAATCTCCAGCAGCCGGTCGTAACCGATCGTCATCACCGCCCCGCTCTCGATGCACTCGACCGATTGCGTGCGGATATTGTTGCGGGTGACGAAGCCGATCTCACCGACGAGCCGCCCCGGCGGCAGCTCGACACCGATTTCGCTCACCAGGAATTTTCCGGTGACCGTGAGCAGCAGCTCGTCGGCCGTATCGCCTTTGCGGAACAGGACTTCGCCTTTTTTGTAATTGCGCGTATTCATGAACGGCTTGAGCCAGTCGATCGACAGGTCGCCTTGCGCCGCCACCTTGGCCTTCTTCACCAGCTTGACGATCTGGTAGAGCCGCACGCTGTTGATCGGCAGCAGCATGAAATACATGAGAAAGGTGGACACCGCGCCGCCGAGCAAACCGTAGGCGACGAAGAACAACGCGCTGAGAATGCCGAACACGCGCAGCCGCACCATCGTCGGCGTCAGGAAGGTGACCGCGTAAAACGCAGCTCCTATCAGCGCGCAGGCATTGGCGATGTTGATATTGGCGAGCCCGATTTCGATCGCGCGCTGGAACACCTCGCTGAAGGAGATATTGTTGAGGTCGAGATGAAGCTCGTAAAACAGCTTCTCGATCGTGAGATTTTGCGCCGCGCGTTCCAGAATGCGGTGCAATAAATCGGATTGATCCAGCTCGACTCCCATAGCCCGCTCCTTCGCAAAATCCATCCGCCTGCGATTGCCGGACGCGATTATAACCGCCGGCATCGTCCGCGGCCGCACTTACTCGACCTTGATTTTACCCTTCATCCACCGGTGCACGGCATAGCCGGCGACGGCCGCGGCAACCAGAACGGCGACCGCGATGACAACGCGTTCCGGGGTCATCGCGCTCATGAGTTTCGTCGCCATGGCCAGCACCACGCCTGGGAAGACGTGCGCCGGCGCCCAGACGATCGCGGAGAGGACGTTGGCGGCGTAAAACCGCCGCGGCGGCATCAGCAGGATGCCCGCGACCAGCGGAACGAAGGCGCGCACCACGGCGGTAAAGCGCGCGAGAAAGACCGCGAGCGCGCCGTATTTGGCGATGAACCGTTCGCTCCGGTCGATGAAGTGCGGATATTTGGCGAGCGGCCAGGCGGTGAGGATTTCGCGGCTGAAAGTCTGGCCCAGCCAGAACGATATACCGTCGCCGGCGATGGCGCCGAAGGTCGCTGCGGCGAGCAACAGCCACGGATCGGCGCCAGCGCTGGTCGCGAGCGCACTGATGGCGAAAACGAGCGTCGAGCCGGGAACGAAGGTGCCGATGACGGGCACGGCCTCGGAGAACGCCAGCAGAAAAATCATGCCATAGGCGTAATGCGAATGGGCGGAGGCAAAAACGATCAGCGAGGAATAATAGGAGTCCATGCACCTGGCCCGGCGGCAAAGGCTTGCATCGGTCAACGCGCAATCGAGCGACAAAAAAGACCGGCGGAGCCTGAGCTAAGTCAAATTTTCAGTCAATGCTCCGGGCCTGTTCGCCGATTCGAACCAGCGCAGAAAGCGCCCGCCCGCAAGCCCGCGCGTGAGCGCGAGATTGTATTCCTGGAAGATTTCGCTCGTATGCCAGCCACGGCTCGGCCAGTTTTCGACCGCGCGCTCGAGCCGCACCAGATCGATCGTGCGCCGCGCCAGCGGCGATTGCGACAATTCGGCGATCTGGCGCGCGACCTCGCCGCGCCGGCTGTCGAGCTTCTCGTACCAGTCGGCGGCCTGCATCCCGCTCAGCCGGTTGGTGAGCACCGCTTCCGGCAGCAGGCCCCACATCGCCCGCCTTATCAGCGAGCGGTCGATGCCTTCGGCAAGATACTGCTCCGGCGGCACGCCGAAACAATAAGACACCACATCGATGTCGGCGGTCGGGTCGCGCACCTCGACGCCGGTTACCGCCTTCTCCGCCGCGTGCCAGTCGCCGGCATAATCGACCTGCGCGAGCCCGGCGATGCGTTCGTCCTGCCGCGGGCGATAATGAAAATCGTGGGCGAGCGCGCGCGCCCGGGCATCGACCGCCATGGCGGCTGCGAACTCAGGCCTTATTGCCGAGTGCGCCTGCCAGGCCGGACTACCTCCCTTGTTTCGGCGCTGCGGCAGCAAGGGCTCGACGAACAGCTTGTGCGCCGCCGCCAGACGCGAATAGGGCGTGCGGCGGTAGTAAAGCTGCCATTGCCGATAGGCCGTGAGCAGGCGTCCGCCTTTTAAATGCGCGAGCGCCTGCGACCAGCCGTTCCAGCTGATCGTCGAATTACCGCAAAGGCCGCCGAGCAGGACGCGCCGGCCTTGCGCACGCGCCTCGCGCAGCATCGCCAGCACCCATCCGAGATTGGTCGGGTTGCGCACCGGTCCGTCGAGGGCGATGAAAAAACGATCGAGCTCGGCAAAATCGTCGCATGCATCGGTACGGATATAGGTCACGTCGATGTTGCCGGCCGCGGCCGCGATCGCATCGACGTAAGGCGTCTCGTCGCTGTAGTGGCCGGCCGGCGTCACACCGTCGAAGCCCTGCCGCGGCACACCGGTGAAGGCGCAAAGCCGCTGGTCGCGTTCGCCCAGCGCGCGGGCAACAAGCGCCGCGACCGACGAGGAGTCGAGCCCCCCGCTCAGCAACGAACCGACCGGATGCGCGCTGCGCATCTGCCGCCGCACGGCAAGGTTGAGAGTGTCCCGCAATCCCTCCGCGCACGCCTGATCGGACGCGACCGCGACCGGCTTGATGTCGGCCGGCGACCAGTAACGGCGCTGCTCGATTGCGCCATCGGACGCAACATGCATCACATGCGCCGGCAGCACGCGAAACACATTGCGGTAGATCGTCGTTGCATGGTCGGCGTGATTGAGCACGAGAAAATCGGCGAGCTTTTCCTCGCTCAGTTCGCGCTCGACGCCGGCGAAGGCAAAAAGCCCGTTCGGCATGGTGGCGAAGACGAAGAACCGCGCATTGCGGTGCCACATCGCGACATTGAGGCCGAGGTGGTCGCGCGCGAGCGTTAGCTTGCGGCTGCGCGGATTCCAAATCGCGGCGGCAAAGGGACCGCGCAGCATCGGCCACACGTCGTCGCCGAATTTTTCCCACGCCGCGAGCAGCACGCGCGCGTCCGGCCAGTCGGCCGCGTCGCGCGGCGCAATGCTCAAGCGAGAGAGCACGTCGTCGCGATTGTCGAGCCGCAGATCGGCGGTAATGACCGCGCCGCTTGCCCCGCGCCAGGGCTGCCGGTCGAAGCGGTCCTCGGGCACCATGCGCATCAGCACATGCGCGAAGCCGAATTCGCCGCCGGCATGGATGTCCGACCGGTCGGGACCGTATTGACGCAAGGCGCCGGCCACGCGCTCGAGCTCGCGCCGGCTCACGGCCTCCCCGTCGAAGCGCAGCACGCCGGCGATCCCGCTCATCGCAACGCAACCCTTCTCAGCCGCTGACGCCGCCGAACGCGGCGAGGCGCGTGAAGCCTTCGGCGCCCGTTTCCCCGATCACCTTGTCGCGGCCGACCTCGACCCAGGCGTGGGCGGCCACCGCATCGTTCCTCCGCGCGACACCCAGGCACAGCCGGCTGACGATGCCGCGCCGCCGCAGCATGACGTGCGCCGCGAGCGCGCGCGGCAGGCACAGCGCGTTCATCCAGCGCCGCGAGCCGATATCGTCCACCGCCCAGGTGACCCAGGCGGTCTCATCCGTGGCAAAACGGCGCACGCGCCGCGGCGGACGGCCGGCCCAGGCAAATACCCGCGCCGGCGGCAGAAGGCGCAAGGCAAGCCGCGCGACAACGAGCATGATCGCGGCCTCGCGCAGGTAAATGCGCCGCGCGGTGCGCGCCTTCATCGCGCGTCACCGGGCTCGACGAGGCGCACCAGACGCCGCTCGAGCAATGTCTGGAGAAACGGAGTCACGTCGCGGCGCAACGTGTCCGCGTCGACGTCGTGATCGTCCGCCAACCGATCGAAAATGCTGCCGACGCGGCAGGGCGCGGCAAGCATGGTCCAGATTTCCGTCGCCACCGTATTGAAATTGAAATAGCAGCCCGCGCGCAAACTCAGCACGACCGCGCCGCCATCGAGATCGGCCGCCGTCGGTTCCGCGTCCTGAACGAGCACGCTGTCGATTGTCACGGTCAACGCGATCGGGCTCCGTCACCGGCTGTGATTGCGAGGCTTCGCGCAAAGTTTACCGGATGCCGCGGCGGCACGCCACGGCGCGGCGGGCGTCGCGATAACGGTCTAGCCTTCGGTGCGGGCCGACAGCGGAAATCCCATCTCGATGGAAAATCCGAGCTTGGAGGCCGGTGCGGGCGGCGGTTCCGGCTGAGCGGTCTGCCCGTTCGCGGCGGACGATTTTGTTTCGGTCACGATCGCAACCGTCGTGACGGTGGGGGCTTCCCAGGTGCGGCGCTGGCCGGAGCGGATCGTGTTGGACCTCTTCGATCGCATCGCAGACCTCCACGCATTTGGGTCGATCTGCCTTCTATGAGATCGGGCAAAAAATGGCAAGGCAGCGCGGCATGTTGGCGCAGGCCGGACGCGCTTCTTCGTCAATCGCGCGGCGCGTTTTCCTCCATTGCATCCGTCAACAGCATGCGGCGTCGCCAGGGGCGAGTGCTTGGCAGCCGCTAGGCTCCCATGTTAGGCTTTGCGCACCCACGTGGATTTAGTTGATAAATAAGCACAAATCGACCGAATGGTGGGTTCGGTCCGGGGATGACGGGAAAGGATTCGCTATGGCACAGAAGCCAACTTCGTCCATGAGTCACGATGCCGGCGCCGCTCCCGACACGAGTCCCGAAGGCCGCGAAGCAGACGCTTCGAAGCTGGTCGATCGCTTCGCCATCTGGTCCGGCGTCGCCGGCCTGATCCCGGTTCCCTTTGTCGATGTCGCCACCGTCCTCGGATTGCAGATTCAGATGGTGCGCCGCATCTCGCAGATTTACGACGTGCCGTTCTCCGAGAACCGCGGCAAGGCCGTCATCGCGAGCCTCGGCGGCTCGATGATCCCGGCGACCAGCGGCATGGGCGCCGCCAGCATGCTCAAGGGCGTTCCGATCCTCGGCATGCTCGCCTCCGGATTTGTGATGCCGGCGCTTGCCTCGGGTGCAACCTTCGCCATCGGCAAGGCGTTCATCCAGCACTTCGCCTCGGGCGGAACGCTTCTCGACTTCCACGCTCCCGACTATCGCGAGTTCGTCCGGGCGCAGAAGGAGATGTGGGTCTCGAGGTCCAAGAACCAGGGCGGCAGCGCGGCGACCAGTTCTTGATTCACAGCGGCCGCCGTCCGGCCGATTCCGGAGCGGCGCAAATGCCGCTCGCGACAGTCTAGACCGGCGAGAACGAGGCTCATGCTCGAAGCTGCCATCTACATCGTTTTCTGCCTGCTGACGGGGCTGTGCGGCATCGACCGCAGAATGGGCTTTTTCGGAACGTTCTTCTTTGCGTTGATCGCCACGCCTTTGGTGGTGCTGCCGGTGCTTTTTCTCACCAGCCATCCGAACCAGGCCGACTGGCACCGCAATCCGTAAGTAGTCATCCGGGGGGTCCGCCAGCGCATTTCTCACTGAGCCCGCGGCAGCGTCTAGTGAAAGTGTAGACGGAAGACGTCATCTAATGTCGTTCCTCGACCTCGTTCGCCGTGAAATGCACGGCTCGTTGCCGAAGCTGCTGTTTATGTCCGGGCTCGGCGGCATCAGCACAGCGGCGATCCTGGCTTCCATCAACGCCGGCATGCAGGGAACCTCGTTGTGGGCGGCGTCGCTTTTTCTGGTGGCGCTCTTTCTCTTCATCAAGACGCAATCCTACGTCACCATCACCACCACCGCCGAGATCGAAGCCATCATCCATAAGATCCGCCTGCGTCTGATGGACCAGATCAGGCACTCGGAGTTGCTGTCGATCGAAGGCATCGGCCGCGCCCGCATCGTCGCCGCGATCAACAGCGATACCGCGGTGCTCACGCAGGCGAGCAATATGCTCGCCTTCACCATTCAGGGCGCGGTGCTCGTGTTTTTCGTGGCGATCTATGTCGCCTTCCTGTCGATTGCGGCGATCCTGACCACTATCATCATCATCTCCATCGCCGCCGTCATCTTCCACCAGAAGAACAAGCGGCTGATCGGAGAAAAGCAACGCTCGGCGGCATGGGAGCGGCGCCTGTTCGACCGCCTCACCGACTTCCTCGACGGCTTCAAGGAGGTGCGGCTCAACCGGCGGCGCAGCGACGACCTGTTCGACGACGCCGTCAACGTGTCGCGCACGGCGGCGAACATCAAGATCACGACGCAGGCCGAAACGTTCAAGATGATCGTGAACTCGCAGCTCTCGATGTACGTGCTGCTCGGCGCGGTGGTGTTCATCGCACCGCAACTGAGCGGCTCGCTCGGCGGCGCCGAGCTGACCAAGACCACCACCGCCCTCATGTTCATCGTCGGCGCGGCCTTCGGCCTCGTGCAGTCGATCCCCGTCCTGCTCAACGCCAACGCCTCGGCCGACCGCATCGTGCAGCTCGAGGTGGCGCTGCGCGCAGCCGTGACCTCGACCGGGCCGAGCCGGATCGCGGAGCCCAAGCAGTTCAAAAAGATCGAAGTGCGCAATCTGATGTTCCGCTATGTCGACAAATTCTCCGACACCGCGTTCCAGATCGGCCCGATCGACTTCACTTTGAAAGCGGGCGAGCTCGTCTTCATCACCGGCGGCAACGGCTCGGGCAAGTCGACGTTCCTGCGCGTGTTCTCCGGCATCTACCCGCCCGATTCCGGCGACATCACGCTCGACGGCATGCGCATCGACGGCAACAACCGCGACACCTACCGCGCGCTGATGTCGGCGATTTTCTTCGACTATCACCTGTTTCACCGCCTCTACGGCATCGTCGAGCCGGAGCCGGGCGAACTCGACCGGCTGCTGGCGAAATTCCGCCTGGGCGACAAGACGGGGCTGACGCCGGACGGCGAGTTCCGCACGCTCGACCTGTCGAGCGGGCAACGTCGGCGGCTCGCGCTCATCGTCAGCATGCTGGAAAAGCGCCCGATCCTCATCCTGGACGAGTGGACGGCGGAGCAGGACCCGGAATTCCGGCGCAAGTTTTACGATGAATTGCTGCCGGAGTTGATGCAAGCTGGAGCGACGGTTGTCGTGATTACGCACGACGACCGCTATCTCGACGAGCTGGATTTGCCCGCGCGCAGGATTCGCATGGACGAAGGCCGAATTATAGATCAGCGTTCCATGCGAAAGGGGTCATAATGGCGTCCGGTGGAGAGTAGTTGATGGCGATGTATTCTGAGTCGTTGCACGGAGCGCCGCCGCCGCCCCCGCCGCAGGCGTTCAGGCGCTATATCCGGCGCCATGTGCCCGCCCTCTCCGTCTCGTTGATGGTGGCGCTGCTCGTCTTCATCGTGCTCTATCCGTTCATCGTCATCACGGTGCCGAGCGGCCAGGTCGGCGTGCTGTGGAAGCGTTTCAACGGCTACGACCTCTACTGCTGGTGCTTCGTCGGCCGCGGCACCCTGCTCGACCCGCAGGAACTGCGCGACGAAGGCCTGCACATCATCTGGCCGTGGGACAAGCTCTACCTCTATAACCTGCGCCTGCAATCGACCAACAAGACCTACAACGCCATCACCAAGGACGGCGTCGTCGTCTCCGCGCAGATCAACATTCGCTTCCAGCTTCTGCACAATTACGTCGGCGTGCTGCACAAGTTCATCGGGCCGAACTATCTGCAATCGGTCGTCGACCCGGAAATCGGCAGCCGCGCGCGCGAGGTGATTTCGCAATACACCGCGCAGGAGGTTTACACCTCGCGCGAAGCGATCCAGGAAAAGATCCGCAACGAGGCGCAAAAGAGCCTGAGCATGCACCTCAACAACCTGGTGCAGCCGGAAGCGATGGAGCAGCCCGATCCGCGGCACTACAACGACTTCCTGCAAAACTCGGTGCAGATCCTCGACACGCTGGTGCTGAGCATCGAATTGCCGCCGGCGATCGTCGCCGCGATCAACCGGCAGACGGAGCAGTACTACGAAATCCAGGAGTTCAAATATCGCGTCGAGCGCGAGGCGCAGGAATCGCGCCGCAAGCAGATCGAGGCGAACGGCATCGCCGCCTTCCAGAAGACGGTGAGCCAGGGCATTTCCGATTCGTATCTGCGCTGGCGCGGCATCGAGGCGACGCTGGCGCTGGCGCAATCGCAGAATTCCAAGATCGTGATCATCGGCGGCGGCAAGGACGGCCTGCCGATCATCCTCGGCAACGTCGATACGCCCGCAGCGGCGGCCGCAGGCAAGGCCCCGCCGCCCGCGCAAACGCCGCCCGACAAGACATCGGCCGCGCCGCCCGACGAGGCAACGCCGCTCGACACCACGCCGGCGGTGCCGGACAAAAGCGCCGAGGCTGTGCGCCCGGGCGCCGGTTCGCAGGGCAACAGCCAGCTCGATCTCGCGCGGGTCAAGTCGCTGCTTCCGTCCTGGCTCAGTCAGGAATTGGGCGTGAACAAGCCGCCGCCGGCCAGCACCGGTTCGGGCGCCTCGAAACCGCAGTGAGGATCGCCGCGTGACCGAAACCACAGGCCCCGTGATTCATCGCCGCCGCCGCAGACGGCATCTGTCCGTCGCCGGCAGCCGCACGCTGCTGCTCCTGATCGTTGTGGTCATCGCCATCGGCGGCTACGCGCTCGGCCTCAACATGGCGCGCCGCGACATCGCCGCCGGCAAGCAGCTGGTGCAGCAGCTCCAATCGGAAAGCCAGCGGCTCGAAAAGCAGACGGCGGAGTTAAGCTCCAGCAACATCGCGCTGCAAAACAAGCTGGCGAGCATGCAGTCCGAAATGGACCTGATGAAGCCGACGCAGAACACCTACAATCTCAAGCCCAATGAATCGATGGTCGTCGCCAACGGCCATCTCACGCTCGGCCTCGTCGGCTCCCCGGCGAACGCCAGCGTCAACATCAACATCAACGGCAAGCAGACCTCGGCCGCGCCCGGCGACGTCATCAAGGTCAAGCCCGACCCGGCGACGGCCTGCGAGGTGCGGGTGCAGTCGTTCGACATGTTCGCGGCCGTGGTCACCGCGACCTGCTCCGGGGCGCCCTAGCGGGCGCGCACGGGCGCAAAGCACCCCGAAAACCACAGAATCGCGCCCGTTTGCGTAATCGGCCGGGAATCCGGGCGCAAAATCCGATAGCATCGGATGCGAGTGATTCGTCCACAAAATCAGGCAACAAGGCAGGTGGCCGATGAGGCAGATCATCACGGTTGCGACCATGAAAGGCGGCAGCGGCAAGAGCACGCTGGCGAGTTGTCTTGCGGTGCACTGGCAGATGCGGGGCCGGCCTGCGACCATCGTCGACGCCGACCCGCAGCGCTCGATCTCCAGGCTCGCGGCGCGCGAGAAAGCCCTCGGCGGCGTCAAGGTGATCGAGGACGCCTCGGAGAACGCCTGGAAGACGGCGCGCAACGTCGCAGCCACCGGCCCGATCGTCATCGACACCCCCGGCTTCCGCTCGCTGGCGACGCTCGCCTGCATCGCGGCGGCCGACTTCCTGCTCGTCCCGGTGAAAGCTTCTCCGCTCGACATCGACCGCATGCTCGACACGCTCCACTCCCTCATCGAGGGCGACGAAGGCCAGCGGCGCCTGTTCCGCTGCGTCCTCACCCAGACAACGCGGGATTCGGTCATCGCCAAGCACATCCGCGCCGAGCTGGTCGAGGCCGGCTACCCGGTGCTGAAAAACGAGATGAGCAACCGCGTGGTCTATGCGGAGGCGGCGTTGTGGGGCGCAACCCCCACCATGATCGACAAATCGGGACCGGCCGCGCGTGAAATCGCCGCCATTGCCAACGAGGTGGACGGCATCGTCGGGATCAGGCAAGCTGCCTGACCATGAGCAGCAAGAAGCTTCCCAAGGCCATCAGGCCGGAGCCGGATTACATTTCGGCGCTGGAGAAGGAGCCGCCGGACGAGCCCGTCGAATATATTCGGGCCACGCCTAAAGGCGCGCGGGCGGCCAGCGCAGCCGGCGACGTGCCGGACGCGCGCAAGGACATGGCCGTGAAGCTGATCAAGCGGATGTCCTTCTGGGCGGGCGCCGCCGGCCTCATCCCCGTGCCCTTCGTCGATCTCGCGGCGATCGGCGGCATCCAGATCGAAATGCTGCGCCGCCTGTCGAAACTTTACGACGTGCCGTTTTCCGAGAACCGCGGCAAGGCGCTCATCGCCGGCCTTGTCGGCACCATGGTTCCGGCGAGCAGCGGCATCGGCGCCGCGAGCCTGATCAAGGGCGTGCCGGTCGCGGGCGTCGCCATCAGCGCGGTTGCCATGCCGGCGCTGTCGGCCGGCGCGACCTATGCCATCGGCATGGCCTTCGTTCAGCATTTCAAATCGGGCGGAACGCTGCTCGATTTCGAGCCGCCGGACTATCGCGATTTCGTCAAGGCGCAGACGCAAAGCGCCCGGTCGTAAGGGCGCCCGCCTTCCGTTCGCAATTTATTGCCGGTTGCCGACTTTCGCCGCCTTTTTTTCGTCCCACCACCACAGCGTCGGGAACGCCGCCATGCCGAATTTCGGCAGCGGGTCCTGACGGCTGAAGCGGTCCCAGCGCGCGGTGCGTATCTTGCTGTAGCCCCATTGCGGCACGACGTAGTGGTTCCACAGCAGGATGCGGTCGAGCGCCCGCGTCGCGGCGGTCAATTCTTCCGGCGTCTTGGCGGCGACGATGTGCTCGATCATCGCATCGACCGCCGGGTTCTTGATGCCGATAACGTTCTCGGCGCCGGGTTGATCCGCCGCCTGCGAGCCCCAGAAGTCGCGCTGCTCGTTGCCGGGCAGCAGCGATTCAGCCCAGACATAGGTGATGATGTCGAAATCCCAGGCGCGCAGCCGCGCCTCGTACTGGGCTTCGTCCACCGTGCGCACCGACACGGCGATGCCGAGGCGCTCGAGCGACGGCTTGTAGAAGAGGAAAACGCGCTCGAACATCGGCGAGTTGGAGAGGAATTCGACGGTGAACTGCTCGCCCGTCTTGGCGTTGACGAGTTGCTGGTCGCGCACCTCGTAGCCGGCGGCGCGGAAGAGGCGGATCGCCTCGCGCAGGTTATGGCGGACTTCGTCTTGGTTGTCGCTCACCGGGCTCACGTAAGGCTTGCTGAACAGATCGGCCGGCACCTTGTCGCGAACGGTTTCCAGAAGCTCGAGCTCGCGGCCTTTCGGCACGCCGCTTGAGGCGAGATCGGTGCCCTGGAAATAGCTCGAGATGCGGTTGTACTGGCCGAAGAACATCTTCTTGTTCATCTCGCCGAAATCGAACGCATAGTCGAAGGCATGGCGCACGCGCGCGTCCTTGAACTTGTCGCGGCGGACGTTGAAGGCGAACGCCTGCATGAGGCCGATATTGTTGACGGGGAATTCCTCGAGCACCACGCGCTTGTCGGCAACGGCGGGGAAGTCGTAGGAGGTCGCCCAGTTCTTCGAGCTGTTCTCGGTGCGCCAGTCGACGTTGTTGGCCTTGAACGCCTCGATGGCGACCGTCGAATCGCGGAAGTACTCGAACCGCAACTGGTCGAAATTGTCGCGGCCGACATTGACGTTGAGGTTCTTGCCCCAGTAGTCGGCGACGCGCTCGTAGATGACGTGATGCCCCGGCGAAAATTCCTTGATCCGGTAGGGACCGCAGCCGAGCGGCGGCTCGAGCGTAGTCTCGGCGATGCTGCGCTTCTTGCCGTCGCCGTCGGTGCCTTCCCACCAGTGCTTGGGAACGATGGTCAACTGGCCGACGATCTGCGGCAACTCGCTGTTGCCCTTGGCGTCGAAAGTAAAGGTGATCTCGCGGTCGCCGGTTTTCTCCGCCTTGACGACGTGGCGGAAACTGGCGGCGGACATCGGGCTCAGCTTCTTGAACGAGTCGAACGAGAACACGACGTCCTCGGGCGTGACCGGCTTGCCGTCGTTCCATTTCGCCTCGGGCCGCAAGCGGAACGTCGCCGAGGAAATATCGTCCGGATAGCTCACCGCCTCGGCGAGGAGGCCGTAGACGCTCGCGACCTCATCGAGCGAGGAGACGAGCAGCGTGTTGTGGATGAGCTCGATGCCGAAGACCACCGTGCCTTTGACGCCGGCTACCGCCGAGTTGAAATTGTCGAAGGTGCCGAGCGCGATCGACGAGGCCCCGCCCCCCTTCGGCGCTTTCGCATTGACGTAGTCGAATTGCTTGAAGTCGGCCGCGTATTTCAGGCCGCCGAATTTCGCTACGCCGTGCCGCCAGGCGGGCGCGGCGCCTTGCGCCAGTGCGGCCTCGGTCCAGGGCGGTAGCGCAACCTGCGGCGCGGCGAGAACGAGCAAACCGGACTTGAGCAAGGATCGGCGATTCATTTGCTACTCCAACAGCCACACCGTCAGGGGTTCAATGCCAGCAACTATAGCCTTTCGACAGCGACGAAGAACGCCGGCGCGCAATAAATCGCGCGGCCGCAAACGCTCAACTGCTGTGGGATGATCGCCCGCGACGCCGCGCGCCGCAAGCGGAATGCCGGACGCGGCAAACAAGAAACGAGGCGCCGTGGTGCACGGCGCCTCGCTGGAAGGGAGTACTTAAATCGTCAGAACCGATCTTATCAGACCGGGGAGGTCATCGGGCACACCGAGTAACCGGTGCACGAGCCGAGCGTGAAGGCATTTTCTTTGACCGAACCAGCAGCCGTTTCCAGCGCCTCGTCGGAGACTTCGAAGCTCAGGATGGCTTCTTCAGCCTGATCGAGAACCAAGGTAGCGTCACTCATAGTCATGATCCTTTCGTTCGCCAGCGGCGCCGGCAGATAGCAGGCACGAGAAGCGAGAAGAATGGTTGGATAACGCCCCCTCCCAGCGCCATATTTAATAATCCGATGGGCCCGGGAAAATGTCAATCCAAATAAGGCTCTGCCGACATTACAACGGCCGCATAACCACAGGTCCTTGCTCGCCTTTCGGAGAGATTTGTGTAGATAAGCTGGTTAACAGGCCGGCCGGGACGGCCGGGCACCCCCCGATCCGGCGCGACCCCGCCGGGCTTGCGCCTGCCGGCACGTCGGTTTGCGGCAATTTCCCATTACGGAACACCGGTTGCCGTCCGCCGTGTCGGAGACGACATTAGGCGCCCGGAAATAGAATATCCGCATGCCCGGAGGAGCCGGCAACGCCGGCTGGAGCGAATTCGGATGGATGCCTTTTACGAGCGCTTGGTCAGCCGCGCGGCAACCATCGACGAACTCCTGTCCAGCGACTTCGAGCCCCTGCCCGGCCATGAGGGCGAGGCCGGCGTCAAGGCTGATGCGGTGGCGGACCGCCTGACGGCGTGGTGCAAAGCCGCGGCGAGCGGCGACCGGCCGCTGTTCGAGCGGCGGCTGGCAAGAGACCGCCTGTCACTGCCAGCGGTCCGGGCGAGGCTCGCAGCCGTCCGCCGCAAGCCCGGCGTAGGTCCGCCCGGCTGGCTCGACGACGCGATCTGGGTCGAGCGGGCGTTGCAGGACGCCGGGAGCACACCCGTCGCCGCGTCCACTCAGGCCGAACCTTATGCGTTCGAGCATCTGTTTGTATCTTTGATCGACCAGGCCGACGCGCGGCTCTGGTCAGGCAAGGATGCCCCTGCCCCCGGCCATCTCGATGAGAGCGCGCGCGCGTCGCTGCGCGAGGCGCTGCTGCGCGAACTGACGACGCTATTTGCTCCCGCGCTCTACGAGCGTTTCAACGCCACGCGCAAGGTCGCGGACGAAGGGAGCGCGCAACCGCGGCAGGGCGGCGATCAATCGCTCTACGACCGGTTTGTCGGCGACATGAAGGCGGGCGGCTTTCGTCGCCTGTTCGAGGACAAGCCAGTCCTGTTGCGGCTCGCGGCGACGATCGTGCGGCAATGGATCGAGACGTCACGCGAGTTTGTCGCGCGTCTGAACGCCGATCTTCCGGCGATCCGCCGCGACATTCTTCAATCGAAGGCCGCCGATCCGATTGTCGGCATCGAAGGCGACTTTTCCGATCCGCATAACGACGGCCGCTCGGTGCGCATCGTGCGCTTCAAGGACGGCGCGCGCGTCGTCTACAAACCGAAGGACCTCGCGCTCGACGCCGCCTGGCACGATTTGATCGGGCGATTAAACGGCGCCGGCCCGCCGGTCGCGCTCAGGGCCGTGCGCGCGCTTGCGCGCGAGGGTTACGGCTGGACCGAATTCGTCGTGCACAGCGGGACCGACGCGGACGGCTGCCGCCTGTTTTTCCGCCGCGCCGGCGCATGGCTTGCCCTGCTGCACTGTTTCGCCGCCGTCGACATGCATCAGGAAAACATCATCGCCGCCGGCGACCATCCGGTGCCGATCGATCTTGAGACGATCTTCCACACCACCGCCGCGCACAATGCGCCCGACCCCGAGGAGCAGGCGGCGGAAGCCGCACGCGAGCTTCTCGCCAATTCGATCATGTCGGTCGGCCTTCTTCCCGCCTATGGCCGCAATGCCTTCAATGACGTCTTCGCGATGGGCGGGATGACCTCGGGCTGGACCGCCAAAACCGTGCTCGCCTGGACCGGCATCAACACCGACGCGATGCGGCCGACGCGGCTCAAGCAAGGCGGCATCAGCAACCCGAACCTGCCCCATATCGGCGGCGCTTACGCCCGGTTCGGCGAGCACATCGAAGATTTCATCGCGGGCTTTCGGGACTACGCGGAATTTCTCTCGCGCATGAGCCGCGGCGACGATCTGGGCGGGCTGCTGAAGGGCTTTGCCGGCGTTTCGGTGCGCAAGGTCATCCGCCCGACCAAGTTCTACCACATGCTGATCCAGCGCCTGAAAGCGCATCAGAGCATGACCGACGGCGCCGCCTGGTCGGCGCAGGCGGATTTCGTCGCACGGCTCGCCGACTGGGAAAAAGACAGCGATCCGCTCTGGCCGTTGCAGCGCGCCGAACGGGCGGCGCTTCTCACCTTGAACGTGCCGCATTTTGTCTCGGCAAGCGACGACAGCAAGATCGGCGATGCAAACGGCGTCGCGGTGCGAACGCCACCGCCCACCGGCATGGAGCGGGCGCGCGCGCGCATCCGCGACCTCGACGCAAAAGAGATCGACTGGCAGGTCGAGGTCATCCGGCAAAATACCAATTCGACGCCTGCGCCTCCGACGGTCGCGCGACAAACGGCGATGACCGCGCCGGACAAGGCGATCTTTGCCGCCGAAGCGGCCAAAATCGCAGCGCAAATATCGATGTATGCCGTCCGCAAAGGCCCCGGCGCCGCATGGATCGGGCTCGATTGGCTCGGCGACGCCGATGCTTTCCAGCTTATTTGCCTTGGATCCGATCTTTACAACGGCGAAACCGGCATTTCGCTGTTTTTAGCCGCGCATTCTGCCACCACAGGCTCCTCTTCCTCCCGCGAGCTCGCTTTTGCCGGCCTTGCCAACCTGCGAAAGAGCCTGAAAAGCCGCAACGCGCCCCGCATGGCGCGTGCGCTCGGTCTCGGCGGCGGCACCGGCCTCGGCTCGATCGTCTATGGCCTTTCCGTCATCGCCGCGCTGTTGCGCGACGAAAGCCTGCGTACCGACGCGCTTGCGGCCGCCACGCTGATCACGGACGAGGTGATCGCGGCGGACAAGCAACTGGACGCCATCGGCGGCAGCGCCGGCGCCATTCTCGGCCTGCTCCGGCTTTATCGCGACAGCACATCCGACGACGCCCTGCGGCGCGCGATAAAGTGCGGCGAGCATCTGATGAAGCAGAGCCGGATCGGGAGCCAAGGCCGACGTAGCTGGCTCGGGCAAGGTTTCGGCACGAAGCCGCTCAACGGCATGTCGCATGGCGCCGCTGGTTTTGCCTATGCGCTTGCGTCTTTGGCGAAGGCATCGGGCCGTGACGATTTTGCGCAGGCTGCCGCCGAATGCATCGCGTTGGAGGATGCAAGCTACAACGCGGAACGGCATAATTGGCCCGATCTGCGCGGCGGCGGCGAGCCGGCGTGGCCCTGCCAGTGGTGTCATGGCGCTGCCGGCATTGGGCTTGCGCGGGCCGCCATGATCAAACAGGGCGCCGCGGATACGGCGGCCCTTTCAGCCGACGTCAGAAATGCGGCCGAGAGCGCGCAGCGAAGCTTTCCCGGCGCACTCGATACGCTCTGTTGCGGCACGCTCGGCAACGTCGAATTCCTCTGCGAGGCGGGCGAGGTGCTCGGCCGCGGCGACTTGCGCGCGCTTGCCGCACAGCGGCTGGCGACCCTTCTGCAAACCGCCGACGCTGCCGGCGACTACCGTTGGAACAGCGGCACGGGCCAATTCAATCTTGGGCTGTTTCGCGGCCTTGCCGGCGTCGGCTACACGGCGCTGCGGCAAATCGATGCATCGCTTCCCAACGCGATTGTTTGGGAATAGCCGGCGCCCTCAAGCTGCCTATTCTGGCCTAAAGCAAATTGGTGTGGCGGGCGGCGAGATCGGCGTTGCTGCGCCCGAGCAGACGCATCAGCTCGACCACCGTCAGGTCGCAGAACAGCGACAAGGCAAGCTCGAAGGGGCTGCCAAGCGGCAGGATGCTGGTCATGGGATCGGCCATCGTCTGCGCCGGCAGCGGAATGACAAGGTCGGCCGCGACGAGATCGGGCCTTGCCGTGATGACAGCAACCCGCGCGCCGGCGGCCTTCGCCGACTGCACGATGGCGTCACCGGTCGGCAGACGGCCGACCGAGAGAACGGCAAACAAGAGATCGCCCGACCCCACCGGCGGCGCGGACAATTGGCCGACGAAATGCCCGTCTATTCCCAGATGCATCAGCCGCATCGCGAATGCCTGGAGCGCGAGCCCGGTGCGGCCGACGCCATAGACGAGAACGCGGCGTGCCTTGGAAATTTCACCGGCCAGCCGCGCGGGCGCATCCGGCGGCATACGCGCAAACACGCCGCGCATTTCCTCGAAGATCGCGTTCAGGCCGTCTGCGGTGTTCATGCCGGCCTCTGGTTGAGCACACCGCGCGCGAGAAAGATGTTCGTTACCGCTTTGGTCGCCTCGGTAAACCCGGCGCTTTCGCGCGCCGCAAACCCCCGCGGCCGCGGCAAATCGATATCGAGGATCGTCTCGATGCGGCCCGGCCGCGGCGACATCACGACGACGCGGTCCGACAGCAACACGGCCTCGTCGATCGAATGGGTGATAAAGAAAACCGTCTTCTGCGTGTCGAGCCAGATGCGCTCGAGGTCGAGCCGCATTTGCTCGCGCGTCAGCGCGTCGAGCGCGCCGAACGGCTCATCCATCATCAGCAATGGCGGCTCGTGCACAAGCGCGCGCGCGATCGCGGCCCGCTGTTTCATTCCGCCGGACAATTCATAGGGCCGGTTGTTGGCGAAATCGGCAAGGCCGACCGCGGCGAGAAGGTCCAGCGCGCGCGGCCGATAAGCGGCGGTGTCGAGGCCGCGCATGTCGATATTGAACAGGACATTCTCCACAATCGTGCGCCATTCGAGCAGGATCGGCTGCTGAAAGACGACGCCGCACGTCGTCACCGGGCCGACCACCGGATTGCCGAACACGGCGACCGATCCCGCCGTCGCGGGCGTCAAGCCGCCGATGATACGCAGCAATGTCGATTTTCCGCAGCCCGACGGCCCGACGACTGAAACAAATTCGCCCGGCTTTATCGCCAGATCGATATTGTCCAGAGCGAGAACGGAATTCGGCTCGACACCGAAAACCTTGCGGACGCCACGAATGTCGATACCACCCGCGTTCATGCGTCCACCGTGGCGCCGTTTGTCTTTTTGCCGTTGAGCCCGACCAGGCGCGTTGCCGGCCACGCCAGCGCCAGATCGGTCGCGGTCGATTTGAGGGCGCGCACGATGGTCTCATGACGCGCGCGGGTGACGCGGATCACGGGGCCGGCAACGCTCGTGGTGCCGACGACGCCTCCGCCGCGCGGCTCACAAACGGCGACCGCCAGCGCGGCAATTCCACGTTCGGCTTCCTCGTCGGCGATGGCAAAGCCGCGCCTCCGCGTGAGATTGAGTTCGGCGATC